>Ga0187780_10001349_pt1 | contig 18547 bp, 14 predicted proteins | sample 1015_Q2_SP10_20__FD_132429 | JGI IMG/M metagenome (GOLD analysis project Ga0187780, IMG submission 132429) | Tropical peat soil microbial communities from peatlands in Department of Meta, Colombia - 1015_Q2_SP10_20_MG | ecosystem: Environmental > Terrestrial > Soil > Wetlands > Peat | place...
CCGGACATCTGAGCTCGCCCGCCGGATGCGAGAGCCATCTTGATGCGCCGACCCGGTACCCGGGCGCGGTTCGCGGCCGGGAGGCGGACTGATGCCCTCAGGCGCTCCGGACCGGCGCTGATCGGCCGCGGGCATCGCGGTCCCGCTCCCGGCGGGTTCCGGGGAGAACGTTCCGGCCGCAGGACCGCGGGATGGGACGGTGGCTGGCCGTTCGGAGTATGCGGGCCGGTCAGCATGCCCGTGCCCGCTTTCGTTCCGTGTCCGCACGACATCCGCCACCATCAAGGCGCCGACCGCCAGGATTAGGAGCACGAACAGGATCTCGGTCAGCATGCCGCTCACGTCCAGTCAGCTGGCCAGGGCATGCACATGATGCCGCCTATCACGTGAGGTTGGCGTCGCCGGGTCCCAACCTGAACGGAACGCTCAGCCCTATGGACCGCCGGGAACCTACCTGGCGGTACAACCAACATGGTGCCCTCCCTACCAGGCTATACCGCGCAACGGCACGGAATAGTCCAGGCCACTTTAACGGCTGATCGGCTGGCGTACGCCTGCAATAGAAGGAAAGTCCGCATTTGTCACGCTGCCCGTGGTCGCCGGTCCCGGCTCAGCGGGCCCGGTTTTCGGTCTCCGGCCGGAGCTGGAAATACTGCGGCCGGAGCACGAGGCGAACGACGGGTATGAGGACAATTCCGAGACCGATGATCCCGATCAGCGACCAGATCTGCGCCGAAGGCGCAGCCATCAGCGTCTTAACGACGACCCAGCCCAGGAATCCCGCGGAGGCCACAGGGAGCACGCCGAGGATCACCGCGTCCAGGGCATTGCTGAATACACGGCGCCAGTAGTAGACGACGGCGGTGACCGCGGTAAAGATGTAAAAGACGGTGTACAGCAGGCTGCTCACGGCGATCACGTCGCTGAAGGCGTTGGCCAGCGAGGTGGCCAGCAGGTAGGCCCAGGTAAGCCCCAGCAGGGTCAGGCCGACCAGGAGGGTCGCGGCGACTGGCGTGGCGAACCGGCGGTTCACGTTACCGAGGACCGGCGGCAGCACCCGGTGGCTGGCCATCCCGTACACGATCCGGGCGGTCAGCACGATGACAGTGCCGGTGGTGGCGATCACCGACAGCGCGAGAGCCAGCGCCATGAGCTTGGCCCATCCACTGCCGCCCAGCGCCTGAGCGCTGTAGACCAGCGCGTCGGTCGCGTGGGCCTGCAGCCGGGCGGGCGATACCACGCCCTGCAGGCCCACCTGCGTCAGAACATAGATGACGGCGAGCAAGGCGGTCGCCATCATGGCGGCCCGGCCGGGATTGGTGCGCCGGTGCGTGACCTCCTCGTTGACGTAGACGGTGCCCTCCCAGCCGATGTACACGAACACCGCGACCAGGAATCCCGCGGCGAGATCCCCCTTACCGCCGATCCCGCTGAGGCTAAACCAGCCCCTGGTGATGGGGAAGGTGCCGTGCCGGTGGCCGAGGACGGCGATCAGGCCGACGATGGCGAAGCCAATGAGAATCGCATATTCGACTATCGCCATGCCGACCTGGGTGCGAGCGGTGATCTGAATGCCGACGACCGCGATCACGAGCATGCCGAGGATCACCGCAGTGCTGATGGCGAAGTTGGCCGACGTGCTGGAGGTGGAGGCGGAGCCGAAGACGGCGAGGACCGACGGCCCGAGTTCCACCGTGGTGCCGACCGTGGCCAGGATGGTACCCATGATCATGATCCAGCCGACCATGAAGCCGAGATACGGGTTGATCACCCGGCCGACCCACTCGAAGGACGCGCCGCAGTTGGCGTTCCACATGTTCAGGCGGCGGTAGCAGTTGGCGATCACGATCATCGGCAGCGCTATAAGGATGAGGGCAGGACCGCTGGCGTAGGCGGTCGCCAGGGCCAGCGCGGCCAGCGTCAGCCCGGCTGATGCGGCAGGCGCGGCGTTGGCCATTCCGATGACGGTATCCTGCGCGACCCCGATCGCGTTGGGCTCGAGCCTGGCCTCGGGGACGGATCCGGTCCTGGTGAGGGTGTCCCGGGACTCAACCGTCATCTGGATCTCCTATCCCGCTGACAGCTTGTGATGGTCGCAGGCAGCCGGGCGATGCCGGTCCAGTGTAGCCACCTGGGCGATAGTAACGGGCAATTCAGTCAGTAGGGGACAAGAGGCCGAAATTTCCTCGTGCTGCGGTTGGCCAGCTGGCCGCATGGGTGGGCCCACGATGGTTCAGCCCTCCCCGAGGTTCGCCAGGCTCTGACGGACGGTCTGAGTCAGCGGGTCCCCGGGCGGCAGGGTGCGCTCGCAGCGGGCAAGCGTCTCGCGGAGCAGCGCCTCCGCGTCTCCTACCCGTCCCACCCTGTAGCGCAGGTAGGCCAGGTTCACCAGGCGGACCAGCGTGTCCGCGTGGTCGGGGCCGAGGACCCGCTCCGAATCCGCGCAACACTGCTCGGCGAGCTGCATCGCGGCCGGCATCCGTCCGGCCGCCCGGTAGGCGGCGGACAGGCTCGCGGCGGTCGCGATCGTATCGCGATGGTCGCGGCCCAGCACTTTCTCGCGGTCGGCCAACGCCCTCTTGTAGTAGTTGATCGCGTCTTTTATCTGGCCTGCGCTCAGGCAGGCCGCGGCGAGGCGGTCGCGGGTAGCCATGGTCTGCGGGTCACGCGGGCCTTGAAGTCGCTCGCGATCGGCCAGGCTGCGCGCTAGCAGTTGGCTCGCCGCCTTCACATCGCCCGCCATCTGGTATGCGGCAGCCAGCTCATCCCTCGCGCTGAGGGTGTCCGGATGCGTACCTCCACGGAATTGCTCGAACTCGGCGACGGCGCGGAGCAAGACGGCCACCGCGTCCTTGGGCTCGCCGGCCCTGATGAGGGCCCGGGCCAGGCTGACGCGAGTGGCCATGATGGCAGGGTGCCCAGGCGCCAGCTCGCGGATGCGCTCAGCCAGTACTCGCTGGTACCACTGGACGGCATCTCTCGCCTGCCCGGCCTCCAGGTATGCCGCGGCCAGCTGGTCGGCCACGACGGCGGCGTCCGGGTGGCCGGGAGGCAGCTTGGTGTCGCAGCGCGCAGCGAGGTCCTGCCAGTATTCGACGGCGGACGACACCATTCGGGCTTCATCCAGGCTGCGGCCCGCCCGTAGCAGCAGCGGATGACATCCGTCAGCCCACAGCACATCGGCGGCCGAGTCTTGCAGGCCGGCCGCGTTCGCCCGGAGGACGGCCGCCGTCCACGGCCGCGGCTCGCCGGCCGGCCACAGTTCGAGCAGAGCGCCCGCGGCCGCCCGCGCCGCGGGCTCCTGGACCTGGGCGGGTGCCGCGAGCCGGATCGCCGTCTGAACGGCCGAGCTCATGCCCACGGCCGGCGGGGTGACGGCCCGGTTGACGCTGATCAAGCCGGTTCTCTCGAGGGCCAGCAACGTGTCCCAGGCCCACTTGGAGTCTGCGGCCGCCGAGGACTGGGTGGCAGGCGCGCCCAGGTACTCGGCCACCGCGCGGGTGGCGAAGATGGCGCCGGGAATCCCGCGACCGTCGAGCAGCGCCACCAGGACCACCATGAGCCGGACCGACTCGCCAGGCAGCAGCGATTCTGCCCGCTCCAGCGAGAGAATCCACGTCACCATGGCCGCCGACGGCATCTCGTCGGATCCGGGCCACAGCTGCTCTCGCCTGGTGACCAGGAAGTCCCGGTAGTCCCGGCAGGTCAAGTTGGAGCTCGCGACCACCGCAGCAGCCTGCGCGAGCGCCAGTGGCTCGCGGCCGAGCGTCTCGACCAGGTCGATGGCCCCCTGGCGCTGGAACGGATTCGCGCTGAGCCGTTCGGTCAGGCCATTGAGGGCTTCCCTGACGCTGAAAGACCCAACCGGGATGACCCGGGTGCCGGACCCGCCGATGGGGCCGGCAGGCCGCGAGCAGGTTACCAGCAGGCGGCCCGCTTTCCCCGCTGGCCACAGCCCGTCCAGGTCGACGGTGTCCGGCAGGTCGTCGAGTACCACGAGCCAGGGCTGGCTGGTTTCGTCCAGCCAGCTGACGAAGCGAACCGCGACCGATTCGGCGGTACCGGTGGGCTCAATGCCGGTGGCCGCCACCGATGCCTCCACGAAACCGGACAGGATGGACGCGCGGTTGGTGACGGAGATCCAGATCAGCACCTCGATGGCCTGCGAGCGCCACAACGACTCCGCGATCAGCAGGGCAATCTGGGTCTTGCCGCACGCGCCGAGCCAGTTCGGCATGCCCGGGGCAGATTCCGGGCTCGACACGAGCGCGGCGGCAGAGCCGGGAACCAGGACGTCCATGATGCCGTCGGCAGTGTCGGGGCGGTCGGTAAATCCCTCAGCGAGGGGAGGTACCTGGCCGATCCGGAAGCGTCGCCGTTGCTTCGCTGGCATTCCCACTAGGGCACCACCGCCCCGCCCCTCTATGCGGCTGTTCCGGAAACCTCCGGATACCTAGATAACACGCGAAGGTTCAGGCGCGGGCGGACTTGGCGCATATCGGGATCTTTACTGACATAACCGCTGGGCACATCCAATGACATTATGCACGTGCACTGAGGCCGGGCGCACGTGCAAACGAAAGATCGCTCGGACGTGTACATGACGGCTCCCTGCGGTGTCACCCGTCGCCGGCGATGCTCGCCAGACTCTGATGGACAGTCTGGGTCAGCGGGTCCCCGTAGGGCAGGACCCGCTCGCAGCGCGCGACCGTATCCCGGAGCAGCAGCTCCGCGTCACCCACCCGGCCCACGGAATAGTAGAGGGTGGCCAGGCGCGCACGACGGGCCAGCGTGTCGTAGTGATCGGCGCCCAGGACCCGCTCGGAGTCCGCGCACGTCTGCTCGGATAGCTGGACCGCGAACGGCATTCGGCCGGCTGCGTGGTAGGCGGAGGCCAGGCTCGCCCTGGTCGCGATGGTGTCCGGATGGTCGCGGCCGAGCACGCGTTCCCGGTCGGCCAGGACCCGCTTGTAGCCGGAAATGGCGTCCTTGGTCTTGCCCTCGGCCAGGTAGGCCGCGGCGAGCCGATCCCGGGTGATCATGGTATGCACGTCGCGCGGACCCTGCGACCGCTCGCGGTCGGCCAGCGTCCGCGTCAGCAGCCGGATCGCCGCGGTGACGTCGCCCGCTGCCTCCTGGGCCCGGGCGAGCTCGTCCCTGACCGCCAGAGTGTCCGGGTGGCCTGGGCCGAGGAACTGCTCGGATTCGGCCACGGCCCGGTACAGGACGCTCACCGCCTCCGCGGGCTTGCCCGCGACGACCAGGGCGTCGGCCAGGCTGACCCGGGCCGCGATGACGGCCGGGTGGCCGGGCGCGAGCTCCATGCTCCGTTCGGCCAGCACCCGCTGGTACCAGGCAACGGCCTCGGCTCCGTACCCCGCCGCCAGGTACGCGCCGGCCAGCTGAGAAGCGACGACCAGGGCGTCCGGGTGGCCCGGCGGTAGCTTGTTGTCGCACTGGACGGACAGCTCACGCCAGTACTCGACGGCCGGGCCGGCCAGCCGACCGCGGTCAAGGCTCCGCCCGGCGCACAGCAGCAACGGATGGCAGCCGTCGGCCCACAGCACATCCTTGGCCGCATTGGCCAGGCTGGCCGCGTTCGCCCGCAGGACGGCGGCCGTCCACGGCTGCGGCTCGTCGAGGGGCCACGCTTCGAGGAGCGCGTTCGCCGCCGCCCGGGACGCACGCTCGCGCAGCGTGGCGGGGGCGGCCAGCCTGACCGCGGCCTGGACCACCGGGTTCATCATGATCGCGGGCGGCGCATCGGTCCGGTTGACGCTGATCAGGCCGGCCCGCTCGATGGCGAGCAGTGCGTCCCAGGCGGGCTTGGGGTCGATCGGCGTGCCGAAGCCGACCGCGGTCCCGCCCAGATACGCGGTCACCGAAGGCGTGGTGAAGATCGTGCCCGGGATCCCGTGACCGTCGAGCAGCGCGACGAGGACCAGCATGAGCCGGACCGACTGGCCAGGTAGCAGCGCTTCGGCCTGTCCCAGGGACAGCGTCCAGGTGACCGAGGCGGCGGACGGCACCGCGCCCGCGGCCACCCCGATCTGCTGCCGCCTGCGGGCGAAGTAATCCCGGTAGTCCCGGCAGGCCAGGTTCGAGTTGGCGACCACGGCGACGGCCTGGGCCAGGGCGATGGGCTCGCGGCCGAGAGCCTCGATCAGGTCGATGGCACCATTGCGCTGGGCCGGATCCACGCTGAGCCGGTCGGTCAGGCAGCCGAGGGCCTCGCGGACGCTGAAGAATCCGATGGGGAAGACACGGGTCGTGCGCCGGCTGGACACGACCGCCGACTGCGTGCTGGTGATGACGAGGCGCCCCGCGGGCCCCTCGGGCCACAGGCCGTCCAGCTCATCGGCGTCTGCCAGGTCATCGAACACCACGAGCCAGGGCTGGCTGGTCTCGCCTAGCCAGCTCAAGAAGCGCGCCGCGACCGATTCTGCGGTCCCGGCAGGCTCGACGCCCGTGGCCGCCGCCGACGCCTCGGCGTAGGCCGAGAGCACAGCGGCCCGGCTGGTGCCCGATACCCAGATCAGCACGTCGATGTCCCCGGATAGCCACAGCGATTCGGCGAGCATCACCGCGATCTGGGTCTTGCCTGACGCGCCCAGCCAGTTCTGCTGGCCCTCGGCGAACTCCGAGCCTGGCACCAGCGCGACGGCCGCACCCGGGACGAGGGCATCCGCGATCCCTCGCGCGGTATCGGGCCGCTCGGAAAATGACTCGGCCAGCGGGGGCACCTCGCCCACCCGGAATCGCCGCACCGACCGATCAGCCGACGTTCCTCCTGAGCGCACCACAGGCCGCTGCACCTCATCCGTTCCGCTGTGTCGCCACGACCATTATGCACGTGCAAAGGGGAGAGGGGTACGTGCATCCATCCTGTCTTTGCCGCGCGTCGCAGAAGGCAGGCCCCCGGACGACAGGGAGCGACCGGGGCCGACCCGGCTGCTACAGAGGGCGACCGGGCTACTGGGGCCGGGCGGGAGCGCTGGGGTCGGCGACGGAGGCTACCTGGCCACCTACGGTGCGTCGCGGGCCAGTGCCCAGGCCGCCGCCGAACTGCTCGGCCTGATACCCGCGGGGGGCAACCCTCCGCGTACCCTCCAAAACCCGGGACGGTAAGCGCCGTAAGCGCCGGAGGGCAATGCGAGAAAGTCGGTGGAGAACGTGCATAATGACGGTCATGCGATTGTCAGCCCGGGCCGATTACGCGCTGCGCGCCGCCATCGAGCTCGCCGCGGCCGGTCCCGGTCATGTCACCGCCGACCAGCTCGCCCGCGCGCAGCAGATACCTGGGAAGTTCCTTGAGACCATCCTGACCCAGCTGCGGAGGGCCGGGCTCATCCGCAGCCAGCGGGGACCCGAGGGCGGCTTCTGGCTGGCCCGGCCGGCCACCGAGATCTCCCTGGCGGACATCATCCGGGTCATCGACGGCCAGCTGACCGGCGTGCGGGGCGAGCGGCCCGAGAACATCACCTACCCCGGGGTAGCCGGGCCGCTGCAGCAGGTGTGGATCGCGCTGCGCGCCAACGAGCGCGCCGTGCTTGAGCGAGTCACGCTGGCCGACATCGTGTCAGGCGAACTGCCCGATGTCGTGCGTCAGCTGACGGAAAACCCCAGCGCCTGGATCTGAGCTCAGACCGGCACCATGTCGGTGACGTCGTGTACGTGGCCGGAGGCGGCGCCGAAGCGCGGCTCAGGTGCGGCAAAGTCCAGCGCCGCTTCGGAATCCGGGTCGATGGTGCCGATGGAGACGAAGCCCGGCTGAGGCGGCACGCTGGCGCCCGCTTCGGCTGGCACCCGCAGGCCGGGCTCCCGCGGCATGCCCAGGACGGGCTCGTGCTGCAGTTCGGCGAGGGCGAAGTTATCCGAGACCTCACGGAACACCTGCGAGAGCGGGGTGCCCAGGGCGCCGCAGATCGCGGCGAGCAGCTCGGATGAGGCTTCCTTCTGGCCGCGCTCGACCTCGGAGAGATAGCCAAGGGATACGCGCGCCGAGGCCGAGACCTCCCGCAGCGTGCGACCCTGCCGCAGGCGAAGCCGGCGCAGCACGTCACCTAGCAGCTGACGGAGCAGAACCATCGTCGCACTCCCTTCCCGAGGCCGAACCTGCCGATACTCCCACCGTACCTGGCATTACGGCTAGTTCGCGAGATCATGTCACCCCGTGTTCGCTGCTAACGTAACGCTGTAATCAGCCGGTCTCTTCCCGGAGCCTGCCGAGCAGCAAGCCGAGGGCATGCTCCACCGTCAGTCTACGTATCTGGTGCCTGTCTCCGCGTAGCGCGATCGTGCGAACCACCGTGTCGTCCGCGGCACTCACGGCGATGTGGGCGGTACCCACCGGCTGCCCGTCCGCGGGCTCCGGGCCTGCCACCCCGGTGGTCGCCACGCCGTAGGTCGCGCCGAGACGGGTCCTGACCCCCGCCGCCATGGCCGCGGCCACCGGCGCGTACACCGCTCCGTGCCGGGCGAGCATGTCCCGGTCCACGCCGAGCAGTGCCGCCTTGAGCTCGGTGGCGTAGGCGATCACGGCGCCACGGAACGACGCGGAGGCCCCCGGAATGTCGGTGAGCGCCGCGGCGACCAACCCGCCGGTCAGCGATTCGGCCACGGCGACCGTCTGGCCGCGCTCTCGCAGCTGGGCCAGAACCTGCCCGGCCAGGTCACGCGCGTCCTGACCCGCGGAGCCCCACCCCACCACGATCGCGCCTCCCGCCGGGTTCTTGACCGTCTCACTGGCCCGCGGCTGGCCCCGAACGGCGCAGCCGCATCGCCTGCTGAACATAGTCGACACCGGTGGCCAGGGTGACGACAACGGCCGCGCCCATGACGACCTCGCGGACGATGTCCGGCGGGCTGAGCGTGGCAGGCAGCACGTACAGGCAGATCGCGACGACCTGAAGGAGGGTCTTCAGCTTGCCGCCGCGGCTGGCCGGGATCACGCCCCGGCGGATCACCCAGAACCGCAGCACGGTCACGCCGATCTCCCTGAACATGATCACCCCAGTGACCCACCAGGGCAGTTCGCCGAGCGCCGACAGGCAGATCAGGGCCGCCCCGGTGAGCGCCTTGTCGGCCACCGGGTCGGCGATCTTGCCGAAGTCGGTCACCAGCCCGCGGCTACGGGCCAGCCGGCCGTCGAGCACGTCGGTCGCCGAGGCGACGCAGAACACGGCGAGTGCCGCCAGCCGCCCGGCCGTCCCGCCCGCGAGCAGGCACGCGACGAACACCGGAACCAGGACGAGGCGGACTATGGTGAGCACGTTGGCTACGTTCCACAGCCCGGCCTCGCTGGTCACCGCCGGCCCGGCAGGATTGAGTCAGCGGACGGGGACCGCCCGGAAGGCAGCGGGCGGGCCGCGGGCCGTGGTCGGTTGGCGGGCCTTGGCCAATCGGAGGACCGGGCCCCTCGCGCGGGCCTCGGCTCACCGGGGGGCCAGAGGGCATCGGCCATCAGGTCCACTCCGTCCGAACCGGTCACCACCGCACGGACCATGTCGCCGGGCGCGAGCGGCACGGCGCTGCTGACCGTGGTCATCCCGTCGACTTCCGGCGCCTGGTGGGCGGCCCGGCCGGTGAAGCTCCCGGCCTGCGGCGCCCCGCCCGGCGCCGATCCCTCCGCCTCCTCGTCGATCAGCACGTCGAGGATCTCGCCCCGCCGGTCGGCGGCCCGCTGCGCCATCAGCTCCTCGGCCAGGTCGGCGACCTCCTCCACCCGGCGGGCGATCTCGGCGTCGGCCAGCTTGCCGGGCCTGGTCGCGGCCTCTGTGCCGTCCTCGTCGGAATACCCGAAGATCCCGATTGCGTCCAGCCCGGCCTGGCTCAGGAACAGCTCGAGCTCTTCCAGGTCTTCCGCGGTCTCACCGGGGAAGCCAATGATGAAGTTGGATCGGATGCCGGCGCCGGGACTGGCCTGGCGGATCTGGTCGAGCAGGGCAAGGAACCGCCCGCGGTCACCGAACCGCCGCATCGCCCGCAGCACCGGCCCGCTTGCATGCTGGAATGACAGATCGAAGTAGTCGGCCACCCCGGGAGTGGACGCGATGACCTCGATCAGCCCGGGGCGCAGCTCGGCGGGCTGCAGGTAGCTGATCCTGACCCGCTCGATGCCATCGGTGGCGGCCAGGTCCGGCAGCACCTCCTCCAGCAGCCGCAGGTTCCCCAGGTCCTTGCCGTAGGACGTGGAGTTCTCGCTCACCAGCACCAGTTCGCGCACGCCCTGGCCGGCCAGCCAGCGAGCCTCGGCCAGCAGGTCAGGCGGGCGCCGGGAGACGAACGCGCCACGGAACGACGGGATGGCGCAGAAGGAGCAGCGCCGATCGCAGCCGGAAGCGATCTTCAGCGGCGCGACCACCCCGCCGGACAGACGGCGCCGGAACACGCCGCCGCCAGGGCCCGCCCACGGGGCACCCGGCCCGGTCCAGGGCGAGCCAGGGGCAGGGAGGGGCGAGCCAGGGGCGGGAAGGGGCGAGCCAGGGGCGGGGAGGGGCGAGCCAGGGGCGGGGAGGGGCGAGCGAGAGGCGGGGAGGGGCGAGCCGGGAGCGGCGGAGTGCGGCGGGCGGGCGGGGTCTTGGGAGCGCGGCTGGCGGTCGGCGGGGGTGATGGGCAGCAGCTTGCGGCGATCCCGCGCGGTATGCGCGGGGCGGCGGCGGCCGGCCAGCACGTCGTCCAGCCGCGCGCCGATGTCGCCGTAGTCGTCGAAGCTGAGGATCTGTGCCTCGGGCAGTTCGTCGGCGAGTTCGGTGCCGTAGCGCTCGGCCAGGCAGCCCACGGCAGCCACCTTCGCGCCGGAGGAGGCCGCCGACAGCAGTTCGCCGATGGACTCGGCCTTGGCCGCCTGGATGAAGCCGCAGGTGTTCACGAGCACCACGCTGGGCGCATCGGAGGAGGTCAGGTCCCAGCCGGAGGCGGTCAGCCGCGCCGCGAGCTCCTCGGAATCAACCTCGTTGCGCGCGCAGCCGAGCGTGACCAGGCGGACCGTCCGCGGCGGCTGCGGTCCTGACCCGGCGGGCCGTAGCGACCCCGAACGTGAAGGCACACCGAGAGCCTACGCGACGGCGTTCCCGGGTCAGCCCGGCGAAGTGCTCGACCGGGAACTCGGGGGGCTGAAGCTGAGGTGCAGGATGTTTTCCACGCTCGTGTTCTGTTTCTGGCCGTTCACGGTCAGCACGACTCCTGGAGGGTTGCCCAGGACCATCTGCACCGCGTGCTTCTCCGTCCACGTCATCGAGGTGCCCGCGGAGACGACACCCATGTAGATCTGCGATCCGTCGCTGGCCCTGGTAATCAGGACCCAGCAATCCTGCGCGGCCGCGATCTTGATCACCAGGTCGGCGGGGGCGGGGGCCGCCGTGGCCGACGGCTTCGTCGTCGGCTTGGCCGCCGGGTGGACGGTGGGGTGGACGGTAGGCGCAGCCGCGGGATGCCCGCCATGGTGACGCGAGGCCACCAGGCGATAGGCACCGAACCCGATGACGGCGAGCAGCAGCAGGGCCACGATCAGGGCCAGGCTGGGCGAACGCCGGTCGCGGATCTTGATCGGCTTGGAGGGCTGGAACACGTCGGCCGCCCTCATCGCACCCACCGGCCCGTGGTCCGCGTCGTACTCGCTGATCAGCGGGGCCGGATCGGTACCGACCACGCCGGCGATGCTGCGGATGTGCCCGCGCGCGTAGAAATCGCCACCGCACGTCTTGAAGTCACCCTGCTCGATGTCCCGGATGATCGATTCCCTGATCCGGGTCTGCTGGCTGACCTGAGTGACGGTGAGACCGGATTGATGGCGCGCGTCCGCCAGGGTGTCACCGATGCTCACGCTGAGCCTCCACGAATTCCTGGTCACGGTCAGGTAACCCGCGAGTGCGGGGATCATCACCAAGTGTAGACAGCAAAGCGCCCCAGGTCGGTTAGGTGAGAGGGGCCAGTTTTCCGGGTCAATCCCGGCGCGATCGCCTGGTCAGCCGCCGCGCAGGGAGATCAGCGTGTCGTCCAGGTCCTCCGGCCGGACCAGCACGTCACGCGCCTTGGACCCCTCGCTCGGCCCGACGATGCCCCGGCTCTCCAGCAGGTCCATCAGCCGACCGGCCTTGGCGAAGCCGACCCGCAGCTTGCGCTGCAGCATCGACGTGGACCCGAACTGGGTGGTGATGATCAGCTCCGCCGCCTGCACCAGCAGGTCCAGGTCGTCGCCGATCTCCGGGTCGATCTCCCGGCTGCGTTCCGGCGCGGCGGCAACGTCCTCGCGGTAGTTGGGCTCGGCCTGCTTGTTGCAGTGCGCGACGATTTCGCGGATCTCCTTCTCCGACACGAACGCGTTCTGCAGCCGGATCGGCTTGGACGCCCCCATGGGCAGGAACAGCGCGTCGCCTTGCCCCACCAGCTTCTCCGCGCCCGGCTGGTCGAGGATGACCCGGGAGTCGGCCAGGCTGGAGGTCGAGAAGGCCAGCCGGGACGGGACGTTGGCCTTGATCAGGCCGGTCACCACGTCCACGCTGGGCCGCTGGGTGGCCAGCACCAGGTGAATGCCGGCCGCCCGGGCCAGCTGGGTGATCCGGACCACGGCGTCCTCGACGTCGCGCGGCGCCACCATCATCAGGTCGGACAGCTCGTCCACGATGACCAGCAGGTACGGGTAGGGCAGGTAGACCCGCTCCCCACCCACCTTCTCCGTGCACGGGGGGCTCCCGCCCCCCGTTCCCCCTGGCCCATCCCCCTTCACTGGCGGCGGGGTCAGCCGCCCGCCCCTGACCGCCTTGTTGAAGTCGTCGAGGTGCCGGAACCCGTTGGCGGCCAGGTCGTCATACCGGCGCTCCATCTCGCCGACCACCCATTCCAGGGCCTCCGCGGCCTTCTTCGGGCTGGTGATGATCGGGGTGATCAGGTGCGGGATGCCGTCGTAGATGCTCAGCTCCACCCGTTTCGGGTCGATCAGGATCATCCGCACCTCATCCGGCGTGGCCCGGGTCAGGATCGAGCTGATGAACGAATTCAGGCAGACACTCTTGCCGCTGCCAGTAGCTCCCGCTATCAGCAGGTGCGGCATCTTGGCCAGGTTGGCGACCAGCACCCGGCCCTCGACGTCCTTGCCCAGGCCGACCACCATCGGGTGATGGTCGCCGATCGCCACCTGCGACTTGAGCACGTCGCCGAGGCTGACGGTCTCCTTGTCCGCGTTGGGGATCTCCACGCCGATCAAGGACTTGCCCGGGATCGGGGAGACGATCCGCACGTCCGCGCTCTTGACCGCGTAGGCGATGTTCTTGCTCAACGAGGTGACGCGCTCCACCTTGACCGCGGGGTCGAGCTCGATCTCGTACCTGGTCACCGTCGGGCCGCGGCTGAACCCGGTGACCTGGGCGCCCACCTGGAACTGCTCGAACACTTCGGACAGCGCCTCGACTACCAGGTCGTTGGCCCGGGTCCGCTGCTTCGGCGCCGAGCCGGGCCGCAGCAGCGCCATGGGCGGAAGGGTGTAACCGCCGAGCGCGGCGCCGGTCAGCATGAGCTGCTCTCCAGGTCCGGACGGGGGGGCCGGCTTGGACCCCGCGGCCCGCGCAGAGGGCTCCCGCGTGCCTGCTTCGGTTGCTCCCGGGGGCGCCGCGGTCCCGAAGCCGAGCGCCTCGATCAGGCCGTCCTCGCCGTCGCCGCGCCGGGTGCCCGGCTGGTCAGCCCCTGGGGCCGGGTCTGGTGCACCCGGGGCCGCGACCGCCTTCGAGCCGTCGGCGCGCCGCTGGCCCGGTTCGAGCAGCGGCGTGTCGTACGGCTTGACGCGATCGCCGGGCTCGAGGGCCGGACGGAGCCTGAGCTGGCGGGGGATCTGGCCGCGCCTCCGGCCCCCGGTGCTGGCCTCGTACTCCTCGTCGACCTCCAGCCCGTCGTCGTCGGCGGGCAGCGGCGCGTGCCCGAACATCGCGCGCAGCACGGCCACCCGGTCAGGGATGCGGTGCAGCGTGGTGCCGGTGATGAGCAGAATGCCGTAGCAGGCCAGCAGGACGAGCAGCGTCGCCGTCACCCACGGGGTCAGCACGGTCGCGAGCGGGCCCGCGACGGCGTAACCGACCAGGCCGCCCGCCGCGCGTATCGCCGCGCCGTCGGACGAGTGCGGCGCGCCCTTGGCCAGATGGAACAGCCCGGCCACGCCGAGCAGCAGCGCGGCCCAGCCGATCGCGGCGCGCATGGTCTGAGAGTTCCGGTCCGGATGCCGCAGGAACCGCCAGGCGAGCAGGGCGACGAGCACCGGCGCCAGCCACGCCAGCGCGCCGAACCCTCCGGCCGCCACCTTGGTGATGGCGCGCCCGGCCGCGTTGTCCATCCGGACCCACAGGACGGCCGCGAGCACGATGGCCACACCAAGGGTGAACAGGCCGACGCCGTCCCTGCGGTGAGCCGGGTCCAGGTCGCGCGCGCCCCGGCCGATCGACCTGACCGCGAAACCCACCGCCCGGGCCACCAGCATCCAGGCCGCCCCGAGCATCCGGGTCACCCAGCCGACCAGGATCGCGACCGGGTTACCTGACCTGGCGGGACGCCCGCGTGCCGCGGCCGCCTTTCTCGCCTTTCCCCGCTGGCCCTTTTTCCCCTTTTTTCCCGAACGGGACGTGGTGCTTTTCCCCGAACGGGACGTGGTGCCGCGCGCAGGTCCGCTGCGTGCCGCGGTGCGCTCGGGGCCGCCGGACCAGTGCGCCGACGTCCCGCGGCCGCCCGGGCGCGCCCGGCTGGCCCCTTGGGGCCCGGAGACCCCGTCAGCTCCCTCGGCCCACGGGGCCGATTCGGCTGACCGGGCCTGCCGACGGCCAGATTCGTTACGGACACGGGTCGCCATGTTCACAAACGTAGCGAGAACCCTGTCCCGGCCCAAACATCCAGGGCGCGTGTCGCGCGGATGCGGGAGCACGGCAGGGGGCACGCACCCGGGACCGTTCGGGCAAACGGTCTTATCAGCGGTGAGGCCGCGAGCCTGCGCACGGACCGCGATAGGGTCGGCCCATGCGGGTCGCGATCCTCGATGACTATCAGCAGGTCGCGCTGGCCAGCGCGGACTGGTCGGCGGTGCGTGAGCTAGCCGAGATCGACGTCTTCGCCCGGCACATCGCCCGGACGGAAGCGCTGGTCAGCGCCCTGGAGCCGTACGACGTTATCGTGGCGATGCGGGAGCGGACGGCGTTCGACGCCGAGCGGCTTGGCCAGCTTCCGCGGCTGCGACTGCTGGTCACCACGGGCATGGCGAACGCGTCGATCAACCTGGCCGCGGCCGCGGCGCGCGGGGTCACCGTGTGCGGCACGGGCGCCGTTGGTTCTTCCACGGCGGAGCTGACCTGGGGGCTCATCCTCGCGCTGGTCCGGCACATACCCGAGGAAGACCAGCGGATGAAGACGGCCGGGCGGGCCGGCGGGGCCGCGCTGCCCGCCGGCGGCGGCTGGCAGCACACGGTCGGCATCGACCTGCACGGCAAGCGGCTCGGCGTCGTCGGCCTCGGCCACCAGGGCCGTCGGGTGGCCGATATCGGCCGGGCATTCGGCATGAAGGTGGTGGCCTGGAGCCAGAACCTGGATCCGGACCACGCGCATAAGGCGCACGTCAAGGCGGTCAGCAAGGAGGAGCTGTTCGCCTCCTCGGACGTGGTGACGGTGCACTACAAGCTCGGGCCGCGCAGCGTCGGGCTGGTCGGGGCGGCCGAGCTGGACCTGATGAAGCCGTCCGGCTACCTGGTGAACACCTCGCGCGGGCCCATCGTGGACAGCGCGGCGCTGGTGGCCGCGCTGCGTTCGGGGTCGATCGCGGGCGCCGCGCTCGACGTGTACGACGTCGAGCCGCTGCCGCTGTCCTCCCCGCTGCGGTCCGCGCCGAACGTCGTGCTCACCCCGCACCTCGGCTACGTCACCGAGGATGCCTACCGGGTCTTCTACGGCGAGGCCGCGGAAGACATCGTGGCGTTCGCGAAGGGCTCGCCGGTCCGGGTGCTTTCTGCGTTACGGCTTCCACTGCGGGTCGCGGCCGGACAGGCTCAGGGCGCGGTCGAACGTGGTCGCTCCTTCTGGGACCGGGACGACGGCGGCGAAACCCTGGTACTGGCGGAACATCTCGGCCTGGTTCTGGACGGTTTCCAGCACGGCTGCGGCGAGGTCCTCGCCGCAGGCGTAGTCCTGGCCGGTGGCCCTGGCGATGTCCCAGCCGTGCAGCACCATCTCCATGATCAGCATGGCGGCGATGTCGGCGGCCGGGGTGGGGCTGCCCATGACGCTGCGGTCGCCCGCCCAGGCGTTGGGATCGGACCAGGCCTGCACGGCCTTGGCGAGCTGGGCCTGATAGTCCTGCACGAAGCCGGGGTCGGCGGTGAAGTCCTTGCTCATCAACTCCTCGGCCACGCTCTCGCCGTGCGCCCGGCGCTCGGCGGAGTACGAGGTCCACAAGATCGTGTGGTTGAGCAGGGTGCGCAAGTCCCAGTCGGTACAGGGCGTGGCCGCGTCCAGCGCCGCGGTGGCCGCCGCGCCGCTGACCACGCGGGCGGTCTCGGCCGCGGCGGCGGCCATCAGCGCGGGCCCGCTGCTGTCCTGGTGTGTCGTCATCTGCTCAACGTACCTGCGCCGGGTCGACGCCCGTGCTCGACAGCACCGTCGGGATGGGGCGCGGCGTGGCCCGGCGGAGGCTGAGCGGCGGGCGGCTAGGCAGCCGCCGGGACGGTGCGGAGGCTGAGCGGCGGGCGGCTAGGCAACCGCCGGGACGGTGCGGAGGCTGAACGGCGGGCGGCTAGCCAACCGCCGGGACGGTGCGGAGGCTGAGCGGCGGGCGGCTAGGCAGCCGCCGGGACGGTGCGGAAGCTGAGCGGCGGGCGGCCGTGGGCACTGTCGAGTGCGCCCCGAATCTGCGCGACGACCTCGGCCGGCCGGGTGCGGATCTGCTTGGGCGTGAACGGCAGCACGACGATGCCGTACTTGCCCATCCGCGCCTGCCGCTCGAGCGTCCGCTCGTGGTCTTGCGGGGACATGTGCCACTCTCGCGAGTCGACCTCCACCGCTACTCCTGCATCCGGCCACCATGCGTCCGGCTTGGCCACGAACGTGCTCCCCGCCAGCAGCGTCGCGTTGAACAGCGGCATCGGCAGGTTCGACCTGGCCAGCAGGTCCTTCAGATCGCCTTCCGCGGCCGACCTGATCCCCTCGGCCACGTCGGACAGCGCCTCACGGAACAGCGCCGATCCGGCGCTCGGTCCGGCGGCGAGTTCCACAGCAAGCTCGGCCACATCGCACCGCTGGCGCTGCACGGCATCGGCGATGACTGCTCGCACGTCCCGCAGGCTGGTCAGGCTGCGCACGGTGTCTGCGACCGCCCGGGGCGCAAGCGCATACCGGATCGGCCCGAACGTATAGACGTGCTCGGGCAGGCGACTGGTCCGGTGCAGCTTTGCGAAGCCGGAATTCCGGCGCTGACATCCCAGCGGGACCAGAACATCCACGCAGTCCGACCCCGGCGCACGGATGCGATGGCATAGTGCGGCAGCGGAACCAGTGATCACGCTCTGCGGTCCGCCGTAAAGCTGCGCGGCTATCTGCTGCTGCGCCCGTGACGGCGTACCGGTGGCGGCGATGTACACATTCGGCAACAGCACCCGCCAGGGGCCTTCTGGCCGGAGCCGGTGTCGTAGCGCGTTGTCGGTGACGCCGACTGCGCGTGCCTGGCCGCGGGTGATCAGGTCAATCTGGCGGCCGAGAATACCGGTCAAGGCAGCCTTGTTAATGCGAGTCGTCGATGTCACGCGTGCATCATGCAGGCCTGGTCCGACATTCCCCGCGGCCTACCGTGTGACATATATGGGCATTAGGCGCGCTAGGGGACGAAATTCCTCCTAGCTCAACCACGTCGTTGTCACAACGACGTGCACCAGACCACGTGGTTGTCACAACGACGTGGTTAGGGGCCGCTGCGGCGTGGGCGCGCTCGGGCCAGGGGACGCATCGTACCGAGGCGCGAGCGGCCAGGGTTGCGGGCGGGAGCGACGCTGTGAGCGGGGCCAAAGGTGCAGAAGGGACTTTGGGGTGGTCGGTACAGGTGGGGACAGGAGTGCGGGCGGTGCGGAATACGACGGGCGGGGCGGATTAGGTCTCGATGACGACGGGGATGATCATGGGGCGGCGGCGGTAGTTGTCGCTGACCCACTTGCCGACGATACGGCGGGCGAGCTGGCTGATCTGGTGCGCATCGCTGATGCCGTCGGCGGCCGCCATGGCCAGTGCCTCCTCGATCTTGGGCAGCACCTCGCCGAACGCCGCGTCGTCGATGCCCGAGCCGCGGGCATGGATCTCCGGGCCGGCCACCATCTTGCCTGAGCTGGCGTCGACGACGATGACCACCGACACGAAGCCTTCCTCCCCCAGGATGCGCCGGTCCTTCAGCTGGGACTCGGTGACCCCGCCTACGGTGAGCCCGTCGACATAGATGTAGCCGCAGGGCACCGCCCCGGTCACGCTCGCCTGCCCGCCGACCAGGTCGACGACGACGCCGTCCTCGGCGATCACGATGTTGCGGTCGGGCACGCCGGCC
>Ga0187780_10001351_pt1 | contig 18528 bp, 15 predicted proteins | sample 1015_Q2_SP10_20__FD_132429 | JGI IMG/M metagenome (GOLD analysis project Ga0187780, IMG submission 132429) | Tropical peat soil microbial communities from peatlands in Department of Meta, Colombia - 1015_Q2_SP10_20_MG | ecosystem: Environmental > Terrestrial > Soil > Wetlands > Peat | place...
CATGTGCGCGAGCCAATCGAGAGCATGCCCTTCTGCTGCTGGCGGAGCCACAACGCGAAACTCTTCCCCATCAATGTAAACCACGGCGACTAACTGGAGAGAATCAGGGTGGTTCGACCCTTTAAGATAGGTCTGCTTGAGTACAACTTTGATTTGAGCTTTCACTTGCCACACTCTTCAACTTATCCCGGTAAGTTTACAACTGATTGGTCGCCCTGGGCGATTGTCCGACTTCTGTCCGAGAACGGGGTACAAAAGCGAACAAAACGGAACAAAGAGCGCGTGCGAGTTTCGTTTGTTTTGTTGGGTTTCGTTGTTTGGGGTTGTACGGCGTGTAGGCTAAAAATGGGTTATGAGCCCGACGAGCTACCAGGCTGCTCCACCCCGCATTTCCACTATAGCGGACGTGCACGCCTTCGTCAAATCGACCCCAACGTTCTTAAAATTTTCAATTCGGGATTGCGAAGGGGAAGAACTTCTACCACTCGTTGTATGCGGTACCGTCAAACGGCGAGACTTTGCTGGAATTCGAGTGCACATTCACCATTCCGGTGCTGGTTTGCTCGGGGGTGAGCACGACCGGCCCGAATTCCGGCACCCAATCTGGCGCCTGGGTCATTGGGTCCACTGGTACCTCGCGCAAGTATCCTTCCCGCTTCAAATCATCGAGAGATTGCGGGGCGTCCTGCTTGTCCAGCGTGTAATGGTCGATGGCATCGCGCATGGTACGAAGGTCCGTGCGCAATACAGCTTCTTTGGAGTGTTGTACCACCCTGTCGTACTTCATCGCCGCGATGCCAACGAGGATGGCTATGATGGAAATCACGATCAGTAATTCGAGGAGCGTAAACCCACACGCGCGAAGCCTTTCGTCGCTCTGCTTCACGCTCCACAAACGCAATCGACTTTGCAAAAGCGGTTTCACTTTGATTTCCTGATCTCGTCACCAATCCGAATATTTTGTTCCATCCAGAGCGGTGTCCGTCGACAAGGAGTACACATCGAACACGTCTTTCCCGCCCCAGATCTTCGAATCCCAATCATCCATCGAGCCGCGCAAGCCCCATTCCGTCCGCCCCGTCATCGGGTCAACCGGAATCTTGCGCAAGAAGACAATTTTTTTGTCGCTGCTGTTGCCCAGCGGGACGCCCTTCACCAACGTCTGCAAGTCCGGCGGATAATGGTCGGTGGCCGTTTCCGTGCGGATTTTCTGCCGGTCGGCCGCGTCTTTGTAACGATCAATCGCGTCGCGCATATCCAGCAAGTCCCTGCGCAGTTCCGCTTCTTTGCGCCGGAGTACCGCATATTTCGCGAATGGCAAGGCCGCGGATGACAAAATCAGAAGAATCGTGCACGCCAAGATTAGTTCCAGCAGGGTCATTCCTGCCTGATCGCCACGCCAGCGCCGTGAGCTGCACCTATGAATTGGAGTCCTGATACTCAACATCGTCTTCTATAGTGTGATTACGGTTGAACTTGCAGCGTTGCCTCGCTGGTGACCAGCGGGATCGTCCTTTGCTGCGAGTCTTTCGCGTTTACCTGCACGATCGACAAATTGCTGGTGCCCGGAGCCAGCGCCTTCACGACAATCCCAAGCAAGGTGCCGCTCCCGTTGACTCCCGGCGTGTTTGGCTGCCGAGTTGCGGAAATGATCTCCTGCCCTTTGTCCTTGAAGGGTTGCGCCACGATGGCGATTTCCTGCGTTCCACCCGACAGAAATCCGCCGTGCTGCACCTCTTCCACGCTGATGACAGCCGGGTTGTACTGCAGCAGCATCGGAATCGAGAACAAATCATTTACATTTTCCACAACCACGCCAAGCGTCGCGGTCTGGCCAGGTTTTAGATTGAGGATTTGCGGCTCGAAGCGAATTTTTGCCGTCGGAGTAGCGGGTGCGCTGACTGCGGACGCTGGCGCCACCGCGGCGCCCGCCGGTGGATTCGGAGTTGGCGCGGGTGTCGCGGGTTGCGGCGGCTGCACGGGCGCGCGAACTTCCGATTCCCGTGTCACTTGGAAATTGGTTTCCGTTCCCGTCAGCAGCGGCCGGAGATTCGCCTTTGTCCATTCCGGCATCCGCACGATGCGCGGCGTCAGGACAATCAGCACCTCGTCTTCTTCGTGCTCCGTTTTGTTGTCCGAAAAAAGCCGGCCGAAAATCGGAAGCTTCGCCAGGCCGGGCCAGCCGTTCACGGTTTGCGTGTCTGTACGCTCAAACAATCCTCCAAGGATGTTGGCCTCACCTTCCTTCAGCCGGATGTCGTGTTCGATCTTTCGCTGGCTGATAACTGGCTGCGTGATGCCGCCAATCGTGGCATCGCTGGTGTGCGAGGAGACCTCAATGACCACCTTCATGCTGACCTCGTGGTCCGGGTGCACGCGCGGCGTTACGTCCACGTTCACGCCAATATCCAAATACGTGAACTGGGTGTTCACCAAAGGATTTACAAATCCCGCGCCTCCCGTTGAACCCACGCCCACGCCTGCCTGGAAGCTCCCAGTCGCGACGGGAATGCGGCTGCCGATTTTCAGCTTGGCAGTTTGCCCTTCCACTGTGCGAATTTCCGGGTTCTGGATGATTTTCGTTGTTGTATCGGTGAGGACCGCGTTGGCGGTCGCTCCCGGCAGGGTGATGCTGTAATCATTGGTGCTGAGATGTTTGAGGTCCTTGAGCGTGAGGTTCCCGGTCGTCGTTGTTGTGGAAGTCGATGTCGAAGAACTGGTGGTCGAAGTTCCGCCGGGGGCAAAAGTCAGTGCCGCCGACTGGCCGGGAAGCACACCGAGGTCGCGCAGGCGGTCGGTGCTGATTTGCAATACTTCCACCTGAATGACCACTTCCGGTTTGGCTTTGTCGATGTCGTGAACCACTTTTTCCGCCACCATCACTTTGTCCGGCGTGTCCCGCACGATGATGGCATTTTGCGAGTTGAGCTGCTGCATGCGCTTCAAATCCAGCAACTGGCGCAGCCCGGTCACAACTTCCGTCAGGTCTTGTGGCTGGACGGTGTTCGAGAGATAAATCGTCTTGACGACTTCTTCGTCGTAATCGCGGCGCTTCTGCGGCTGGTCGGGAATCACAAACAAAATGTTCTCTGTCACCGGCTTTACAAACGCCTTGCTTTCCAGTGAAACGATTTGCAAGGCTTGCTGCAGCGTAACGTTGTTCAAATCCACGGTGATCCGGCGGGCGGGAAAGTCCGGATCGTAAATCATGTTGATGCCCCACAATTTGCCGATAGTGTCGAACACAATCTTGGCGTCGTTCGACATCTTCAGGCTGCGGGGCTCACTGGACGACGGCCGGATCTCCGGCGGCAGCATGGCCAGCGACGGTTCGTTCGAGTCCCCCGGAGGCTCGGCCGATGTTTCATTGGCGTGATTTTTCTCCGCAATCATTTCGATCGTCTTGTTTAGTTCTTGCTCGGCGATCGAACTCCCCGGGTCAATCGATTGCGCCCGCTGGAACTCTCCGGCCGCGCCCTGCAAGTCCCCTTTCTTGCGCAGCTCCTGGCCTTTCTTGATGTGCGATTCTCCGGCTTCAAAACGTGACTGGTTTAGTTTGATTTTGTACGTCGCGTTGGTCGGATCGGACTTGACGGCTTTCTGGTAGAAGGCGTAGGCCGCGTCATAGTCCTCGAGCTTCTCCGCCTTCACACCTTGGTTGAACTCCGTGTTCCCCTTCGGGCAGCCGGCCGAGAGCAGGCCGACACTTATGCACAAAACGAGCATTCCCCAACGCCGCATATGAGTTCTCCGAGGCCTCGACAAGAAGCCCTTGCAGTCTAACACCCGGTTTAGAGGCCCGGCAAGGATGCTTGGGTTGGCTAACGCCTCATCAAATAACTGCCCTTTTGTGTCGAGAGTGACAAGATTTAACACTGCCGTTATGATGGGGTGTTGTGCCGAAACCAGCCAAAAATCCTGACAAGTCCGCGAAGCCCGGCGAACAAATCGTGGCCCAGAACCGCGCCGCCTCCTACAACTACCATATTCTGGAGCGGCATGAGGCTGGCCTGGTCCTTCACGGCACCGAAGTGAAGGCCCTTCGTGAGGGCAAAGCCAACATCCGCGACGCCTATGTTGAGTTTAAGTCCAATGCTGCATGGCTCGTTAACGCGCACATTGCACAGTACTTACCGGGCGGGCCGTGGAACCACGAGCCGCTGGGTTCCCGCAAACTCCTGCTCCATAAAAACGAGATTCACAAGCTTTACGGCCGCACCGAGGCCAAGGGCTTGACCGTGATTCCTTTGAAAATCTACTTCCGGAACGGCCTAGCCAAAGTCGAAATCGCCCTGGCGCAGGGCAAGAAAGCCTGGGACCGCCGCCAGGACGAGCGCACCAAGGAAGCCCGCAGGGAAGTCGAAGAATCCATGTACCGCAATCGGAGGCGATAGAACCATCATGCAAATCACGCTGGAAACCAAGCCGTACGCTGCACTCGAAACCGATGCCCTGGTTTCGTATGTTTTTGAGGAGAGCGACCCGATTCAGGGGCGCATCTCGGAAATCAATCAGTCTGCCGGGGGCCTGCTTCGCCGGCTCGCGCAGAGCGGCGAACTGATCGGCAAGAACCTGGAGTTCACTCTTATCCACGCGCCCGCGGGATTGAAGGCCGCCCGTGTGCTCTTAGTCGGAGCAGGGAAGCGCGAGCAATTCAATTTGGCAACGCTGCGCAAGATTGCCGGCGCGACCTTGCGCTATTTGAAGGCGCGCTCCATCAAGAATTTTGTATTCCTTGTTCGTGAAAATGACGCCAACGAAGAATCCGCGCAAGTTATCACCGAGGGCGCGTTGGCTGCCGACTTCGAATCGGATAAATACAAGACGGAAAAGAAGAACGGGAAGAACATCGAGTCAGTTTCCATCGCTGGGTATTCCGAACCTGAGCGCGCTGCGGGGGAAAAGGGCCTTTCGAAGGGCCGTGTCATTGCCGAATCCCAGAATTTCGCCCGTGACCTCATCAATGAGCCATCAAACAAATTGACGCCGGCGATTCTGGCCCAGAAGGCGGAAGCCATGGCCAAGGCGGCGGGAGTCTCCGTTGAAATCCTCGATGAAAAGAAAATCGCCGAGTTGAAAATGGGCGCACTGCTCAGCGTCGCGCAGGGAAGCGTAGAACCGCCGCGCATGATCATCATCACGTACAATCCGCCAAGCGCGAAGCCCGGCGCGCCGGTCATCGGCCTCATCGGCAAGGCCGTCACCTTTGACACTGGCGGCATCTCCATCAAGCCCTCGGAAGGAATGGAAAAAATGAAATACGACATGGCCGGCGGCGCCACCATGATTGGCGTCATGCGCGCTCTCGCCGCTCTTAAGCCCAATGTCAAAGTGATTTGCGTCGTTCCGTCCACGGAAAACATGCCCGGCGGCCGCGCGCAAAAGCCTGGCGACATTCAGACGGCCATGTCGGGCAAAACGATCGAGGTTTTAAACACCGACGCCGAGGGGCGTCTGATCCTTGCCGATGGCGTGCATTACGCCAAGCAGCTCGGCGCGACACACTTGATTGACGCGGCCACTTTGACCGGCGCCATCGTCGTGGCTCTTGCAGGCATTAACGTCGGCGTTTTCGGTTCAGATCAGCCGTTCACCGACAAGCTGCTCGCCAGCGCCAAAGCTACCGGCGAAAAAATGTGGCAGATGCCTATGGATGATGAGTATCGCGAATTCATCAAAGGGACGGTCGCGGACATTCAAAATATCAGCAGCGGCAAAGGCGGCGGCGCAACCATCGGCGCCATGTTCATCAAGGAATTCACCGGCGACTCCCCATGGATTCACCTCGACATCGCAGGAACCGCTTGGAACGATGACGCCAAGGCTTGGCTCGCTAAAGGCCCGACTGGCGTTGGCCTGCGGACCCTCGTCCACCTTGTCATGTCCTATTGACTCAAACCATGATTGTCAGTTTCAGGCGCGGCGAAGTGCTTGGGGTATTTGCTGCGGTTGGCTTGTTGTTTTCGCTCCATATTTCGCCGCGGTCAGTCCCTCCACAGGCAAAAGGTTCAGACCTCCCCTTTGAAGCAAAGCCCTGGGTCGAGGCTGATCAGTTCTTTCGAAAAGATCATCTGTGGCTGGGTGGAGATGTTGCATATTCTGTCGATCTGGGCAGGGGACGTGTGCTCTGGCTTTTCGGCGACTCCTTCATCGCCAGCAAACCGAACGAGAAGCGCAGCCAGGCGAAAATGGTACACAACAGCATTGGTATCGAGAACGGCTACAATCCCGAGCAGTCTTCGGTGAAGTTCTATTGGTCAGTAGTGAATAACCAGCCTACAGAGTTTCTTTCCGACGGTGGCGAGGGTTGGCTTTGGCCCGAAGATGGTGTGCGGTTGGGCGACAAGTTGCTGTTGTTCTTCGTCCGCGTTCGTCCCGACAGCGGAAAAGACTCTCTCGGGTTCCAGCTTTTCGGCTGGGCCGCGTTTCTTGTCGAAAACCCTGACGCGGAGCCTTCCGCTTGGAGAGTACACAGAGTCGACGCGCTCGATAATCCCTGGCACGTCATCGTAGGGACTGCCGTATGGCGTGCAGACAGCTTCTTATATGTCTTCGGTTCTGCGGAGCCGAGCCACGACGGGTATCTGATGCGTTGGCCTATCAGCGCTGCGGCGAGCGGAAATCTCTTCTCGCCGGAATGGTGGTGCGGGCCCGCAAGCGGGTGGGTCAGGCAAGACAAAATCGCTCATGCACCCGCAGCGGCAATTCCGGGCGGGTCAAGCGAGTTCAGTGTGCAATGGGACTCTCGGCGGAACAGATTCCTCGCCATCGAGAGTGTGGGATTTGGACCCTCTGAAATCGCAATCCGGTGGGCTGAACAGTTGGAAGGCCCGTGGTCTTCACCCCGGAAAATTTATCGCCCACCAGAGTCGGACCGTCGGGACGCATTTGTGTACGCCGCCAAGGGGCACCGTGAACTTCATGGTGCCGACCTTGTCATCACGTACGTTGCGAACAGCATGGAGGACAGTGTCCTTGCTGAGGACATGAGCATCTACTATCCGCGTTTTGTTCGATTGAATTTTCAATCGAAGTAGGCTCCGCTCACTGCTGAAATCGTGCCGCAAGCGGCACTCTAGTCGGCAGGGACGTTACATTTTCTGCGGGGCTTCGATGCCAAGAAGAGAAAGTGCCCGGACCAACTGCGACTCGACCAATTCGGTGAGGCGCAACAAGAACGCGCGCTTCTGGGCATCTTCCTCCGAGAGGATGTGGTGCTTGTGATAAAAATTGTTGAACGACTGCGCCAACTGAAACGCGTACTTGGCCACGAAGGCAGGTTCTTGCGTGGCGATTGCGGCGTCCACTGCGTAATCCAGCGAACCTGCTGCGAGCAATAATTCCCAAAGGTCCGCGCCATCGGTTCCCGATAGCAGTTGCCCGGAAACCTCCGCGGGAACTTCCACGCGCGAGGCCGCTCCTTCCGCTCCCTTCCGGCGAATTCCGCGAATCCGCACGACGGCATACTGACAATATGGCCCTGTCTCTCCCTCAAAGCTCAGCGCGTCTTTGAAATCAAATGCAATGATGGCGTTCCGCGTGAATTTCAGCAGGAAGAATCGCAATGCGCTCACCGCAATCGCATGCGCGGTCCGCTGCTGCTCCTCTTCGCCCATTTCCGGATGCCGCTGCTGTACTTCCGCCAGCGTTGCCGCTTCGAGTTTGTCGAGCAGGTCGTCTGCCTTAACCCCGAGGCCCTTGCGGCCGCTCATGTCGACAAATGGACGCTTCTTATCTTCGGCGGAGAGTTCGAAGCCCATTTCCGCGGCGCAGCGTGGGGTGAGCACCACCATCGCATAAGACAAGTGAATGGATTTTTGCGCGGCTTCGGTGTGCCCGAGCCGGCGAAGGCCTTCGGCGACCACGTCTTGCACGTAGGACTGGCGCGTGTCGATGACGTTGTAAACGGCGATTGCAGGCTCAGCGAAATGCGGCGCCTCCGGATCGCCTCTGCGGCTGGTGGTCGCCCAAACGGTCGTTCCTTCCGGCGCGCCCGGCCATTTTCGGTAAAAAAAGTCCTTCCCCAGCAAGCCGAACTTCCAGAGCTGGTACGCAATATCTTTTCCGACGTAGGTTACCGTTCCATTGGAGCGAACAATGATCTTGTCCTGCTCTCTTTCTTCGTCTTCTTTCCCCTCTGTGCCCTTCGTGCTTTCCGTTTTCTCTGGGGCCTCTGTGCTAGGCTTTTCTTTTTCTTCCCACGGCAAAATCCAGCAGCCGGCCATCTTCCCGCTGGTAGCCAGGTGAATGGCCCCGGACTTTTTCAGCATTTCAAACGCGGCATCCCAGAACTTCAGGTGCAGGATTTCGCTCTCGCGCGCCAGCAACTCGTAGTGAATGCCCAGCCGCGCCATGGTCCGGAGGTGGCAGCTCACAATCGTGTCCGCCACAACTTGCGCGACTTCCGCGTCTTCGCCGCGGTTCTCCTCAATTGCCTTCAGCGTTTCGGCGCGCAGTTTGGCGGCTCTTTCCTTATCCTCCGCAAAAAAGCTCGTGGCTTTTGCGTACAAATCCCAGCAGTAGTAGTCAAACTTCGGCTCCCGCGCCAGCATCATCACGTTGGTGGCGGTTCTTTCCTCCATGCGCAGAAGACCGATCACCACGTCCGCGACTTGCACGCCGGTATTGTCGATGTAGTTTTGAATCTGTACGCGGTGCCCGGCATGCCTGAGGATGCGAACCATGGTGTCGCCCAGCACGGCGTTCCGCACGTGGCCGATGTGGGCGGCCTTATTGGGGTTGATGCTGGTGTGCTCTACGATGATTTTTGCGCTGTCTTTCGTGGCCTGCTGCGGAGCGTGCTCTTCCTTCTGCGCGCTTTCCCAAAATGCGGCTCGGTCAAAGTAAGCGTTCAGAAAACCTCCGCCCGCTATCTCGACGCGGGCAATTCCTTCGACTTTCCCAAGGCCAGTTGCGATCTCTTGCGCGATTTGCCGCGGCGCCTTTTTCAAGCGCTTTGCCAGCTCGAAGCACACCGGCGACGCCGCATCGCCCATCTCCAACGTGGGTGGCCGGCCTGGCGCAACCACCAACTCCACCCCATAGCGCTCCCGGATATGGAGGGCCAGTGCGTCACGGAATCGGTTTATCAGCGTTTGATACACGCGTCCTCTAAAGAAACAAAGACCAGAATCGGAGCAAGCCAGTATAGGAGATGCGTGGCGCGAGGGTCAAAGAAAGGCAAAGCGGCGAGGGAAGTTTGACACTCTTTGGTTGCACCGATAGTATCAATCTGGATCCGGCGGAGAGACAATATTTGTCGTAGTGGTCCTACCGTTCGGCGGCTTTCCCATGAAACTCGCGTATTTCGACTGTTTTTCAGGTATCAGCGGAGACATGACGCTGGGCGCGCTGGTGGATGCCGGCTGCAGCGTCGAGCATCTCCGCTCCGAATTGCGAGCGTTGCAGGTGCCGGGATGGGAGATTTCCGCTGAAAAAGTTTGGAAAAACGGAATGGCCGCAACGAACGTTAAGGTCAGGACGGAAGATCAGACCAAACATCGTTCGCTGAGCGCGATCCTCGAAATTTTAAAGAGTTCGGGACTTGCGCCGGAGGTTCGGGAGCGCGCTGCTGCCATCTTCATAAAGCTTGGAGAAGCCGAGGCCCGCGTGCATGATGTGCCTCTCGAGAAGATTCATTTTCACGAAGTGGGCGCAGTCGACGCGATTGTGGACATTGTCGGCGCTTGCGTAGGTTTTCATGCGCTGGGCATTGAGAAGTTTGCGTGTTCGGCGCTGAATGTCGGCGGCGGCACGGCGAAAATGGCTCACGGCATTTTGCCGGTACCGGCACCCGCGACGGCGAACTTGTTGCAAGGGAAGCCGACGTACTCGAATGGCATGCAAAAAGAGCTGGTCACGCCAACGGGCGCAGCGATTGTTGCGACGCTTTGCGAATCGTTCGGGCCGCAACCGGCGATGAGCGTTTCGGCGATTGGCTACGGCGCGGGAACCACCGATCTCGAAGGTCAGCCCAACGTGCTGCGCATCATGGTTGGCGAAACTGCCGAAAAGACGATTGCTGGTTTCGACGAAGAAATCTCGGTGATCGAAGCGAATCTCGATGACATGAATCCGCAAATTTACGGATATTTCTTGGAGAAAGCTCTGGCGGCGGGCGCTCTGGACGTCTACACCACGCCGGTGCAAATGAAGAAGAATCGGCCAGGCACGCTGCTGACAGTTTTGTGCAAGCCGCAGGACACGAACACGCTCATGTCGCTGATTTTCGCGGAGACCACGACCTTCGGAGCGCGGACCTATCGCGCGCAGCGCCGCACCTTGCCGCGCGAGTTCGTCAATGTGTCTACCGAGTTTGGGGACGTGCGCATCAAAGTGTCCCGCGTCAACGGCAGGATTCTGCACGTTGCGCCGGAATACGAGGATTGTCGCAAGCTGGCGACGGAAAAAAACGTGCCGTTGCAGAGGGTGATCGGCGAAGCGCTGCGAAGGTACGAGGGAGGGTCTTGACTGGGTGAACCTGGAAGATGCGTCTAGCTTAAGGGCTGTCGAATCAGGCGGTTAGGTTGATTGGCTGATTTCTGGGCGCGAAAAGCCGAAGCCGCAATGTAAATTGCAATACAATCTTATTTTTGCGATAAAGCACTTTGTAGAGTTGAAAAAGAAGAAAAAGTCTTCGTTAGCGAAGACCAAGATCAAAAATAACCGCGGAAGAACTAAGAACCGGAAATGCCAGGAAAACCAAAATTCTATTTGACCACGCCGATCTACTACACGAACGGCTTGCCGCATATCGGCCACACGTACACAACGGTCGTGGCTGATACGATCCGGCGCTTCAAGCGCATGCGCGGCTACGAAGTGGTGATGACCACCGGCACCGACGAGCATGGCGTGAATGTGGAGCGCGCGGCGAAGAAAGCTGACATCCCCGAATCGGAATTTGTGGCGCGAATGGCGGATGCATGGCGCGCGCTGTGGGACGAGCTTGGGCTGACCGCCGACGAATTCGTGCGCACAACCGACCTGAGCCACGTGCGCACGGTGCAGTGGCTGTTCCGCCTTTGCCGCGAGAATGGCTATATCTACAAAGGGCACTACACCGGACAATACTGCATCTACGACAATGCGTTTGTGAACGATGCGAAAGCCGGCGACAACTGCCCCGATTGCGGCCGGCCCACGGAGACGCTCACCGAAGAAAACTATTTCTTCAAGCTCTCTGCGTTTGAAAAGCCGCTGCTCGATTTCTACCGCAAGAACCCGGACTTCATTCAGCCGGAATCGCGGCGGAACGAAATCATCAGTTTCGTGGAAGGCGGGCTAAAGGACCTGAGCATCACGCGGACCACGGTTCGCTGGGGCATACCCGTTCCCGGGGAAGAGCCGCATGTTTTTTACGTTTGGTTCGATGCGTTGACGGCGTATCTCAGCGCCGTGGGTGGGCCGGAGTTCGAGAAGCGCGGGATGTGGCCAGCGGACTTGCATTTAGTAGGCAAAGACATTATTCGCTTCCACACCGTTTACTGGCCGGCGTTTTTGATGGCGGCGATGCTGCCAGTGCCGAAACAAGTGTGGGCACACGGGTGGTTCCTGATGGACGCGGCGAAGATGAGCAAATCCAAGGGCAACGTGGTGTTGCCGCGCCCGATTGCGAATATGCTCGGGATGGATGCGCTTCGTTATTTTTTGCTGCGCGAAGTTGTCTTCGGACAGGACGGGAACTTCAGTTATGACGCGCTGGTGACGCGCTACAACAGCGATTTGGCAAACGGCCTGGGCAATTTGGCGAGCCGGACAGCTGCGCTCGTCGAGAAGAGTTTTGCCGCCAAAATTCCAAAGCCCGCGGAGCGCAAACCACAGGACGAGGCGCTTGCGAACGAAGCGCAGACCGCGATTGGGGAAGTGCTTGAAAGCTACGAAAATCTGAGTTTTGCGCGGGCGCTCGAAACGATTTGGGGCATGATCGGGGCCGCGGACAAATACCTGACGACAGAGCAGCCGTGGGCATTGGGAAATTCAGAGGAAGAGCAATCACGGAAAGCGGCGATTCTTTGGACGACAGCGGAATTGCTGCGCATCGTGACGGCGCTGGCCCATCCGGTTCTGCCCGCCAGTACCGCGAAAATCTGGATGCTTCTGGGCTTGCCAGGTTCTGTGAGTGCGGTCGAACTGGACGGTCTGCGCTGGGGACAATTGGTGCCGGGAACGCAGATGGGCAAAGCGCAGGCGCTGTTCCCGCGGGTGGAGAAAAACGAGGCGATAGAAAGGATTGAAGCGATGGCGAATGAAGAATTGAATCCGAAACCGGTGGCAGTGCCCGCGGCACCGAGCGCTGCTCCCGCGGGAACAGCGGCGGCGCCGCAAGCCGCGGCGGACAAAATCGGCATCGAGGATTTTGCGAAAGTGGAGATGCGCGTGGGGCAGATCAAGACGGCCGAGCGCATCGTTGGCGCAGACAAGCTGCTGAAGCTGACCGTCGATATCGGAACGGAGATCCGCCAGATTTGCGCGGGAATCGCGCAGTATTACGAGCCGGAAAAGCTGATTGGGCGCAAGGTGGCCGTGGTGGTGAATCTAGCGCCGCGCAAGCTGCGCGGGGTCGAGTCCAACGGCATGATTATCGCGGCGTCGGTCGGCCCCGAGGGACGTCCTGTACTCGCTGGTTTCCCTGACGAGGACGTAGAGATAGGTGCCCGATTGAAGTAGTGGCCTGGCCTATGGGGCGCAGCATGCTGCGCCCCTACAAAGAATTCAGACGAAACTCGATGGAGCTGATTGATTCGCATGCGCATATTGATTTTCCGCAGTTTGCGGAAGACCGCGAAGCTATGCTCGAACGCGCCCGCGCTGCGGGAGTAACAACGCTACTGGCGATTGGCACTGGCCCGGGGCCGGAGAAGCTGGATTCGGCAATCCCTTTCGCCGGGCAGCACGACTGGATTTTCGCGACGGTGGGGATTCATCCCCACGAAGCGAAAGAAGTCACGCCAGCGCATCTGGATGAATTGTCCAAGCTAGCGAAGCATCCCAAAGTGATTGCCTGGGGTGAAATTGGCCTCGATTATTATTACGACCATTCGCCACGCGAAGTGCAGCAGAAAGTCTTCCGTGAACAGATGGCGCTGGCGCAGCAAGCGAAGCTGCCCATCATCATTCATTGCCGCGAAGCGTGGACGGATTGTTTGAATGTGCTGGAAGAAGTCTGGAAACCCACCGGTCTCGGCGGCGTTTTGCACTGTTTCAGCAGCACGCTCGAAGACGCGCGGCGCGGAATCGACTTGGGTTTTCTGATTTCGTTTGCGGGGAATTCAACTTATCCGAAGGCGCAGAATTTGCGCGACGTTGCGAAAGCTTTGCCGCTGGAGAAACTTTTGATCGAGACGGATTCTCCGTACCTGGCGCCGCAGCCGTATCGCGGCAAGCGCAACGAACCGGCGTACGTCGCGGAAGTAGCGCGTACGCTTGCGAATGTGAGAAACTTGTCGCCGGACGAACTAGCCGCAGCAACGGCGGACAATTTCCGGCGGCTATTTCGTCTAGCCCGGCCGCGGATTTTCACGGCCGTCGAGTCAGGAATTTGATGCAGGCCAGGAGGAAGGCCATCGCGCTGCTGACGGCGAAGGAAATTTTTGATCTGGTTCGCGACGATCTTGCGCTTGTAGAGGAAGAGCTCGCGCGGCAAAGCGACACCGCTTTCCCCGCTGTGTCTGAAATCACGGCGTACTTGCTGGGCGGGGGAGGGAAGCGCTTGCGGCCCGCGCTGCTGCTGCTTTCCGCGAGGTACGCGGGCCGAAGGGACCGCAGCGCCATCCGCCTCGCCGCAGTAGTCGAGTTGCTGCACAGCGCAACGCTGATTCACGACGACGTGATTGACAGCGCCGGAACGCGCCGAGGGCGGCCCTCGGCCAACGCGAAGTGGGGCAATCACCGCAGCGTGCTGACCGGCGACTGGCTATATATGCAGTCGTTTCAAATGGCGCTCGAGGAGCGCAATTTCCGCATTCTCGACATTCTGATCGATCTGACCCAGAAAATGGTCGAAGGCGAGTTGATTCAACTAGAGAAGATAGGACGCATCGACGTGACCGAAGAAGATGCGCTGCGCCTGGCGACTTACAAAACAGCGTGTTTGTTCAGCGGGTGCGCGCGTCTGGGCGCGGTCCTTGGCGGGCTGGAAGGGGCGGAAGAAGAGGCGCTGGCAGACTACGGCCGCTACGCGGGGTTGGCGTTTCAGTTAGTGGACGATCTGCTGGATTTCACGGCTTCAGCAGAGCAACTCGGAAAGCCAGTGCTAAGCGATCTGATCGAAGGAAAAGTAACGCTGCCGCTGATTTATGCCATGGAGAATGGGCATCGCGAAGCGCGGGAATTGGTGGCGCGAGTGCTTGCAGAACAGGAATTCAAATCGGTGCGCCCGGAGACGATTGTTTCGCTGGTACAGGATTCCGGGGCACTCGACCGGGCGCGGAATCTGGCCCAGGATTACGCGCAGCGCGCCAAGACGTGCCTGAACGGACATTCGAATTCGGAATACGCGAGAGCGCTGGCGACGTTGCCGGATTTTATTTTGGAGCGAGAGAACTAAAGAAAGCCGAAGTCGAAGATCGAAGGTCAAAGAAGCAAAAGCCAAGAGATGAAGTCGCTCCTTCCTTTTAAGCTCGTTTATCACGAACGCTACGATTTGAATCTGGGCCCGCACGTTTTTCCTTCGCAAAAATTCCGGCTTATTTATGAAATGCTTTTGCGAGAAGGCCTCGCGGCCGAAGAGGATTTTTTGCAGCCAACCGAGGCCAGTGACCAGGACATCTTGCGGGTGCACACGCGGGAATGGGTGCGCAAGCTAAAAACGGGCACGCTCACGGCAAGCGACGTGATGAGACTTGAAGTGCCTTATTCTCGAGAGCTCGTCAAGGCAGTTTGGCTGGCGGCTGGAGGAACGATTCTGGCAGCGCAATCCGCCCTGCGCAACGGATTCGGCTGCAATCTCAGCGGGGGATTTCATCATGCGTATCCGGAACACGGCGAAGGATTCTGCGCCATTCATGACGTGGCGGTGGGAATTCGAAAGCTGCAAGCCGACGGCGCAGTGAAGAAGGCGATTGTTGTAGATACGGACGTGCACCACGGCAACGGCACCGCAGCCATCTTTCGAAACGATCCCACAGTGTTCACGCTTTCCATCCACCAGGAGAACAATTACCCGGCGCACAAGCCAGCATCGAGCCTGGATTTGAACATGGATGATCGAGTCGAGGATGAGGAATACCTCGACGCTTTGCTTCCCGCGGTGCGGAGAGCACTGGATGAGTTTCAACCAGAAATTCTCTTCTATGTGGGCGGAGCTGATCCGTACTGCGAAGATCAGCTTGGCGGGCTGTCTTTGACGAAAGAAGGATTGAAGCGGCGCGATCGCGGCGTATTTGAAGAAGCGCGAAAGCGCGGCATTCCGGTCGTAACCACGCTGGCGGGCGGCTACGCGCGGCGAGTGGAAGACACCGTGCGCATCCACGTCAACACTATCCTCGCAGCAAGAGACGTGGCGCTGGCATTTCGTTCGGCGGCGGCAGCGCGAAACTGATAGACTCCTTCCGCTGATTCCAGAAAAGAATGCGGGGCTTCGCCCCGCGCTACAGGTGCTTTATGCGTTTTTCGTGTTGCACGCGCTTTATGTTCGTTCTAACGATGGCCATTTCGTTGTCGCTATGTCCAGCGGCAAGGCCACAGGCAGCCGCGTCGCCGGCCAAGAAGCTAAAAATCTACATCTCTGTGGACATGGAAGGCGTCGCGGGCGTGGTCACGGCGGATCAACTCGTGCCATCGGGATTCGAATACGAGCGCTTCCGGAAGTTCATGACCAATGAGACGCTGGCGGCCGTGCAGGGGGCGAAGGAAGCGGGAGCAGGAGAAATCGTCGTAAGCGATTCTCACGGCAACGGCCAGAATTTGCTGATCGAGCAATTTCCAAAGGATGTTCGCATTGTGCGGGCGTGGCCGCGGCATGGCGGAATGATGGCGGGAATCGATTCTACTTTTGATGCGGCGCTGTTTGTCGGGTATCACGCATCGACAACGAATCCGCGAGGCGTGCGCGCGCACACGTTTTCGAGCGCGCATCTGGCGCGAGTTGCGCTGAACGGGAACGCGGTTACGGAAGGAGAATTTAATGCCGCCTATGCCGGGGCGCTGGGAGTGCCTGTGGTGTTTGCGTCGGGCGACGATGCGGCGACGCAGGAACTGAAATCGCGCCTGGGAAACATTGAAATTGCAGAAACCAAGAAGTCGCTTGGATTTCATTCTGCCGAGACCATCACCCCGGAGGCTTCCTGCGAGAGAATTGGCGCTGGAGTGAAGGCGGCGCTGCATCGATTGCCGGAGTTCAAACCATACGTTTTGAAGACGCCGATTACGCTGGAACTGACGTTCAAGAATTACACGCCAGCGGAAATCCTGAGTTATTTGCGCGCAGTGCAGCGCGTTGATTCGCACACGATCCGATTCGTCGGGAAAGACATGGCGGAAGTGGATGACTTCGTGGAGTTCGTGGACAACTACAACGCCGACCTGACGCCGTAATCGAATCGCGAACCTCGTCGGCAGCCCATTGCAAATATGATGTTACGGCTCGCCAGCGGCCGGCGAAGTGAGAGCGCGCCTCACGGCCGCAGAGAGATCGTGTTCAAAAGTGTCAGGCTGGAAGCCGTCAGAGCGAAACGCAATTTTGCCGTCGCGGCCCACGACGATAACGGTCGGGAAAGAATCGACGGAAAAGAGCCGGTCGAGTCTATCGGCGAAAACGACTTCTGTGCGAGGCTTATCCTGCTGCAGGTAGGGGCCAACGAGAGTTTCGTCTTCGTCGCAATTCACGGACAGGAAAAGCACGCCGGGAGTGTCTTGAAACGCGGTGGCCACCCGCGCAAAGAGCGGCTCGAGCGCATGACACGGACCACACCAGGTGGCCCAGAAATTGATGACGATGACTTTGCCTTTGGCGTCCTTCAGCGGATAAGGCGTTCCCTCCGGGGCTTTACGCAAGACAAAATCGGAAATCTCATGAGTTTCGGCATTGCGCCGCACGGCAGGCTGGCCAGTGGATTTGGCAACTTCATCGAAAGTCAGCAGGAGATATTCCCCCAAGCCCAGTTCCGAGCCGTGAGCCAGGCGCCAGACATTGCCGAGTTTCTTGCGAATGTCGCGGCGGCCGAAGTTGCCGTTGACCGTGTCTGACAAAGCAAACGCGCGAGCGTACTGCTGAACCGCCGTATTCAAATCTTTGCTGAGTTCAGCGATTTCGCCAAGCTGCTCGGCGGCAGTGGCGCTAGGCAGAATCGAGTAACTAGCCGCAAAGTCCTGCCGGGCCGCCGCACTATCTTTCAGCTTCATTTCGAGCCTGCCTCGTAAGGCCAGCACCGACATGCGGTCGCGTTTCTTTTGCTGAGCCCACTCTTCGGCGGAGAGACGAGGAGATTTTTCATTGGGTGAAGTTGCTTCGATCAGGGCGAAGACGCGGCCAGAATAGGTGACGGCGCGGCGGAGACCTGCTTCGTCGCCCTGTTGCTCGAGGAGCTGAATGGCCAGAATGGTGATGGAGACATCGTCGGGTTTAAGAGCTACGATGCGCTCGGCGTAGTCGGCGGCGCGCGCATTATCCTTCAACTGCAGACTGGCTTCGACGAGCGCGCGGTAAATCTGAGAACGCTGAGGTGAAGCGGGATACTTCTTCAAATATTCTTCGAGGTTGCGAACCAGAGCGGCGCGATCGTTTCCTGCGTTGCTCAAAGCGATTTGCAATTCTTCTTCCGGTGAAGGCGATTTGGCGGGCTGCCCGGCTTTAGGCTCGGCGGATTTGCCAGGTTGGGAGGCAGACGATTGTTCTTGTTGAGATGGCGCGCCCGTTTGCGCGTTGCCCGAAGCGGAGAGAGACGCGAAGAGAAGCAGCGAAACGATTCCGAGGAGATATGGGCGAAGCACCATTGAATGAATTCTAAGGGTATTCGGGAGAAATGTCGCTAGTTGGGATGAAGGGGCGCTTGCGAGTGGACTGTCGCTATATCCTCAATGAAGTTCGAGAAAGTCGTGGAGATCAGCTCGGGCCACTGACGCGAATTTCGCCGGAAACCGTATGAACTTCTACGCGGCCTCCGCCATTGCCCATGTGAGCGCGGAGCGCATGCTTGCTCTGCTCTTCGATGACGATGGGAATGTCAGCCCGAATTTCACCTGAGACAGCTTCCGCGGTGAGATGAAAATTCGCGGAGGACGGGACGCTAAACTGCACGCCGCCGGAAACAGTCTTCAATTCCCAGAACGCACTCGCGCCGGGATTCCCCTGGACAAAGACGCGGCCGGAGGCGGCATGGGCCTTCACGTCGTTAGATGCGCCGCGAATTTCCACATCGCCGCTGGCCGTGTCGGCGTCGACGCGGCCTCCGGGTTGCGCCACCTGAATGGCGCCGGAAAGGGCGCTAACCTGCACATCGCCCTTCACAGTTGAAACATTGACGCTGCCCGAAGCGCTGGAGACGCGGACGTCGGTGCCGATGTTGGTTGCGGAAACGGAACCGCTGG
>Ga0187780_10001352_pt1 | contig 18524 bp, 10 predicted proteins | sample 1015_Q2_SP10_20__FD_132429 | JGI IMG/M metagenome (GOLD analysis project Ga0187780, IMG submission 132429) | Tropical peat soil microbial communities from peatlands in Department of Meta, Colombia - 1015_Q2_SP10_20_MG | ecosystem: Environmental > Terrestrial > Soil > Wetlands > Peat | place...
CATTTTCGCGGTCGGCGAGTGCGTCGAGCACAATGGGATCTGCTACGGGTTGGTAGCGCCGCTGATCGAACAGGGCAAGATTCTGGCCGGAACAATCACAGGAAACACGGGACAGAGCTATCAAGGCACGGTCCCGGGCGCAAAGCTCAAAATCATGGGCGTGGATGTTTTCTCTGCGGGGGATTTCAACGAGAAAACTCCCGGGAACGATGTCGTCCGGTTTGAAGATCCTTCGCTTGGCATCTATAAGAAACTGACATTGCGAGACAATCGTTTGGTTGGCGTGATCTTGGTTGGCGAGACAGCCGACAGCCACCGGTACATGGACTGGCTGCAGAACAAAGCCGACTTGCGCGAGCACCGCCGACAGCTTCTATTCCCCGAGCCTGTTGCCGATTCAGGTTTCGATGTCGCACAACTTCCAGGTTCACATGTCGTATGCGGTTGCCATGGCATCTCGAAGGACACGATCGTGCAAGCCATTCGCGATCGTGGTCTCACCACGCTATCCCAATTAAAGGAATGTACCCGCGCTTCCACGGGCTGCGGGAGTTGCACGAGTCTCTGCCAAAACCTACTGCGTGCCGTCGCTCCCCAGTTCGAGGAGGAAGAAAAGAAGGCGCTGTGCAAGTGCGTCCCGCATAGCGAGCCGCAGTTGCGCGAAATCGTCCGCAGCCAGCGACTACGCTCCGTTCAGCAGATCCTGGATGTTTATGGAAACGGCGTCGGCTGCGAGGTTTGCAAGCCAGCTCTCTCCTACATGCTCGACGTCGTCTGGTGTGGCGGCCACGATGAAGACCGTTCCGCACGGTTCATCAACGACCGTGTTCACGCGAATATTCAAAGGGATGGCACGTTTTCTGTAGTCCCGCGCATACGTGGCGGCGTGACTTCGCCGCAGGAGCTGCGGAGCATCGCCGATGTGGCGGAAAAGTACAAAGTGCGGATGGTGAAGATTACCGGCAGCCAGCGCATTGACCTTCTCGGCGTTCAGAGGAGCGACCTCCCGAAAATTTGGGCCGATCTGGGAATGCCCTCGGGCCAGGCATACACGAAAGGCGTGCGCATGGTGAAGACTTGCGTGGGCACGGAATTCTGCCGGTTCGGAGTGCAGGATTCCATTGCTACGGGCTTTGAGCTGGAGCGGCGATTTGAAAATTTGTACACACCCCACAAGCTGAAGATGGGCGTCGTAGGCTGCCCACGGAACTGCGCGGAAGCCACGGTCAAGGATATTGGCTTGGTAGGGCAAGAAGGGAGCTGGCAAGTGGTCGTCGGAGGAGCCGCCGGCAAGAAAGTGCGCAAGGCCGATCTGCTCATCACCGTGGAATCGACGGAAGCGGCGTTGCAAGCTGCCGCGCTCTTCTTCCAGTACTACCGCGAAAACGCGAACTATCTCGAGCGAACCTACGATTTCGTCGAACGCGTCGGCATCGAGCGCGTGCGCCGCGAAACGATTTATGCGCCATTGGCTGTGCAACAGGGGCTGCGCGACCGCCTTCGCAAATCCAAATGGAGTTCCCGTGACGCCTGGCTGGAAGGCGACGAACCGCACCATCCTACGCAATTCGTGCAGATTCGGCCCCTGGAGAATCAGCTATGAGTGCCACCGGGAAGAGGTGGTTTCAAGTCACGCATTGCGAGAATATCCCGGTTCGCGAAGGGCGCCGAGTAGAGATTGCCTCGCGGCAGATTGCCATTTTCAATCTCGGCGATCGCTTTTTGGCAGTTGAAAACCCTTGCCCGCATCGAGGCGGACCGCTGGCCGACGGCATCGTGTCCGGCACGACCGTCGTTTGTCCTTTGCACGCGTGGAAGTTCGACCTGATTCAGGGAAACGCGGTGAATCATCCCGAATCCAGTCAATGTCTGGTTACGTTTCCCGTTTGCGTGGAGCAGGGAATTGTCTCCATTGAAATTCCGGTGGCGGCGGAAACGGAAGAACCTTCGCCCAGTGTCTGTGAGCACCGCGACAGACCGTTGCGGTGGGTCCAGAGGAAGCCACTCTCGCCTTACAACGCGGTTCAGCGGCCTGTCGATTCTCCAGACTCTGTTACTTCATGAGAGTGGTTGTACCTAGAGTTCAATTCGTCTGCATCTGAGAAGAAGGGGAGCGTGAGTTTGTCGAGCCAGGACTTTCACGGGTTGCATGTTCTATCGTTGGAGAGCCGCCGCTCCTCGGAAATTGCGCGCTTGATCGAGAATTACAAGGGCGTGCCTGTATCGGCACCGGCCATGCGGGAAGTGCCGCTCGCAGACAACTCGGAGGCATTGCGGTTTGCCAGGGATTTGGTTGCTGGCGGCATTGACATTGTGGCGTTCCTCACTGGAGTAGGCGCGCGCGCGTTGCTCAAGGTGGTTTCGGAAGCTCAGTCGCCAGGACCTTTTCTCGAAGCTTTGCGCCGGGCGCGTGTGGTGGCGCGTGGTCCCAAGCCTTTAGCGGTGCTGCGAGAGTGGAACGTCCCTGTTGTGTTGACGGCGCCTGAGCCTTGCACCTGGAGGGAATTGCTTCGCGGCATGAACGAGTTGCCGGGCGGCTTGCAGGCGCAACGTATTGCCGTTCAGGAATATGGTGTCTCGAATACGGATCTACTGGACGCGTTAAAGGAGCGAGGGGCAATCGTTCGCGCGGTTGCCGTTTACCACTGGGCTTTGCCTGAGGATATCGAGCCTCTACGTGACGCGATTGCGGCCGTCATACGCGGCCAGGTGCAAGTTGCGCTCTTCACCACTGGCGTGCAGGTGACCCATCTATTTCATGTCGCAGAAACGATCGGATTGCGAGAGAAATTGGGAGCGGCGTTTCGCGAAGTCTTCGTCGCTTCGATCGGGCCTTCGACAACGATGACGCTGGGAGAGTTTGGAGTGCACGTCGATCTCGAGCCGACGCACCCCAAAATGGGCATGTTGGTCAAAGAAGCGGCGGAGCGGTCTGGCGAAAAGATGGCGAATTAGGCTGTATTGTGCTCAGTCTGCAGCTACCTCTTTGGCAGGGAATAGATCGAGCGAGATCTCATTCACCAAGCCTGACAGCACGGCAGATTCTTTCGCGGAAACAGCAGCGTGTTCTGATCCACTGGCGCTCGCCGCGGTTGGCCCCACGATCAGCAGGCAAGGAGCAGGTAACGCAGGCGCCTTGAGTAGCTCGCCCACTGTGGTGCGAATCAATCTCTGGTTCGGGCGCGCGGCGTGGGAAACCAGCAGGCAAGCCATCTCCTCACGAACACCGTTCTCGAGCAGCTCCGTCCGCAGTGTTGTGAAATCGGAGCCGGGCATATAGAACACGAGAGTTGCGTCGGTCGCGACGCTCTCATGCCAACTGCGTCTTTCTTTCCCGGCGCAATGATGGTTGCTCACCAAGACCAGCTTCGATGCATTGTGGCGCTCGGTGAGAGGAATCTTCGCTGCAGCCGCCGCTGCCGTCGCGGCGGTGACTCCCGGGATAATCTCAAACTCAATTTCTTTTTCACGAAGAGCTGCGATTTCTTCATGCGTGCGCGCAAAGATGAGCGGGTCTCCGCCCTTCAGACGTACAACGGTCTTCCCATTCTGCGCGGCGGCGATGATTCGCTGCTGAATTTCTTCCTGAGAAGTTTTGTGGGTGCCACATCGCTTCCCGGCACTGAAGACAGCAACACGCGCAGGTATCCGTGACAATACTTCGTCGGAAACCAGGTCATCGTGAAAGACGATGTCCGCGGTCTGGAGCGCTTTCAACGCGCGCACGGTCAACAGGTCGGCGGAGCCCGGTCCTGCGCCTGCGAGGTAAACCTTCCCGGGCAGCTTGTATCGCAAAGGAGCGTTGCTCAAGTGCTTTTCCATCACAAGAAAATGCTAGCATCCTCGTGCTTCCGACATCGGACTGAACTTTTCCTTGGATGCATCCAAAAAATGGATGTAACGCTGGCTATCTTTGGGAAACTGAGGACCTTACAGGGGGTTTTGCCAGCCGGCTTCGGCGAAATTCCTCAAACGCTTCTCTGCTCACTTGGGCTTCAAGCAGTTTCAGTCTGGTTGCCGGGGATGACTCCTTCGTGCGAATTTTCCCTCGCTCCTTTGACAAGAAACGCAACCACTCAGCGTAGTCTTCGCTAAACTCTCGCTCGAGCTCTTCGCGAAGGCGCTTTGCGAGGGCCGGGCTAGCTCCGCCGGTGGAAATGGCAATCTGCAACCCACCACGTCTCACCACTGCGGGGTAGTAGAAGTCGCACAGCGGTGGGACATCCACAACATTGCAGAGGATTCCTCGTTTCTTTGCCTGGCGAAAAATCGCGCGGTGGACCTTGCTTGAGGAAGTCGCTGCCACAACGAGGAAGGTTCGATTCAGGTCGCGTGGTTCAAACGGACGTTTTGCCCAGCGCACAGTTCCATTTTTGTGCCACTTCTCGATTTGTGAGGTTGCAACTGGGGCAACGACAAACACTTGTGCGCCAGCCGAAACCAGTCCTTTGATCTTCCCTTCGCTGATTTTCCCGGCTCCCACCACGACACACCGCCGCCCCCGAAGCTTCAGAAAAAGTGGGAAGAGATTTCCTTGCGTTCGCGCTCTGGTCATCTGCTGCTCCGAACAGACACTCCAATTCTATCGGCATCGGCCAGGGCGCCAAGTCTTTTTCGCGGGATCTGCGGCATCGGCAAGGTAAAACCGGTTCATGCAGATTCTGTAACACTCGAGAAGCATTCTGGTATTAGACTTTAGTTGCGTTCGACCATGGCACGCCCTCACCCCTGCTCTGGTCTAAGCAACGATGGTGCTGGAAGCAGGCGCTGCCGACCGGGCATCGTCACAACAGGCAATCCTGCCCCCTTCTTCCACGAAGATTCATCGTTCCATTCGATGCGACAACAGTGAGGTCCATCATGACAACGACGGCAGCGGCAGAAGTCCATCCCCCGGTGAACTTGACCGCATTTGGCAAGGCAAGATCCACGGTGCAAGGCGCACCGCTCAGTGCCGAGGAATTGCGCAAGACCGACGCTTTCTGGCGAGCGTGCAATTATGTGATCCTCGGAATGCTCTATCTTCAGGAGAATCCGCTCCTGCGGGAGCCACTCAAACCTGAACACATCAAGAATCGTCTCCTGGGTCATTGGGGTTCAAGCCCCGGCTTGGCGTTCACCTACATTCACTTGATGCGGCAGATCAAAAAATACGACCTCGACATGATTTTTCTTGCTGGGCCCGGCCACGGCGCGCCAGGAGTGCTTGCGCCCGTCTATCTGGAGGGGGCTTACTCCGAGGTCTATCCCGAAAAAGGAGAAGACGAGGAAGGGCTGCGCGAATTTTTCAAGCAATTTTCGTTTCCGGGAGGAATCGGAAGCCATTGCACGCCGGAAACCCCCGGCTCTATTCATGAGGGCGGCGAACTGGGCTATGTGCTTTCTCATGCTTGCGGGGCGGCGTTTGACAATCCGGAGTTGATTGTCGCAGCGGTGGTCGGCGATGGCGAAGCAGAAACGGGGCCGCTAGCCACTTCCTGGCACGTCAACAAATTTCTGAATCCCATCCGCGACGGCGCCGTCCTGCCGATCCTTCATCTCAACGGGTACAAGATCAACAATCCCACTTTGCTGGCCCGCATCACTCACGAGGAACTTGAAAGTCTTCTCCGGGGCTATGGCTGGACGCCGTGCTTCGTCGAAGGCTCCGACCACGAGAGCATGCATCAAGCGATGGCGGCGACGACGGAACACTGCATTACGGAAATCAGAAAGATTCGGGAGCAGGCGCGCGCCACCGGTGTTGTCGAGCGTCCGCGCTGGCCCATGATTGTGTTGCGCTCTCCCAAAGGCTGGACCGCACCTGGCAGCGTTGAGGGTCACAGGATGGAAGGCTTCTGGCGGGCGCACCAGGTCCCCATGACCGACGTCAAGAAGAATCCGGATCGGTTGCGCGAGCTCGAGATCTGGATGCGCGGCTACAAGCCCGAAGAGCTGTTTGATCAGAACGGGAAATTATTGGCCGAGTTGAAGCAGATTGCCCCAACCGGCACGCGCCGCATGGGAGCCAATCCTCACGCAAACGGCGGCCACTTGAAACGGGACCTGCGGCTGCCCGACTTTCGCCAGTACGGAATCAAGCTGGAGAAGACAGGGGTCACGCAGGCAGAAAATACGCGGCCGCTCGGCGCATTCTTGCGCGACGTCATGAAGGCGAACATGAACAACTTCCGCGTGTTCGGGCCGGATGAAACCACTTCGAACAAACTTGACGCAGTCTACGAGGCCAGCAAGAAATTCTGGATTGCCGAGTATTTTCCGGAAGACATGGATGGCGGAGAACTTGCTCCGGATGGACGCGTCACCGAGATGCTCAGCGAGCACACCATGGAAGGCATGCTGGAGGGGTATCTTCTTAGCGGCCGGCATGGCTTCATCTCTTCGTACGAATCTTTCATTCACGTCATCGATTCGATGTTCAATCAACATGCCAAGTGGCTTTCCATCTGCAATCACCTGCCTTGGCGGGAGAACATCGCCTCGCTGAATCTTCTGATTACGTCCACGGTCTGGCGCCAGGACCACAACGGATTCACGCACCAGGACCCGGGCTTCCTCGACGTTGTCGTGAACAAGAGCGCCGCGGTGACACGGATCTACCTGCCACCAGACATCAATTCACTCTTGTCGGTGGCTGACCACTGCTTGCGCAGCGAGAACTACGTCAACGTCATCGTTTGCGACAAGCAGATGCACCTGCAGTACATGAACATGGACGAGGCGATTACCCACTGCACCAAAGGCATCGGAATCTGGGAGAAGGCCTGCAACGATCAGGGCAGCGAGCCGGATTTGGTCATGGCTTCCGCAGGAGATATTCCCACGCAGGAAGCGCTGGCGGCGATCGTGCTCCTTCGGGAGGAGTTCCCGGACCTGAAGATCCGCTACGTGAATGTGGTGGACCTTTTCAAGCTGCAACCAAGTCAGGATCACCCGCATGGGCTCTCCGACAGAGATTTCGACTCGCTTTTCACCGTGGATAAGCCCGTGATTTTCAATTTCCACGGGTATCCTTGGCTGGTCCACCGGTTGGCCTATCGCCGCAAAAACCACGAAAACCTTCATGTGCGCGGCTACAAGGAGAAGGGGAACATCAACACACCGATGGAGCTCGCGATTGAAAATGAAATTGACCGGTTCAGCCTGGCCATTGATGCCATCGATCGTGTTCCCAAGCTTCAGCGGATTGGCGTTCATGCCAAGGAAAAATTCCGCAACTTGAAGATTGAGTGCGTAAACTACGCTCACGAACACGGCATCGACAAGCCGGATGTTGCCGCGTGGACCTGGCCCTACTAAACTTCATTCCATATGAATGTGCTCGTACTCAACTCGGGGAGTTCCAGCCTCAAGTTCCAGCTGACCTCAACCGACCTCGACCGAATCCGGAAAAATGCGGACGAACGCTTGTGCCGGGGGATAGTCGAGCGCATCGGCGGCGAGGCCATCGTTACGGTGCAGACGCCCACTCAGCCGCGCAAGGTATTTACGGCTCCACTCGCGGATCTGTCCGCAGCGCTCGATTTCCTCGTCCGTTGGATTGCCTCGGATCAGTCTGGGATTTCGGAAGTGCAAAGTACCGCGGAGATTCATGCTGTCGGGCATCGCGTAGTTCATGGCGGTGAGACTTTCACCGAATCCGCCATCATTACGGACGAAGTGTTGAAGGGGATCGAGGATTGCATCGACCTGGCGCCGCTGCACAATCCGAATAACATCAAATGCATTCTTGCGGCGCGCAAGCTTTTCGGACCGAAGCTTCCACAAGTAGCGGTGTTTGACACTTCCTTTCATCACACTTTGCCTGAGCAGGCTTACCTTTACGCCGTGCCGTATCACCTTTACCGCAGGCATCACATCCGCCGTTACGGGTTCCATGGCACTTCGCATCGCTATGTCGCCTACCGCTACCGCGTCCTGAGCAATTTGACGCGGCAGCAGACGAACGTCATCACGCTTCACCTTGGCAACGGTTGCTCTGCGGCGGCGATCCGCAACGGGAATCCGGTGGATACCTCCATGGGCATGACGCCACTTGAGGGCTTGGTGATGGGCTCGCGCTCCGGCGACGTCGATCCGGCGGTTGTTAATCTCATCGCCACGAAAGAAGGATTGTCCACCCATGAGGTCGAATCGCTTCTAAACACCCAGTCCGGCCTCTTGGGGATATCCGGCCTGACCAACGACATGCGCGTATTGCAGCAGGAATTGAAGGAGCATGATGATCGGCGCGTCCGACTAGCGATCGAGATCTTCTGCTACCGCGTGAAGAAATACATTGGAGCCTATCTCGCGGCTATGGGCGGCGCCGACGCCATCGTGTTCACCGGCGGCATCGGAGAGAACTCTCCGGACATCCGGGCGCAAATCTGCGATGGCTTGGAGTGGTTCGGGCTCGCGCTCGACACGAGCAAGAACGAGCAAGCAGTCGGCAGGGAAGAGCGAATCAGCAAGGACGACTCTCGGCTTCATGCCTTCGTGATTCCCACCGATGAAGAATTGCTCATCGCGCGCGATACCGTGCGCTGCATTTTGGGCGAACCTCATCCTTCCTGAGCTTCACGGATCATCCGGGCTGAACTAAACTTTAGCCGCACGATTAGAGCCAGGACTGACCGCACCGAAAACCTACAGCGCCTGTACATCAAAGCATTTGCTTTTGTATAATCAGTCAGTTAGTGGAATGAGCGGGCGTCGTACAATGGCAGTATAGAAGCTTCCCAAGCTTCGGACGTGGGTTCGATTCCCATCGCCCGCTCCAGATCTCACCCAGTCTCAAGCCGCTCAACATGATCCGAATGGCCCCTCACGAGCTTCTCTCGTTGACCTCATGATATACGGAGTAGCGTTCGTGGATGATTCTCGATAATGGGGCAAACGTGACAGCTTGCGCCTGCCCGACGGTCCGGAAGGCCAGTTTGTCTCCAGCAGGCTGAAGCCAAGTGGACGGGTCGTCGAGCTTCCCTTTGATCTGCAAGCCAGGAGCGGAGGCCTGTTTCTCGTCCGCCGCGAAGTGCCGGTACCACTTCTCGCGAGGCTCCTCTTCGAAGCGTGCGGCTAACACCAGAGGGCCGTACATTACGGCCTGAAGATTTTCCTTGTCCGGCATGGGCGCCGCATGCAGGTGCATCGGCAGACTCAGCTCGATGCGATCGCCATTCTTCCACGGTCCGCGAAGGACAAGGTAACTACCCGGATCTGCGAAAGCAGGGACCGCTCGCCCATTTACTTTGACGCTGCCAGTTTTCGCCCAGTAGGGCACGCGCAATTTGAGGTCAACATCAACCGGTTTCGGTGCCGAAATCATCAGCGTGGTCGCTCGTTCTTCTGGGAAGGAGGTCTGTTGCGTTAGGCGTATGTCTCTTTCTGGCCAATTCAGTTCCGAGGCGACATACAAATTAACGAATATCGAATCCTTGTCGTGAAAGTAGATTGTGTCCGTCAACTTTGCAAATTCCTCCGCAGCCGTGCCGTTGCAACACCAGAAGGAGTCGAACGGCTTGGCGAAGATCTTGGAATAACTGTTTCCGAGCGGAAGATAATAAGCGGTGGTGCCGGTTTCCGGATCGATCGTGCCCATACGATGATTGAAGAGCACACGTTCGTAGTAATCCATGTATCGAGCTTCGGGCGACCAGGCGAACAAGTGCCGCGTCAGTTTCATCATGTTGTACGCGCAACAGTCTTCTGTGGTCTCGGAACTGAGTTGGGTCGAAAGGATGCCGGGATCCGATCTCCACGCCTCGAAATTGCTCGTGCCTCCGGTGCAATAGGAGCGCTCGCTGGTCACTTCGTTCCAGAAGTAGTCGGCGATGTTCCAATAATGTCTATCGCCAGTAAGTTCGTATAAACGGGCAGCGGCAATCACTTGGGGGATGTGGGTGTTGACGTGCAATCCTTTCAGCTCGTCACGGTGTGCCGCCAGCGCATCGAAAAACCACTTTTTGTCGAAGCGTTGCGCCAGGTTCAAATAATCACGTTTTCCCGTTAAGCCGTACAAGTTGCAAAGGACGTCGCCCATGCCTCCGTATTCCACAAGGAGGATGCGTTGCATTTGTGAATCGCTAAGAGGATCCGCCCAGCTTCGCACCCATTGAGCCATCTTTTCGGTTGTATTCAGCGCCTGCTCGTTGCCCGCAAGCGTGTACATATCGAGGTGGCCGGCCATGATTTTGTGAATGGTGTAGAACGGAGCCCAGACGTTCACTCCGTCACGCAAACGGTCGAAGAATTCTTGCGGGAACGCGCTGAGATAGCCGTTTTTGTGCTGCGCTTGGCATTTCGCGAGTTCTGCGACCATCAGATCGCCGTTGCGCTTAAGTTCCTGGTCGCCCGAACTCGCAAACACCAGCGCGCACGCGGACAAATAATGTCCACCTGCGAAATGGCCACGCAGTTCGCAATCAGGCTTTTCCCAATCGCCCAATGGTTCTGCGGAGGAAGGCAGCCCGGCGGTTAGACGAAACGTGTGAAGCAGGCGGTCAGGAGGCAGCGATTTAAGATAACGGCGATTGGCATCAGCAGCCGCACTGAAGGCGCCTGGCCCAAGACGCACGTTCTTCATCGGGAACGGAGCCGCCTCCAGCGGCACAACCTCCCGGCTCGCCTGCTTCGGTATGGCCAGAGAAGGATTACTCGGCAATTCTTGCTGCCAGGGGAATGCATGAGTGGGAGCGAAGACAGCAGCGCCAACGGCGGCGGTGGTTGCGACAAATTCACGGCGACTGAATTGTTTCAAGAGAAGCTCCTCTCAATCCCGCAGGCGCCCGACCGCAGGCGATACTGGCGCTCGCATTTCCTCGACTGTCGGGATGCAGGAAGTTTGTTTACAGTCGCCAATAATTATGGCATCACTCAGTAAGCGATTTCTTGAACTTCGTATGTTAGCGACTACATGGCCTGCCAACGTCGCTCGGTCGTCGGGCTGAGGTCTCACATACTCCGGGAGAACAGCAAATGTCTCGTGCATTCACATGCGAATCAGAAGTACGAGGTAATCCCAAGAATCGAAACGTAGCTGTCCTATCCGTCCATCTGAGAGCGTTTATTTTTGGCTTTGCCCTGCTGGCGATGAGCCTAATCGCGCCCTTTGTCGCCGCGCAAAACGTTGAATTGTCCGTAGATGTGTCCAAGGCGGGCCCGAAAATTGACCGCAACATATTCGGGCAGTTCGCCGAGCATCTTGGCCACGGTATTTATGAGGGCGTCTGGGTAGGTCCGGACTCCACAATCCCGAACACTCGCGGCATCCGCAAGGACGTTGTTGCCGCACTTCAGGCGATCAAGGTGCCAAACGTCCGCTGGCCGGGCGGATGCTTCGCAGACGAATACCATTGGCGAAACGGCATCGGCCCTCAGCGAGTGGTAACGCTCAATCCCAACTGGGGAGGTGTAATCGAGCCGAACTCATTCGGCACTCATGAATTCATGGATTTCCTCGACCAGATTGGAGCGGAGGCTTACGTGTCCGTCAATGTCGGCTCCGGCACTCCGCGGGAAGCGGCAGAATGGCTCGAGTACATGACCACTGCTCAGGCAACAACCCTCGCGAAAGAGCGTGGCGCCAACGGTCATCCTGGTCCCTACAAGGTCGGCTATCTCGGCATCGGCAATGAAAGCTGGGATTGCGGCGGCAACATGACGCCGGACTACTATCTGAGCCAGATGAAGATCTATAGCCGTTTCGTCAGGAACTACAATCCGGCCCAGCAGGAGAAACAACAGATGCTGAAGATTGCCGTCGGGCCAGGTGGCGCCGAACCCCGTTGGACCGACTGGACGGAAACGATCATGAGGGCCTATCAAAAACATACGTGGAGCTGGGACATTGATGGGCTTTCGATGCACAACTACACGGTCGGGCATTGGCCGCCTTCGTTTGCATCCGTGGGCTTCGGAGAGACCGAGTACAGTCAGTTTCTCAAGTACACCCTGGACATGGACGACCTGATTAACAAGCATTCGGCGATCATGGACAAGTACGACCCAGAAAAGAAAGTGGCCTTAGTCGTTGATGAATGGGGCGCCTGGTACGCTCCGTCACCGGGCAGCAATCCGGGCTTCCTTGTCCAGCAAAATAGCCTCCGCGACGCCATCCTGGCCGCGCTGAACCTGAATATCTTTGCCCGACATGCCGAGCGTGTGCGAGGAGCGAACATCGCACAGATGATCAATGTGCTTCAGGCCATGATCATGACGGACAAAGAAAAGATGGTTCTGACGCCGACCTACTACGTGTTCAAGATGTATGTGCCGTTCCAAGACGCGGTCTTCGTGCCGGTTACTTTTGACGCCGGCACCTACACGCACGGCAGTATCACTTTACCGCGCATGGACGCCATCGCCGCGAAAGACACGGCCGGCAAGCTGTGGCTGGCCATCACCAATCTCGACCCCAATCAACCCATCGAAATCGAGGCAAATCTGGCCGAGGTGACAGCTAAGTCGGCGGCGGGAGAAACACTAACTGCACCGAAGGTGGACAGCGTCAACACCTTCGAAGCGCCCAATACGGTCGTGCCCAAGCCCGTTTCGGCGAAGGCGCAAGGCGGCAAGCTGGCACTGAAACTGGAGCCCAAGTCGGTGACCGTCATTTCAATTGAGTATTAATCCAGGATCGCGCGTCAGGATCTATAGCGGTCGAAGTTGGATTGCAGGACCTCGCATGGTCCCGTGGGAAAGAGCAGAAGGCAAGCGTTAGCCTTCTTATTGGCAAACGCGAGTGTTCTGCAGAATTCGCAAGAAAACATCATTCCGTGCACTCGAAAGGAATCCAGTTATGAGGAAGCAGGTTTTGCTGCTCGCAACACTTCTTTTCGCAACGATTGCCTGCGCGCAGACTCAGCCAGTTAACGCCACCATCGACGCGTCCAAGACAAGCGCTCCCATATCGAAATATGTCTATGGGCAGTTTTTGGAGCACATCGCGGGAATCGTCAACAACGGCATTTGGGCTGAGATGCTGGATGATCGCAAGTTTTTCTATCCGATTACATCACACCCGCCCGCAGAGCCGGCGGGACGGAGTTGGAGACGCGCTGCGCCGCGCCATTGGACTCCTATCGGGGCCGAAGAATTCGTGACCATGGATTCAGCTCATCCTTATGTCGGCGATCACACGCCACAAGTGAAACTGAGTTCGACCGAACCGCACGGAATCCAGCAGGCGGGATTGGCGGTGCGCAAAGGAAAATCGTACACGGGTCGCGTGGTGCTGGCAGGCACTCGGAACGCGAGCTTGAAGGTGACGCTGATCTGGGGCGATGCAGCCAGCGACCGGCAAACCGTGGTCATTAGCAAGCTCGGCCCCGGTTATATGAAGTTCCCCCTGCGTTTCCAAGCGCAGGGCGACAGCGATAATGCACGACTCGAGATTGTGGGGACGGGCGCCGGCGCCTTTCACATTGGCGCGGTCTCGTTGATGCCAGCCAACAACGTGCAGGGCTTTCGCGCGGAAACCATTGCCGCGCTGAAGCAACTCCATTCCGGCGTGTATCGCTGGCCGGGTGGAAACTTCGTTTCCGGGCACGAGTGGCGCGATGCGATAGGCGATCCCGACAAGCGCCCGCCAATCATGGATCCGGTCTGGCACGCGGTTCAGCCAAACGATGTCGGAACGGATGAATTCATGACGCTTTGCAGGCTGCTCGATGTCGAGCCGTACATAACGGTCAATGCCGGTTTCGGCGACGCTTGGTCCGCGGCGCAGCTCGTCGAATACGCGAACGGGGCGGCGACCACTCCCATGGGGAAGTTGCGTGTGGCGAACGGCCATGCGGAACCGTATCACGTCAAGTTCTGGGGTGTGGGAAACGAGCCTTGGGGCGAGTGGCAATTGGGCTTCATGCCCGTCGCGCAGTTTGAACTGAAACACATCATGTTCGCAAAGGCGATGCGACGGGTGGATCCGACGATCAAGCTGATTGCTGCGGGAGCAATGCCAGATGCCATGACCGGCTCGAAGCAGGCAAAGCGGCTCAACGGCCAGATCGTGCCTGATTACCTCTCTCCGGGAGACTGGAGCGGCAACCTGCTTGCCCACTGCCTCGACAACATGGATTTGCTCAGCGAGCATTTCTACTCGACAAGCGGACAACGGTTTGACCTAGAGAAAGGCGACAAAGTTGACTCCGGGCCTCAGTCCCTAATCGAATGGGAACGCGCACCGGCCACCCAGGTGCGGGTGAAGTACGAACATTACCAGGAATACCTGAAACGCATCCCCGGGCTCAAAGCAAAACCGGTCCCGATCAGTCTCGACGAGTGGGCGTACATTGGCGCTCCACCCAACTCGTACAAGGTGGTTCCGGCTTACGCGTGGGTGTTCCACGAGATGTTTCGCCACTCCGATTTGTATCAGTTGGGCGCCTTCACTTTCGCGACGGCTATGATCAGCGAAGACCGAACCGACGCTGTTTTGAGCCCAACAGGCCTTTTGTTCAAGATGTATCGCGAACATTTCGGCACAATTCCGGTGGAAGTCTCCGGAGATTCGCCCCAGCCTAAGCCGATCTACCGCGCTGGCGGCGACCAACCCAACGTCAATCCGGGCAGCGATACGTATCCTGTGGATGTCAACGCAGCTCTTAGTGAGGATCGCAAAACGCTCACGTTCGCTGTACTGAATCCGTCGGATTCGGAGCAGCGCTTGAAGCTTTCGATTAGCGGCGTGAAGCTCTCAAGCCAAGGCCATCTGTGGCGCATGGCGCCGGCTGCCGTCGACGCAATAATTTCCGTTGGACAAAAACCGGGAGTTGAGATCCAAGAGCTGGGAACGGTGTCTGTGCCTGATGCAATGTCCATTCCACCTTTCAGCGTCAGCATTTATTCATTTCCAGTGCAGTAGTTCGTGCTCTCTGTCTACGAGGGAGGATTCTGGCTAGGCCGTAGGCAGAAAACGCACTTCTCACGGAAATTTTCAGGAAACACCATGAAAAGACTCGTTCAAGTATTCGCGATCCTCGTTCTCTTTACGCTTGCTACGTCCTGCTTAAAGGCGCAATGGGCCCCGCTTGCGACCGACCCCGATGCTCGCGACCGGATTCAGTGGTGGAAAGACGCGCGCGTCGGGCTGTTCATGCACTGGGGAATCTATTCAATCCCGGGCCGTGGAGAGTGGGTCCAGTGGGCCGAGCAGATACCAACCGCGGAATATGCCAAGCTGATGGCGCAGTTCCATCCAGAACACTTCAGTGCAGATAAATGGGCAGAAATCGCAAAAGATGCCGGCATGAAATACGTGGTCCTAACCGCACGTCACCATGATGGTTTCGTGCTATTCGACGACCCAGGCAGCGATTTCACCGCAGTAAAATCGGCGGCTCACCATGATTTCGTTGCGGATTATGTGAAGGCGATCCGCAATGCGGGACTCGGTGTCGGTCTTTACTATTCGCCTTTGGATTGGCGGTTTCCGGGCTTCTTTTTTCCTGACCTCTATATGGACAGCGCGATTGCGCTCAGGGAGCAGTATCGCCGCCAGATCGCGGAACTCGCCACTCACTACGGCAAACTGGACATCCTCTGGTTCGACGGCGGCGGCAATGAATGGCTGGGATTTGGCGGCGTTCAATTCAAGGGCCATTGGTCCGCTCGTCCCGCGGACCAGCCCTACGCCGGCAGATTCGATTGGCAGGATGACCAGGTTGTTGGATATCTCCGGGAGAAGCAGCCCCGCATCGTGATCAACGATCGCACCAACGCACCAGCCGACTTCCGTTCTCGCGAAGGAGACGGTGCACTAGGGAAATTCGACAATCAGACGCCTTGGGAGCTCTGCACGACGATTGTCGAAGGGGCATGGGGTTATCAAGCAGGTGCGAAGGTGAAACCATTAGACCAAATTCTCCGGCTTTTGATCGGCACAGCAGGACGGGACGGAAATTTTCTCTTGAATGTTGGGCCACGACCAGACGGAGAGATTGACCCGGGTCAAGTGGAGCGCCTACATGAACTTGGTGAGTGGCTGAGGCAAAACGGTGAGAGCATTTATGGGACGCGTGGAGGTCCATGGCTTCCGGGAGAGTACGGTGTTTCCACACACAGAGGGAATCACGTATATGTGCATGTTCTAAAGATTCCGGAGAGTCGAACCCTTGTGCTCCCGACACTCCCCACACCCGTCGTGAAAGCGACCGAGCTTAACGGGAACTCTATTTCTTACAGTCAGGATGGCAAAAGTATCGTGCTCAAGGTGCCCTCTGTCAGAGCAGATACGATCGATACCATAATCAAGATTGAACTGGCAGAAGCCTGGAATACGAGTGCGGTCGTACTGGTGAAGCCTGAAAATGCACGTTTTCAATAATCGGCTCTGACTCACAAAGCCGATATCTGCTTCGCATGGCTTGGTTACTCGGCTGTAGCGACTCATTGAGGAGGAGCGAAATGCCGAAACAGCGAACGAGTCTCGGAGTGAAGATGATTTTGGTTGTAGTCGCTGCCACCGGGCTGAGCATGGCAGCGGGAGCAGCAGAATCCGGTTTCAAGCTCACGTATGACAAGCCCGCAACCAAATGGACCGAAGCTCTACCCCTTGGCAACGGACGAATCGGCGCGATGGTGTTTGGCGGAACCGAAGATGAGCACTTGCAGATCAACGAGAGCACACTGTGGGGTGGGGGGCCGCAAAGCTACACGAATCCCGACGCGTTCACTCATCTCAACGAGGTTCGAGAGCTTATATTCGCAGGCAAAATGGACGACGCGGAAAAGCTCTCTGACAGCTTAATGGGCCAGCCGAAGCTGCTCATGCCCTATCAACCATTCTGTGATGTGCGCTTGCATTTCCCGGGGCACGGCCAGGCGACAGATTACCGGCGCGAGCTTCATTTGGACGATGCTATTGCAGAGACGGCGTACACGGTCGGCTCAACGAGCTTCCGGCGTGAGGTCTTCGTCTCCTACCCGGACCAGGTTCTTGTCGTTCGAATCACGACGAATCAGCCAGGCCAGCTTACGTTCAGCATATGGATGGATTCTCCTCAGGCTGGCACGCGCGTCGAAAGTACTGCCAACGACACCCTACAACTGACCGGTCAAATCCAACCTCGGCAAAATCCACCCGGATCCTGGACCGGTTCCTGGGATCAGCTGGGCATGCGGTTCGCAGCGGTGTTAAAGGTGTTGGCCGAGGGCGGCTCTGTTCGGGGCGCGGAAGGACGCCTGGAAATTTCCGGCGCAAAATCGGTCACGATCCTATTTGGCAACGCGACGAGTTTCAGGAACTATCTGGACATCACTGGCGATGCTCTCGGTGCTGCCCGGGGCCATCTGCAGCGGGCTTCGAAACGTTCCTATGACTCGTTGCGGCAAAGGCACGTGGACGATTTTCACCGCCTGTTTGCGCGGGTACAGTTGCGCCTCGGGGAGGATCACTCCACTGAAAGCACTGACCGGCGCCTCAAAAATTTTGCCGAAAATGAAGATCCCAGCTTGCTCGCCCTGTACTTTGCGTTCGGTCGCTATCTCTTAATCTCGTCTTCCCGGCCGGGAGGTCAACCTGCAAATCTGCAGGGGATTTGGAACGAGGATTTGATTCCCGCCTGGAGCAGCAAATGGACGACGAATATCAACTTGGAGATGAACTACTGGCAGGCGGATGCCGGTGACCTCTGGGAGACGGAAGAGCCACTGTGGAGTCTGATTCGCAATCTGCGTGTAACCGGCGCTGAAACCGCCCGCGTGCATTACCACAGCAAAGGATGGGTTCTCCACCACAACACCGATCTCTGGCGCGCGACCACTCCGGTGGATGGTCCTTGGGGGATTTGGCCGATGGGAGGGGTATGGCTCGCCAACCAGATGTGGGATCACTATGAGTTCAGTGGCGATCGGGAATTCCTGCAGAGGCAAGCGTATCCCGCGATGAAGGAGGCGGTGGAGTTCGCGCTTGGCATTCTGGTGGAGGCGCCAGGCGAGACACCATTTGCGGGACGGCTAGTCACAAATCCATCCACTTCGCCGGAAAACCAATATCTTCTGAACGGCAAGCCTCATCCTTTGACCTACGCGCCCACGATGGACATCGAGCTCATCCGGGAGCTTTTCGAGAATTGCCAGCGTGCAGCAGAGATTCTCGGAACAGACACGGAGTTCCGATCTGAACTGAATCGCGCTGAAAAGCGTTTGCCGCCTTTGCAGATTGGCAAGCGTGGACAATTGCAGGAATGGATCGAAGATTATTCCGAGGCTGAGCCAACTCATCGGCACGTGTCGCATCTGTTTTCGCTATTTCCAGGGCATGACATCAGCCTCAAGACCACTCCGGAATTTGCGGCTGCCGCGAAGAAGAGTCTTGAACTGCGCGGTGACGGCGGAACAGGGTGGTCCTCGGTATGGAGGGCAGCTCTTTGGGCGCGACTCCAAAATCCGGAACATGCGTATGCCAACCTGAAATTCCTGCTCGCTATGAGCACGCTGCCGAACATGTTCGATTTGTGTCCGCCTTTTCAGATTGACGGCAACCTGGGTGGCCCGGCGGCGATAACGGAAATGCTGGTCCAGAGCACCGCGAATGAGATCCG
>Ga0187780_10001353_pt1 | contig 18522 bp, 14 predicted proteins | sample 1015_Q2_SP10_20__FD_132429 | JGI IMG/M metagenome (GOLD analysis project Ga0187780, IMG submission 132429) | Tropical peat soil microbial communities from peatlands in Department of Meta, Colombia - 1015_Q2_SP10_20_MG | ecosystem: Environmental > Terrestrial > Soil > Wetlands > Peat | place...
AGCGGGCCGCCTACATCTACCGCAAGGCCCTAGAGCGAGGCCTTCTGAGGGGACGCTCAATCATCGGCATCTCAGCAGCTTCGCTGTACGCAGCCATGCGCGACACCGAGACCCCACGTACACTGAAGGACATAGCTTCGGTCAACAACCTCGACAAGAAGTCTGTCGCGAGGGACTACAGGATCCTATTGAGGGAGATGGACCTCACCATGCCGGTCGCTGACGCGGCCCGGAACGTCAACAGGATCGCCTCCCGGGTGGGACTTTCCGAGAAGGTCGCCCGCAAGGCCATCGAAATCGTCAGGATCACGGAAGAGAAGGAAATCTCCGCTGGCAAGTCGCCCATGGGGCTGGCCGCCGCTTCCCTCTACCTGGCTGGCGTCATCGAGGGCGAACTCAAGACACAGAAGGAGATAGCGGAGGCAGCAGGAGTGACAGAGGTCACCGTCCGCAACAGGTACAAGGGTCTGCGGGCCGACCTTGGCCAGCAGCTCGGTCTGGCCACCGAACCCCAAATAGTGGCCCAGTAGGAACCACCTGGGTTGCGGTTCTACATAGTCGACGTCTTCGCAGAGTCGAGGCTGTCGGGGAACCAACTCGCGGTTTTCCGTGACTGTACGAAGCTGTCCACCGCCTCGATGCAGAGAATCGCGCAGGAGATGCACTACTCGGAGACCACTTTCATCAGGTCCGAGGAGCCCAGCGACGGAGGGTACGACGTCAGGATCTTCACGCCGAACTACGAGCTGCCCTTCGCCGGCCACCCCACCCTCGGCACAGCCTACGTCATCCAGTCTCGTGTCATCGGCAAACCTGTGGAAGAAGTGACCCTGAACTACAAGGTGGGGCAGATCCCCGTTACCTTCTCCTACAGCGGCGCTTCCGCTGACGTCCTGTGGATGAGGCAGAAACCGCCTACCTTCGGCCGTTCCTTCGAACGGAATAGGATAGCGAAGGTCCTCGGCCTGAAGTCGTCTTACATCGATCGAAAGTTTCCGGCACAGCTCGTGTCCACCGGGATCCCCTTCGTGATCGTCCCGCTGACAAGCCTGAAGGCGGTCAGGCAGATAGCGGTTGACCGGGCAGCCCTCGCAGACCTCCTTAAAGAGACGGAGACCACCCTGATTTTCGTATTCTGTCCGGAAACATACTCCAAGCGCAACCAGTTGAACGCCCGCGGCCTCGGCATCCCTGACACCATCCCTGAAGACCCGGCCACCGGCTCGGCGAACGGGTGCCTCGCTGCTTACCTCGTTCGGCACCGTTTCTTCGGGCAGCCCGAGGTAGACGTGAGGGTGGAACAGGGATACGAGATGGGCAGGAAGTCACTGCTGTACCTACGGGCGAAAGAGACTCCCAAGGGCATCGAGGTCAACGTCGGAGGTAGGGTCGCTTTTGTGGCAAGTGGGGAGTTCCCGGAATAGGCTGACGCTCTGGCACAGGATGAACAACCTGGCATCAATCCGCAGCTAGCAATCCGGCGTTGCACAGAACCCGCTGAAGCCCTGAAAACGACCGGCCCACGACCAGAAAACATAGCCACCTGGTCCGGCAAGAGTGGAGGACCAGGGGGTAAAAAGCCCCGGCGCAGCCTGCAGCACTGGCGGTCTTAGGCACGCCTCTACCGGGAGACGGTTAAATCAGAAGCCACTCCGCTCCTCAGGCATGGCCGCCGAAAGCAGACCGATATTTGTGAAGAACAAGTTCACAGGCAGGACCTACAAGAAGCTGCGCGAGACTAGCATCGAAGAGTCTAGGGCCATGTTCGGAAGGGCCCTACGCGGGTCTAGGGTGATGAAGGACATGCCGTCCCACCGGCGGGCGGAGATCCTGGAGGCGACGGCGGCAGCCGTGCTGAGGAATCAGCGAAGCCTGGCCGAGACTATTGCAGTGGAAGCTGGGAAGCCCATCAAGTACTCGATGAAGGAGGCGAAGAGGGCTTCGGTCACCATGAAGTTCTCGGGGGAAGAAGCCAAGCGAATCCACGGAGAGACGATTCCGTTCGACGCGGAACCGCGGGGGGAAGGCAAGTTCGCCTACTACGTCAGAGAACCCATTGGAGTGGTCTTCGCCATAACCCCATTCAACGATCCTCTGAACCTCGTAGCACACAAGCTGGGGCCAGCGCTCGCATCAGGGAACTCTGTGATCGTCAAGCCCACCATTGTCACCCCGCTCTCCGCGATGAGCCTGGTCGAACTGACGGTGGAGTCCGGCCTGCCCGAGGAGTGCGCCCAGGTGCTCCTCGCGTCAGGGGGGAGCCAGCAGGTCAGGGACATGCTCGCCAACGAGAAGATCAAGATGGTGACGCTCACAGGAGGCGTCGAGGCCGCGGCCGAAGTGGTCAAGCACGCCGGGATCAAGAAGTACTCGATGGAGCTAGGCAGCAACTCGCCCGCCATCGTCTGGTCCGACGCGGACCTGGACGCGGCGATTCCCGAGCTCGTCGACGCGGCCTTCGAATCCCAGGGCCAAAACTGCATCCACGCGCAGCGAATCCTAATCCACGAAGATGTCTATCAAGAAACGAGGGAAAGGATGGTCGAGGCCACCGCGCGGCTGAAGGTCGGCGACCCCCTACTGGAGGAGACAGACGTTGGGCCCATGATCGCCGAGGGGGAGGCGGAGCGCGTAGAGGCCTGGGTGAGAGAGGCGATCGGCGGGGGAGCAAGAGTCCTTGTTGGGGGGGTGAGGAAGGGGAGCATCTACCATCCCACCATCTTGGAGAACGTTTCACCTCGTAGCAGGATAGCTCAGAAGGAGGTGTTCGGCCCTGTGACCCTCCTCTCCAGGGTCAGGAGCCTGAATGAAGCCGTCGAGCTGAGCAACTCCGTGCCCTACGGTCTGCAGGCTGGCGTGTTCACCAAAGACATCGGCGTCGCCCAACATTTCATCGATTCCCTCGATTACGGTGGCGTTCTGATCAACCAGACCTCCGACTTCAGAGTGGACTTCATGCCCTTCGGGGGATTCAAGTTCAGCGGCCTCGGAAGGGAGGGAATCAGGTTCGCAATCGAAGCCATGACGGAAATCAAGCTTGTAGTCTACAACAAGATGAAGCAGTAACCGGGGGACGAAGGCGAACGGTACAGGTAATATAACTAGCATCACTCCCGCTCCGACGTTTGAGCAGCCTGGACCCGGAGAAGGAGATGAAGGCGATCTGCAGCCTCATCACGTGGCTCGACGGCTACTCGAACCTGTCCTGCGTGGACCCGCTTAAGATGGAGAGGGTGCTGAAGTTCTGTGACGACGACATCGTAAGCACCTGGAACAGGGTCCGGAAGGACGTCTACAGCGTAGGCAGGCTTCCCGGCTCATCGAAGAGAGTGCTCCGGCTGAGCAGGGTGGTCAACATCTCCAGGTTCCTCTCCGTCGGGTTCGCCCTGCTCGCAATCACTTTCTGGATCCTCGCGGCATTTCTCGCACCAGGACTTCTTTCTGCACCGGGGAGAAGCCTGATTGTGCTAATCGGGTTCGTCGTCGTTTTCAACGCCGACCTTGCCGTCTACATGTTCTCGACGAAGAGGCTCTCCCTCGCAGTCAAGGAGTACTTCAGCACACACACCAACGAGGCCAAGTTCGAACGTAAACGGATCAGAGACGCGACCCAGTCGCTCATCGACAAGCTAGCTTCCAGGGTCAAGGCGTCTGAAGATTCTCCAGGAGACCACCAGTTCGCCTTGCTGGACCAGAGCTACAACAACGTCCACATTACCAAGGGGAAGGGCATCTACGTCGCCACGGTAAGACTACAGACAAGCTGAGCTTCACGCGCTGGGAGGTATTCCCGGGAAAACACACCTCTCTGACGCGTGAATTCTGTGGAACGGCTCTGCCCTGTCCTTAGGGAGCACGAATAAGGCTCCCGGCCCGCTCCGAACCCACGTGCAGAACATCGCACTCGAAACGGCGATTCCGCTGGAGTTGATTCACGACAACCCGTTCAATTCGAGGAAGTTCTTCGAGCAGTCTGAGATACGGTCGCTCGCAGATTCGATGTCGAAGGTAGGTCTCCTGAACCCAGTCAAGGTCAGAGAGACAGATTCGGGGTTCGAACTTGTCCACGGCCACAGGAGGGTCCGCGCGGCTCGTCTCCTCAAGTGGAGCACGATCCAGGCCACCATTGCCACCCTCACTGATGAAGAGCTCCTGCTCGTATCCCTCATAGAGAACCTCGAGAGGGAAGACCTCTCAGACTACGAGAAGGCGCTCGCCTTCAGGAGGATGCACGACGACTTCAGAAAGACCGAGGAGCAGGTTGGGGACCTCGTCGGTCTATCGAAGGCAGCCGTCTCCAACTACATCCACATGACCAAGCTCTTCGACGAGGAGCTCCTGGCCATGGATCCTGCGCTGAGGAAGGCCATGTACTCGATCTCCGAGCACCACTCCCGCTACCTCAGCAGGATTGGAGACGCCGAGGCGAGGGCGAAGATGCTCAAGCTGGTCGTGTCAGAGAACTTGTCTGTGAGGGACCTGCAGCGGATGAGCCTCCGCCTGAGATCATGGTTCGGGCCCTTGGAGGAGATGCCCCTTGCTCGGGACCAAGAAGCTGGGAGCCGCTACGGAGGCGCTGAAGACATACTGAAGATCAGGAATCTCCTCCTCGCAGAGTTCAAGCTCCCCAAAGCTGGCGACTTCAAACGCTTCGCCGATTTTCACGACTTCGACAACGGGTTCAGCATCTACAGCGACTTTCCCCCCTTCAGGCGCATAGTGGGGCCGAAGGCGATGGCGAAGGAGAGGGACTGGTTCGACACCATCGCTCCGCACCTCACGACAAGGATCAGGGACATCAGGGTCCAGTTCTTCGCTGACACAGCCCTGGCGACCCTCTATGTCGACCAGAAGGGGAAGGTCAAGGGGCGGAGGGTGAAGAACGTCCTGAGAGGCACGGTCCTCTTCGCCAGGCGCGGCGACGGCTGGAGGATAGTCCACGAGCACTGGTCCAAACTGGGGGAGTAATCTACCGGCAGTGCTCTGATCCGTGGAGTAGGCGCGGCAGGTGCCTCGCCGCACCGCGAGATTATAAGAGGAAAGAGCCGCCTCAAGGAGAGTGAAGTCCGACCTCCTTCCGGACGCCGTCGAGGAGATCCACGTCAGACTGATCAAGCGCCCGTCGGCCCCCCTGAGGGAGGAGCTCGGGTCCCTCAACGAGCTCGCGGCCTCGATCTTCGAGAACGGACTTCTCGAGCCGATAGTTGTCAGGCCCGCAGACAGCAGGTTCGAAGTCGTCGCCGGCAACCGCAGGCTGGCAGCCTGCAAGATGCTCGGCATCAGAAAGGTCCTCTGCCACGTGATTGAGCTTGACGAGAAAGCGGCGTACGAAGTGGCCCTCACCGAGAACGTCCAGCACAGGACGTTGAACCCCATCGAGGAAGCGCGCGCCTTCGAGAGATACGTCTCGACCTACGGCTACGGGGGCGAGACAGAGCTGGCCAGGAAGATCGGGAAGAGTCAGCAGTACGTCTCTCAGAGGATACGCCTCCTCAGACTCCCAGACGACCTGCTCGTCAGAGTCACTAGGCGCCTGGTAACCCTGAGCCAGGCGGCCGAGCTGCTAGGACTTGAAGAGGACGACCAGCGGACTATTTCAGAGGTAATGGCCCACGAGCAGATCTCCTCTAGGACGGTCCGCCGCCTTGCCAGGCAGCTGAAGAGCACTGGAGAATCCGAGGACCCCTTCCTCGCTCCCAGAGAGTTTGACCAGAGCAGGAGGACTCTTGTCGCTGTAAGGCGGTGCATAGAAATCCTCCGGGCCAGCATGATCAGGTTCGACGACGTGATACAGCGCCTGGGAGAGGACGAGTGGCTTCTGAAGGAGGTTCTCCTTGCGCACAGGGCCACCATCCACGAGCAGATTGACGGGCTCTACAGGCTCAGAGACAGGCTCGGCCGGGCGGAGGGAAGGACCGGCTTCACCCCGCCCATCTCCACTGAACGTCATTTGGTCCGCGCCAGGGTGAAGCAGTACCGTGCTGTCGCGTCACGGTAGCCTCACTATTCCTCTTCGCGGCAAAAGTATTTGATTGTCTGCGACAGTTCAGCCATCGGAGGTAGTGCGGAGAACGAGATTTGAGGACCTGAGCTATCCCGAAGCGCCGAAGCTGGTGACGCCCATCCCTGGCCCGAAGTCCAAGGAGGCCACCGCGATTCAGAAGAAGTACGAGAGCAACGTCGTGTCATACGCCAAGGCGATCCCTCTAGGCTTCGAAGAAGGAAGGGGCGCGACCGTCAAGGACATGGATGGGAACATCTACATCGACTTTTTCGGCGGGGCCGGGGTCCTCAACGTCGGGCACTGCAATCCCGACGTCCTTCGGGCCGTAAGCAGGCAGGAGAAGAAGTTCATCCACGCCCTTGACTTCGCGACGAAGCCGAAGCTCGACCTGATCAGAAAACTGGTGGAGATCGCCCCCGGGGAGATGAAGGACCATTCGAAGGTCTTCTTCGGCGGTCCGACCGGTTCTGACGCGGTGGAAGCGGCGGTCAAACTGGCTAAGGTGAACACAGGACGAAGAGGGGTCTTGGCGTTTGAAGGAGGATACCACGGAATGACGTCCGGGGCGCTTTCGTTCGGCAGCGGCAAGAAGTTCAAGGAGAACTTCATCCCCCTGGTCCCCGAGGTCCACTTCGCCCCCTACGCCTACTGCTACCGCTGCCCCTTCGGGAAGAGGGACGGAACCCCCGAGGAGTGCTGCATGCAGTGCGTGGACTACGTCCGCCACATCTTCGAGGACCCGCACTCGGGGGTTGTCGACCCCGCCGCCCTGCTCGTGGAGGCGGTCCAGGGGGAAGGGGGCACCATCGTCCCCCCCGAGAACTACATCAGCGAGCTCCGCAGGATCTGCGACGAGTTCGGGGTCCCCATGATCATCGACGAGATTCAGGCTGGGCTGGGGAGGACCGGGAAGATGTTTGCCTGCGAGCACTCGAGGACTACCCCAGACATCATGACGCTCTCGAAGGGGCTGGGCGGAATCGGGTTCCCCCTGTCCGCCTGCGTCTGCAGAGAAGAGATGGACAAGTTCTCGCCAGGAGCCCACATCGGCACGTTCAGGGGCCAGGCCGTGTCCATGGCGGCAGGTTTCGCCGCCCTCAACTTCATGGCGAAGTACGCTATTCCTGAACATGCCATGAGACTCGGCGAGCACATGCTCAGGCGCCTGAAGGAGATCGAACGAAAAAGCAAGCGCATCGGGGACGTAAGGGGGAAGGGCCTTATGCTCGGGATCGAGTTCGTGAAAGACAAGAAAGCCAAGACGCCCGCCGAGGACATCGCCCGAGACGTCAGAAAGCGCTGCTACCCCAAGGGGCTGATAGTCGAGCTTGGCGGGCACTACAACAACGTGGTCAGGTTCCTGCCCCCTCTGGTGCTGACGGAAGAGTTGGCTGACAAGGGGATCGACATCTTCACGGAAGCCGTGCGGGAAAGCGAAAGGGCCGTTTGAGAGATGGCCTGGCCAAACGGGTCGCCAGGGTGAGGAATTCACGCTCTCCCAGGGCATGGTGGTCTCGGCCCACGGCCTCGCATCTGAAGCAGGGGCGAATGTCCTTCGCAAGGGCGGGAACGCATTCGACGCGGCTGTGGCCACCTCACTGATGCTCGGGGTCGTCGAACCAGCTTTCTCGGGAATTGGTGGCGGAGGCTTCGCGCTCCTTCACACCTCCTCTGGGGAGGACACGGCCCTGGACTACAGAGAGACCGCCCCGATCAAGTCAAACGCATCAATGTTCGACGGAGGTTCGGACTCCAACAGAATCGGCCCCATGGCAGTCGCCACCCCAGGCCTCCTGGCAGGTCATTCGGAGATGCTGGAGAGATACGGGACCATGAAGTTCGGCGAGCTGGCGCGGCCGGCCATCGAGACCGCGAAGTCAGGCTTCTCGACGTATAGTGTGTCTCGCGACCTCATTCAGAACAAGGATGCGAGCGTCATGGCCAAGATGGAACGTTTCACGACCACTGCTAAGATCTTCCTCAGCTCAACGAAGTTCCCCCTTCTCTCCGCGACGCTAGAGGGACTCGCGTCAGAGGGGCCGGCGTCATTCTACACCGGTTCGATAGCTTCGGCTGTCTCGAAGCACGTGAATCGGATGGGAGGCATAATCTCGGAGGAAGACTTCGCTAGGTACGGTCTTAAGCGTCGGACACCGATCAGAGGCGAATACAGAGGCTACGAGGTCATCTCCATGCCTCCCCCGAGCGCAGGAGGTGCCCTCCTGATACGCGGTCTAGGTGTAGTCGGAGAGGCCGGGGGCTATTTTGCGAAGGACGAGGCGACAAGGATGGAGTTCACGGTCGCTCTGATCAGGTCCATGCTTGAAGAGAAAGCCGCCTTCGGGGATCCAGACTTCGTGGACGTACCCCTCTCCAGGCTAACCTCGAAGGAGGCTATTCGAGTCGCGGCGAAGGGAATTCTGTCGAAGATCGGGGCGCCCCCCCAGAGATATCCACACGACGTCGGGTCGACGACCCATTTCTGCGTGGTCGACAAGAAGGGCAACGCGGTAGCCGCAACGGAGACGGTGGAATGCTACTACGGCTCAGGGATATCCGTCCCGGGCTATGGCATTCTGCTCAACGACGAAATGCACGACTTCGATACGGCTCCCGGCAGGCCCAACTCTGTCGCCCCACTGAAGAGACCGGCTAGCAGCATGTCGCCCACAATCCTGCTAAAGGACGGGGCTCCGTTCCTCATCCTTGGCGCGTCGGGATCGGAGAGGATAATCAGCTCCATCTTCCAGGTAGTCACGAACGTTGTCGAGAGAAAGATGGGCCTCAGGGCCGCCCTCGCCGCGCCCAGACTGCACCTCGCACCCGACGGACTGATGCTCGAGAAGGGGTTCGAAGCCGCGGGGGTCCAACGCCTCGAGAAACTCGGACTGTCACCTCAGGTGGGGGCCAAGACCAAGCTATTCTACGGCGGGGTCCAGGCGATCCTGATGGACCAGCAGGGCACGGCCATCGGGGCGGCCGACCCCAGGCGCGCCGGGGTGGCGGTCGGAGAGTAGGACTACTTCAGCAGGCTCACGGCGTTTTCGCTCATTATCCTCCGACTCGCAGCGGCGACTTCTCCCTCGTCCATCACCCTTTCTTCGACGAGTTCTCCCATCGCCTCTGCCAGCGCCTCCTTGGCCAGTTTCGCAGACAGCCAATGCATCTCCGGGATGTCGTGGGAGTCAGAACCGTACACGATCCTGGTCACCGGAACCATCTCCAGAACCTCCTTGAACCTTGACCCAGAGAGGGGCGGAAGGAAGTAGGGTGGAAGAGGCGTCGAGAGCTCGAAGTAAACGTTTGGAAACACGTTTGCAAGCCAAGCGGCCCCCGCTGTGTTGGGGAAGCCCCCATGGATCAGGACCACAGGCACCTTCAACACGGCTTCTTGCCTGAGGAAATTCTTCAACAGCAGCGGATCGCATCTGTCTGCGACGATGTCGGTGTCCCCCAGTCCAGTGTGGATCTCGAGGAAGACCCCCAGACTCCTGGCTCTCTCTGCCACGTGATACAGCAGGAAATCCCTGACTGGTTTGACCCTGGGCCCGAACCATTCCACAACCTCATCCCCGCTCCTGTAGGCCCTGAACGACCTCCGTGCCTCGCGTTCGTCCGGGGCCCCCACGTCCAGCCCCGTCCTGTACGCTATCACGGACTTGAAGGCGGCGAATCCTTCCTTCTTCACGGCTGATCTGATCGTCTCGTCGAAGGATTCGAACAGAGCGTCAAAGGTCTTGGACGATTCGAGCAGATGCTTGAGGAGAGGCTCTATCCTGAAAATCCTATGGAGATTGCCAGGAGCATACTTCCTGAACTCATCAAAGCTGACCGACTCCAGGCCGTTGTCAAGGGCCATGCCCTCGATCCCTGCGTCGTCGAAGAGCAGTTGCAGATAGCGGGGAAAATCTCTGGCCTTCGCGTTTCTCCGACTCAGGACTGAAGCATCGTCCTCATTTCTCCCAAGCAGAAGGGAGAGCCTTTGGATCATCCTCCTGTAGGCCACGGTCGCCTGCAGCTCATTCTCCTCCACCCGCTGGCTAAGGCTCATCACCGTCGGCCCTCCGGCCATGAACACCCTGGCGAGCGAGCCCCTCGTTAGCTTGGGCGTCGGCGGAAAAGAGAAGCAATGGATGTCCGTGACGGGGAGCTTCAACTTGTCAGGTTTCATCGACCACCGCATCGCCTGTCCTATGATATATCGATAGAGAAAGCCAGGAAGTCGCCCTTCTCTCAACGCTTAAAGCAAACAGAGCGCCCGAAAATTCAATGCCCGAGAAAGCCAGGCGGCCGAGAACCAGGCGCAACGCAAAATTCGTAGGCATCACATACGTCGACATAGCAGGAGTAACACGCTCGAAACCGCTGATCAACAGGGGGATGGACGCAATCATGAAGGACGGGTTCAAGACGGCCAAGGCCAACCTCGACGGGAACAGCGTCGCGCCGCTCACCCCCGGGTCGAAGCTCAACATCTCCCAGGGGGACGTGTCGATAGTGCCAGACCCGGACACTCTGGTCTACCCGTCATATGCCCCGGGGACAGTGAGGTACATGGGAGACGTCCACGAGGCGGACGGGAGGGTTTCAGCCTTCTGCCCCCGCAGCCTGCTGAAACGCGTGGTCGAGGACGTCCGCCGGTACGGCTACGAGCCTTTGGTCGGACTGGAGAGCGAGTTCCACCTAGTCAAGCAGGTGGGGGGACAGTGGGCCCCCGCTGACACCAGCGGGGTCCAGACCCTGGACGGATACAACGAACACAGGAAGCTGCTGGAGGACATCACCAGGGCCCTGGACACAGTAAACGTCAGCCCCCTGAAGGTCCACGCAGAAGGGGGGAGGGGACAAATGGAGATCGACATCGCCCACGAGACGGCCCTGAAGTCCGCCGACGGGTTCTACTACTTCAAGGAGGTCGTGAAGACCCTGGCCAGAGACGAGGGGCTGGTGGCCTCTTTCATGCCGAAGATAGGTGCCGACTGGTGGGGGAGCGGGCTCCACGTTCACCTGAATCTCTCTCAGCACGGCCGGAACGCCTTCGCCGACGTCTCCGACAGAAGGAAGATAGGTCTGAGTCAGCTCTGCTACTTCTTCATCGGTGGCGTCCTGGAGCACGCCAAGGCGCTCTGCGCCATCGCCGCACCCACAGTCAACTCTTACAAGCGCCTCCTCCCCGGGAGATGGAACGCGGACGCCGTGACCTACGGGCCGGGCAATAGGGGGTCTGCGGTCCGCATCCCCGACGAGCGGGGGAAGGCCACCAGGATAGAGCTGAGGATGCCTGACAACGCCTGCAACCTGTACCTCGTGCTGGCATGCGCCATCTCTGCGGGCATGGAAGGAATCGAGAAGGAACTGGACCCGGGAGAGCCGCTGATGTACGACGCGTCCGCGATGACCGACAAGGAGAGGATCGCGAGGGGGCTAGAGCTGATGCCCCGGTCCCTCGGAGAGGCGCTCGGCTATCTGGAAAAGGACAGGCTACTGAGACACGTGATGGGGAGCGAGATGTTCCAGGAGTTCCTGACGCAGAGGTACTTCGAGGTCGCCCAGGGAGCCGACCAGGTCACCCCCTGGGAGGTCTTACACTTCATCGACCTTTTCTGACCATCGGACCAGCTCCTCGTTCCCGAACAACAGAAGGGGTGCTCAGTCGAAGCCGCCGACCTCCCGAATGAAATTCCGGGGGATCAGAGCAGGCCTTGACCGAGCCTAGACCGGAGGTATCTCCTTGAAGGCCAGATCGGTGTCCAGCCCGTGACTCTTGTGGTAGCTCTTGCTAGCGAAGTAGACGATGAAGCAGGCGATGACTATGGCCGCCGCGATGATACCGCCCGTTTGAGTCACAGCGGTGATCAACGGGTTTGCCACTGCAAGGTAACCGATGTACGCGAACAGGATCGCTGTCAGGGCGCCCAGAATCGAGAGTATTGGGATTCCCGCGATCTTCATCCTCATCCACCCAGGCGACGAGTTGAAGAGCTCCTTCATCTTGTATGGGAACACCATCGTCGCAATGCCTGGGATTGTGAAGCAGACTAACCACAGGAAGGTGCCGAGTGTGAATTGTGTTGAGTATGAGGTGAACCAGTACACCGCCACCATCACGATACACAGCACTGTGATCGAAAGAACGGAGTAGTGTGGGGTCCTGAACCTCTTGTTCACCTCCGCAATCTTGCTTGGGATGATTCGGTCAAACGACCAGGCAAAGAAGTACCTAGAGGGGATCCAGAAGTAGACGAATGGAGCGACGAGAGAGCCTGCCATTATGGTGAACAGGACTAGGAACATCAGCACCGAGTTGGGATATGCCGCAACAGACATCATCAGAGGGAAAGTGGGCGCGACGGAGATGGTTGCGGAATAGTTGGCAGGGGTCACATCCCATAGGTGTCCAACCGCATACATCCAGTTGGCACCGAACCCGTTCATCGCCAGGGTCGCGGTTATCGCCCAAATGGTGTTCGCAAGCAGCAGCGACACGATCAGCGCGATGGGGAGGACCCGCTTGGTGTTCTTGATTTCACCCGCCACGATGTTTGTAAAGTTCCCGCCCAGCGGAAACAGCGCGGCGAACGGGATTGCCGCGAGCGAGGCGCCCAGGGTGATGGCCGGGGCGGTCCAGCCTGTGTGCTGAGCGACAGTGATTATGTTCTCATAGGTGGAGTAGGAAGACAGGACCTTGTCCCAGTTGGCGGCATAGGCGGCGGGCGTCGTGGTCAGGAGGAGCCCCCAGATCAGGACTATCCCTACGACCGCGATTGCCCACACTGTGTAAATGAACCTCTTGACGAGTTTGGCCCCCAATAGCGACAGCGCGGCGAAAAAGAGGGTGAACAGAACCGAAATGGTGAACCCCCAGATTGGCTGACTGAGCGTACTCGCTAGATTGAGGAGGCCTTGGTCATTGTAGATGCTGCCCCAGACGGCTACGGAGGTTGAGATCCCAGACGCCAGGGCGTAGGTCCCTCCCACGAACGCCGTGGTGAGGACCGCGAACATGTAGAGGAAGGACCAGGCGAACCCGACCGACGGGCTGATGACCCTTGCGATCCAGACGTAGTCGTTCCCCGACCGGGGCATGATCACCCCCATCGCCCAGTAGACGAGCATCAGAACAAGGAAGGGCACAGTGACCACCGCCAACCCCGTGGCCAGGTCGGCTCCTTGGTTGAAGCCGTAGAACCACGGGAACTGGAGAATAGTGAACACGAGTGAGAAGATGGCTGCAGAAGACATCAGAAGGGCATCGGCGGCTCCGAATTCTCTTACGAGACCACTAGAAGTTCTTGCAAAGAAGGTCTTTTCTTCGGTCTTCGTACCTGAAACGTCTTCAGGAGTCAAAGACCCCCGTGGATAGTCTCCGGGGTATTAATCCTAATACCCTGTTCCACGCGGGGAACCCCAATGCCCTCTGAGGATGCCCGGAGGGCAACATGGATAAATCCCCCAGAGGGACGCGACCCCAGTCTTGGAGAGCGATAGGTGGGGTCCCCCTCGGAACCCCGCCGCCGCAGGGTCCCGTACTGACTTCTTCCGGTCGGCGTTGGGCATAGTGGAGGCCGCGAAGGAAGACCGAGTGCAGCTACGTCTGTTAGGGGCGACGGCCATCTACTACCACTGCCCGAATTCGGCGGCAATCATGGACGCCATGAACAGGCCCCTCACAGACTTGGATTTCGTCGCTCCCTCGAAGCACAACCACCGCATCGAGAACCTGTTCGCCAAGCTGAAGTTCGAGCCGAACAAGCACGTCAACACCCTCTATGGCGCGCGCAGGCAGATCTACTACGACCCGGCCAACAAGAGGCAGGTCGATATATTCTTCGACAAGCTTTCCTTCAACCACGACCTAGACCTCAGCAAGAGACTCGACATCGACCCGTTTACCATAAGCCTCTCGGACCTGCTATTGGAGAAGCTTCAGATAGTGAAGATGAGCGAGAAGGATGCCAAGGACGTGATAGTACTCCTGCGCGAGCACGAGGTCAAGGACGGCGCCTCGGGGGACGTCGATACAAAGTACGTGTCCAAGCTGCTCTCGGGGGACTGGGGGTTCTACTACACTGTTTCCCTGAACATCAAGAAGATCAAGGACTACCTGAAAGGGGTTCCTTTCATCTCACCGGAGGACAAGGCGCTCGTCGACAAGAGGCTCGACGAGGTCATGCGCCGGGTCGAGGAGGAGCCGAAGTCGTTTGGGTGGAAGATGCGCGCGAGGGTAGGGACGAAGACTCTCTGGTACACAGAAGCCGAAGACGTGGAGCACAGACAGTGAGCTGTCATGGGCGATATAACAAGGATCTTCTTCGCGACGGACCTCCACGGCTCTGACAAGTGCTACCTGAAGTTCCTAAACGCTGGGAAGTTCTACAAGTCAAACGTCCTGATAATGGGTGGGGACATCACCGGGAAGCTGATGATTCCGATCGTCAAGGACCCCAACGGGCGCTACCACGCCACCTACTCAGACAGCAGGCGGGAAGCGTCCAACGAGACGGAGCTCAAGGAGCTCGAGAGTTCGATCCGGATGTCCGGCTTCTACCCGTACCACACCACCCCCGAGCAGATGGCCGAGATGCAGCACAACGAGGCGAAAGTGGAGGCGCTGTTCAAGCAGGTGATGCTCGAAAACGTCCGCAGATGGGTGGAGATGGCTGAGCAGCGGTTGAATGGAACGGGTATCTCCGTGTACATCACGGGGGGGAACGACGACCTCGCCGAGATCACGCCCATACTTCAGGGCTCCAGCTTCGTCATCGACCCTGAAGAGAAAGTGATAGACCTGACCGACCGATATCAAATGCTGAGCACGGGGTGGAGCAACCCCACGCCCTGGAAAACCCCCAGAGAGACCACGGAGGGCGAGCTCGGAAAGAAGATTGACGGCATGGCCTCCCAGATCAGGGACTTCAAGCGCACTATCTTCAACATCCACGTCCCGCCCTACGACTCGGGCCTCGACATCTGCCCCAGACTCGATGCGAACCTAAAGCCGATCATTGTGGGGGGAGAGATCGCCGTCGGGCCGGCGGGAAGCACCGCGGTCAGGTCCGCGATCGAGAAGTATCAGCCTCTGGTGGGGCTCCACGGTCACATCCACGAGTCAAAGGGCTTCGTAAAGATTGGCAAGACTTTCTGCGTCAACCCCGGGAGCGAGTACAGCGAGGGGATACTACGCGGAGTCCTCGTCGACCTCGAGGACAGCAAGGTCAAGAACTTCCTTCTGACTCAGGGGTAAGTAGAGATGCCATCCTCGCAGAGCCGGACGAAAGATGCGGCCGCAAGGGACTTCATAGGATACGGGCTACACACCCCGAAGGTCGGCTGGCCCGGGGGCGCACGTCTGGCCCTTACAGTGGCGGTCAACTACGAGGCTGGTGGGGAGCGTTCAGTAATCTACGGGGACGAGGGGCCGGAGACCTACGGGGAGTTTGCCTCCTATGGCCCTCCCCCAAAGCGCGACCTCGGCATCGAGTCGGTGTTCGAGTACGAGACCCGCGTCGCCATCTGGAGGATCCTGAACCTCTTCGATAGGTTCGGAGTCAAGGTCACCTTCTTCGCAACGGGCTCAACTCTGAGGGTCAACCCCGCGGCTGCAAAGGAAATCGTCCAGAGAGGACACGAGATTTGCGGCCACGGCTACAGGTGGCTCGAACATTACACATTGACCCCTAAGCAGGAGCTCGAATCTATGAGATCGACAATCAAGACCTGCCAGGAGATCACTGGGACCCGCCCGATCGGTTGGTACTGCAGGGAGCCGAGCCAGAACACAATCAAGCTTCTCGACGAGGCCGGAGGCTTCCTCTATGATTCTGACTACTACAATGACGACCTCCCGTACTACATCAACGTCCCCGGGACCCGGAAGAAGATGTTGATCGTGCCCTACACCCCGGACGTCAACGACTTCCACTACTTCTCGAACCGTTTCATAACGTCCAACGACTTCTTCGAGTACCTGAAGGATTCCTTCGACACGCTGTACGAGGAAGGCGGGAAGAGCCCCAAGATGATGAACGTGGGGGTTCACGTCAGAATCAGCGGAAGGCCTGGAAGGACCAAGGCGCTTGAGCGGTTCTTCGACTACGTCCACGGCAAGGAAGACGTCTGGGTCGCCCGGCGAGCAGACATAGCGAAGTGGTGGGTGGAAAAGCATCCGCCCAAGGCCGAGGCATCCGCATCATCCGTCTAAAGACTAATATCAACTGGTGGGCCTTCAAACCCAATGCCCTCATCGAAGAAGGGAGCGAGCAGGAGGAAGTCTGAAGCGATTCTGAAAAGGCTGGACAGGGCAGTGGCCAACAGCGTCAGGGCCCTGTACTATCCGATAGTCGTCAAAGAAGCCCACGACTGCACGGTGACCGACGTCGACGGGAATTCATACTTGGACTTCAACGCCAGTTGGACGGTCGCCGGTGCCGGGTATTCGAACCCCGAAGTGGGGAAGGCCGTGAAGGCCGAAATCGACAGGAACTTCGGCATCGCCGCCGGGACCTTCCCCGGGGAGCTGACCGCGCGGTTTGCTGAGAAGCTGATCGAGCTCACTCCCGGGAAGTTCGAGAAGAAGGTCTGGTTCGGCCACTCAGGGTCAGACGCCTGCGACGCGCCATTCAAGATGCTCCCTCCGGCCACCAAGAGGCCCAGGGTCCTGTCGTTCTTCGGGAGCATGCATGGGGTCGACGTCGGAGGCATGGCAATGGCTGGGCACCCTGCGACCTCGAAGTATCCGATTCCCACCCTGGCGACCAAGGTCCCCTACGCCTATTGCTACAGGTGCCCCTTCGGGCTGGAGTTCCCGAGCTGCGGAATCTACTGCGCAGGGGACTTCATCGAAGACCACGTCTTCAAGTACGTCAACCCTCCAGAGGACACTTCCTTCGTGATGGTGGAGCCGATCCAGAGCGACTCGGGGGATATCATGCCTCCCCCAGGTTACCTGGAGAAGCTCAAACAAACCTGCGACAAGTATGGGATTCTCTTCGTCGTTGACGAGGTGAAGGTGGGGTTCGGCAGGACGGGGAAGATGTTCGCGACCGAGCTGTCAAAGAACGTGATACCTGACGGAGTGTCGCTGGGGAAGTCCATAGCCTCGGGGATACCAGTGGGTGCCTTCGTCGCAAGGAAGAACCTGATCGACTCCGGATTCGCTCTCTCCACCCTCAGCGGCAACCCGGTGGGCGCTGCGGCAGGGCTGGCGACCATAGACTACATCGAGAGGAAGGGGCTCCCGGGGAACGCCGCCAGGGTGGGCGCACACCTCCTGAAGCTCCTGAAAGAGATGATGTCGCACTACGAGCTGATCGGGGACGTCAGGGGGAGGGGGCTCATAATCGGGGTTGAGTTCGTGAGGGACAGGAAGACAAGAGAGCCCGCCAAGATGGAGACCGTAAAGATCGTATACAGGGCGTGGCAGCTCGGCCTGCTGACAGTCTTCGTAGGGGCAGACTCGAACGTAATAGAGATAACGCCACCCCTCACCATTACGAAGGAGGCCGTCGAACGGGGTGCCGCCATAATCGAGCAGGCGATCAAGGACGTCGAGGCTGGGCTGGTCCCCGATTCATTAGTGGCGCGTTACACAGGGTTCTAGGCCGTGGACGGTCAAACCAAACGGCACGCGGGTGCGCCTTCAGGAGGGGCAAGTCCCCGAATCCGAGAGAGAAGCCCGCATAGCCAAACAGAAAGGTGGACCGGGGGGGAATTGAACCCCCGACCTTGGGACCCTGACGGGTTCTCCCGCGTGCGAGGCGGGCGTTCGTACCGCTGAACTACCGGCCCACCAGTTGCGCCCTCGCCTTCTTCGTTGTTTAAGGGTTAGCGAAGTCCCTCAGCCCTCGCGCGAGGAGAAACCCTTTTGCTGGGCTCCCCGGCTGCCGAAATCGAGATGCCCCGCCCGGACCTCGACGACAGGCTGTTCTGGCTGGCGAACGAGAAGGAGATCAGGAGCGCACAGACCACAGACGCCTACTTCCTCCACACGAAGAAAGTCCTCCAGAAGAGCAACACCAACTCCAGGGTCGTAGTGGAGGTCTTCGCCAGGGACGTCCCCTACCCGGACAACTGGGGCCTGCTCACGGGGGTATACGAAGCGGCGAAGCTCCTCGAGGGGCTTCCGATCGACGTCTGGTCGTTCGACGAGGGATCGGTGTTCGTGGCCGACAGAAACTCCGTGATGTACGAGCCTCTGATGATAATCGAAGGGAGGTACGTTGACTTCGCCGAATACGAGAACCCGCTGCTGGGCCTGCTCTCCTCGTCGACGAGCGTGTCGACCCGGGCGGCCAAGTTCAGAATCGCGGCGGGCTCCAAACTGCTCCTCAGCTTCGGCACCAGAAGAGTTCACCCCGCCCTCGCCCCGATGGTTGAGCGCGCCTGCTACGTCGCTGGCTTCGACGGCGTCTCCAACGTTCTCGGGGCCAAGCTCCTGAAGCTCGAGCCTTCGGGGACGATGCCCCACGCGCTAGTCCAGATTCTGGGGAGCCAGGAGAAGGCATGGCGCCTCTTCGACG
>Ga0187780_10001354_pt1 | contig 18515 bp, 19 predicted proteins | sample 1015_Q2_SP10_20__FD_132429 | JGI IMG/M metagenome (GOLD analysis project Ga0187780, IMG submission 132429) | Tropical peat soil microbial communities from peatlands in Department of Meta, Colombia - 1015_Q2_SP10_20_MG | ecosystem: Environmental > Terrestrial > Soil > Wetlands > Peat | place...
CCGCCGTGGCGGGCTGTCCCGGCGTGCGCTCCGGCGGAAGCGGCAACCCGAACGCGCGCTCGAGCGCCGCCCGCACCGCAATCACCGACAGGTCCGGCTGCGTGAAATCCATGAGCATGCCGCCAAATTTTCCAATGGGAGTGCGCACTGCGCTGACTATGTAGACTGCGTTGGCCATAAGTCCCGCCTTTCGCCGCTAGCATAATTCCTCGCGTATCACGCGCGCAAGCGCCGGCCGCAAGCATTCCGCGCAGCACCGGCGACGGCCCCGCGAGTCATACATTGCGAACCGACGGTCTCTCCGCACTATTCATCGCCTGGCCGTTTCAGGTATTCTGCTTGCCTTATGCTGGACCTCGGATATGTGCGCGAGCATTTCGACGTCATCGAAAAGATGGCGCGCGATCGCGGCGTCGCGATGGACCTCGCCGCCTTCCGCGCGCTGGATACGGAGCGGCGCGAGCGCGTCACCTCGGCGGAGCGAAAAAAGGCCGAGCGCAATAAGTCCAGCGACGAAATTGCGCGCCTGAAGAAATCCGGCCAGGATGCCTCGGCCATTCTCGCGCGGATGAAGGAGCTCTCCGAGGAAATCAAGCGCGAAGACGAGCGCGTCGCCGTCCTCGATGAACAGCTCCGCGCCTTTATGCTCACGGTTCCCAACGTGCCCCACGCCAGCGTGCCGGTGGGAAAAGGCTCCGCGGACAACGTGGAAGTACGCCGCTGGGGCAAACCGCCGGCATTCGATTTCGCGCCGCGCCCGCACTGGGAAGTGGGAGAGGGCGTCGGCATTCTCGATCTGCCCGCCGCGGTCAGGATGTCCGGGGCGCGCTTTGCGGTGTATCGCGGATGGGGCGCGCGGCTGGAGCGCGCCATCGCCAATTTCTTTCTTGATGTGCATACGCGCGAGCACGGCTTCACGGAAATCCTGCCGCCCTTCATCGTCAACACCGCGGCGCTCACGGGCGTGGGCCAACTCCCCAAATTCGCGGCGGAGATGTTCCATTTGGAAGGCACCGACCTATGGCTCACGCCGACTGCCGAAGTGGAGCTGACCAATCTCTATCGCGATGAAACACTGGACGCGGACGAATTGCCCATCCGCGTCTGCGCCTGGACGGCTTGCTTCCGCTCCGAAGCCGGCGCCGCCGGAAAAGACACTCGCGGCATCAAGCGCCAGCACCAGTTCCAGAAAGTCGAGCTCTTCAAATTCACGCGCCCTGAGCAAAGCTACGACGAACTGGAATCGCTGGTGCGCAGCGCGGAAGCCGTCCTGCAAAAGCTGGGTCTTCACTATCGCGTCGTGCTGCTCTGCACCGGGGACATGGGATTCGCCTCCTCGAAAACGTACGACTTGGAAGTCTGGCTGCCTTCCGCTGGCGAGTTCATGGAGATTTCGTCCTGCTCCAACACCGAGGCCTTTCAGGCGCGCCGCTCCGGGATTCGTTTCAAGCCCAAGGGCGGGAAGAGCGAATTCGTCCACACGCTGAACGGCTCGGGACTGGCGGTCGGTCGGACCTGGATTGCCATCGTCGAGAATTACCAGCAGGCGGACGGCTCCATCGTCATCCCTGAGGCGCTCGTCCCCTATATGGGCGTCAATCGCGTTCCGCCTCTAGAATGACCACACCTGGAAAGCGGCGCGAATACGATTCTCCTATCGAGAGTGATGGCGCTCAACTGGTACACTGCCTCGGCGCCCCTTACTACCATCCCTAACTGTCGTGACATCAGTCGGTTACGAAGAAATGCGCGGATTCGGGACGCTGCCTGACCGCTTTGCAGCTCTGTCAATTTAGCCATTTGCGCCCACTTTTGGTTGACATCCTCCCCAGCTTGACTAAACTTCGATTCTTGCAGAAGTTACGGGCAATCAGTTGTTCTATAACGGGTAATGCTCGTCAGATCATGTAGCGACCTCGGTTGAACGGTAGCGATCACCTTCCCATCCCAGGAGGACGGCACAATGGCCAGCGTTGCCAAGGCGGCTCCCCAACCGATGCCTCGGATTGCGCCGCGCGAGGATTTGAATCCTTACCGCATCGCGCAAATCCAGTTCGACATCGCCGCTGAGTACCTGAAACTCGACCCCGGCATCCGCCAGATTCTCCGCGCGCCCAAGCGCGTGCTCGAAGTGTCTGTCCCCACCAAGATGGACAACGGCCAGCTCAAGGTTTTCACCGGCTACCGCGTGCAGCACAACGTGTCGCGCGGCCCGGCCAAGGGCGGCATCCGCTACCATCCCAATGTCACCCTGGACGAAGTCAAAGCCCTGGCCACCTGGATGACCTGGAAGACTGCCACGGTGAACATCCCCTACGGCGGTGGCAAGGGCGGTGTCATTTGCGATCCCAAGCGCATGACCAAGCCCGAGCTCGAGCGCATGACGCGGCGCTACACCTCCGAAATCCTTCCGCTCATCGGGCCGGAACAGGACATTCCCGCGCCGGACGTATACACCGACGCGCAGACCATGGCGTGGATCATGGACACCTACTCCATGACCAAAGGCTATTCCACGCTCGGCGTGGTCACCGGGAAACCGCTCTCCATCGGCGGCTCCGAGGGACGCACTGAAGCGACGGCCCGAGGATGCGTCGTCGCTACGGACGAAGCCTGCAAGGTCAAGAAGATGTCCTTGCGCGGCGCGACCGTAGCCATTCAGGGATTCGGCAACGTCGGCGCGCTTGCGGCGAAACTTTTCACGGAGAAAAAGGCGCGCGTGATCGCCATCAGTGATTCGCGCGGCGGCGTCTTCAATTCGCGCGGCATTGATCCCTTGAAGGCCATGCGCTACAAGGAGCGGGCCGGCACGGTCGTAGGCATGCCGGGAACCTCGCGCGTCTCCAACGACGACCTGCTGACCATGAAGTGCGACATTCTCGTTCCGGCGGCGCTCGAAAACGTCATCACGCTCAACAATGTCGAGCAAATCAAGGCCAAGATCGTCGTCGAAGCCGCCAACGGCCCCACTACTCCCCACGCTGACGAAGTCCTCGCGCGCAAGGGCATTCTCTTGCTGCCCGATATTCTGGCCAACGCAGGTGGCGTGACGGTCAGCTACTTCGAGTGGGTGCAGGATTTGCAGAGCTTCTTCTGGTCCGAAGCGGAAGTGAACGCGAAGCTCGAAGTCGTGATGCGCCGCGCGTTTCAAGAAGTGCACGAAACGGCGCGCAAGCAGCGCGTTCCCATGCGCGCCGGCGCCTACATTCTCGCCGTCGGCCGCGTCGCCGACGCTACGCTCGTCCGCGGTCTCTTCCCGTAAGCACGCCCTGCCGCGTTCCGCGAAAAATTGTTGTTGCGTGCGACCGAGAGAGGCGCGTACATTTCCCTCTGTCGGCGCGTTCCATCGGCGGCGCGGCCGCCATGGGTGCCTGGCGCGGAGGGCACGAGCAGTTGACCACCCACTCGAACCACACGGGAAACGGACAGCATCCTCCCATCCTGCTGACCATCGCAGGATTCGATCCCTCGTGCGGCGCGGGCGTCGCCGCGGACCTGAAGACCTTCGCCGCCCACAATTGTTACGGCGTCGCCGTCATCACTGCGCTTACGGTGCAATCCACGCAGGGCGTGCGAGCCGTGCACGTCACTCCAGCCGCTACGCTCCGTGCGCAACTTGAAGCGCTGGCTGAGGACGTCAGCTTCGCCGCTGTGAAAATCGGCATGCTGGGCAATCGCGCGAACGCCGCTGCGGTCGCGGAATTTCTCGACAGCCACAAGATCGCGCATGTCGTCCTGGATCCACTCCTTCGGCCGACCGTGGGAAGCGTGGAATTGCTGGACGCCGCTGGCTTGAAGTTCCTGCGCGAAGAGCTGCTGAAGCGCTCGAGCGTCGTCACTCCCAACATGCAGGAAGCTGAGCTGCTGACCGGGCTCGAAGTCAAGGACGTTGCCGCCATGAAAGCGGCCGCGCAGAAACTCGTCGAGATGGGCGCGCGCGCCGCGATTGTCACCGGCGGGCATCTCGAAAAACCCACCGACGTGCTCTGCGAGGGTGCCGAAGTATCCACCTTCGGCGGCGAGCACGTAAAAAGTCCAAACACGCACGGCTCCGGCTGCACGTTTTCCTCCGCCATCGCCGCGCAGTTAGCCGCCGGGCAAAAACTGACCGAAGCGGTCATCCTGGCGAAGGCCTACGTCACCAAAGCCATCGAGAAGTCCTACGCCATCGGGAAAGGCGCCGGCCCCCTCAACCATCTCTTCCGCTTCCACCAGGAACCGCCGCCGCGAGGCATCCACGAAGTTCCGCAGCACAGCCTGCATCCCGCCGCCGAGCCGGCCACCCGCTGAACTTCGGACCAATTACAGAGACACAGAGAATAGAAAACGGAATTGGAAAAGTGAAAATGGGCCGACCCATTTTCCCATTGCTCTTTTCTGTTTTCTGAACTGCCTGGCTAGCGGTGGAAGATGATGCGGCCGGCGACGACCGTGGCCATCGGTGCGCCGTGAAACGCGCGGCCGTCGAAGGGCGTGTTGCGGGATTTGCTCGCGGATTGTGTGGCGTAGAACGTCCAAGAATAGCTGTCCGAGAAAACTGTTAAGTCGGCAGGCTGGCCGGGCGAAATCTTCCTTTCCATGCCCAGTACGCGCGCGGGTCCCGTGGTGAACAATTCCACCAGCCGCATCAGCGAAATCTTTCCGGGATGCACGAGCTCGTTCAGGCCTAGGGCCACGGCCGTCTCGAATCCGGTAATGCCGAAGGGCGCGCGGTCGAATTCGACGTCTTTGCTGGCCGGATGATGCGGGGCGTGGTCCGTGGCGATGGCGTCCACGGTGCCGTCGGCAAGTCCTTCTAGGAGCGCGTCCCGGTCTTCGCGCGAAGCGAGCGGCGGATTCATCTTGTAATTCGTGTCGTAGCGCACGTCCTCGTCGGTGAGCGTGAAATGGTGCGGCGTGACTTCGCAGGTGACTCGCCAGCCCTGCTTCTTGGCCGCACGCACGTGTTCGAGCGCGCCACGCGTGGAGAGGTGCGCGATATGCAGCCGCCCGCCGGTCAGCCCGGAAATTTCTACGTCCCGCCCCGCGCAGATGGATTCCGATTGCGCCGGGATGCCGGGAAGGCCTAGCCGGATTGACTGTGGCCCCTCCCGCATCGTGCCTCCCGCAGCCAGCGACGCGTCCTCGCAATGGTCCACGACCGGCAAGCCCAGGGCTTGGCAATACTCCATCACCTGGCGCATCAGCCGGGCCGTAGCGACCGGTTTGCCATCGTCGCTCACCGCGACAATGCCCGCGGCCTTCATGGCCGCAATTTCCGCGAGCGCTTCCCCCTTGCTTCCCGCCGAAGCCGCTCCGATGGGCCACACCCGCACGCTGCCGGCCGCCGCAGCGCGCTCGACAATCCCGCGCGTCACCGAGGCGTTATCGTTCACCGGCTGCGTATTGGGCATGCAGCACACCGCCGTAAACCCGCCGCGGGCCGCCGCGCGCGTGCCGCTCTCGATCGTTTCCGACAATTCCTGTCCGGGCTCGCGCAGGTGGCAGTGAAGATCAATAAATCCGGGCGCGACAATCAACCCTTTGGCGTCGAATACTTCCGCATCTTTAGCAGAAAGATTCGCGCCCACCTGCGCAATCCGCTCGCCCTCCACTAGCACATCCAGCGTCGCGTCCGTTTTGCTGGCGGGATCGAGCACACGGCCGTTTTTGATCAGCAGCATGCGGTCATTCCTTTGTGGTCTGAGGGACCTCTGGCGCGGCGCCGCCGACTAGATGATAGAGAAGCGCCATCCGCACGGCCAGGCCGTTGGTCACCTGCTCGAGCACGCAGGATTGCGGCCCGTCGGCAACCGCGGGGTCAATTTCCAATCCCCGAATCATCGGGCCGGGATGCAGCACCAGCGCATCCGGGCGCGCAATTTGGAGCCGCTTCGGCGTGAGCTGATATTCCAATATGTATTCCTCGGCGGGCAGGGCAGGTTCGTGCAGCCGCTCGGTTTGCACGCGCAAAACCATGACGACGTCCGCCCCTTCCAGTGCTTCTTCGGTGCAATAGCTGCGCCGCAGTCCGGGCGCCAGACTTTCCACGTCTCGCGGCAGCCACGGCGCCGGCCCGCACAGCGTGATGCGCGCCCCGAACTTGCTCAGCAAGTAGATATTCGAGCGCGCTACGCGGCTGTGCAGAATATCGCCCAGAATCGTTACGTTCCAGCCCTCCAGCGTTTCCTTGCGGTCGCGGATGGTCAGTGCATCGAGCAGCGCCTGCGTCGGATGCTCATGCATTCCGTCCCCCGCGTTGAGCACGGGCACTCCCAGGCGCTCGGCCACGAACGCGGGAGCGCCCGAGGAGCTGTGCCGCATCACGATGCTGTCCGGCCGCATCGCCTCGAGTGTGCGCACCGTGTCCATCAGCGATTCGCCCTTCTTCAGGCTCGACGCCTCGGCCTGCAAGGCCATGGTATCCGCACCCAGGCGGGCGGCCGCCGTTCCGAAGCTAATTCGCGTGCGCGTGGAGGGCTCGAAAAACGCCAGCGCCACCGTTTTGCCGCGCAGCGTGGCCAGTTTTTTCAAGGGATAACGCTGAAATTCTTGGAACGGCTTGGCCTGATCGAGAAAAAAGGTGATTTGCTCGCGTGTGAGGGTCTCAATCCCGAGCAGGTGTGTCAGGCGCTGGACCACTGTTTCCCTTCAACTTCCGGTTTTGCAATGCTCCGTCACTATCTCAGAGAGCGCGCTCCACCAGCACAACTCGATCTTCGCCGTCGGTTTCCTTGAGCCGGACTTCTACCAGTTCGTTGTCTGTGGTCTGGACCGTCCGTCCGACGAAACTGGCCTCGATGGGAAGCTCGCGATGGCCTCGGTCCACGAGCACGCACAGCCGCACGCGCCGCGGCCGCCCGAGATCGAACAGCCCGTTGATCGCCGCACGGATGGTCCGCCCGGTATAGAGAACGTCATCCACGATGACCAGATCGCGGTCGTCCACAGGAAAATCAATTTCGGTGGACTGGACGACGGGATGCGGCCCGATCGTCGAAAGGTCGTCTCGGTACAGCGTAATGTCGAGCGTGCCTACGGGGATCTGGGAGTGCGTAAAACCCCCAATGGTCGTGGCTAGACGCTCCGCCAGGGGCACCCCGCGCCTGCGTACCCCAATGAGCGCAAGATTCGCTGTCCCCCCGCTCTTCTCAACGATCTCATGCGCCAGCCTCTGAAGCGTCCGGCCGATTTCCTCCGCGGAGAGCAGTTGCCGTTTTTCGACGACGCGCATTGGGTGCCTCATCCTAGCATAGAGTCCACTTCGCGCGCAGCGGCCGAATACGCACCGATCACAGGGTACTCTTGGTTGCTTCTAGCTCTCACGCGCGTATTCCCGTTCGCACTTGACCTCCGTGCTAGACTTTTCCCAGTGAGTTCGCCCGAGTTGGCGCGCATATCGGATCGGCCCTCGGGGGTTGACCTCCGAGTCAGGGTCGGTACCCTTCACCTCAAAAATCCCATAATCGCTGCCAGCGGCACTTTCGGTTACGGTGTCGAATTTTGTCACCTAGTGGACCTAAACCGCCTCGGCGGAATCGCGGTCAAAGGGCTTTCCGTCAAGCCGATGGCAGGAGCTCCATCTCCCCGGATGCACGAGACTCCTGGTGGTATGGTCAATGCCATAGGCTTGCAAAACATTGGAGTTAGGGCATTTGTCTCAGAAAAGCTTCCGGCTCTGCGGCGTTACGATACGGCTATCATTGCCAACGTCTTCGGCCATTCCATAAGAGAATACGTAGAAGTCATTCGTATTCTTGAAGATGCGGAAGGCCTCTCTGCCTACGAGATCAACATCTCCTGCCCCAATGTCGAGCGCGGCGGGGCCGAATTCGGTACGGATCCTGTCCTTACGTCCCAAGTCGTTTCCTCGGCCCGCAAGGCCTCCAAGAGGCCTGTGTGGGTAAAACTTGCACCTCTTGTTGGAAACATTGCACTTACGGCGAAGGCGTCCGAATCAGAGGGCGCAGACGCCGTAGTAATCGCAAACACCTACCCTTCGCTGTGCCTTGAGTCCCATACCAGAAGGTCCAGACTAGGAAGTACTAAGGTGGGGTTGTCGGGCGCAGCCATAAAACCTATAACCATGAGGCTGGTTTACGAGGCGAGCCAAGTGATTCAGATACCCATCGTAGGGCTTGGAGGTATTGAAAGCGCTACAGATGTAGCTGAATACATCATCGCAGGCGCCTCAGCGGTTGAGGTTGGGACAGCACACTTCCTCGATCCGCGAGCTTCTGAAAAGCTCGTCGGGGACTTGGAAGCGTGGTGTATTGAAGATAAGGCCAATACAATCAGCACATTACGAGGCTCTCTGAAGGCATAATTTGGTTGCCTTCTGGAGTGCCACCAGGTTAAAATATGCTGATTCCAAAAAGGTTAGGTGCATATGAGAGCTAAGGTTTTCGTGCTGGTAGAGTCGGTGTTCTTATGCGTGGGAGCGCTGGTATCTGCACCGTCTGTAAATCCCAGGACGTCCCTGGGTAGCAGCCCGACGCAAGCGATAGCCAGACCCGAGGCAGGATCCCTAGCAACCTCTAAACCCACGGCTCAGCCCAAGCCGCTGGCCGTCTGGGAGTGCATCACCAGCTGGTATGGCGAGGATTTTGATGGACTTCCGACGGCAAACGGCGAAACCTACGACATGTACGCCGCGACAGCCGCTCACCCCACCCTGCCCCTCGGGTCTATCGTTCGGATCGTGAATACGAGAAACCATCGCAGCCAGGTAGTGCGCATTAACGACCGGGGCCCCTATATCGAGGGCCGTGAACTAGACGTCTCCTACGAAGTCGCTCGGAGGCTTGGATTTGACCAGCGCGGGCTGGCCAAGGTGCGCCTCGAGCTCCTTGAGGTGCCCTCACGAATCCCGGCTCATCACGACTAATCGTAGCCCTGGATGTTGACGGTTTGGCGCCCGCCTGCGCCTTGGCGCGTCAACTCCGGGGCGCCGCGGGCCTGCTGAAGGTCGGCAGCCAGCTATTCACCGCTGCCGGCCCTCGGGCGGTCGAGAGGCTCGCGGGGATGGGTTTCGGGATCTTCCTGGACCTGAAATTTCACGATATTCCCAACACCGTGGCCCGAGCAGTAGCTGCCGCAGCCGGCCTGCCCGGCGTCCGCATGCTCACCATCCACGCCTCCGGCGACCTGGCTATGATGCGCGCCGCCTGCGAAGCCGTGGCAGGAAAGAAGAACCGGCCCGCCATTCTTGGTGTCACCGTCTTAACGAGTTTGGACGCGGTCGCCCTGCGGCGCATCGGCATTTCAGGCTCACCCGCTACGCGAGCCCTCGCACTGGCGCGGCTGGCAAAGCAGGCCGGGCTGGACGGCGTGGTGGCCTCGGCACATGAAGCTCGGGCCATCCGCAGGGCCTGCGGTCCGAATTTCCTGATTGTCGTTCCCGGCGTGCGTCCCGCAAGTGCCGCGCTCCACGACCAATCCCGCGTCGCCACGCCAGCGGAAGCCATTCGGGCTGGCGCCAACTATCTCGTCGTCGGCCGCCCCATCACCCAAGCCGCCGATCCTCGCAGCGCTGCTCTGAGCATCGCGAAAGAAATCTCCGCTGCGCAGCGCCGTCCCCGCTAGCCAGCTCCTTGCGAAGGTTTGACCGCCTTCGTCCAGTCGGCTAGCATCACATCCAGTGAATCCGCCTGTCATGGAAGCTACGCGGCACATCATCGTAGGCACGGCGGGCCACATTGACCACGGTAAGTCCTCGCTGGTCGAGGCCCTCACCGGAACCAATCCCGATCGCCTCGAGGAAGAAAAGCGTCGCGGCATCACGATCGACCTCGGCTTCGCCTTCCTGAACCTGGGAGAAGTCCGCCTGGGGTTCGTGGACGTGCCCGGCCATGAGCGCTTTGTGCGCAACATGCTGGCCGGTGCGGGCGGCATTGATGTGCTGTTGCTCGTGATCGCCGCCGACGAATCCGTCATGCCTCAGACGCGCGAACATTTCGATATCTGCCGTTTGCTGGGCATTCCGCGAGGCCTGGTCGTCATCACCAAGTCCGATCTGGTAGACGCGGAGATGCTGGGACTGGTGCGGCTGGAAGTCGAGGAGTTCGTGCGCGGCTCGTTCCTCGAGGGTGCGCCGATCATACCGGTAAGCTCCCGCACGGGTGCCGGCCTCGACACGCTGAAACAGGAACTGCTGCGCATCGCGCGTGAGGCTCCTCTAAAGGACGCCACTCGCCACTTTCGCCTGCCCATAGATCGCGCCTTCGCCACCAAAGGCTTCGGCACCGTGGTCACCGGAACGCTCGTCTCCGGCTCGGTCGGGGTGAAGGATGAAATCGAGCTGTTTCCGTCGCGGCGCCGCGTCCGTGTGCGTGGCCTGCACTCGGGCGGCAAACCGGTCGAACGCGCCGTGGCGGGACAGCGAACCGCCGTCAACCTCGCGGGCGTCGAGCACACGGAAATCGAGCGCGGCATGGTGCTCGCTGCCCCGGGCGTATTTGCTCCCACACGCCGGATTGACGCGCGCATCACGCTGTTGCCCTCGGCTCGCCCACTCCGCAATCGCGCCCGCACGCACTTCCATCAAGGTGCTGCGGAAGCGATCGCTGAAATCAGCTTGCTGGAACGAACCGAACTGGCGCCCGGCGAATCGGCGCTCGCGCAATTGCGACTGGATCGGCCTATGCTCCTTCTCCCCGGTGATCGCTTCATCCTGCGCCAGTTTTCCCCTGTGGTGACCGTCGGCGGAGGCATCGTCATGGACGCCCGCGCCCGCCGCCACCGCCGCAAGGACGCGGACGTGGCCCCTTTACTGGAAAAATTCGAGCGCGGCACCCCCGAGGAAATTCTCGCCGCTCTGGCCGATGCCACGCCGCGCGGCCTGACCATCGAGGACATCCTGGCCCGCACCGGATGGATGCCGTCGGAAGTCCGCACCACGGCCGCCAAACTCGCCGAAAAAAAGCGCCTGCGCATCCTGAGCGAACAGCCGCTGACGCTGGCGCCGGAGCAGGCCGTTCAAGACTGCGCCGCCGCGCTCCAGCAAACCGTGGAGCAATTTCACCGCGCCAATCCGCTGCTGCCCGGCATGCCCAAGCAGGAATTGCGCGGCCGCGCGGGTAATCCCCGTGCCGAGCTTTTCCAGGCGGCGTTGGACGATCTGGTGCGCGCGCGCGCCATCTCCATCGCGGGCGATCTCGTGCAGCGCGCCGGGCGCCAGATATCGCTGGCGCCCGAGGAGTCCCGCGCCAAGGAGCTGATTGAGAAAGAATTCGAGCGCGCCGGTCTCGCTGTCCCGAGCGTTTCAGCCGTCCTGGAGAAGCTTCCCGTCGAGCCCGCCCGCGCCCAGAAGATTCTGCAAATCCTGCTGCGCGAACAGGTGCTGGTGAAAATCGCGGAAGACTTTGTATTCCACCGCGCGGCGGTGGCCGGGCTGCGCGAACTCATCGCTCGTTACCGCCAGGAACGCGGCGACCGTCTGGGCATAGCCGCGTTCAAGGAGTTGACCGGCGTTACCCGCAAATACGCCATCCCGCTGCTCGAGTACCTCGACCGGGAGCGCGTGACGCGCCGCGCCGGGGACGAGCGTGTTATACTCTGAATGCCGGGTGAGAAGGTCCTGGAAGGCTTGATTTTGACGCCCGATTCGGCAGCAGTAGAATCGGCATTTTCATCGAGCCGCAAGATGCTTCGACCGCCCCGGGTCCGGCAAACCGGGTGCGAAAGGTAGGTAGCTTATGTGGGATAGCCCCATGCATCTGCTGATCATCGCCATCGTGATCCTCGTTCTGTTCGGTGGCCGCAAGATCCCCGAGGTCATGCGAGGGCTTGGCCAGGGAGTGCGTGAATTTAAGGAAGGCATGCGCGGCGATCAGCCGGCGCAAGCGGCGCAGACAAACCCGCCTGCCGCCAACCCGCCCGCCTCCACCCCGGCCGAAGAAAAGAAATAACACGGCTCGGAGCTGTCATCGCCCGAGCTCGATTCCCACAACGGCGGCTGCACGGCCGCCGTTTCCCATCTGCGCTAAACCCCATCCGGCCTGTGTGACTACGAGGGCATCGCCCTGAGCGCTTCTTCCTTGGGCCACCCGAATAGCCGCGCGATTTGCGCCGCCGGAGCGCCGGGGCGCCATTCGAGAAACTTCGCCACCAGCCTCGCCCGCGCCTCCTGTGGGCTGACCTTGCGCGCCGCCGCAGTCTCCGCCGAAAACGCGCGGCAGACCAACTCGAAACGGTTCGAGGCCCACGCGCCCGTTTCCTGCTCCGCGCCGAAATGCGACACAATGAGCGAACGCTGCAGATCGAGCATGGCCCGTTTGTAGCGAATATTCCCGGCGGTCGTTTCCATCTGGCAAGCGTGCCGCAGTTCGAGCGTTGCCAGCGGCCCTTCCCGTTCGAGCGTTTCCCAGATGGCCCGCGCGTCCGCCGAAATGCGTCCTCCGGCATAGAAGCGTTCGTGCTCCTCCGGCGCGACCGCTGCCTCGCGCATGGCAAGAAAACTGGGAAGCTGCTGGCGCGAAATGAATGTGCCCCGCGCACGAAAATACTTGGCATAGAAGGCGCGCCGCCGCCGAGGCAACTGGTCCTTCCAGTCCCAGACCATCTCGAAATACTTGTCGAAGTAAATGCCATCGTCGGGGCTGCGGCGCGACACAACGCAATAAAGGGACGGCAGGGGGACGCTCGCCACCGGAAACAGCATGCAGTAGCCTACCGCGTCAATGTACTTCACGGCCTCGCCGGGCGTGAGCACCTGCCGCGGCCAGCGCATCTCATGTTCGCGCATAGTGTTGCGTTTCATGATCCAGCAGTCGGTTCGTTCCCCTACGATTTCTCTGTGTCTCAGTGTCTCTGTGGCTAGGTATTCCTGCAGCGCCGGCTAGACGACCACGGATTCGCGGTACTCACCGAAGACGCGCCGCAACGCATCCGAAATCTCCCCGACCGTCGCATACGCCTCGACCGTCGCCAGAATCGCAGGCATCAGATTCTCGCCCCCGCGTGCGCGCCGCTCGACGTCTTCAAGCGCCGCGCGGACCGGCGCTGTATTCCTTCGGGCGCGCAGCGCCCGCACGCGCGCCACCTGTGATCGCTCGATCTCGGGATCAATTCGCAGCGTAGGAATGGGCTGTTCGCGCTCGGTCCGAAAACGGTTCACGCCCACCACAATCTGTTCTCCGCGCTCAATGGCTTGCTGATACTCATACGCGGACTTCTGAATCTCCTGCTGCACGTAGCCCGTCTCGATGGCGCGCAGCATGCCGCCCATGGCGTCAATCTTGGCGATATAAGCCCGCGCCGCTGCTTCGATCTCGTCCGTCAGTTTCTCGATGGCGTAAGAGCCGCCCACGGGATCCACAGTATTGGCCACTCCCGTTTCGTGGGCGATGATTTGCTGCGTGCGCAGGGCCAGCAGTGCGGCCTCTTCCGTCGGCAACGCCAGCGCCTCGTCGAGCGCGTTTGCGTGTAGCGATTGGCACCCGCCCAAAACAGCGGCGAGGCACTGCAGCGCCACGCGGGCCAGATTGTTTTCGGGTTGCTGCGCTGTGAGCGCCGACCCGGCCGTCTGTGCGTGAAACCGCAGCATCATCGAGCGCGGATCGCGCGCGCCGAATCGCTCCCGCATCAACCGCGCCCACAGCCGCCGAGCCGCGCGGAATTTTGCAATTTGCATCAGAAACTCATTGTGCGCGTTGAAGAAAAACGAAAGCTGCGGCGCAAACTCGTCCACCTGCAATCCCGCCGCCACGGCCGCTTCCACGTACGCGATTCCATCCGCCAGCGTGAACGCCACCTCTTGCGCGTCGGTCGCCCCTGCCTCACGAATGTGATAGCCGGAAATGGAGATGGCGTTCCAGTTGGGCAGCTCGCGACGGCACCAGGCGAAAATATCGGTGACGATACGCATAGCTGGCCGCGGCGGGTAGATGTATGTTCCGCGCGCCACGTACTCCTTCAGGATGTCGTTTTGCACCGTTCCGGCCAGGCGCGCCAGGTTCGCTCCCTGCTGCTTGGCGACCGCCACGTAGAGCGCCAGAAGAATCGCCGCCGTGGAATTGATGGTCATGGAGGTCGAGACGCGCTCGAGCGGAATACCTTCGAACAGCGTCTGCATGTCCTCGAGCGAATCAATTGCCACACCGACCTTGCCGACCTCGCCTTGCGCCAGCGCATGGTCCGAGTCCATCCCTATTTGCGTGGGCAGGTCGAACGCCACGGACAATCCCGTCTGGCCCTTTTCCAGCAGGTAGCGGTAGCGCCGGTTCGATTCCGCGGCCGAGCCAAAACCGGCATATTGCCGCATGGTCCAAAGCCGTCCGCGGTACATCGTGGGATAAACGCCCCGTGTGAACGGAAACTCGCCCGGACTGCCCAGGTCGCGCTCCGCGTCCCACCCGCGCAAATCCTCCGGCGTCACCACCGTCTCCAGCGGCAGGCCGGTCGTCGAGAAACGCTTCCGCTCCGACCGGCGCGATTGCTTGGTGGTCTCCTGAGTCATGGCAGAAAGACGAGCAGGGGGCGGAAATTAGAAAATGGAAAAGAGAAAATGGAAAACGCCGACCGCCCGCGCGCACTGGGACGCATCGCAAAAGTCCGGTCGTACTCAGGAAGGCCCATTTTCCAATTTCCCTTTTCCATTTTCCACGCTCACCGGACGCGCCGCGCTCGCCGAAACGCCCCCACGGCAAAAGCGGCCATCATCACCGCATAGACGACCGCTGCGCCCATCAGCCAGAGCATGGCGTGCACTTTCCATTGTTTCCAGGCCGCGTAGGCGCCGTACGCGGCGAAAACACCGAAAAGCGCTCCCGTAGCCTCGTGGAAAAGTTGGCGCGTGACGCGCCACAGTACGCGCAGCGTCACTCGCGACGAACGCCACAGCGCCGGAAGCAAGCTCGCGGACATGCGACGATTCTATTACAACGCGGCTTTCTCCGCCTCTTGGCTTTCCTCTTCGCCGCATGCGCCGGCGGCAAAGTCGCTGCGTAGTGGCGGGCAGGTAACTGCCGGGGACAGCGTCTGCCGGGCCGGCTTGTTTCCCGCTTGCACCCGCCCTAAAATTGGTGTACGAAGGGCTTCGGACAGGAGGTGCGCCCTTGCAACTCGACGACCGGATGAAGCAATTGCTTCGCGAACTCGGACATGCCATCAACGACAGCGTCTCGGAGTCCGAGCGTATCGCCGAAGCCATTTCCAACATCCGCGCCGCGGGTTTTGAGATCGTCCTGAAACTCGACGCCACCATCGCCCTCGCGCACCGCCCCGAATGCGATGCCAAGATGACGTCGCAGGACCGCCGCTTCCTGGAAGCCCTGCACATCCGCGTGGACGAAGAGGCACTCGAGGAAGAATCGCCTCCCGGAAAGATCGAAATTACGCCGCAGGACATCAAGTTCCTGAAGTCCCTGAAAATCTCCTTCGATGAAGAGGTTTAGAGTTCTCGCTGGTCTTGCCGCCCTCGCCGTGGCTATGTCTGGCATCGTGGCGCCCGCTAATGGGCAGCCGAACCCAAAGTCAGCCTTCCCCGCCAAGGCCACTTCCCCGAAGCCTGTCTGGTTGAAAGGCGAAGTGGTGCGTGCGGACGCGAATTCCATCACCGTGCGCCACCTGGATAATGCGCTCGCTCTGGAGACCTTCACCTTTGCACCCGGCATTCAGGACAAGATGCGGAAGATCTTCGATCGCGGCGGCTATCAATATGGCGATAAGGTTTCGGTCCTGCGTCAGCCGGGGCAGACTGTGGCGCTCAAGATTCACGGCAAGCCCTCGAAGCCGCGCTGACTCGTGGCCCGACCTGACCGCTTCGGTGCGCCTGCCTATTTCCTGACCGCGGATGCGCTAGTTTAGAAATATATGGTTCGCCCGCCCGCCGTTGCCGGAACTTTCTATCCCGCTGCCCCGAAAGAACTGGCTCGTCAAGTTGACGCCTATCTCGCCACCGGTGCACCGAAGATAGTGGCGCGTGGCTGCGTCGTTCCCCACGCGGGGTACATGTATTCGGGACACGTAGCGGGAGCCGTCTTTTCCTCGCTCGAGATTCCTGCGCGACTGATCCTGCTCGGGCCGCGCCATTACCCGCGCGGCGATGCCCTGGCCATCCTCACGGAGGGCAGCTTTGCCGGGCCGCTGGGCGAGGCGCAAATCGATTCCGCTCTAGCTGCCGAACTCATGCGCGCCTGTCCCCGGCTGCGGGAAGACCCGGTGGCACACGAGAGCGAACATTCGCTCGAAGTGCAGATTCCTTTCCTCCAGCGGCTCGCTGGGGATTTCCGCTTTGTGCCTGTGGTGCTGGCCATTGACCGCTATCCGGTCCTCGAGGAACTCGGCCGCGCCGTGGCCCAAGTCGTCGCCGCACAAACCGAGCCGGTGCTCGTGGTGGCCAGCAGCGACATGAACCACTACGAGAGCGACGCGGCCACTCGCGTCAAGGACCGGCGTGCCATCGCCTGCATTCTCGAGCTCGATCCCCGCGGCCTCTACGACACCGTGCGGAACGAGAGCATTTCCATGTGCGGCTACGCGGCCACCGTGGCCATGCTCGTGGCTCTGCGCGAGCTGGGGGCCACCCAGGCACGCCTGGTCCGCTACGCCACGTCCGGCGACATCAACGGCGACCGTGCCAGAGTCGTGGGCTACGCCGGCATCGTTCTTTGGTAGAAACCTGATCAAGCACGGTGCACCGATGGCTGCGCCCTTTCCCGGCGCGGGGTCGCCGTTTCTTGGGAGGATCAGCGGGAGGAAGAGCGGATGCGCGCGGCGAGCGCGCGGGCGCGCTGCCGGGCGATATCAATGAAATGCTCGTCGGCGGCTACCTGATCGAGCGCGGGAAGCAGGCGGTCCGGCTCGGGAAGCAGGCCGTGTTCGTAATCCGCTTCGATTTGCCGCACCACGTCGTTCACGCCCAGCCGGTCGTACCGCATGGTGCGCCGCAGTTCTGCAAGATCGCTCTGCTGCCGCGATAGCCCCTCGAAGATATCCAGCAACTGGCGGGCGGAATCGTCCAGCGTGAAATTAAAGGTGACGCTGTGCGTTTCCGCGTCGCGCTCGTAGCGGAAGGTCTTCTCGCCGAGATTAGCGATGCGGCGGTGCAGCTCAAGGTCAATGCCGTCGAAGTTATGGAGTTTGGCAGAGAGTTCAAAAATGCGCCGGACCAGCGGCGCGCCGATCTCCAGCGGCTGCGGGCTCGCGTCATCATCCAACTGCCGGATATCGCATGTGGCCGTACCGGAATCGCTCACCTGGATTTCGACAAATTCCGGCGAGCTTTGCCGGAAGACTTTGCGAAAGGTGACGGTGGCGGCGCCTGCGGCGTTCCCTGGGGTCAGCGGCAATACCGCCACGCCGAGAAAAACTGCGCCGAGAAATACGACCATGACCCGCAGCGCCCGGCGTCTCATTGGAGAACTCATTCCGGATTCCTCATCCTCACGAGGGGGACGAAGCTCCGCACCATCCCTCGCGCGCTCTAACTGGAAAACATCGTTCCTCACGCCCGTGGAATGGAAACTCGCCCATCGGCTGTCGCCCGCCCAGCCGACGTCCGCCGTCCCATGGCCGCCGCGATGCGGCGGCGCGCTTGCGTCATCTGCGCGTGGCATAGCGCCACGGCCAGCGCGTCGGCGGCGTCGGCGGGCTCGGGGATAAAGGGAAGGTCCAGCAGTGATCGCACCATCTGCTGGATTTGCTGCTTGGAAGCTCCGCCGAAGCCCGCGATCGTGGCCTTCACCTCTCGCGGCGAATAGCTGTGCGCGGGAATCTGCGCCTGCGCCGCGGCCAGCAGCACCACGCCGCGCATCTCGGCGAGCTTCAGCGCCGTTCCCGCGTTGATTGCCGTGAACACGGATTCGACCGCCACGGCGTCGGGAGCGAATTGCTCGACCAGCCCGGAAACTAGGAAGTGAATCTCGCGCAGCCGCGCCGCGAAGGTCAGACTGGCGGGCAGCTTCCACGCCCCGAAACGCATGGGCCGCGCCTCGGCGCCGTCCAGCTCGATGACGCCGTAGCCGGTGGCGCCCTTCACGGCCGGGTCCACGCCCAGCACGCGCAGCTTGCCGCTCTTTTTCTCCGGATGTCCGGACGCAGGATGCATTCCGCGCACAAGTGTACGTGCAGCCTGCGAATAAGGGCTAGAGCTTTTTCCGGTACCCGCCACGCGAAGGGAACTACCCGGCCACGGCGGCCTGGATTTCTTTTTCGTCAATGTCGAAGTTCGCGTAGACCTGCTGCACGTCGTCGTGCTCCTCAAGCGCTTCGACCATCCGCAGCATTTGTTGCGCCTGTGCGCCCGCCAGCTTGACGTAGTTTTGCGGGAGCCAGGCGACCTCGGCGGAAGTCGGCTTGATGCCGGCGGCCGTCAGCGCGTCGCGCACCTTGTCCATCGCTTCGGGCGGCGTAATGACTTCCCAGGTCGAACCGTCGTCCTTCAGGTCTTCCGCTCCGGCGTCAAGCACGATCCCCATCATCTTGTCTTCGTCCGCCAGTTCCTTGGGAATGACGATGTCGCCCTTGCGGTGGAACATCCAGCCCACCGCGCCGGTTTCGGCCATATTGCCGCCGTTCTTCGTAAACAAGTGGCG
>Ga0187780_10001355_pt1 | contig 18513 bp, 24 predicted proteins | sample 1015_Q2_SP10_20__FD_132429 | JGI IMG/M metagenome (GOLD analysis project Ga0187780, IMG submission 132429) | Tropical peat soil microbial communities from peatlands in Department of Meta, Colombia - 1015_Q2_SP10_20_MG | ecosystem: Environmental > Terrestrial > Soil > Wetlands > Peat | place...
TGCCTGGTCCGAAGGTTGGGCAACGCCGACGGAGAAAGCGATCGAGGAGGTGCTGGGCCCGGCTCTCTCGTAGTGCCCGGCGAGGCCGGGCGGCCGCCAATCCACAGCCTATTCCGCGCTTGACGGATCCAAAAGGCGCCGCACCGCCGAGACTCGATTGGCGGGAACGCCCAGCCGGCGGGCGTGCTCGCGGATGGGGCCCTCGTCCGGAGCGAGGTAGACGCAATAGACCTTGTCGCCTGTCACGTAACTGTGGAGCCACTGAATCTGAGGTCCCATTGAGGCAAGAATACCAACCGACTTCTTGGAGATCTCTCGAAGTTCGGCGTCGCTCAGATTACCAGCGCCGGGTATTTCCCGCTCGATGACGAATTTGGGCATGGGAGCCTCTGCGTGACAGTATGCTAGCATTCAGCCCAAGTGGTTTCAAGGCGCGGCGAAAACATGCGCGGCGAAAACCTGAAGGAGCGAATCTGCCATGGACCTTCGAACGCTTCAGAAGCCCCTGAAGGAGCAATACCGCAGCGATCCGAGCGCGTCGCAAATCACTCTGCGGGCGAAGGGTTCTCAGACCGATGCGCCGATCGCATGCTCGGTCGACATTGGACGCGCGATTTACAGCGCCGAGGCGCACAAGGGAGTGGGAGGCGCAGGCACACGCGCGTGTTCAGGCGACCTGCTGCTCGGGGCGCTCGCGGCGTGCGCGCAGATCACCTGCCAGATGGTCGCCGCGGCTATGGGCGTACCGACGGAAGGCATCGAGGTGACTGTCGAAGGGAAAATGGATTTGCGAGGCACGCTTGGTATAGCGAAGGACGTGCCCGTAGGATTCGAGAGCATTCTGGTTCACTTCGATGTAGCCGCAGCGAAGGCGACCCCGGAACAATTGCGCGGACTGCGCGAGAAAACTGAGCAGTACTGCGTGGTGATGCAAACGTTAACGCACCCGCCGAAATTGCAGTCGGACTGGACCGGCCAGGATTGAAGGCTGTGGATCGCCGAGATCCCATGCGCACTGAAGATCCAATGAACCTGCTCAGCGAAGGAACCCAATGAAAACGAGTAGATCTTTGATTTCGTCGAGCTGGGTGCGGAGTGGATCGTGGATTGCGATAGACTTACGCGATGAAGTTCAAGACCATTCCTCTCCTTGCGCATCCCCTGGAGGCGCCGGCGGCGTTTACTCCGGAAGCTTTGCTGGAGGCTGTTCGCGCTGCCCGCGGCCTGCCGCTCGATCCAGCACCACGCGTCTGCGTGCTGGACTTTGACGGCGACTTGACGGATTGGATGGTCTCGGCTGGCGCAGTGAAAGCCTGGAAGTCCTGGGCCTGCTTTCATACAACGATGCACGCTCTCGACGTGGATGGAATCCCCTGTGGGATTGTGCCCCGGACCATCGGCGGGCCCTATGCGGCCTTGGTCGCCGAGCAATTGCGAGCATCCGGCGCGCAGGTGATACTTGGACTTACCTCGGCGGGGCGCGTTTCGGCATCCGTGCCTGTTCCCAGCTTAGTGGTTGCCGCTGCGGCCATTCGCGACGAAGGGACATCCTATCACTATCTGCCCGTGAGCCGCCCTGCCATTGCCCATGCTGCCCTCGCTGATTCCTTGCTGAGGGGCTTGGAAAGCCTCGGCGTCCCCGTAATGAGCGGCACGGTGTGGACTACGGACGCGCCCTACCGCGAGACAAAACAACAGCTCACAGAATACGCGAAACAGGGCGTTCTAGCGGTTGAGATGCAAGCAGCATCGCTTTTCGCCTTTGCCATCGCCCGAGGTCTGCCAGTCGGTGTGGTTGCGCACGTGACGAACGCAGTGGACTATGAACAGACACCCTTCGACAAGGGCTCGCACCAGTTTAGTCAGCGACTGCTCGAAGCGATGTGCCGCGCGGCCCAATCCTTCCTTCGAGTATTTTGACTTCTTAAATGCGGGCGTGTCCGGCAGGCCGTGCGGCAGATACTTCGTTCGCCTATCTTGGTGTTGGCCTCAATCCTGCCACCGCATCAAGCACTGCCAAACACGATGTGGCTACGCTGCCGGCAAAGGCGCACGAGCAGGTACGGCTCGGCGCTCTAAGCGCGCGAGAGACGTCGCCTGAAAAACGAACTGCGCCGAGGCATGTAGCTAGGCATTCAGGCCGCCTTCGCATGCAGAAATGGCCAGGTAACGTAAAAGAAGCATTGCAACTCACAAAGACGTGCGCAGAAGGCGCTACGTCCCCGCAGAACATAGCGCCCGCTGCCACGGGCCGGGCCTTGGAATCCCCTCAGCCGCGGGAAGTTTCCTTCCAAACGACAAAACGTTCAATGCAAGCGAGCTCCTTTGTTGATAGAAACGAGGTAAAGCGGTAACGGATTGACGCCGCGGCACTTTCGCTTGCGCGGCATTGGCTTGGTTCAGTGTGGGAACGTCGGAGTTGACGTCTTTTCGAGCGAACAGTCCGGAGTACGGATGCGTTTCACCAGCAAGTCGAAGCGCAGCAAGTAGTTGTTCAAAGACGGCTCCCGTCGTCCCTAGTTGCGGAGTCGAGTAGAGTCAAATCGACTGCCCGAGTGACGCGCGTACCGGACATGACCGGCAATTTCTTTCAATCGAAGTCCCGTCCTCGCGCATCCAGTACTTATCTGGCAGTGTGCATTCCGGTGCGTGCAGTCAAAGAGGAGGTAGGACATGCAATGGTATCCTCATCTCGCGTTCAACGGGCAATGTGAGACAGCCTTTCAGTTTTATGAAAAGTGCCTGGGCGGCAAAATTCTCTTCATGATGAGGTATGCCGAAGCGCCGATGGACACGCCGCCTGAAATGAAGAACAAGATCATCCATGCTACGTTTGTGGTGGGCGACCAGAGATTCTCAGGTTCAGATGCGATGGTAGGGGATTATCTGAAGCCGCAGGGGTTTCATATCCAGCTCAATCTGAAAGACGCGGCAGAAGCGGAACGCATTTTCAGGACGCTGGCGGAAAGCGGCTCAGTACAAATGCCACTGCAGGAAACGTTCTGGGCGCTGCGGTACGGCGTGCTCGTGGACCAGTTCGGCACGCCATGGGAAATCAACTGCGAGAAGGTGCGCTAGGATCACGGTAACGAGGTTCGGTTAGCTCGACGAACGGAACTACCGGCGCTATCGTGAGAGAACTCCTGCAGAGTTTCGGAAGCGCGAGAGTTGACTTCACGTCGCTGGGAGCCGTAGGATCCAGTCGAATATCCTTGACCCTATCGGGAGGCTTGTGACAAAGAAAACTTCGGCGTTGCAGTGGATGGCGCGTGCGGTGGAGGCCGCCGGTTTGGTCCTGCTCCTGACGGCAACCGGTGAGGGACAAGTTACCACGTCCCCAACACCGACATTTTCGAAAGATGTCGCGCCGATTCTTTACAAGAACTGCGTGAGCTGCCATCGGCCTGGCAGCGTCGCGCCAATGTCTCTGATTACTTATCAGCAGACTCGCCCCTGGGTGAATCTGATCGCGCAGAAGGTGGCACAAGGGGAGATGCCGCCGTGGCATTCGACCGATCCGCATGGCACTTTTCTGAACGATCGGAGGCTGACGCCGGAGGAGAAAGACACGATCCTGCGCTGGGTGAACGCAGGCGCCCCGGAAGGGAATGCCAGCGATATGCCGGCACTGCAGGAGTTCACTGAGGGATGGCAGATTGGCAAGCCAGATGTGGTCCTCTCGATGACCGAGCCCTATCAAGTCCCGGCATCGGGTACGATTCCCTACCAGTATTTCAAAGTTCCGACCAATTTCGCAGAAGACAAGTGGGTCCAAGCCATCGAGGTGCATCCGGGCGCCCGAAACGTGGTGCACCACGTTCTTGTGTTCGCCAAAGCGCCCGGCGAGGCGCGGAGGAAAGACTTCACCATGGTGGTCCCGCAACTTCCGGTAAGGCATTCGGCGCCAACCGAGCCGGACAACGGCCCGGGTGTGCTGATCGCGACGACGGCTCCGGGCACCAATGCGATGAGTTTCGAGCCTGGTACAGCCATGCTGATCAAAGCAGGCTCGGTGCTAACGTTTCAGATGCACTATATGGCGATGGGCATGGCCATGAAAGATCAGTCAAGCGTAGGGATCATTTTCGCGAAAGAGCCGCCCAGGCAGGAGGTTCGGGCGGGCGCGTTCTTCAACCCGACTTTCACTCTTCCCGCCGGGGACGGCAACATTGAGGTGGATTGCGTGATGGAGTTCAACCAGGACTCACACCTCCTGGCGATTTTCCCACATGCACATTTGCGCGGGAAAAGCTGGGATTATCGGCTGATTTATCCCGACGGCACGTCGAAAGTCCTGCTGACAGTGCCCAAGTACGATTTCAACTGGCAGACCTACTACATACTTGCTGAACCTCTGGCGGCACCGAAAGGCACGCGGATCGAGGCGATCGCGCACTTCGACAATTCGCCGAACAACAAGTCGAATCCCGACCCGACCAAGAACGTCCACTGGGGCGAACAGACCTGGGATGAAATGCAGTACTCGGGCATCACCTATACGCTTGACGACCAGTCGCCTGTGCGGAAGGCCACCGGGAACGAATGATCAAGAGCGTGGAACGAGCGTCGGTGGTCAAAGAGCCCACCACTTTGAGTCAATGAATCTGCATGGTTTGCCCTGAAATCCTAAGCGTCCAGTTGGTTACTTCAGAGTGAGCGCTCTCAATTGAATCTAAAGTGTGTCCGTGCACTTTGCACCTAAACCGGAGAGGGCTTCGGATATTTCACTTCTCGCAGCCAGACTGAGCAAATCAGCCACAGGACAACTAGCAGTAAAGTGCAGAGCAAACTTCCCTCGGGGCCGACTGTCCCACCGGACAGCCACGCGGGACCGGACGAACTTGAATTCAGGAGATGACCAGGCAAAACCTGGCCGCTGTCGGCAACACCGTAGAAGTAGGTCTCTCCCCAATCAAAGGCCATGTGGAATCCGATGGGCAGCCAGAGATCGCCAGTTCTGCGCAACAGGAGGCACGCGAATAGTCCAAAGGCGCCGGCGTTGAACAACCCGATCCAATCTTCTCCGGAGTTGCCGTGGTGAGAGTAGCCGAAGTACGCGGCTGAGAGAATTGCAGCCGGCCAGAAACCGATCCCAGACGAAAGAGTGAAGAGCCCGTATCCACGAGAACGGAATTCCTCCCGAAGAGCGACCAGTGCAAAGACCATCACCCAGATTGTGGCCCACTTCCAGAGGTCGGCACCGCGCAGGGCGATGGTCCCAAACTTAAGTGCGCCGCAGAGTCGCATGCCTACCATCAAAATCGTGGTGGACGCGAAGCCAAGCAGCGCGCCCCGCCAGAATTGCCCGCCGAACATCCGGCGCCAAGGCAAACCATAGTCGCCGATGCTTCTGCCTTCGATGCGCCCCATGATCCAGCTAGCCAGGAGGAAGATGAAAAAGTCCGTCAGTTCGCCGGCAAGAAACAAAGTGGTGTCGTCTACACCATAGAGGAATCGGCGAATCATCAGATTAGTGGCCTTTATCAAGGCCATGACCATTGCCAAGAAGATTAGGAGGCGCCATCCGACGCGAAGTTCCGAGGGGCCATAGAATACACGGCGCAAGATCGTGGGACCAGGGAATGCAACGGATTCAGTCATGCAGGTCTCCAGTGGTTATTACGATGCCATCGGATTCTTGTTCCACCACCGCAGACTTTTGCGGGTCTCACTTGACACTCACCGGCCTTTTCATGGAAAAAGTTTGCACAATCGCCGCGCGAAAGTTGGCTAGCAATCATTCCGATTGTCGCGTACTGGGCCTACGGCCCCCAAAACCCCTCCAACGGTCCGCCCAGTCTGCTAAGCGCCCTCCGCCATCCGCACGTCCCGCTCCACGCTGCCTTCGAGCAGCTTCTTCGCCGCCTGATACTCCGGGCTCTCGTACGTGACGATCGCCGTTTCGAGGCTATCAAACTCAATCACAACGCACCGCTGATTTAGCCCCGCTTCGTAAACCTTTGCCGGTGTGCCTCGAACGAGGAATCGGCCGCCGCCGGCCGTTATTGCCGGTGCGGCCGATGCTGCATAAGCGGTAAGAGCTGCCGGGTTTGAAACCGAGCGGTAAAGGGTAATCCAGTATCCTTTGCGCATGGTTGCTCCTTCCCAAAATTGGGCTTGCCGAGTCTATCTCGGTTGCTGGGATCAACGAAACACCGCCAAAATACCTGATGAACGCGGCCACCGGAAGTCTGCGCCGAATGTCTGTTAGCCCTTATCCTCGATTGCCGTCAATCGCGCGGCGAAGACGACCTCGTTGTTCCCATCCCCACCAATAATACCTATTGCCTGTGCTCGTCGCCGTGCCCGGCTTCCGACAAAGGCCAGCCATGCCTCCCAAATTCCAGGGAACATTTCGACGGCTCACTCCGTACTACCTTGCCAGAAGGGCGGAGGAGGCCCACACAAGATGAGAGAAACCATGACCGTGCTCTGTTTGCTAGCGGCGGGAGCGATGGCCGTTGCGGGCCCTGCAGTGGCGGCACCTGCGGAAAAGTATTTGCACGTAAATGTCGAGGATCCGACGAAGGGCGAAAGCGTCAACGTTAACGTGACGCTCTCGATGGCCGAGAAGATTTTACCGGCTATCAACAATCACAACCTGCACGACGGCAAGGTCCTGATTCATAACACGGAACTGAACGGTGTGGACGTTCGGGCGCTGCTGGATGCGGTGCGGACCGCCCCAGACAACGAGTTCGTTGCGGTCAAGGACAAGGATTCGGATGTCCACGTGGCCAAGGCGAACGGAAATATCATCGTTCATGTGATCGATAAGAAAAACAAAGAGCAAAAGGTTGACGTGACGGTTCCTCTTAAGGTCGTCGACGCCCTCTTTGAGACGGCGAAGAATGACGAATTGGACATTGCGGCCGCACTGCGAGCCTTGAGTGATGCAGGTGACATCTTGTTGGTTACTGTACAGGACTCGAGCCAGAAGGTGCGCGTATGGGTGGACTCGCGGAATACCCAGGACTGAGGCCATTGCGAGAACCAGAACGGAATGAGAGAGGACAAGGTCGACGGTAAGGGGCGAGACGATGATTCTGCTCGGAAAGATTGTGATGGGAATGGCCGGCGCGGCGCTGACAGGCGCGGGCGTTCTATGCAGCGAAGGTCTGATCCACGTCAAAGTGATCGAGAAGGAGCCGCACGGCCCTCACATCAACGTGATCGCTCCGGCGATGCTGGCTCCGATTGCCGTGCACTTCGCGCTGCAGCACGATCTGGCGCGAGCGGCTCGGGAGATCCAACCTTGCATGCCGGCGATTCGCGCGGCGCTGGACGGTTTGCGCGACACGGACGATGTCGTGTTCGTTGAAGTGAAAGAACCCGACGAACGCGTCCGGGTTTCGAAGTCTGGTGGCTCGATTGTTGTGGATGTGGACGATGCTGGCGAAATCGTGCACGTGTCCACTCCGATTCGAGCGATATCGAGCACGGTCGAACAGCTCGCCGCTGCCAGCTCGAACCCACTCTAGTGGGACCCGGCTGCGCCCGATCAGCGATAGAGCGACGGATGGGGGCCGGCGGTCACTCGCATCGGTCGGCTGGCGGTTGGACAGACCATACTCCTCCATGCGGCGGGCCGGCGAGACGACCGGAGCTAAGCATTACCGCATGATCGCTGAATGTGCGGATGTTCATTAGCCGACCTATACGTTCAACGTTGCGTCCGCTTGGATCCAACTGCTTGCCAGAGGCACTTCTCTCAAGCATTATATCGACGCGAGTAGTTCGTGCCACCCAGCACTCGCGTGGACCACAAGTTGCGATCCGGATCCCGCCGCATGCCGACGCGCAAAAACGTGCAACACAGTCAAGCCTCGAAAATTCACGAGCGCACGAATGCGCAGTTTGGGGCCGCGGCCGCCGCTTACAGCAGCAGCCTGACGCATAGCGATCCCGATGCGCTGCACAGAGTGGTCGAACTCGCGGGCCCGAAGCCAGAGGACGTGGTCCTCGACGTCGCCACGGGAGCGGGGCATACCGCGCTGGCCCTCGCACCGCACGTACGCGAGGTGATTGCCTATGACATGACGGAACCGATGCTGGCCGAGACCCGGCGCAATGCCGCCATCCGGGGCCTCACCAATGTGTTGACAAGGCAAGGAACCGCGGAGGAGCTACCTTTTCCGGATGCATCGTTTGACATCGTCACAGTGCGGCAGGCACCGCACCACTATGCAGACGTGCGCACGGCCATCCGCGAGATGGCACGGGTTGTCAAGCTCGGCGGACGCGTTATTGTTATCGACAGCGTGTCTCCCGATGACGACTTTCTCGACGGCCAGTGGAATCGCTTGGAAAAGTTGCGCGACCCTTCGCACATACGAAATTACCGCGCCAATGAATGGCGCGAGTTTGTCACGGATGCCGGTCTGCGCATTGTCTTCGAGGAGCTTGGTTTTGCCACGGAGAAGAATGGCCCTATGGAGTTCGCAGCTTGGATCCGAAGGATGAACACGCCACCCGCGGCCGTCACGGAGATCACCCGTTCGTTCCGAGAGGCCTCTCCTTCGCTCACAGCCGCGCTTCGCATTCAAGTCATTGATGGTGCAATTTACTTCTGCGTTCCACAAATCACCGTCGTCTCCATCAGGGATCGGTAGTGCGCGCTCATGAAAGACTGGGACATATGCGGGTGAGTGGAGCAGTACCTCATGTTAACTAGGGTTACCGTGCCAAAGAAAATTCTCCTGCTTGCTCTCGAATCAGTGCTGATCTGCTGTTCCGTCAATGCACAAGGGAAGCCCGATGCAAAGCCGTCTCCTGAGGTCTTGATAAAGGCTGGCCGTTTCCTGGACGTCAGAACCGGGAACTATGTGGAAGCGGCGGGAATCTGGATCGAGGGCGATCGTATCAAGCAAGTCGGGCGAGCCGTCGATATCGAAGCACAGACTCCAAAAGGCACGCTGGTCATCGATCTTGCTCGCGCTACAGTTCTACCCGGCTTAGTGGACTGCCATACACACCTGATGGCGCGAATCCCGGATGTTGCCGACGGATATATATTGAACCTGGCCACCAAGTCGGAAGCGTTCCGAGCACTCGAGGGAGCAGCTGACGCTCGGGTCACGCTGGAGGCGGGCTTCACAACCGTGCGAGATGTGGAGAATGAAGGCTCAGCGTACGGCGATGTGGCATTACGTGACGCTATCAACCTAGGTTTGATCGAAGGCCCGCGCATGCAAGTGGCTACCCGAGCGATTGCTGCCCTAGGCCAGTACAACCCATTTGGTGTGTCGCCTGACCTGATTGGGTTTCCCGCCGGGGCACAGATGATCAGCGGCGTTGAGGAAGCCAGGCGCGCTGTGCGCGAGCAAATTGGCCATGGCGCGGACCTTATTAAGGTGTATGCAGATTGGAACTACCCCACGCTCACCGTCGACGAAATGAGCGTCATTGTCCAAGAAGCACATAAGGCGGGCCGCAAGGTGGCGGCCCATGCGACCACTGCGGAGGGCCAGCGGAACGCGATTGCGGCAGGTGTGGACTCCATTGAACATGGCCATGGGGCTGATCGACAGGACCTAGAAATGATGAAAGCCAAAGGCATCTATTGGGTGCCGACCATGGGCTATTACTTCTACCATGTTGATAGTGCGAACTCTCCTGCGGCGCGCAAATACATGCAAGAGGTCTTGCAACGCGGCCAGCAAAACATCGCAATCGCTCGGGAATTGGGCGTGAAGATCGCGAATGGTTTTGATCCGTCGAGCGCTAAGGATCACGGCCAGAATGCGCGCGAAATCATCGCCATGACCAAACTTGGGTTACCGCCCATAGAGGCCATTCGCGCCTCTACGACGAGTGCTGCCGACTTGCTGGGCTGGCAAGGCAGAGTGGGATTGATCGACACCGGGTACTACGCGGATATCATCGCTGTCTCCGGTGATCCACTCGCCGATGTTGGCGAACTCGAGCACGTGCAGTTCGTGATGAAGGGAGGAATCGTAGTAAAGAACGACTTCGCCATACACTAGTTCCGCCTGTTTCTCGCATGGCCGGAAGTGATCAAGTCGGAGATCTCGGCTTAGAGAGGACTCGTGACGGGCCTCAAAGCAGTTGTTTTGGCCGGTTTGGTTTGCGGGGTTCTTGACCTGATCTGCGCTGCCGCGCTTTTCAGACTGGTAGGCGGCTCGTTCGAAAGACTGCTTCAGTTCATTGCGAGTGGAGCATTCGGTGAATCAGCATTCAAAGGCGGTAAGGGAAGCGCTGCGGCGGGCTGCCTTTTACATTTCTCTATCGCATTTGTGGCCGCAGCGGTTTATTACGCGACGAGCCGCAGTCTGCCGTTTCTGGTAAGCCATGCTTTTGCCTGTGGCATTTTGTATGGCGTTATCATTCATCTGTTCATGAGTTTCGTGGTGATACCCCTCTCGCGAACTCCCAAACGAAAATTTTCGGCCAGTTCTTTCCTTAGCCAACTTGTCGTCCACATGTTTGTCGTTGGCCTGTCCATCTCACTAGTGGTGCGACACTTTTCCTGATTCCGCAACCTCCAATCCACGACGGAATAGCGCAAAGGCGACGGTCCCCGGTACACTGAAGCTCTCAGGGAGGCTGGCATGGACAAACCCCGTCACCCGCAGGTCATTCGACCCTGGAAAATCGGGCAAATAAAAAGAAGGAAATGGGGCTCACGGCCAACCAAGGAAGCACAGTGGGAGCGTCGTCAGGAGCCTCCCGCCCCCAAACGCAGCTGACTTTTGAACCGCTTGCTGAAATTGATCCATGCTTTCGCTTTGCCGGCTTCTGGCACCTCATCAAGGTTGGGGCCTCCGCGCGTCCTCACTGATGCTGTCCGCCCAAGATTGATGAGCACTATTGGAATCGACTACAATCGACGCCACTCACTCGTGGAGGATCCATGAGGAATGCACTTTTGGGCCTGTTGCTTACTCTGTTTGCGCCGCCCTTGCTTCCGCAGGGTGCTCCGCCACAAACTGCGGCGGACCAGCCCTACACCGTGGAGTACTACTATAAGGTGCAGTGGGGACACCAACAGGAGTTCCTGCAACTTTTCCTCAAAAACCACTATCCGCTGCTCAAAAAGGGGGTGGAGAGCGGTCGGATGGTTTCTGTAAGGATTGAAACGCCGGCAAACCATATGACTGAGGAGGGACGCTGGGACTACCGCGTTACGATTAAGTATAAGAACTCGACCTTAGCGACAACCGCGAACCCCGAGGAGGAATCCCTCATTCAACAGCTCTGGCCTGACCAGGAGACCTACAAACGCGAGGAACAGCGGCGATTCGAAATTTTGCTGGCCCACTGGGATCTTCCGGTCACGGATATCACACCGCTGAAGAAATAGGCGTCAGTGCGATTGAGGACTCGCGGCCTGTCGTGACGCCGAACCTACCATTGGCTCTGGGCACTACCAGCAAAGAGGGTCAGGGTGTGGCGGGTTGTCGTATCTGGCTAACCTTTCGGCGAACGTCGGGCCAGAATTCCTTTACGACGATAGTGAGCGTGTCGTATCCGACCTGCGTACCCCATACGCTCGCCGTATTTCCCAAAGTCCGCTCGTTGTCGGGGTGGTAGCTATAGGTGGAGATGCCGGCGGCGAGCGCGCTGCCGACAATCTCGGAATAGTTGAACTGTTCCTGCCCTGTGTCGGTGAAAGTGATGAAGATTCGGCTTATGGCGTAGCGGGTGCGGCGCCAAAAACTCCCGGTCCCGGATTGGTAGAAGCGAGGGTCCTGGCGCAGGAGCGAGGGGAGAACCGCCGCTGTCATGAAATTCTCGATCGTGCCATCCGCAAACGCAGTGCCATAGCGCTTGGCATAGCCGGCCGCTCCTTGCCCGTAGCTAGGTTCACTATTTTCAGCCTGGCCGATTCCGGCAAGAATGCCGTACCAGGGGTACTCGACATAATCAAAAGAGCTTCGCGCGACTACCTTGAATTTTTGCCCTGGAGTCAGAGGCGGCAGAGGCTCCACATTTTGCACCGTGAGAAAGTTAGGCAGCGTATAAAAAAGCCGGTCGTTTGATGTGCCGCTTCCTGTGTTCTCGTTCGCTTTCTGATCAGGGTTGTTCTGGTCACCATTTTTGGTTGGACCCACCGAAGACGCTCCGGCCATGGGTTGTTGTTGCTGTCCGACGGTTGGAATCACAGCGATCAGCAGTGTCGTCAAAACTCTGCCGAGCAACGCCCTTGAAGAGAGCCAGTTTCGGTTGATCATTTCCCCCACTCTACCCTTGAGTTGCTTTGCTCCTGTGTGGGAGCGAGCGCCGATCACCACCTCCCAATCTTGCAAGCATCGTCCATTCGGCAGAACTGGTCGCAAGTACAGCTGTTTCTGCAAAACACCTCCTTTCCCGCCTAACCCATTCATCGGGGAGTTCGGTTCACCATACGTTGAACATCGCTGCTTCAGAAAATGAGGAAATGTAGCGCAGGAGGGCTATTGAGGAGAGGGGGATGGGCCGGACGGAGCATGCTGCGGTGCTGTTGCCGGCGGCACAGGTGACGCAGGCGGTGGTGCGAGCGTGAAATGGCCATTGACGATGGGATTGCGTTCCTCGCCCTCGCAGTCCTCGTAGACCATGCGGTGCACGTGTGCTACCCGACGGTAGGTGCGGCGCAGGTGCCAGGGCGCCGTTAAATTTACCGGATCGATGACGGTCATCTGATCCTCTAGATGATCCCTGTCGAGCATCCGGATCCTTTCAATGAAATGGGCCTCGGGACTCAGGTATGTGATCATTTCCTCGTCTTCAATCCCCCCGAACGCTAGGACGGCCGTACCCTCGAGCCCCGGATGATCAAACGGGGATTTGACCGCGATGGTGTCGACGACGAGAGTCTGTCCTTCCCAATGGCCGATCGAGTCACCCCAGGGCGTTGGCCACAGGTCCTCCTTCGCGGTATGCGGCCGTCCGTCTGTGTAGACGTGGCGGATCTCCCGGCTCGAAAAGATCAGCGTCGTCTCCTTCGGTGTCGGTAGAACCTCGAACATCAACGGTGACTCCAGCATCAGCGACGGAAATCCAAACGTGCAAGCCCGCACGGCGCCCCCTGGATCTTCTCCGCGGCGCATGGCCTCCATATCCTTCCGCTCCATCGCGACGACCTTGTCCACTCTGGCCTGGACCTCGGGTCTGTTCGGTGGTCCCCACTGCATCTCTTTGAGGACCTGATCGAGCGACTGCTCGAATCCTCCCGACGCATCGGGTGTCGCACCAACGTTCTCCCACTGGCCACTCCAGTCCGGCAATTCTGTCGTCGCGCCCATCGTCGCCGCCGAGCACAGCAGGATCACCGCCGCTTGCGCCTGTCTCCGTAGAATCATTTGCCTTCACCTTGCGACGCTGGTGGTGAGCCGATCAGGGGTCCGTCCGGTCCCGTCCCCGAAAGGTACTGCCCGCCCTTGACGCCGTCGCGCATGGGGTGGATGACCAGTGTCACCTTGTCACCCGGCTTCAAGGTTCCAGGCCTCCACCCGACCCGCGCCAGATGCTCTGGGCTGGTCATCTCAATACTCCACTCTTCTTCGCTGCCGTCCCCAGTCTTGACCAGCAGCTGGATGAACACATGGGGATTGGTCCAGCGGAAATCCTTGACGGTGCCTTGGAGCGTGACCGACTTCGACTGGTCGAACATCGCAAAGGAATGGTGCGCCAGCGCCGAACTTGCCGTCAGCAACGTGACGATAGCGAAGAGAGCATCATTCAGCACCCTACGCATTGGTTCCTCCACAGATCCACCTGTTCTCGCTTGGAATTTGCTTATAGTACATACGATGCGTGCAACGGACCAGCTGTTTATGGAGTGAAAAAAATCCCCTCGTTTCCTGTATTAATCAGCCTAGACGGATACAAGATTCTTGAATCCGCCATGAGAGCCACGAAGCAGACGCCAATGAGCGGTTGCGGCACTCCTTTCGTCCCGTATGCCGGTTTACCGTAGCGGCACAGCATTTCCAGCTTCGTTGGACACCAGAGATTTCCGTAGCGCAGCATTCAATGAAAGGAGCAATCCTCCCGGCTTCGATTCAAGGAGTGCTTGTGAGAATACTGCTGGTCGAAGATTCAGGAATCGAGAGGCGGCAGATTGGGCGATATCTGAAAGATTGGAATCTGGACTTTGTCACCGCGAAAGACGGTGTAGAAGCGTGGAGCTGTCTCCAGAGTCCCGATGCCCCGAACCTCGTTCTCTTAGACTGGATGCTCCCGCGGCTCGATGGCATCGAGCTCGCCCGAAGAATCAGAACTCTCGGGGCAAATGGAATCTATATCTACACGGTGATCCTCACGGCCAAAGATAAGAAGCAGGATCTGTTGACCGCCATGGCTGCTGGAGCAGATGACTACCTGGCCAAGCCGGTTGATCCCTCAGAGCTTAAAGCGCGGATTCTAGTTGCAAAAAGAATACTCGACCTTCATCAGTCGTTGAGATTCGCTGCTACTCATGATTTTCTGACCAAGCTCTTGAACCGTGCAGAGATCCTTGCGTCTCTGAGGCGGGAGCTATCCCGAAGTGCTCGCGAAAACCGGCCCGTAGCCATCATCATGGCCGATGTGGATAACTTCAAGAAGGTCAACGATTCGCTGGGACACGCGGTCGGTGACACCGTGCTGAAAGAAGTCGGGGAGCGGCTGAAGTCGGACTTGAGGCCTTACGATCTGGTCGGTCGCTATGGAGGTGAGGAATTCTTGATCGTGTTACCCAACTGTAGTCTGAAGGTTGCAACTCGAAGGGCCGATGAAATCCGAACTTTGGTCTGCAAGGATGCGATCATTACCACGTTCGCGACGGTACCGGTTACAGTGAGCATGGGAATCACGGCTGCTGAGGGAACGCAAAACCTCCCAATTGAGGAACTGCTGCAACAAGCGGATAAGGCCCTCTACAGCGCCAAAGAGAATGGCAGGAACTGCGTTCAAACATTCTTCGCACGAAATCAAAGTTCTCGTCGCTTACAGCCAACCGCCGGATTGTAAAAGAGCCGACTATGTTTATCGGGCTCCTAGCCGCCGAGGAGTTCGCCAGGGACGCCTATCTCCTTGGCACCGGCAGTACCGAAGCCGGGACCACGTGTGAGCCAGAGGAGCAGCGCTAGACCATGCTTGGGGTATCGCCGCATCATTTCCTTAGCAATGGCCGTGAAATGTACCCCGGGCTTCGCCACGTCACGATAATCCTTCAGCCAGTTGATCGTCTCTGTACAAATCTCGACTCCACCGAACGTGCCATGGCCGGGAAAAACGGTGTCGATCGGGCCGATTCCCCGCGCCTGCTCGATCGCCTTGATCCAGGACTCGGGATTGTTTGTGTCCGCCATATAGAGGTGATAGCGGTGGTAGATGAGATCGCCCGCAACCAAGGCGCGCGCAGAGGGTACGTAGAAGGCGGTGGCGTGGACGGTCTCAGCGACCGGCAAATCGATGAAAATGATCTCGCGTTCCTCGAGATAGGCCGCCTTTCCAAAAAGGGGCCTGGGGTAGACGATGTCGCCGCCTGGGAGCTGGCTGCCGAACATCTCCTGCCAGTGGAGGCGTTTCGCAGGCCATTCGAGCATGCCATCGATCACCCCTTGGCGGGCCAGAAGCGCTGCGTTAGGGAAGGTGGCTGCGAAGTCGTTGATGCCACCGTAATGATCAGGGTGTGCGTGCGTGATGAAGATGGCACGGAGCTGCTTGCCGCTGCCACAAACAAGCCTGAGGAGTTTCTCGACGTCGCCCTTTACGAAGCCGCAGTCGATTAGGACGGCGTCGTTGCGCGCAGAAATGAGCACCGCATTAGGGGCGAGGAAACGCTCCTCGCCGGTGAACATGTCAAAACGCAGGCCGTTGGATTCGACCGAAGCAATCACGGTATCCTCTGTGGGCATATCATCGCGGCGCATTCTACCACTCCGCGGCTCTGCAGGAGGCGCGTGATGCTCGCCGGGGCGCCGCGACGCTCTTCAACTGCGCAGCGATGACACATTCTCGACCTGACGTCATTAGAAATCTGGCCAAGAGTCTTTGAAGCGGGAGCCCAGGCCAGCGCCGGATCTAGGCAGTGCAGTCCGCTCTCTCAAATCGCAGCAATTCGAGCTGATGCTTTCGTGCCGAGTAAGATCGCAAGTCTCGTAAGTATCTGAGGCCAGCCGGGTTGCATCCCCTCGAACGCCGTCCTGGTAGTGGAAGAGGCGAATAAGCTTACTTCTGTCGGTGGACGGCGAGCTCCATGAGCTGTTTCGGGGGCTGTAAGCCAATGGTGATTTCGTGAAGTTCTGTCCATTCTCCTCTGTCGTTGATTCGCATGACAGACTGCGTTCTGATTTCCCCCAAAGCAAAGCCCCAAGTCATCCCCTGGCCATCCTCTGACACCTTCACTTCGGTTTCCAGAAAGCGGCCGTCATTGAACGCACGCATGTGATAGGTCTTGGTCTCGTCGTCGTAGGAGATCAGCCCGAGAGCCTGTAAAATCGGTCGACCATCCGATTGTGCCCTCCCGACTCCTTCTATCATTAGAAGCAAGCCGTCGAGCTTGTATTGGGCTTCTTCAGTCTGGAGCAGCTCCGCCGTCTCGCTTGGTCCACGACGAACGCGCGCATTCCCAACCCATTCTCCAACGAGAAAACTCAGCCTTTTCATCGCTGTCCGTTGGGCTTCAAGGTCCGGAACTCGCGGTAGTGGAGCCACTAAGCCACCGTTCGTACAGCTAGTAAAGACGCACGACCCGTCCGTGATATTTGCGATAGACACCGTCGAGCATGAAAAGTTCCCCTGTTTGAGTGGAAGCAATTCAACGCAGGACATCGAGACGCCTGGGAAGCCGGGGCATTGCAGGGTCGCCCCTGTTAGATCTGACAGTAGTTCAGAATTAACCCATTTACGATAATCGCCAATATGGACATACCGGATTCGTCCCCTCGCAGTCAGCACAGCAAAAGCCTCCCGAAATCCCTCACGCCTCGTCAAAGAGAAGTCGTCCGACTCCTGGCCGAAGGAAAGACCATGAGAGAGGCCGCCGACGTCTTGAGCATTACGATGCGTACGGTCGCCTTTCACAAGTATCGCGTCATGCGGGAATTTGGCTTTAAGACCAACACTGACCTTATCCGATTTGCCATAAAGCGCCACATCGTTGTGGGATGACGCGCGGAACACCTGACACGATCGAAAGCTCGATACGTAACGCGTTCACGGTAATCGCGGCCATATGGCTACGGAGATCCCCAGAGGAGACGGAACGTGTCCCTTCAAGGGCGGCCGGGTGTCTTGATTTTTCTAGAAGGAGCGGAGCTGTGATCACCAGAATCTTACTCGCAGCTGTTGTTCTGCTGCTGACCATACCATTCGATCTCAGCGCTCAGAATCTGGCATGGGGTCGTCCTCCCTTGCCCAAGGCCGGAGTATGCTTCTACAACTGGCCGAATTTTGATGCCAACAAAGGTAAGTACTTCTGCCGTACGACAGGGCAGGACATTACCAACCTTCCGAAGGACTTCAACAACGCCATTAGCTCGATTCGGATCTTTGGTGGGGTCACCGTTCGGATTTACAGCGACTTCAATTTCCGGGGCTCTTCTCTGGCGGTTCGCCACGACATCGCCGATCTGCGGACGGTCGGCTGGAACAATCGAATATCGTCCATCTCGATTCGACCGCGGTAGCTCTAGCTGCGTGGAATTGCTTGCGAATCGGCTCTGATTCGGGCCGGGACTCACCGGGCGATCCAGCTTCGCAGGCCCAATTCCTTCGGTAGACTGTTCTCGATATGGATACCGTGCGTGCCGCGTATGACGAAGTCTACGTGTATACGATGGGCCGTCCGGGGTTTATCCTCCAGCACGTCGTGGACGCGTTCGCCGTACAGACGGCGAGCCAAAACAGCAAACCGATCGGGGTTGTGTTTGGTTTAGTTGGGCTTTACCTTTATGTCGAAAAACAGTTTTCGGGTCGTCAGGTCCAAGAAGTGCACATGAAGCTAGGACGCAGGAAGCGACAGTGGCCGCGCGTCTATTTCCCCGAAGATCGTGGAGCCATGACGGTCGTCGACGTGCTGGCAGTGCCCGCCGGCCCTGAACGTGACATGGCGATTGAGAGTTGGTGTCGATCGGTCTGGACTTCCTTTCGAGACAATCGCCAGACCATCATGGACCTCCTGCGGGAATACCAGAGCACTTAGTTCTTGGCTGACACCGCAGTGTTTGTTAGTGCTTGTTTCGTCAAACCAAACGGGCCGCGATCCAGTTGGGCCTGGCTGGAAACTCGTTGTAGCCGGTGCGGAACAAGCGTAGGATGCAGGTTCGAACGTTCAGATCCGGTATTCCTTCCTCTTCCACCGATGCCGCCTGGAGAAACGGAAGAATGATCACCTACCCCATGAGCACCGGTCGCAACGTTGACGAAGTGCTGCGGGTCCTCGATTCCATCCAGCTCACCGTCGCGAGCACCGAGTCTCCACCTCAGTGAACTGGAAACTCGGCGAGGACGTCATCATGAGCGGCAACGTTTCCTTCCCGGCGGCTGGAAGGCGCCCCGGCCTTATTTGCGGATTGTCCCCCA
>Ga0187780_10001356_pt1 | contig 18506 bp, 14 predicted proteins | sample 1015_Q2_SP10_20__FD_132429 | JGI IMG/M metagenome (GOLD analysis project Ga0187780, IMG submission 132429) | Tropical peat soil microbial communities from peatlands in Department of Meta, Colombia - 1015_Q2_SP10_20_MG | ecosystem: Environmental > Terrestrial > Soil > Wetlands > Peat | place...
CAATTCCGCGCAACAACAGGCGGTTGAGGCCGCTCGCACGGAGTCCATAACTGTGAACGCGCAGGTGGAAGAGCTTGCGGCACGCGCGGCCATTCGCGCTTCGCAGATCACCGAAGCGGAAGCTCGCATGGAAGAGTTGCGGCGCGCCGCGACGCAGGCCAGCGAGAACGTCCTGCGGCTTCACGGCGAACAGAAGCAGGCGGAAGAAGCGCTGGTACACCAGAAGAATTCTCTGCAGAGACTGGAATCGCGCGAAGCCGAACTGCTTGAATCCTCCATCCGTGTCCGGGATGACGCGGAGCAAGCCGCGCAGAATCTGCAGGCTGCCATGAGTGAGCTGGATCAGCTCCAGCACCAGGCCGTGCAACTGCAGGCGCGCCTTGTGGAGCTACGCCAGAATCGCGAACGCACCACCAAGGAAGCCGATGCCCTGCGCGATTCGCTCTCTGGGATTCGCGCGCGCCATTTGACTTTGACACGCATCCTGAACGACCACTCATACACCGGCGAAGCGGTGCAGAAACTTTTTGCGGCCAACGAACGCCATGGCGGCGAGGACTTTCGTGCCGTTGGCGTCCTGGCTGACTACGCGGAAGTTCAGGAGCAGCACGAAGCCGCCATCGAACAGTATTTACGCGAGGAACTGGAATACGTCGTCGTCGAAACCTACGACCACGCCCGCGCCGGTGTGAGCATGCTTCGTGAGGAAGTCGGCGGGCGAGCGACGTTCTTCGTCGATTCCCTCCGCAACCTGAAACTCGACGAATACGAGCCCATCATTCATTTCCGCTCCGAAGACGGCGTAATTTCACGTCTCGACAAGCTTGTCGAATTTCGCGATCCACTGGGACAGGCTGCAAAACAGTTTTTGCCCCGCCTCCGCAATGGCTACTTGACAGAAACGACCGCGGCGGAAAAGCTGGCTCGAGAATATCCGCAATACGCGTTCGTCACGCCCGAAGGCACCTGCTATCAGGGCCGCATGGTCACGGGCGGCCGCCCCGATGAGGCCGGCCCGCTCGGCATGAAGCGCGAACTCCGTGCCGTGAACGCCGAGTTGATGCACCTGGAAGACCGGTGCAATTCCGTGCAGGCCGAACTGGAAACAATCGCGGCGGAATTACGGGCGACGGAGCGCGCTCAGGAAGAATTGACCGCAAAGCACCGAGAGGCCGAGCGTACACATTTTGCGGCGAGGCACCGCCATGAGCAGACGCAGAGCGACCTCGCCCGTCTTGGCCTGGACCTCGGAGCCTGCCAGAACGATCTGGCGCGGGTTCGCAAGGAGATCGAGGCCGTTCAGCAGCGCGCACTTCTCGCCCAGACTCAGCACCAAGTTGCCGCCTCAAGCCGCGCTGAAGCCGAGGCCGAAACCGTTCGTCTGACCGAGGAAGTCGCGCAACTCCGCAACGCTGTGCAATCCGAGCGTGATGAATTAGCCAACGCCAAAGCCGAACTGGCCACCATGAATGAGCGCCTGGCTTCCGCGGAGGGCATTGCCAACCGGCTCCAGGAAGAACGCGCGGATCTCGAACGACGCGAAGCGGCGCTGCGCCAGCAGGCAGTCTCGATCAACGAAGAGACCGCCGCGATGGCACGCCAGTCCGAAGAGTTGACGATTCAGCTCGAATCCTTGCGCGTGGAAAAGGCGCGGCTTGCCGACTTCCAGAAAGAGCTCGAAGTGGAATGGGATGAAGCGCGCACCCGCGTCACGCAGCTTGAGGATCATCTGCGTATGGCTCGCCAGGCGCTTCAGGAGATGCGCGAAGAACGCGGCAAATTCGAAATTGAGAAGGCCCGCAACGATTCCGACCGCCAGCACCTGCGCGAAACCTGCCTGACGGAGGTGAATGCCCAGCCTGAGGATCTGATCGCCACCGAGACTGCATTCATGACCGGCGAGGAGCTAGCAGTGGCCGAGGCCAGCTATCGCGAAATGAAACAGCGCATCGAGAACATGGGCGCGGTGAACATGATGGCTCTCGAGGAATTCAACGAGTGCGAACAGCGGTTCGCCTTCCTTTCGCGCGAGCGGGACGACCTTATCCAATCGATCTCTGACACGCAGCAAGCCATCAAAGAACTCGACCAGATCACGAAGGAAAAATTCGAGCAGGCCTTCGCTTCCATCAACGCAAACTTCACTTCCGCGTTCCACACCATCTTCGGCGGCGGCACAGCGGAAATGCGTTTGACCGAACCGGACAGCTCCGGTGATGCCGGGATCGACATCGTTGCTTCGCCTCCGGGCAAGCGCCTGCAGAACGTGCTGCTGCTTTCCGGCGGGGAAAAGGCGATGACTGCTCTTGCGCTGCTGATTGCAATCTTCCGCTATCAGCCGAGCCCGTTCTGCATCCTGGACGAAGTCGACGCACCGCTCGACGAAGCCAACGTGGGCCGCTTTACCCGCCTGATTGGAGATATGAGCGCGCAGACCCAGTTCATCGTTGTCACCCACAACCGCAAGCCTATGGAGACCGGCAGCGTGCTCTACGGGGTCACCATGCAGGAGCCCGGGGTTTCCAAGATTGTCAGCGTGCGCTGGGAAGGGGAAGAAGCCCGGCCTCGCAAAGAGCGCGCCGCGACTGCGGCGTAAAAAGAAAAGTGAGATAAGGAAGTAAGGAGGTAGGGAAGTTAGGAGTCGGTAGTCAGTAATCAGAAGTCTGAAGTTTGAAACTAAAGAAAAGGCTCCCCGTTTTTGATCCTTTGCGATTCAACACAGGAAGATCTGTCATGAGAAATCGCAATAGGCGCGATAAGAAAATCCACAGAGGACTTGTCCACAAGTCACATTGACTTCGGCATCCGCTGCGCTAGAATGTGCAACGCTTCCTCAGGGGCAAGCGCAGTGAGCACAACTTCAGCAGCAAAAGTGATCCGCGAGACGCATTTTGCGGGCATCCAGCCCGCAGCTCGCGGCAAAGTCCGTGACATCTATGACCTCGGGGATCGTCTTCTGATAGTCGCCACCGACCGCCTCTCCGCCTTCGACGTTGTCATGGCCACGCCTATTCCGGACAAGGGCCGTATCCTGACCCAACTCTCTCTTTTCTGGTTCAGCCTGCTCCACGATGTCATTCCCAATCACGTCCTGAGTGCAACGGAATTTCCAACGCCGTTTGATCGCTTTACGGAGGACCTCGCCGGCCGTTCCATGGTCGTTCGCAAGACGCAACCGCTTCCGATTGAGTGTGTGGCGCGCGGTTACCTTTCCGGCTCCGGCTGGAAGGAATACCGCGCCACGGGGACAGTCTGCGGCATCCCTTTGCCGCCGGGACTGAAGGAATCGGACAAACTGCCTCAGCCTATTTTTACTCCAGCCACGAAAGCCACCAGCGGCCACGACGAAAACATCTCCTTCGAACGCACCGTGGAGATTCTCGGCCGGCCTCTCGCTGAGAGAGTCCGCGACGTCACCCTCGACATTTATCGCCGCGCCGCGGCGTACGCCGAACCTCGCGGCATTCTGCTGGCCGATACCAAATTTGAATTTGGGCAATTAAACGGCGCACTGCTCTGGATCGATGAGGCCCTAACGCCAGACTCCTCTCGCTTCTGGCCCGCTGACCAATACAAGCCCGGAGGCCCTCAGCCGTCCTTTGATAAACAGTTTGTTCGCGATTACCTGGAACGCATCCAGTGGCCGAAGACTCCACCTGGCCCCGAATTGCCGCCGGATGTCGTGGCGGGTACTCGCGCCAAATATCGCGAAGCCTACCGCATTCTGGTGGGCCGCGATCTGGATTAGCCGTCAGCCCAGTTCGTACACTACATCCGCAGCGGGGAGTGCCGACGTGAGAGACCAACTGGAAGGCCTGGTAACGCAAATGGTGGAGCGCGGAATTCTTTTTGACGAAGCGGTCTGCGAATTCGAAAAACGGTTCATCAAGCGGATGCTGGACCGCACGAACGGAAACCAGTCCCGGGCGGCGGAACTGCTAGGGATCCACCGGAATACGCTGAGCCGGAAAGTGGTGCAATATAAGCTGGACCACCGGCGGGGGCGAGCAAGGTAGGCTCGCTCGCGGGCGATTGAAAAGAGATTCCTCGCTTCGCTCGGAATGACCGCTTTTAGGAGTGCGGGAGCTGGGCTACCGCACTGCAAGAAAAAGCGGCCCTGGTTTACCAGGGCCGCCGTAGACTTCCTTCGGAATGGCTATGGTCTAGTGTTTCTTTGGCGGTGCGGGCTTCTTGCCAGGCTTAGGCAGGTCTTCCTCGTTTACCTTAGCCTTGTCCCAGTGCAGCATGAACGCCGGGTCCGGATCATAGGATTCCAGCGTACCCGTGAAGCGAACGGCGTTGCCCTTCTCCAACTTGGCGGCATCCGGCTGGTCGGCAGTCTTGATGATGACGTCCATGTTCGGCGTTGTTGCGGCATCAAATTCTGCGTCGCTGGTAACAAAGGCGTTCTTCAGCTCGACGGTATCCGCCCCCGCAACGACGTCAATAATCTTCCCAGGCACATCGGGAAATTCCAGCCCGCACGAGGCGGTCCAGGTCAGTTTCCCCTTGTCGCCTCCCGCCTTGAGGTCCGTCACCACAGAGGCGATGGTCATGTCCTTGCGGGCCGCGTCCAGGTCCGCGCTGCTGGGGAGCTTGTAGCTTGCCGGACGATCCGGCGTGGTTGCCGCAAGCTGCAACAGTTCATTTAACTCCGCTTGTGAGACCGCATCGCAAACCGTGCCGCCCTGATAAGAGGCGATTACCTTCGGCATGTACGCCTTCACCTGTTTGGACTGCTGGTCCGTGGCTTTCTTTGAGGTGGCCGCCCGTGCGAAGTACCACAACGCATCCAATTGCTGTGGCGGAGTCATCGCCAATTCGGCGCGCCCGGTATTGAAATTAGAGATGAAATCGTCCGGATCGTTCGCGAGAATGGTCTTATACATTGCGATGGCATTCGGGTAATCTTTCGCGGCCATCGCGGCGCCTGCCGCCGTGCCGTTGAAGCTCAAGACGGCTTTCTTCTTGTCGTCTTCGAACTTCCCGGGGTCATAGCCTTGAGGGAGAGGCAGGTCGGCTACGGACTTCGCGCCGTCCACTGCCGCCTGGTACGCGGCTTTCGCCGTGGCAGCGTCCGGATTCGTCGTATTGTTGTAAGCAAAAGCCAGAGCCAGATAGGCCTGATACTTTTCCGTGGGCGAGATCTTGTTTCCCAGCGACAGTTCCTTGTTGGCGTACTCCGTTACCTTCGGGAAGTTCTTTTGCGACGCATAATTCTGGTAATAAAGCGGGTACACATAATTCAGAAGGCAGGAATTGGGATACTTTCCCACGAAATCATTCAGCGCACTAAGTTGCGTCGCCGCATTTTTCTCATTCGCTGCCGCGGTGTACGCGTTGTACTCGGCCATCGTGTAATGCTGTCCTGGCCCCGTGCAGGGGTCCGCGGCTGGCGCCGAAGCTTGGGCCGCCACCGGCGCTGCCTTCACACCCAACAGACAAAGCGCGATCAGGACTGCCAGGCTTGCCATCCGTCGTGTCGCATTCATTCCGTTATCTCCTCGCTCTCATTGCTATCTAAATAACGCAATCTGGCAACCACCCGTGGCGCTCACCAGTGCTACTACTCATCCCGGCAAAGATTAAGGGCTCTCTCGGAAACTTACGAATTATATGAGCGGCTGCCGTCCATTCGCAAGTCACGGACCAAATTACTCACTTACTCGTTGAGTATAAGAGTCCAGGCCACCGCTTCAGCGGCCTCATGTCCTGCGCACCGTGAGGCATCCAAAGTCGGGCGGCATCCTGGGAGTATCCTGAGTTTCGCATAAAATGGATTGCTACGGCGAGGAAGAATTCAAATGACCAATATAAGCACCCCAAATAATCCGTATCAGCAAGACAAGGCCCTTGCGGACCATGTCGCTCTTATCACCGGGAGTAGCCGCGGGATCGGTAAGGCGATCGCGATGAAACTAGCGCAGCTTGGCGCCGCAGTGTCCCTGTGTGGGCGCGACCCAGCGGCGCTGGAATCCACGGCGCGTGAGATCGAAAAGCTTTCGCCTCGCGTGCTTGCTACGGCAGCGAATGTGACGAACGCGAAGGAGATTGGCTCCCTTGTGCAAGCTACCGAGCAAAAACTGGGGCCGATCAGCGTCCTCGTCAACAATGCGGGCATCGGCAATCCGGGCTTTGGCACTATGCACGACAAAAGTGAAGCCGATTGGGACCTGGTTCTCGACACCAATCTCAAGAGCGTCTTTCTGGTTTCCCGCGCGGTGGCTCCGCTCATGATCCGGCGCCGTCGCGGAGACATTATCAACATCAGTTCCCTGGCCGGTAAAAATACGTTTGCGGGCGGTGGACTCTACTGCGCCTCCAAGTGGGGGCTCCAGGGATTGACCGGCTGCATGGCAGAAGACCTGCGCGGCCACGGCATTCGCGTCAGCGTCATTTGTCCGGGGAGCGTGGCCACAGAGTTTTCCGGCCGCGGGCCGAAGGATCCGACGAAGGTTCTTACGCCGGAGGATGTGGCGCACGCGGTGGCCATGCTGGTGTTGCAAGGGCCGCAGAGTTTCATCAGCGAAGTGCATCTGCGGCCTGTGGCGAAGCCATAAGGTTAGTTGGGTGAGTGTCGCGCCTCTGGCGCTCCACCGTGAAACGCGACGTATACCCCAAGCCTGCGCGTGGGGCTAAGGTCTTTCGCGCCTACGGCGCTTCGGCTTCCAAACGGACCAAACTTCCCTGAAGAACTCATCTCATCGGCGCTTTAAAGGACGGGCTAAGGCCTAGGCGCCGCCAGTGCTCGCACCGGGGGAGCATTCCCGCGAGGATAGAGCCGGAGTAATTTTCCTCTTGACAATAGTCGTTATCACGACTATATTGAGGCCCGTGAACACGCAACCCGATTCCTCACGTCCCGCTACTCCTCTGGAGGACCGAATCTTCGTCGCCCTGCTCAAGTTGGCCGATTCCCTTTCTCAAGAGGCCGAACAGCTTGTCAAGACCGCCGGTCTGACCCCTGCTCAATATAACGTCCTGCGCATCCTGCGCGGCGCGGAGCCGGAGGGCCTGCTGTGCCGCGGCATTAGCGAGCGCATGATCTCCCGCGATCCGGACATCACTCGCCTTCTGGACCGCCTGGAAAACAACAAGCTCATCACCCGCGAGCGCCAGATAGAGGACCGCCGGGTCATCCTGACCCGCATCACCGCCGAAGGGCTGAAATTGCTGAAAAAGCTGGACCGGCCGGTCCACGACCTTCATAAGAAACAGTTCCGCCATATGTCCCCAGCCCGATTGAAACAATTGGCGGAATTGTTGGCTGAAGTGGAAAAGCGTGAACCCGGATAAGGACTCAAGCATCCAATAAGCATTTCCAAAGGGAAAAAGGAGAGTTATTATGAAGGGCCATTTTCGTCGATTTGTACTCGGTGCGACCGCGGTGGCGGTTTCATCGATGCCGCTTCTTTCCGCCACCACGACGTACCAAATCGATCCGAGGCATAGTGACGCGCAGTTCGCGGTTGCGCATCTAATGATCTCGACTGTGCGCGGTGAATTTCATGGCATCACCGGCACGGTGGTCTATGACGACAGCGACGTCTCCAAGTCTTCTGTCAACGTGACCATCGATGCCACAACCGTGGATACTCGCGAGCCTGACCGCGACAAAGACCTCAAGAGCGACAAATTTTTTGACGTCGCCAACCACCCCTCGATGACGTTCAAATCCACCAAGGTGGAAGCTGCTGGTCCGGGCAAACTCAAGGTAACCGGCGACCTCACCATCCATGGCATCACAAAGCCCATTGTTTTGGAAGTGACCGTGCCGAAGGCTCCCATCAAGGACCCCTGGGGATTTCAGCGCTCTGCTGTTTCCGGTACCACGAAAATCAATCGCCAGGATTTCGGTGTGGCCTGGAACAAAACGCTCGATTCCGGCGGCGTGATGATTGGAGATAATGTCGACATCACCCTGGATGTCGAGATGGTGGTCCCACAGGCGAAGTAATTCTCACTTCGTTTAGCCGTGTAAGGTGCTCGGGGCGGTGAATCGGCCACCGCCCATTCGTTTTCAGCAGTCGTTACGGAATTGACGTAAAGCGGAGAACGCAAGATGAACAAGCCTGCTGCTACCGATCACCCGGTCCATGAACTCATTCGAGAGCGTTGGAGCCCTCGCGCCTTCTCTGACAAGCCCGTGTCTGCCGAAGTCCTTCGCAGCCTCTTTGAAGCCGCCCGTTGGGCCCCCTCCAGCAGCAACGAGCAGCCTTGGGCGTTTATCGTCGCCATAAAGGACGACCACGCGACTCACGCCAAACTGTTGAGCACCCTCGTCGAGTTCAACCAGGCGTGGGCCAAGAAGGCTCCCGTTCTTGCGATCGCTATTTCCGAACTTGCTTTCGCCCGCAACGGCAATCCCAATCGCAACGCATTCTACGACACCGGCGCAGCCGTCGCTCATCTAACGGCGGAAGCGACCGCTCGTGGCCTGTTTATTCACCAGATGGCCGGGTTCGACCCGCACAAAGCCATCGAGCTTTTCAACATTCCCGCGGGATGGGAACCAATTGCCGCTTTCGTTATCGGCTATCCGGGAGATCCGGAATCGTTGCCGGATTCTCTTCGCGAGCGTGAGACCGCACCGCGCTCCCGTAAGCCGCTGGCCGAGTTTGTCATGTCGGGAAACTGGGGCCAGCCCGCCTCATTCCTGAACCAATAATTCGCAAAAAGAGGCCAAGTCGAGCCCATGCCTTCACTCTTCGAGACGCTCCTCCGGCACGGCTACGTGTTTCTGGCCGTGTGGGTTTTCCTCGAACAGCTCGGATTACCTCTACCATCCTTTCCGATTCTGCTCACCGCGGGAGCCCTCTGCGGAGCGGGCCGGATGAATTTTGCCGCCGCCCTGTTTTCCTGCACAGGCGCTACCGTCCTTGCCGACATAACCTGGTATGAATTAGGCCGCCGGAAGGGCATAAAGATTGTGCGGTTGCTTTGCCGGATTTCGCTGGAACCGGATTCCTGTGTCCGCCGCACCGAAGGCATCTTCGAAAAGCAGGGCGCAAAATCTTTGATTCTGGCCAAATTTCTTCCCGGGCTCAACGCGGTGGCCACGCCCCTTGCCGGGATCTTCCAGATGCGGCCGCGGAAATTCCTGCTGTTTGACATGATTGGTGCCGTCTTATGGCTCAGTTCATATCTGGGGCTGGGCTATTTCTTCACCGACCAGATTGAGCTTATCGGGCGTCACGCCAAGGCCCTCGGGAGTTGGCTCGTATTCCTGCTGGTGTTCGCGTTTGCAGCATACATTCTCTATAAATTCCTTGCGCGCCAAAAATTTATTCGGGAGCTTCGCGTCAGCCGCATCAGCGTCGATGAGCTAAAGGAAAAGATCGACGCCGGCGAAGCTCTTTCCATCGTGGACCTGCGCCACTCCCTTGATTTTCAAGCCGACCCGGAGACCATCCCCGGGGCTGTGCATCTGGATTCCAAGGAGCTGAGCACAAAGAGCGACCTGTTGCCGCGCGATCGCGAGGTCGTTCTTTACTGTACTTGACCAAACGAAGCCACCAGCGCCCGTGTGGCGCTGCTTCTTCGGAATCGAGGCATCCGGCGCATCCGACCTCTTCAAGGAGGTCTAGAGGCTTGGAGAGAGCGCGGTTACCCGCTCACGACGATTTCGTAGTGGCGGCGTCATTCCGAGCGGACCTAGGAACCTCTCTTCCATAATGTGGCAAAGAGAGATTCCTCTAAGACCATCAGCGGCAGAGAGCGTCAAAATCGATGGCGGGCGCGGGATGCGGCGGCATGGGCAGTTGGCGCTCCTGCATCACGCCTTCGAGCATCGTTGGACCGGGGGGCAGAGCGAGACTCGTGTCGATCGCGTAGAACGGGTCTTTTTCCACGTCCGCCAGAGTGATGAATTGAAAACCCCTGGACTGGTACAGGGAGAGCAAACGCGGAAGCATCTCGGCGTCAAACGCGCCAATGTGCATCAGCAGCACGTAGGGGATATCGCGGCTATAGAGCGTGTGCGATAGGCTGCGGTAAAAGCGGATGTTCTCGTCCGCAGCTTCGAGATAGCTGCTTTCCAGCGAAGCGATCGCGGCGCTATCGCCCTTCTCCTTGCAGCGGGCATAGGGCTCGTTCCATTGATAGTCACCGAAACTCATAGTCACGGCGGCGACCTTGTAGCCGCGCTGCAGGAGAAAAGCGCGGATCGCCACTTTCTTTTCCGGAGTGTCCCCTTCCGCGAGGTACGGGTAGCGGAACCAGTGCCAGTCTTCGCCCTTCATCGATTCGCTCAATGACGGCTCGTTGCGGCTGGCGTCGGCTTCGAACTCCTCAACGGAATGCTGGTTCAGGTTCATGTGCGACCAAGTGTGGTTGCCGAGCGGATTGCCGGCCTCCCGCCAAGCTTTCAGAACCGCGGCATCCCCCGGCTGTTCTTCGACACGCACGCCGTTGACGAAGCCGTAGATGGGAGGGGTATGAGCTTCGCGCAGCGCTGTGATGATTTTTGTGGCAACGTCGAGGCGGGTTTCTCCTGGCGGCAACGCGCTGTGAGCTGGAAGATCATCGAAGGTGAAGGCGATCTGTAGCGCCGAGGGGGCTGCGGAAGAGCCCTGATCGAAAAGCGTGAGAGGAATAGCTTCGGCCATCGCCGCATAACCGGAGGGCGACGGGTGAAGGTGATCGCCGGAGTCAAAGGCAGGAAGCAGGCGGTCGGGATGGTCCGGGTCGCGCGTGGTTTTGTCGAAATCGATGAACGCATCGAAGTGACCGGGAGCGCGAATCCATTGGTTGATGGTTTGGCGGTCTACCTCGCTCGCAGGTCCCGGGTGGTAGAACTGCGAACCGACGTAAGGTAAGAGTGTTGCGCCGATGACTCCGATTCCATGGGCATGAGCACGCGTGATGATTTGCTCGTAGGCGGAAATGATCCGGGGAACCTGCGCCTGGTGTTCCGCGCTCGAGACTTCGCCCTCGTGCGTCAACATGCCGAGGTCGTTGATCCCTTCCAACACAATCAGGTAGCGAACGCCAGCCGGAGCGAGCACGTCGTGGTCAAAACGCGCGAGGGTGTTTGGCCCGAGGCCATCGAGGAGCAAGCGATTTCCGCCGATGCCTTGATTAAGGACCGCGAGCGATTGTGTTACCGGATCGCCTTGGAGGCGCCGTGCGAGCAAGTCTGGCCAGCGGTTATTGCCGTCGGTGGTGGCGCCGTGGCCGTCGGTGATGGAATCGCCAAGAGCTACGATGGCCGCGGCTTGCGGAGAAGCCACAACGTCAACGGCCGCAATGAAGTACCAGTGCTCTACTTTTTTGGCGTCTGGGAGTTCCGCTGACGCGACTAAATCACCGTGGGCCAGATAGGAAGTGGCGCGCGAGCCGGGATGGCCGGTCTGGCCGGAAGGGGCAAGATCGAAGTGGATGGAGATCGCCAAATCTGAGAGCGCCGCTGCGGGAAACGCGACTGGATCGGACACATACTCGGCTCCGGCGGGAATGGTGAGATCCGGACGGCCGGAAAACGTCAGAGCTTTGTCGGTGGAGGCATCGATCTTGTCCGAAGGAGATTCCGGCTTCGCGATATGAACCGAAGTGAGATGGAGCGGCGATGTGCCAAAGCGATTGGAGAGATGCACGCGCAACTGCGGCCCCCCGAGAGACAGGTGAACCACCTGCCGCAAGGTGGCGTCGCGGAGATCGCCAGCCTGGAGGGAGTTGTGCGGCTCGGGTAGTTGTTGGGCCGAGGTCCAGGAGCAGATCCAGCGGGTTTGGGCGGAGGTGAGCGCGGCGGTGGCCAGGAAGAACAGCAGGGCACACAGGAATAGCGTTTTGTATTGCGGGTTTCTGTGAATTATCGGCATGAACGATTTTATAGCCAAGAAAATGAAGAAGCGATTCGCTCAACTGAAGGGAGAATAGCAGGTCGCGGAAGAGGCTGTCCACGCAAGGCGAAGAGCGGACGGCTTCGGAAGGCCGCCCCTACAACGGCGGCGGGATTGAGAGAGTCCCTCCGCCTTTGTGGTGCCAGATGGAATTTGCCCGCGCTTCCGCGATTACGCTTTGGACATTTTGACCGAGTGTTTAACAAAACCGCGTAATTCCCTCACTAAGCAAAGGTCAATTTGATTCCATCGAGTGAGCCGGCTGCATTGCCTAACGCAGATTCTCAGCCAGGCGACACGGTAATGAGCAGCAATCGAACGCACCCATCTCTGATCCTGCCCCTCGGTCGAGCCACGACGGTTCTTATGCTCCTTGCGTTTCCTGTTGCCGCGCAGCAGCAATTTATCCCCGCTGCGTCCTTGAATGGCTCATCCAAAGTGGAAGATCACCTGGCTGGCGTAAAGGTTGAGCCTAACCCGCAACCCGGCGCGTCCAGTGAACGGCTTTTCTATGCTCTGCCAAATTTTCTTACCGTGGATTCGAGGAGTGAGTTGCAGCCGCTGACTGCGCAAGAGAAATTCAAGCTTGTGGCGCGGAACTCGTTCGATTCTTTCCAATATCCCTGGTACGCCTTTCGAGCGGGCATCAGCCAGGCACAAAACAATGAGCCCAGTTACGGGCAAGGGATGGCAGGCTACAGCAAACGCTATGCGCTGACGTTTGCCGATTGCACCCTGGAGAATTTTGCGGTCGGAGCCATTTTCCCTTCATTGCTTCACCAGGATCCGCGCTTCTACCGCCTTGGACAGGAGCCGGTCAAGCATCGCATGGCGTACGCCGTTAGCCGGATTTTTATCACGCGGACAGATTCCGGAATCGAGCAGTTCAATTATTCGGAGATTCTCGGGAGCGCGCTCGCAGCGATAATTTCCACTTACGGCTACCATCCGGCGGAGGATCACACGGCATCGCACTTGGCAAGCAGTTGGGGAACACAGGTCGGCTTCCACACTTTTACGATCGTGATGAGGGAATTCTGGCCGGATATTCGGCGGAAATTGTCTCACGCACCGCGCCGCGACGATCTCGAGCAGATTGCCTCGAGATAATTGCCATTCCCCCGCGAGAGAACAAATCTACAAGCGCGGCAGGACGATGCCGCCCTGGGCTTGGTACTTCCCTTTCTTGTCCTTGTAGCTAACCTCGCACTGCTCGTCACTTTCGAAGAAGAGCACCTGGCAGAGGCCTTCGTTGGCGTAAATTTTTGCGGGCAGCGGCGTGGTGTTGCTGATTTCGAGCGTGACAAACCCTTCCCACTCTGGCTCGAAGGGCGTCACATTCACGATGATCCCGCAGCGCGCGTAGGTCGATTTTCCCAGGCAGATGGTTAGCACATTGCGCGGAATGCGGAAATACTCCACGGAACGCGCCAGGGCAAAAGAATTCGGGGGAATCAGGCAGGCGTCGCCTTTGTATTCCACCAACGAACGCGGATCGAAGTGTTTCGGGTCCACGATCGTCGTGTTCACGTTCGTGAAGATTTTGAATTCGTCGGCCACCCGGATGTCATATCCATAGGAGGACACGCCGTAGCTGATCACTCCTTCCCGGATTTGCCGGTCGGTGAACGGCTCAATCATTTTGTGCTCCAGGGCCATACGGCGAATCCAATGGTCGGGCTTTACGGGCATCCGTTCCTCCTGTACAAGCTGCGAAAAACGTGTACTCTCAAAAGGTTCAGTGTAGATGAGGCTTAACGTCTTGACAACCCGGAGGGTTAGCCTCTAGCATCGGGCCACGGAATCCTGGAGGGTGGTGTGATCAAGCTCGACATCGTAAATGCTGTGGTGGCCAAGACTAACATCAGCCGCACCAAGGCGGAACAGGCCGTCGAGACCGTCTTCGAATCACTCAAGAGCGCCCTTGGCCGCGGTCAACGCATCGAATTGCGCAAGTTCGGCGTGTTCAGCGTCAAGCCGCGCAAGACCGGCATCGGCCGCAATCCCCGCACCGGCGAAGAAGTCAGCATTCCTCCCGGCAAGGCCGTTCGCTTCAAGCCCGGCAAGGAACTTCAGGGTTTGGAAGACACTTCCGCGACGGCTGCCAAGTAAAGATTCGTGAACCCTCCGGAACCAGAGCAGCGCGCGCCCGATTTTCTTCAGCCTGCTGCCTGGTCCCAGCGGCAGGTATCTGTTCCCTACTATCTGGTAGCGCCTGCGCATCCTCCGCTACGATCCCTGTTTCTGGCCCTGGGACTATTCTTTTTGACTTTGATCACTTCGCTGGTTGCCGGAACACATTTTGCCGCGGCTTACGCGCACAATCAGGCCGCCTCCTTCGATGACTTGCTTCGGACGTTCCCGGTGGCGTATCACCACCCCTCGATGCTTCTCTCCGGCTTGCCCTTCGCCATTACGCTGCTCACCATTTTGCTCGCCCACGAGCTTGGGCACTACTTTGCCTGCCGGCATCATCACATTCATTCCAGCTATCCTTTTTTTATCCCCGCTCCGACCCTGATTGGAACGTTCGGCGCGTTCATTCTGATTCGCTCGCCTATCCGCTCTTTTCGGGCATTGTTTGACGTCGGGGCTTCCGGTCCTCTTGTGGGTTTTCTTTTTGCCCTTCCGCCGCTGGCCTACGGCGTTCTGCACGCTCGCGTGATTCCGACGCTGGCTCTCGACCCGAATGCCGACGTCGTGTTCGGCGTGCCACTGATCCTCAAATTGATGACCGCGATCATTCAGCCCAACGCGCACGCTTCGGATTTGCTCCTTCACCCCGTCGGCCGTGCCGCGTGGGTCGGATTGTTCGCCACGGCCCTGAATCTCTTGCCAGTTGGCCAACTCGATGGAGGACATATCGTGCGCTCCGTCAGCCCGCGCGCGCATCGCTGGATTTCCCTTTTGCTTCCGCTCGCCCTGGTGCCGCTTGGAGTTTTTCTCTGGAGAGGGTGGCTGATCTGGGCTGTCATTCTGTTTGGTCTGCGATTTTTGCGTATGGCGCCCATTTATGACCCCATTCCGCTTGACCCCAATCGCCGATTCGGCGCGTTCCTGGCGCTTGTTGTCTTCATCCTTTGCTTTATGCCCAGTCCGTTGTGGGTGCCGTCCTGACGGGACGAACAAGGACCGGAATGCCGGATCGTCCCGGGCACAAACTCGACCGCAGCCTGCGCGAGCGCGACCTTCTTTACCTGTTCATTGGTTCTGTGATTGGGTCCGGTATTTTCCTTACGCCAAGTTTGATCCTGCGCCAGCTTGGGGGTTCGGTCGGTTACTCACTGCTTATCTGGCTCCTCGGGGGAGTGCTTTCTCTGCTTGGAGCGCTTACCTACGCCGAATTGGCAGCGGCGAATCCGGAGGCTGGCGGGCTCTATTGCTACATCCGCGACGCCTTTGGCCGCCTCTCCGCATTTCTCTACGGATGGTCACTGCTTCTGGTGATTGCCAGCGCCACCATCGCCGCACTGGCGCACGCCTTCGCGGCGTATCTGGAGGAAATCATACCGCTCTCGGCCGCCGGACATTTCATCGTTCCGATTCTCATGATCGCCACAGTCACCGTGGTCAATATCTGGGGCACGCGCAAAAGTTCCGACCTCCAGAACGTGACTACTTTGCTGAAGGTTGGCATCATCGTTGTTCTCGGCACTATTCTTCTCGTCTTCGGCTTGTGGCACGGAAAACACGCGGGGGAAATTCCTGCCGCTATGGGTTCCCCTAGTTCGGACGTTGCGCTGGTCTCTGCGTTTGGCCTGGCCATGATCACGGTCTTGTGGGCCTACGAAGGCTGGCAGTTCGGCACGTACAGCGCCGGTGAGATCCAAAATCCGCAGAAGAGTTTTCCGCGGGCCTTCCTTGTTGGTTCGCTCCTGCTCGCGGGACTTTATCTTTTTGCAGTGATCGCGTACCTCGTCGCGCTCGGTCCTCGCGCGGCCACGGCCAGCGACACCATCGCCGCAGCCGCGGCCACTTCCGTTCTGGGACCATGGGCCGGGATGCTGGTCGCCGCGACGATTCTCATCTCGACGTTCAGCTCCACGAACAGCGTCATGCTCACCGCGCCGCGCGTATTTTTCGCGATGGCCAACGACAACCTCTTTTTCAAGAAGCTCGCGGAGGTTCATCCGCGTTTTGGCACGCCTGCTGCGGCGGTTTTGGTCCTTGGCGTCTGGTCCAGTGTTCTGGCGCTGGCGGGTGGCTTCGAAAGATTAACCAATGGGGCCATTTTGATCGGCTGGATCTTTTACGGATTAGGCGCGGCGGCCATTTTCCCCATCCGTGCCGCCAATCGTGGAAGAGCGCTGCCGTATCGCGTGCCCGGCTACCCGGTCACACCGTTGCTTTTTGTCCTGGCGGCCTCGGCGATCGTCGGGAACGCCATCTATAGCGCCTTCAGGGACCCGCACCAATTCACTTATCTGCTTGTGGCTATCGCCGTCATGCTTCTTGGCCTGCCGGGTTACTTCTTCTGGTCGCGCCACCCCGCGAATCGACGGGAAAGTCCCTCAGGATAGGATGGGCTGACATAAAAGTCAGCGCTTCTTCTGGTATCGGCACAGCCGCTCACAGTTCGCAGGAAACTCAACGTCATTCGGGGCGGAACCTGCGGAGTGAGGAACTCTCGCTGGGATATTTTCAAGAGAGATTCCTCGCTACGCTCGGAATGACGAGCGAGGGAGTGCGGGCGGCTACAGAAGCGTTAACGGGTCCATATCGACTAGGATGGCGGTTTGCGGAATCTCTTTTGCATCGCAAAACGCCAGGGCACCGCTTAGGATATTGGTCAACAGCGATTTCTTGGGCGACTTCAGCAAAAACTGATAGCGGTGCTCCTTCTTCAATTTTGCGAGCGGCGCCGACGCTGGGCCGAGGATGCGCACGCCCTTGCCATCCTGCGGAGCAAAATACTCGGAGAGTTGCCGCGACCAGCGAATCGCGTTCTCGACATTCGTGTCCCGCACAATCACATTTGCCAACGACGTGAACGGCGGATACATCATCATTCGGCGAAAATGTACTTCCCGCTCGTAGAACGACACGTAGTCCTGCTTGACGGCGTCCTGGACCGCGTAATGTTCGGGATAATACGTCTGGATGAGCACGCGCCCCGGCAATTCGCCGCGCCCCGCACGCCCCGCAACTTGCGTCAATAACTGAAATGTGCGCTCCGCAGCGCGAAAATCCGGCAAGCTCAGCGAGGAGTCCGCGGAGATCACGCCGACGAGCGTGACACGCTGAAAATCATGGCCCTTAGCAAGCATTTGCGTGCCCACCAGAATGTCCAACGCACCGCTAGCAAACGCGCCCAACGTCTCCTGATACTGCTGCTTGGTCCGAGCCGTGTCGCGATCAAGCCGCGCAATTCGCGCCCCAGGAAACTCCTTGTGCAGCCGTTCTTCCAGATGTTCGGAACCTTCCCCAAAGAAATACACATACTTCGATTCGCACTTCAGGCACGCCTTGGGGACGGGTTGGATCGAGCCACAGTAGTGACACTCCAGCCGGTTACGACTTTTGTGATAGGTCATGGAGATGCTGCAGTTGACGCATTGTACGGAGGCCCCGCAACTGCGACACAGCACAGACCACGAATAGCCGCGCCGGTTGATGAGGATCAACGCCTGAGTCTGAAAGGACAGACATTCGGCGATGGCCGAATGGAGCGCCTGCGAAATTGGACTGGCTCTCTGAGTCTGCTGAAAGTCCGCGCGCAGGTCTACGATTTCCACTGCGGCCAAATTGCGATTTTCGACCCGCGACGCCATCGTCAGGAGTTCGTATTTGCCCTTCACCGCATGGTGATAGGTTTCAAGGGAAGGTGTGGCAGATCCCAGTAATGCCAACGCGTTCTCCAACTTCGCGCGCACGATGGCCACATCACGCCCGTGATAGCGAGGCGTTTCCTCCTGTTTGTAGCTGCTCTCCTGCTCCTCATCCACAATTACCAAGCCGAGATTTTCGAGTGGTGCAAAGATGGCCGACCGCGTGCCGACCACCACACGCGCCGCGCCGTTCCGGACGCGCCACCATTCCTGCGCCCGTTCCACATCGCTCAACGCGGAATGGAGCACCGCCACACCTTCGAACCTCGCCCCAAACCAGGCGCGGCATTGACGTCCGACCCATAGCGTCAGGGCAATTTCCGGAACCAGGATGATCGCGGTTTTTCCTCGCGCAAGCGCGTCCTGAACACTGCGTAGGTACACTTCCGTTTTGCCGCTGCCGGTCACGCCGTGGAGCAGTTGCACGCCAAATTCGCCCAATTCGAATCGCGCTCGAATGGCATTGAACGCGCGCTCCTGCGTATCATTCAGTGTGTGCGCCGGCGGCGTGTAGCCTGTATCAAAGGGTTCCTCCACCGGATCGATTGGCTCTTCCCAGCTTTCGAGCAAGCCATCACGCAGCATCCGCTCGATCAGCGCACGCGAAACCTGCCCCAGCTTCAAGAGTTGCGGCATCGGCAATGGCCCGCGTTCGGTTTCGAGCAGCGCACGCACACGTTCCTCTTTTTCTTCGAACCTACCGGTGACTTGAGAGTTTCCTTTCCACGCCACCACGCGCTGCATCTTGCGCTTACGGCCTTGCACCGTCGCTCGAATTTCCAGATAGCCCCGCCGCTGCAACCTCTGCAATGCCTCCGGCGCAATCCCGATCTTGCTC
>Ga0187780_10001357_pt1 | contig 18498 bp, 15 predicted proteins | sample 1015_Q2_SP10_20__FD_132429 | JGI IMG/M metagenome (GOLD analysis project Ga0187780, IMG submission 132429) | Tropical peat soil microbial communities from peatlands in Department of Meta, Colombia - 1015_Q2_SP10_20_MG | ecosystem: Environmental > Terrestrial > Soil > Wetlands > Peat | place...
CCGTGGTCAGGGGCGAGCGCAGCACGTGGCTGACGTCCGAGGTGAAGCGCACCTCGCGCTCGATCCGCTCCTGGAGGGCGTCGGCCATCTCGTTGAACGAGGCGGCTAGGGGCGTGAGGTCGGGGTCGTCGGCCGGCGTCAGCCGGGTGTCGAGCCCACCCCGGGCGATCTCCTGGGCGGCGCGTGACACGTCGGCCAGCGGTCGCAGGGCGCGGCCGCTGGCCCAGCGGCCGGTGATGGTGCCGCCGATGGTGGTGACCAGCGCTGCGCCGGTCAGCGCCAGGGCGAGGATGCGCAGCGTCCGGGCCAGCTCGTCGAGGGTGAAGACCTCGAAATAGGCGGCGCTGACGCTTGGGAGCGGGATCCCGACGACGAACTCGGGTGTGGTCCCCAGGTCGAACTGCTGGGTCGCGGGCGTGCCCGAGACGACCAGCGTGCGCAGGGCCAGGGGGATCGCGTCGCGGTCCACCGAGATCGACGTCGAGTACCACTGCTCGTGGAGCTCCAGGACCGACAGGGACCCGGGCACGGTGTCGAGCGACGCCAGCAGCTGGGTGACGTCGACACCGGTCGAGCGCAGCGTGGAGCGGGCAAGCGAGGCGTTGACGTAGGCCTGCCGCAAGATGGCGTCCTCGCGCTCGCGCACGAAGAACTGGCGCGCCGTGAAGTAGGTGATCGTGGCCATGGCCGTCGACAGCAGCAGCGCGCCGAGCCCGAAGGTGACCGTCACCCGTGCCCGGAGACCGAGCCGGCCCCAAGGACGGCGCCAGGCCAGGGCGCGCGTCATACGACCAGCTTGTAGCCCATGCCGCGCACTGTCTGGATGTGCCGGGGATTGGCGGGGTCGGCCTCGATCTTGGTCCGGAGCCGCCGGATGTGGACGTCGACGAGACGCCCGTCGCCGAAGTAGTCGTAGCCCCAGACCCGGTCCAGGAGCTGCTCCCGGCTCAGCACCCGCCCCGGGCTCACCGCCAGCTCGCACAGCAGGCGGAACTCGGTGCGGGTGCAGTGGATCTCCTCGCCGCCCCGGCGCACCGTGCCCTCGTCGGGGCGCACCTCGATGTCGCCGAAGGCCAGGACGCTGGGCTCGTCCACGGGCCGGGCCCGGCGCAGCAGGGCGCGGATGCGCGCCGCGAGCTCCTTGGCCACGAATGGCTTGGTCACGTAGTCGTCGGCGCCAGCCTCCAGGCCGGCCACGACGTCGTGGGTGTCGGTGCGCGCGGTGACCATGATCACCGGCACGGCGCTCGAGCGCCGGAGCTGGCGGCAGCACTCGAACCCGTCCATCCCCGGGAGCATGAGGTCGATGAGCACCACGTCGGCGGGCTGATCGGCGAAGCGCTCGAGCGCCTCCTCTCCCGCACCCGCTTCGTCGACCTCGTAGCCCTCGTCCTCCAGGGCCAGGCGCAGCGACGCGCGGATCCGGGCGTCGTCCTCGACCAGAAGGATCTTGCTGCTCATCGGTCCCGGCTCACCTCGTCTGTACGCCGCCGCGGACCGCGGGGGCCCGGTCGCCGACCGGGCGCCGGCTCAGGTCTCGAGCCAGATCTGGGTCGGCCAGATCGTCCCGACCACCATGCCCTGGGCCTTGGCGCCCGAGGGCGTGGTCGGGTTGTTCCAATTCTGCACCTTCGGGCCGCTCGCCACCGCCCAGGTGGTCCGGTCGTTCCAGATGTAGGGGAGATCCTTGTTGAGGAGCTGCGCCACCTGCTGGTACGCCTGGGCCCGGGCCTGGGGGTTGGTGGAGCGCCGGCCCGTCTGCAGCGCCGCCTCGACCTGGGGGTCGGTGTTGCGGGCGAAGTTCACGGCGAACCCCGGCTGGACCTCGGTGGGGCTCCACCACAGGTAGTTGATGTCGGGGTCGGCCGCCGCGAACTGGCGCCACACCAGGGCCTGGAACTTGCCCGCCAGGGCGTCGTTGATCTCGTCCGCCTGCTGGATCTGGGCCAGCTGCACCTGCATGCCGACGTTCTGGAACTGGACCTGGAGGTACTGCGCGATCTTGACCGCGTAGGCGGAGTTGGTGGACGTGAGCGTGAAGCTGACCGGCTTGCCGGTGGAGCTCTGGACCTGTTGCACGAGCGAGCGCGCCTGGCTCGGGTTGTAGGCCGGATACCCCGGCGAGGAGGTGTAGTAGGGGGTGCCCTGGACGAATGGCTGGTCGCAGGGTGCGTTCACCCCCTTGTCGATGATCTGGGAGAACTGCTGCGAGCTGACGGCCATGGCCATGGCCTGGCGCACCCGGCTGTCGGTCATCGGTGCGGCCTGGAGGTTGAGCATGACGAAGTTCATGTCCGGCTCGCCCACGATCTGCCCCGAGTCGTCGACGTAGTCGTAGCTCGGGTTGTCGCGGAACTGCAGGATGACCGTGGGGTCGTCGGTGTGCATGATCCCGATCTGCCCGCTGGTCAGCGAGTTGCCGCGCTGGCTGTTGTCGATGATGGGCCGGTAGGTGATCGAGTCCAGGTAGGGCATGCCCGTGCGCCAGTAGCTCGCGTTGCGGTTCGCCGTGAAGTGGTCGTTGGGCACCCATTCGCCGAACTTGAAGGGACCGGTGCCCACGGGGTGGGTGGCGCTGTTGGGGTTGGCGATCATCGAGGGGGCGACGATGTAGCCGATCTGCCCGCCGATGCCGCCGGCCAGGTAGGCGGGGAAGGGCACCCAGGGCTGGTTCATGGTCACGGTGACGGTGGTCGGGCTGCTCACGCTGACCTTGGTGATGGGCGCCACGGTGAACGAGTAGATCCCGCTCAGGAAGTGCTCCATGCTGCCCGCGATGGCGGCGGCGTCACAGGGCGTGCCGTCGTGGAACGTCACGTCGGGGCGCGCCGTGATGGTCCACACCGAGTAGTCGGCGTTGGGAGTGACCGCCTGGGCGAGATAAGGCTGGATGCTGCCGTCGGCGGCCACGATCGTGAGCGGGTCGAAGACGGTGCGCGCGTAGAGCACGCCGACCTCGTCGAAACGCGCCGATGCCGGGTCGAACCCCTGGTCCTCGGCCTCGATGCCGAAGACCAGGGTGCCGCCCTGCTTCGGGGTCCCGGTCGACACGCCGTTGCGCGTCCCCGACGACGTCGAGCCGGCGGACGACGAGCTGCAGGCCGACAGCAACGTGCCCATGCCCGTGCCCGCTGCTGCGACCCCGGCGACGGTGACGGCGCCGCGGGCGAGGAACCCTCGACGGTCGATCCGATCAGGCATCGCGTCTTTCCCCCTCGTCGTGCTCGCGGCCCGGAGCCCGGCCCACCGCGCCCTTCGACCAGTCGCCCTGTCCCCCCGGGCAATGCCAGTACTGACGGAGGCCAGTACGGACGGAGGATAGCCCTCGGGCCAGCGCCGGCGGGGTAGCCTCGGCGCATGGGCTGGGACCTGGGGGCCTACTCCCGGTCGATCGCAGGACAGTCCCCGGCGACGGTCCGCGCCTATGTCACCGACGTGCGCGGCTTCGCCCAGTGGGCCGAGCGAGGGGGGGTGCACGACGCGTCGGGAGTGGAGCGCGTGCTCCTGCGGCGCTACCTCGCCTATCTGACGACGCGCCGCTACGCGCGCACGTCGGTCGCCCGCAAGGCCTCCGCGTTGCGTCAGTACTTCGCCTGGCAGTGCCGGCGCGGCGCCATCGCCGAGGACCCCGCTCGGCGGCTCACGGCGCCCGCCGGCGGCGCGCGCCTGCCACGGGTCCTCGACCGGCGCGAGCTCGCCGCGGTGCTCGAGCCGGGCACCGAGCGACGCGAGGGTGCCGAGGGGCCCGTCCGCCCGCGCGCGGCCGCGCTCGACGCCCGCGACGACGCCGTCCTCGAGCTGCTCTACGGGTCCGGGCTGCGGGTGGGCGAGCTCTGCGGGCTCGACGTGGGCGATCTCGACCTCCCCGGTCGGACCGTGACCGTGCTGGGCAAGGGGAACAAGGAGCGGCGCCTCCCCATGCACGACCGCTGCCGCGACGTGCTCGTGTGCTGGCTGGAGGAGGGTCGGCCAAGGCTGGTGGGGCCGGACACACCGGCCCGCGCCGTGTTCCTCAACAGCCGGGGACGGCGCCTCGGCACCCGGGACGTGCGGCGGATCCTCGACCGGCGTGCACCGTCGCCCACCCACCCCCATGCCCTGCGGCACAGCTTCGCCACGCACCTGCTCGACGGGGGTGCCGACCTCCGTGTGGTCCAGGAGCTCCTGGGTCACGCCAGCTTGCAGACCACACAGGTCTACACTCATGTCAGCAAGGAGCGACTGCTCTCGGTGTACGGGGAAACTCACCCCCGAGCCTAGGGGGGAGGCGGGTGTCGGAAGAAGACGCAACGAGCCGGCTCTGGTCCGAGTACAAGGCTTCGGGCGACCGCCACATCCGCGACCAGCTGATCGTCCTCTACTCGCCGCTGGTCAAGTACGTGGCCGCGCGCGTGGCCGTCGGTCTCCCGCAGCACGTCGACGGGTCGGACCTCGTCAGCTACGGCATCATCGGGCTGATCGACGCCATCGACCGCTTCGACCCCGTCCGCCAGGTCAAGTTCGAGACCTATGCCATCCCCCGCATCCGCGGCGCGATCATCGACGAGCTGCGTGCCATCGACTGGGTGCCGCGTTCGGTTCGCGCCAAGGCCCGCCTGGTCGAGCAGGCCTACGCCACGCTGGAGGCCTCGCTGCTGCGGACGCCCACCGACGCCGAGGTGGCCGCCGAGCTCGGCATCTCCGAGCGCGAGCTCCAGGACATCCTGCGCCAGGTGTCCTTCGTCGGCGTCGCCGCGCTCGACGAGGTCTTCATGGTCGGGGGCGAGCGGGCGGACCGGACCACGCTGGGGGACACCATCGCCGACGTCTCGGACGGGCCCGTCGCCCTGTTCGAGGACAAGGAGGCCAAGGAGATCCTGGCCCAGGCGATCATGGGTCTGGGCGACCGCGAGCGAAAGGTCCTCTCGCTCTACTACTACGAGGGGCTCACCCTGGCCGAGATCGGGGACATCCTGGGGGTCACCGAGAGCCGGGTGTGCCAGATCCACACCAAGGCCGTCCTCCAGCTGCGGGCCAAGCTCAGCGGCGGCCGGCCCGAAGGCGGCGAGCCCCGGGGCCGCGGGCGCGGCCGTCCGTCCAAGTCCAGCGTCGCCGCCACCGGCTGATAACCTGAGGGCCCCGCCGCCTGGCGGTGGTGGGAACCCGAACCGACACCGAAGCACCCGGACGCGTCCACGGTCGCCCCTTGCGGGGTGCAGCGCCGGGGAAGGACAACCGATGGGAGGACCAGCTGTGGCAGTCGTGACGACCCGCCAGCTGCTGGAGGCCGGCATGCATTTCGGTCACCAGACGCGGCGATGGAACCCCAAGATGCGCCGCTACATCCTCGGCGAGCGCAACGGGATCTACATCATCGACCTGCGCGAGACCCTCAAGGGGGTCGAGCAGGCCTACAACTACGTGCGGGACCTCGTGGCCGGCGGCGGCGTGGTGCTCTTCGTCGGGACGAAGAAGCAGACGCAGGGCCCCATCGCCACCTACGCCCGGGCATGCGGGATGCCCTTTGTGAACGAGCGCTGGCTCGGCGGCATGCTCACCAACTTCGCCACCATCTCGTCCCGGGTCGGCAAGCTGCGGGAGTACGAGGCGATGGAGCGTTCCGGCGACTTCGACGCGATGCCGAAGAAGGAGGGTCTCCGCCACCGGCGCGAGCTCGAGAAGCTGCGCCGCAACCTCGGGGGCATCCGGGACCTGGACCGACTGCCGGACAGCATCTTCGTGATCGACACGAAGAAGGAGCACATCGCCGTCACCGAGGCCAACAAGCTGACCATGCCGATCGTGGCCGTCGTCGACACCAACTGCGACCCCGACGAGGTCACCTACGTGATCCCGGGCAACGACGACGCCATCCGCTCGGGATCGCTCATGTGCCGGGTCATGGCCGAGGCGGTCGTCGAGGGCAGGTGGGTGGCCGAGCACCGCAAGGCGTCGGCGCCGGCCGCGCCGGGCAACGGCTCCGGAAGCGCCCGCAGCGGCGCCCCCCGGGCACGCCGCCAGGCGCCGGCCGAGACCCCCCCCGCGGGGACCCCCGCCGGGAGCCCCGCCGTGGCGTCGGTGGGGGCCACCGCGGCGACCGACACCGCGGCGACCGACACCGCGGCGACCGACACCGCGGCGACCGACACCGCGGCGACCGACACCGCGGCGACCGACACTGTCGCGACCGGCACCGCGGCGACGGCGCCCGCCGGCGACGCCGTCGTGGCGACGACCCCCGAGGAGGTCTGAGCCGTGCCGAAGTTCACCGCCAAGGACGTCCAGGCGCTCCGGCAGGCGACCGGCGCCGGGATGATGGACAGCAAACGCGCGCTCGAGGAGTCCGACGGCGACGTCGAGGCGGCCAAGCGCTGGCTGCGCGAGCAGGGGCTCGCCGGTGCGGCCAAGCGCTCGGAGCGCGAGGCGACCCAGGGGGCGGTGTCCGTGGCCGTCGGGGATCTCGCCGCGGCGATCGTGGAGCTGCGCTGTGAGACCGACTTCGTGGCCAAGGCGGATAGCTTCGTCGCCCTGGCCGACGAGCTGGCGCAGCTTGTCGCGGCCAAGGGGGAGGGTGCGGTCGAGGAGCGAGCCGGGGCCGTCGACGAGCTCAAGACGACGCTCAAGGAGAACATCTCGGTCGGGCGGGTGGTGCACTTCCCGCTCGAGCCTGGCGTCGTGGTGGGGACCTACCAGCACAACCAGGCCGGGCGCGGCGTCAACGCGGTCGTCGTGCTGATGCGCAACGGCAGCGAGGAGCTCGCCCACGACGTCGCCGTGCACATCGCCTTCGCCCGGCCCGGCTGCGTGCGCCGTGAGGAGGTCCCCGACGCGGAGGTCGCGGCCGAGCGGGAGACCGTCGAGAGGATCTCGCGTAACGAGGGCAAGCCCGAGGCCGCGCTCCCCAAGATCGTCGAGGGGCGCATGAACGGCTGGTTCAAGGAGCGGGTGCTGCTCGAGCAGGCCTACGCCAAGGACGAGAAGCGGACGGTCGCCGACGTGATCGGGGCGGCGCAGATCGAGCGCTTCGCCCAGGTCGAGGTCGGCGGCTAGGCCCGCCGGGGACGCCCAATGGGTTCCGCCGGTACGGCGCAGGACGGACACGCCGGCACCCGACGGCGACTGGTCCTGAAGATGTCCGGCGAGGCGCTCGCCTCGTCGTCGTCGGACGAGACGATCGACGCCGAGGTCGTCGAGCGCCTGGCGCGCGAGCTGGCGGCGGCGCGCGAGCAACTGGACCTCGAGCTGGCCGTCGTCGTCGGCGGCGGCAACATCTGGCGCGGGACGTTCGGCGAGGGCAAGGGACTGGACCGGACGACCTCCGACACCATGGGCATGCTGGGCACGGTGATCAACGCCCTGGCGCTGCAGGACGCGATCGAGCGGCACGGCCAGCCGACGCGGGTGCTGACGGCGATCGCCATGGCGGAGGTGGCCGAGCCCTACATCCGGCGCCGGGCCGTCCGCCACCTGGAGAAGGGCCGGGTCGTGATCTTTGCCGCGGGCATGGGCAACCCGTACTTCACCACCGACACCTCCGCCGCCCTGCGCGCCGCCGAGATCGAGGCGGAGATCCTGCTCAAGGGCACACACTCGGGGGTCGACGGGGTCTACAGCGCGGATCCGAAGGTGGACCCCACCGCCGAGCGCTACGACAAGCTCACCTTCATGGACGTGGTGAACCGTGACCTGCGGGTCATGGACCTCACCGCCATCACCTTCTGCAAGGACAACGGCCTGCCGGTGCTGGTGTTCGACCTGATGGGGCCGGGAAACCTGCGTCGCGCCCTTGCCGGTGAGCAGATCGGTACGCTGATCCGGTGACCGACGACGAGCTCTCAGGGGTCGTCATGGAGGACGCCCGCGACCGCATGGACAAGGCGGTCGCGCACACCCAGGCCGAGTTCGCCGGGGTCCGCAGCGGCCGGGCGACCGCCGGTCTGGTCGAGCACCTGAAAGTGGACGCCTACGGGGCGGAGACGGAGCTGCGGACGATGGCCGGGCTCAGCGTGCCCGAGGCCAGGCTCCTCGTCATCTCCCCCTACGACAAGTCGACCCTGCCGAGCATCGAGAAGGCGATCCAGGCCTCGGACCTCGGCATCACCCCCTCCAACGACGGCAACGTCATCCGCCTCACGTTCCCGCCGCTCACCGAGGAGCGACGCAAGGACCTGGTCAGGGTCGTCCGGCACAAGGCCGAGGAGGGGCGCGTCTCGGTCCGGAACCTCCGCCGCAGCGCGCGCCACGAGCTCGAGGCGCTGGAGAAGGCGGGCGACATCTCCTCGGACGTGCTGGAGCGGGTCGAAAAGGAGCTCGAGCGTCTCACTCACGAGCATGTCGCCGCCATCGACAAGCTCCTGGCGCACAAGGAGCAGGAGCTCCTCGAGATCTAGCGCACGAGTCGCCGGCGGTGCCGGCAGGAGGGCGATGGTGGACGAACGCGAGGAGTACGAGTCGGAGGGCGAGGAGGCCGCCGAACCCGTCGCCGAGCGCGTCCGGATCACCGGTGCCGAGCCGGTCGGCGGGCTCGCCCCCGAGGGCGAGCCGGCGTGGGGGAGCGCCATCGGCACCGAGCCCTCGAGCAGCCGTCGCTACCTGGGGTTCGACGTCGAGCCCGAGGAGCCCTCCACGGAGACGCTCGCCCTCGGGTCGCGCGGGGCCCAGGAGACGCCGTCCCAGGAGCCCGATGCCGAGCCGCGGGCGGCGGAGCCGCTGGCGACCGACCTGCCGCACTGGACGGAGCCCCCGACCGGGCAGGTCCCGGCCATCCTCGACCGCCGTGGCGACGACGACGAGGGCCCCCTGGGCGACACCGGTCCCGCGTGGCGCGAGCACCAGCACGAATGGGACGACGCGGCGTTCGAGCCGGCCCTGCTCGCCGACGAAGAGACCCGGGTCGGCGCGCTCGACGACGAGGCGCCGCCGGAGCACCTCCAGTGGGAGTTCGGCGACCTCAGCGAAGAGGACGCCCTCGGCCACGGCGAGGACCTGGCGAGCGCGCCGGCCCCGCTCCCGGCCGTGGCCGAGGCACCCGACGATCGTGACGTGCCCGAGGCGCGTGGGGCGGCGGCGCCCGAGCCCGCACCGCTGGCGTCGGCTCGCCACGTGATCAGCGCCGCGGGCGAGGACGCGGGGGTGGTGCCACCCGACATCACCCACGAGACGGCCGCCGAGGCGCTGCGGGTGGCGGTGCCCCCCGCTGCACGCGCCGTCGCCGCGCAGGACGAGCCGTTGCGGGTCCCGGCCGCCCCCGCGCCGCCGGTCCGGCGGCACGCGGGGTCGGGCCCCCGGGCCAACGGGCGCGGCCAGCCCGCGGGCCGGGGCCCCGAGGCCCCCGGCGGCGGCAAGCGCAACGTGCCCCTGTCGGTGGCCACGGGCATCGTCGCCGCGGTGGTGGCGCTCGTGTGCTTCTCGCTCGGCACGGTCGCCACGGTCGCCCTGGGGACGGTGGTCGTCGTCCTCGCCGCGGCCGAGTGCTTCGCCGCGCTCCGACGTGGCGGCTACCGGCCCGCCACGCTGCTCGGACTGGTCGCCTGCGGTGGGCTGATCGTCGCCGCGTACGCCAAGGGCGTGGCCGCCTTCCCCCTCGTCATCGCGCTGACGGTGGGGGCCACCATGGTCTGGTACCTCGTCGGCGCGGAGCGCGGCTCGCCGACACGGGGGATCGGGGCGACGCTGCTGGGGTTCGCCTGGATCGGCGTCCTCGGGGGCTTCGCCGGCCTCATCCTGGCGCCGAGCCAGTACCCGCACCGCCACGGCATCGCCTTCCTGCTCGGGGCGGTGGTGGCCGTCGTCGGTGCGGACGTGGGCGCGCTCGTCGTCGGCTCGTGGATCGGCCGGCACCCGCTGGCGCCGCGGGTCAGCCCCAACAAGACGTGGGAGGGGTTCGTCGGCGGGTTCGTGGTGGCCGTGGTCGCCTCGGTGGTGATCACCGGGCACATCGCGCCGTGGACGCCCTCGAAGGCCGCGGTGCTCGGCGTGGTCGCGGCCATCCTCGGGCCGATCGGCGACCTGTCCGAGTCGCTGCTCAAGCGCGACCTCGGGCTCAAGGACATGGGGTCGCTGCTCCCCGGGCACGGTGGGGTCCTCGACCGCGTCGACGCCCTGTTGTTCGTGCTGCCCGCGACGTACTACCTCGTCCGGGTACTGCATCTCGGGTGATGTCGGCACGCACGGCGCGTCCGGGCCGTTCGGCCGCGCCGAGCGGGCCGGTGGGCGTGAGCATCCTCGGGTCGACGGGCTCCATCGGCCGTCAGGCCGTCGAGGTCGTGCAGTCCGAGCCAGAGCGCTACCGGGTCGTCGCCCTCGGCGCGGCGCGCTCGGTCGACGAGCTCGCCGCGCAGGCCCGGGCGCTGTGCCCCGAGGTCGTGGCCGTCGCCGACGCCTCGCTGGCCGGGGCGCTCGCGGCGGCGGTACCGTCGGGCACCGAGGTGGTCGCCGGGCACGACGGGCTGGCGGCCCTGTCGCGCCTGGGTGACGTGGTGGTCAACGGCGTGGTGGGCTTCGCCGGCCTGGTGGTGACGTTGGCCGCGCTCGAGTCGGGACGCCGCTTGGCCCTGGCCAACAAGGAGTCGCTCATCGCCGGCGCGCCCGTCGTCCAGCGGGCCCGGGCGACGCCCGGAGCCGAGATCGTCCCGGTAGACTCCGAGCATTGCGCGCTGCACCAGTGCCTGCGTGCAGGGCGGTCGCCGGGCGAGGTGGCCCGTCTGGTGCTCACGGCCAGTGGAGGACCGTTCCGGGGCCGCACCCCGACGGAGCTGGCCGCCGTGGGCGTGGAGGAGGCGCTCGCCCATCCGACCTGGCGCATGGGACCGAAGATCACGGTGGACTCGTCGACGCTGATGAACAAGGGGCTCGAGGTGATCGAGGCGCACGAGCTGTTCGGCGTCGACTACGACCGGGTCGGTGTGGTGATCCACCCCCAGTCGATCGTGCACTCGATGGTCGAGTTCACCGACGGCGCCACGGTGGCGCAGCTGTCGATGCCCGACATGCGACTGCCCATCTCCTACGCCCTCGGCTATCCCGCGCGCGGAACGGTCGCCTTCGGGGCGATCGACTGGACCACGCTGCGCCGGCTCGACTTCGAGCCGCCCGACCGGGACGCCTTCCCCTGCCTCGCGCTGGCGGAGGAGGCCGGCCGCGCCGGCGGCGCGGCCCCGGCCTGGCTCAACGCCGCCAACGAGGTGGCGGTCGAGGCCTTCCTCGCCGGCACCATCACCTGGGGCTCGATCGCCGAGATCGTGGCCGACACCCTCCAGGCCTGCGAGCAGGTGGCACTGGACGACGCCGAGGACGTGGTCGAGGCCGACCGTCGCGCCCGCCAGCGTGCCGCGCTGGCCGTGGAGAAGCGGGCCGGGTCGTCGTGACCGACCTCCGCTCGCCGCACGCCCTCGGCACCGGCGACCCGGGTCCCACCCCCGGCGCGCCGGCGCGCCGGCGTGCCGGGTCGGGGGCGCCGGCGGGCCCGGCCGACGGGTCGCGGGGCGGTTCGTCGATCTCGCCGCGCGACGGGCGACGGGCGCTCGGCCAGCTCGTGTTGATCCTGGTGCTCGTGGTCCTGGCGGCGATGGCCACGGGGACCACGAACCTCCTCGTCGTGATCGCCGCGCTGGTCGTCATGATCATGCTCCACGAGCTCGGCCACTTCGCCACGGCCAAGTGGAGCGGCATGAAGGTCACCGAGTACTTCCTCGGCTTCGGGCCCCGGATCTGGTCCTTCCGCCGGGGTGAGACCGAGTACGGCGTGAAGGCCATCCCCGCCGGCGGCTACGTGCGGATCATCGGCATGGTCAACACCGAGGAGGTGGACCCGGCCGACGAGCCGAGGGCCTATCGGTCCAAGCCCTTCCACAACCGGCTGGCCGTCAGCCTGGCCGGCTCGTTCATGCACTTCGTCATGGCGTTCCTGCTCATCTGGGGGATGCTCGTGTTCGTCGGCGCCCCGGACACGTCCCGGGTGGCCATCGGCGGTCTTGTGCCCGTCAGCGGACAACTCGACCCGGCCCGCGCCGCGGGGATCCGGGCCGGCGACGTGGTCGTCTCCGTCGACGGGCGTGCGGTGACGTCGTTCGACCAGTTCACCGGGGTCGTCTCCTCGCATCCGGGTCAGCCCGTGACCATCGTGGTCGACCGCAACGGGACGCGACACACGGTGGTGGTGACGCCCCATCCCGTCCCCGTGCCGGCGCAGGGCGGCGCCACCAAGACCGTCGGCCGCATCGGGGTCGACATCGAGAACCCGCTCGCGCCGGTGGGCCCGATCGAGTCCGCCCGCCAGGCCGGCGTGGACGTCGGCCGAGTGGTGAGCGGATCGGTCAGCGCGCTGGGCCAGCGGTTCTCGCCGAGCGGCATCTCCCAGTACCTGCACGAGCTGACCAACGCCAAGGCCGCGCAGCAGGCGTCGCAGAGCGGGCAACGGATCCAGTCGATCTACGGGGCGGTGCGCACGGCCGCCCAGGGGGCACAGGCCGGGGCGTGGCAGCTCACGACCGTGCTGGTGTCCATCATCATCTTCGTGGGACTGCTCAACCTCCTGCCGATGCTCCCGCTCGACGGCGGGCACGTGGCCATCGCCGTCTACGAGCGCATCCGCAGCCGCCGCGGCCGCCCCTATCGCGCGGATGTGACCAAGCTGGTCCCGGTGGCCTACGCCTTCGTCCTGCTCCTCGGGTTCGTCGTGTTGTCGTCGCTGTACCTCGACGTCACGCACCCCGTCGCCAACCCCTTCAAGTGACCGCCCGCCGGAGGCGCCCATGAGCCGCCCACCCGTGATCGCCGCAGCCCGACGGCCCACGCGCCAGATCCGCCTGGGCCCGGTCCTCGTCGGCGGCGACGCCCCGGTGACGGTGCAGTCGATGACGACGACGAAGACCGCCGACGTCGAGGGCACCCTCAGCCAGATCTACGCGCTGGCCGCCGCCGGCGCGGACATCGTGCGCTGCACGTGCAACGAGGAGGAGGCCGCCGAGGGCCTCGCCCACATCGTGCCCCGCGCGCCGGTGCCGATCGTGGCCGACATCCACTTCCACCACGAGATGGCGCTGGCCGCCCTGGAGGCGGGGGTCCAGGGCCTGCGGCTCAACCCGGGGAACCTGCGAAAGGAAGCCGAGATCAAGCAGGTGGCCGAGGAGGCCAAGGCCCGCGGCGTGCCCATCCGGATCGGGGTGAACGCCGGGTCCCTGCACCCCGATCTCTACAAGCGCTACGGCGGGGCAACCCCCGAGGCCCTGGTGGAATCGGCGCGCATGGAGCTCGCCTACTTCGCCGAGGTCGGCTTCGAGGACGTGAAGATCTCGGTCAAGGCGTCCTCGGTGCCGCTCATGATCGCCGCCTACCGGCTGGCGTCGGAGACCTTCGACCACCCCCTGCATCTCGGGGTCACCGAGGCGGGCCCGCCGCCGGGGGGGCTGATCAAGGGCACCGCCGGCATCGGCACCCTGCTGGCCGAGGGGATCGGCGACACCATCCGGTACTCGCTCACGGCCGACCCCGTCGAGGAGGCCCGCGCCGGGCGCCAGCTGCTCGAGGCGCTCGGGCTGCGCGAGCGACGGGGATTGGACCTCATCGCCTGCCCCTCGTGCGGCCGGGCGGAGATCGACGTGATCGGGGTGGCGCGCGCCGTGCAGGAGGCGCTCGAGGCACGCGAGCTGCCGATCCAGGTCGCGGTGATGGGCTGCGTGGTCAACGGTCCCGGCGAGGCCCGCGAGGCGGACCTGGGCATCGCCGCGGGCCGCCGACGGGGCCATCTGTTCATCAAGGGGAAGATCGTGCGCGTCGTCCCCGAGGAGGAGATGGTGGCGGCGCTGGTCGAGGAGGCCGAGCGCCTCGTGGCCGAGGGCATCGAGGCCCGGCTGGCCGCGGCCGACGACCGAGCGGAGGCCGAGGCGGAGGCCGACCGCCGGGCGCTCTTCGAGGCACGGGGCGCGGACGTCAACCACTCGTCGGAGAAGGTGGAGCTGATCCGCCGCGTCGTGCACGAGCACGACGCCGGCGGCTGAGCGGCAGCGCCCTCAGTAGGCGCGGGCGACCACGGCGACGAGACCGGCAGGGTCGTCGGCCTCGTCGGGCAGGGTCCCGTCGGCGCGCTGGATGCAGCGCACCGACACGCCGGCCTCGTTGAGCCGACTCTCGCCGTCCTCGCCCAGCACGGCGAGGGGCAGCACGGCGAAGCCGCCCTGCGCGGCGTCGACGGCGTCCGCCAGCGTCGAGACCTCCGTAGTGGCGTCTTGGCGCCGCCGCCGCGCCTCGGCCGCCAGGACCTCCTGGGCGTCGTCGAGGGCCGTACGCACCCGCGCCGCCACGTCGCCCAATGAAACCGTCTCCTTCTGGGCGCCCTCCGGCCGGGCGCCCTCCTTCCGGGCACCGACGCGGCGGGCGAGCACGGCTTCGCCCTTGGCCAGGTCGCGGGGCCCGAGCTCGACGCGGACGGGCACGCCTTTGAGCTCCCAGTCGACCACGCGCCGCCCGAACGAGGTGTCGGTGCGGGCGTCGAGCCGGGCGCGGACCCCCGCGTCCTCGAGGTCGCGGACGAGCTCCTCGGCCGCCGCCACGGTCCCCTCCTCTGCCCGCACGACGAGCACGACGGCCTGGATGGGGGCGAGCGCCGGCGGGAGCCGAAGCCCGGCGTCGTCGCCGTGGGTCATCACCAGCGCGCCCATGAGCCGGGTGGACACGCCCCAGGACGTCTGCCAGGCGTGCACCTGCGCGCCGTGCTCGTCGAGGAAGGTGATGTCGAAGACCCGGGCGAAGTTCTGGCCGAGCTCGTGGCTCGTGCCCATCTGCAGCGCCTTGCCGTCGCCCATCATGGCTTCGCACGTCCAGGTCGTGGTGGCGCCGGCGAAGCGCTCACGCGCGGTCTTGCGACCGGTGAGGACGGGCACGGCCATGACGTCGGCCATGAACCGGGCGTAGACCTCGCCGAGGATCTCGAGGGCGAAGTCCCGCGCCTCGGCCTCGGTGGCGTGCACCGTGTGGCCCTCCTGCCACAGGAACTCGGTGGTGCGCAGGAACAGGCGGGGCCGCAGCTCCCAGCGCACCACGTTGGCCCACTGGTTGACGAGCATGGGCAGGTCCCGGTGGCTCTGGACCCACTTGGAGAAGTACGAGTTGACGATGGTCTCGCTGGTGGGCCGGACCACGACCGGCTCCTCGAGCTTCTTGCCGCCCCCGTAGGTCACGACGGCGAGCTCGGGGCTGAAGCCCTCGACGTGCTCGGCTTCGCGCTGGAGGTAGCTCTCGGGGATGAACAGGGGGAAGTACGCGTTCTCGGCGCCGGTCGCCTTGATGCGCCGGTCGACCTCGGCCTGCATCCGCTCCCAGATGGCGTAGCCGTAGGGGCGGATGACCATGGTGCCCCGGACCGGGCCGTTGTCCGCCAGCTCGGCCTTGGCCACGACCTCCTGGTACCAGCGCGGGAAGTCGCTGCCCTGTGGGGTGAGGACGCCGTCGGTCGCCATATCGGCGAGATGCTACGGCGTGCGGCACCTTCCCCGGCTCGACCCCGAAGAGCCGACGGCCGGGGCGGCGGGGACGGGGTGTCGCCCGCCGGACACGGAGAGGGACGGTGGCCCCGGGCTGCTCGACCGGGCCCCGGCCGCGGTGCGGTGCGGTCGCGGTGTGGCCGCGGTTCGGCCGCGGTGTGGCCGCGGTGTGGCCGCGGTGTGGCCGCGGTTCGGCCGCCGAGGGCCGCTGCTATGATCCGAAAGCCGTTCGAACAGGATGTGGAGGTGCGTCGAAGCGTGGGCGGACGGCCCACGCTTCTGCTTTCACAGCCCGAACGGCACGCAGGAGCAGAGGGAGCGACGATCGAGGAGGTGGGAGGCCAGGTGGGCGACGAGCTGTTCGACATCCTGGCACCCACCGTCGCCGAGCTCGGTCTGGAGCTGGTCGACCTGGAGCTGCGCCCCGGCTTGGTGCGGGTCGTCGTCGACCGTGAGGGCGGCGCCGACCTCGACGCCATCGCCACGGCCACCCGAGCCGTCTCCGACGTGCTCGACGCCCATGACCCGATGCCGGGTCATCGCTACACGCTGGAGGTCTCGAGCCCCGGGGTGGAGCGTCCCCTGCGCACGCCCGCCCATTTCGCGCGTGCGGTGGGGGAGACCGTCACCGTGCGGACCGTGACCGGAGGGGAGGGCGAGCGTCGGGTGCGTGGCGAGCTCGTCGCGGCCGACGACGAGGGGATCGTGCTCGCCGGCGACGACCTGCCCCCGGGCGGCCGCCGCCTGGCGTACGAAGAGATCGAGCGCGCCCGCACGGTGTTCGAGTGGGGCGGCGCGCCCCGGCCGTCGGGGGGACGGCACAAGGGCACGGCCCGGCACCGGGCCGGCTCGGCGGCGCGTCGGGGCGATACGGAGAGGATCACGACGGCATGAACAAGACCGACCCCGACTTCTTCGACGCGCTCGGGCAGATCGCCCGGGACAAGGGCATCGCCGTCGACACCCTTCTCGACGCGCTGGCCAACGCACTGGTGGCCGCCTACAAGCGGCGCCCGGGCTCCGCCGAGGAGGCCGTCGTCACCATCGACCCCGACTCGGGCGAGATCCGCGTCTACGGCCAGGAGCTCGACGAGGACGGCAACGTCGTGCGCGAGTGGGACGACACGCCCGACGACTTCGGCCGGATCGCAGCCCAGACTGCCAAGCAGGTCATCCTCCAGCGCATCCGGGAGGCGGAGCGGGACCTCAAGTACGAGGAGTACGCCGGTCGCGAGGGCGACATCGTCACCGGCATCGTCCAGCAGACCGACAACCGCTACACGCTCCTCGACCTGGGGAAGGTGGAGGCACTGCTGCCGCAGGCCGAGCAGGTGCCCTACGAGCGCTACGAGCACGGGGCGCGGCTCAAGGCCTACATCGTCGAGGTGCGCAAGACCACCAAGGGTCCCCAGATCGTGGTCAGCCGCAGCCACCCCGGGTTGGTCAAGCGGCTCTTCGAGCTCGAGGTGCCCGAGATCTCCTCGGGCGTGGTCGAGATCCGTGCCGCGGCGCGTGAGCCGGGCCACCGCACCAAGATCGCCGTGTGGTCCAACGACCCCAACGTCGATCCCGTCGGTGCGTGCGTGGGGGCACGCGGCTCGCGGGTGCGGATGGTGACCAACGAGCTGCGCGGTGAGCGGATCGATGTCGTGCCCTTCTCGGACGACCCGGTCGAGTTCATCCAGGCCGCGCTCCAGCCCGCACGCGTGCGCGAGGTCCGCCTCGACGACCAGACCGGTACGGCCACCGTGGTCGTGAGCGACTACCAGCTGTCGCTGGCCATCGGCAAGGAGGGCCAGAACGCCCGGCTCGGCGCGCGCCTGACGGGATGGCGCATCGACATCAAGAGCGAGACCCAGCTGGCCGAGGAGGAAGCGGGATACGGCGAGGAGTGGGCCGAGGGGGAGTGGGTCGAGAACGAGGCCGGGGAGATGGTGTGGCAGCCCGCGGAGGGCGGCGAGGCGGTGTCGGCCGCCGAGTGGACGCGGGTGGCGGCCGGCGACGGCGACGCTGCCGAGCCGACTGCGCCCGCCGACGGCGGGACGGCCGCGGCCGAGGCGACCCCGGGGACCGAGGTGCCGGCGGCACCCGAGCCCGCCGAGGGGGCGGAGGCGGTCGAGGCGGCCGCGGCGGGGACTGAGCAGGGGGAGGGCTCCGCATAGCGGCGACGCGCACGTGCGTCGGGTGCCGGCGGCGGGCGCCCGCGGACGAGCTGGTCCGCGTCAGGCTCGGGCCCGGCGGCACCCTGGCGGTGGGGCCCGGCCCCGGACGCGGCGCGTGGCTGTGCCCGGACTCGGTACCCTGCGTGACGGAGGCGCTTCGCCGGCGTGCCCTCGACCGGGCGCTGCGGGCGACACCCCCCACCGGCGCCCTCGCCGCGCTCGCGGCAGCAGGGTTGCTCTCGCGCTCGCCGGGCGAGGGCGGGGCCGAGGTGTGCGAGGATGGTGCGCCGGGCCGAGTGGCCCGGGCGCGCCCGGGAACGGGAAGAGGGACGTAAACAGCCTTGCCGAAGAAGATCCGCGTCTACGAGCTGGCACGTGAGCTCGGTCTGACGAACAAGGAGGCGCTCGACCTCTGCGTGGCCTTGGGTATCGGGGTCAAGAGCCACTCGTCGTCGATCGAGGACGCGCAAGCCGACCGCGTGCGCCGCAAGGCGGACAGCGAGGGACTGCGGCGCGAGGTCCAGCCGGAGGAGCCGGCCGAGGCGGAGAAGCCCCAGCGTGCGGCTCGTGCCACCAAGACCGCACCCGTCGAGGTCAGCCCGCCGGCGCCCCCGGCGCCCGCTGCTGCCGGCGGTGGGCGCGTCGTGCGGAGCCGCCCCGCCAGCGAGGTGACGGCTCCGCCGCCGGCGCGCCCCGCCTCGCGCCCCGCGGCCCCCGCCGCGGCCCCCGCGCCTGCAGGTGGGCCCGGCGCGCCTGCCACCGCGCCTCGGCCGCCGGCGAAGGCCCCGGCCGTCCCACCGACCCCGGCCGTCCCACCGACCCCGGCCGTCCCACCGACCCCGGCCGTCCCACCGACCCCGGCCGTCCCACCGACCCCG
>Ga0187780_10001359_pt1 | contig 18490 bp, 18 predicted proteins | sample 1015_Q2_SP10_20__FD_132429 | JGI IMG/M metagenome (GOLD analysis project Ga0187780, IMG submission 132429) | Tropical peat soil microbial communities from peatlands in Department of Meta, Colombia - 1015_Q2_SP10_20_MG | ecosystem: Environmental > Terrestrial > Soil > Wetlands > Peat | place...
GCACGTCAAGACGGCCCGCGAGGCACGGGGCCTCGAGGTGCCGAGGGAGTGGTACGAGATCCCGGTCTTCTACTTCTCGAACCCGGCCGCGATCTACGGGCCCGAGGACGAGGTTCCCTACCCCGAGGGCACCGAGGAGCTCGACTACGAGCTGGAGGTCGCGGCGATCATCGGCGCGGGAGGAAGGATCGGCGGCTTCACGGTGATGAACGACTGGTCGGCGCGCGACCTCCAGCGGGCCGAGATGCGCGTCGGGCTCGGCCCGGCCAAGGGCAAGGACTTCGCGACGAGCCTCGGCCCGATCGTCGTCACGCCCGACGAGTTCGACGGCGGCGAGGGCGAGATGGTCGCGCGCGTGAACGGCGAGGAGCGCTCGCGCGGCAACCTCCGCGACCTCTTCCACCCGTGGGACGCGATCGTCGCGCAGGCGGCGCGCTATCACCGCAAGGGCATGCCTGCGCCCGGCCCGCTGGGGGCGCTATTCGGCGAGGGCGACGCCGCGCGCCTTGACCGCTGCGCGACGCTGCTGCGTCTGGCCGAGGACCTCGAGCGCTCGCGCGACCAGCTGGTGCGCGCGACCAGCCTGGCGCTGCAGAACGGCGCGGTGCAACTGAGCCTGATCGCCGAGGGCGAGTCGGCCGTGCCGCGCTGGGCCGCGGGACGCGAGCGCGAGCTGTTCGCGCGGGCATTTCACCGCGATTTGTCGGTAGCCGCCTGACGGCCGCCGAGCCGGCGCTCAGCTTTCGGCGAGGCCCTTCGCGCGGCCGGCGCAGTCGAACAGCACGAGCCCGTAGGGGTAGTGCACGGGGCTGTGCCATTCCCAGGGCGGCATCTCGCGGCAGGCGCGCAGCACGGCCTTGGTCGCGCCGTTGCCGCCGCGCAGCGAGTAGCCGCCGCCGAGCAGCACGTAGCGGGCTTCTCCGCGGGCGACCAGGCGGGCGAGACCGGCGCCGCTGAGCGTCGGGTCGGTGCCGCTGTAGCCGCCGAGCGCGCCGGCGGGCAGGCCCATGAGCATCATCGGCGCGGCGCTGTCGGAGGCGACGGCGAGCAGCGCCCAGCGCGAGCCGGGGCTGTGCGTGCTGACGTAGTCGATGAGCGCGCGGTTGAGCACGAGGTCGTGCTTGTCGACGCCGTAGCCGCCGGGGCCGGGGAACGATTTGGGCCCGGCGACGGGGAAGGTGCCCTCGACCGGCGCGAGCCAGGTGGTGGTGGCGTAGGCGGTGGGTGCGACGAGCACGAGCAGGAAGGCCAGCACTACCGCGGGCGCGGCGAGCCGCCGCGACGCGAGCAGCGCGGCGAAGCCGATCGCGACGCCGACGGCGAGCGCCGGGACGAACGACAGCAGGTAGCGCTCGCGGTGTAGCAGCGCGACCTGTACGAAGACTGTGGTGGCGAGCGCGCACGCGGCGAGCGTGAGCCCCGCGAGCCGCAGCGGCTGGCGCGCGCGCGTGAGCGCGATGAACGCGTACACGCCGGCGCCGGCCATCGCGCCGGTGGCGGGCGCGAGCGCGGAGACGTAGTAGGGGTGGACGATGCCCTTGGAGATGCTGAGCACGGCGGCCTCGACGAGGAACCAGCCGCCGAACACGAACGCGAACATCACGCGCGGGTCGCGCCGGCGGCTCTCGATCCAGGATCGGGTGCCGGCGAGCGTCGGGCGCCCCGCGCGCGGGCCAACCCCGTTCAGGTCCCGATTGGGGCTCGCGTCAGGCCGCGACGGGCCGTCTGCGTTTGCCGGCGGGTCGAGCAGCGCGAGCGCAAGCAGGCCGAGCAGCCCGAACAGCGCGAACGGCAGCAGCCAGCCGGCCTGGTCGCCGAGGCCTTTGCCGAACAGGCGCACGAGGCTGGGGGAAGGGCCGAATGGGATGGGCTGCTTTTCACGGCCCTTGACGGCGATCGCGGCGGGCGCGGGCTCGGGCTTGGGGATCGAGCCGTGGAGCGCGGGCTTGGGTTTATTGGGATGCCGTTTTTCTTCGGCGCGCGCGGCGGCGTTGACGGCGCGCTGGTGTGCGGCCGGCACGAACGCGCCGGGCTTGACGGTGACGCCGTTGGGGCCGCCGGCCTGGCCTTCGACCCGTCCGAGGCCGTTGTATTCAAATGTCAAACCAACCTCGGAGTTGTTGGTGGAGCTGCCGACGTAGGGGCGCTTGGAGGCGGGCGTGGCGTCGACGAACTCGATCCACGCGAAGGATACGATCAGCATCGCGAGGCCCGCGACGAGCAGTTGCGCGGCACGCCGTCGCCACGAGCCGGGTGCGCACACGAGGTAGGCGGCGGCGATGGGGGGCACGACGAGGTAGGCGGCGAGCGTCTTGGTGTTGAAGGCGAGTCCGACGGCGACGCCGCAGAGGATGAGCGTGCGCCAGCGCCCGTTTTCGCAGGCGCGCAGCGCGAGGCCGCAGGCGCAGGTCATGAGCGCCAGCAGCACGGGGTCGACGCCGTTGTCGCGCGAGACGGCGACGAACGAGGGGAACACGGCGAGCGCGAGCGATCCGGCGATCGCGGCGACGATGCCGAGGCGCTTGACGATCAGCACGTAGAGCAGCGCGACCGTGAGCACGCCTGCGAGTGCCTCGGGCAGCAGCAGGCTGAGCGGTGAGAAGCCGAAGATCTTGGCGCTAGCGGCCTGCACCCACAGCGCGACGGGCGGCTTGTCGATCGAGTCAAGGCCGCCGGGGTCGAAGGAGACGAACAGGAAGTTGTGGAAGGAGCGCAGCATCGACTGCACGCCGGCGGAGTAGAAGACGTTGGCGTAGCCGTTCTGGTAGAGGCGGTGAGTGTTGAGTACGACCGACAGCGCGAGCACGAACGGCAGGCCGGCGTAGCGGACGAGCGCTGCGCGGTAGCGAAACTGGCGTCCGCTGCGCTCGCGTTCCAGCTGGCGCTGACGCTCCCGCTCGCGCGCCGTACGCGGCGGCGGCTGCTGCACGCTGGTGGAGTCGACTCCGGACGAGTCGGTGGTGCTCACGCGGACAGTCCTTCGATGAGCCGCTCGAGGTCGTGCTCGTCGTTCCACGCGCCGACGGACGCGCGCAGCCAGGGGTGGCCGGGAATGTTGCGCACGATGACGCCGCGCTCGGCGAGTGCGGCGCGCTCGACGGGCGGGTCGGGGCTGGGGAAGGACACGAGCGTGGTGTGGCCGCGCGGCGCGGGCTGGCGACCGCGTTCGGCGAGCATCTCGGCGAGGCGCGCGGCGAGCGTGCGCGCGTGCTCGTGCACGCGCTCCCAGCCGGCGGCCTCGAGCACGCGGGCGGCGGCGAGTGCGCAGGCGGTGGTCTCGGCGTTGAGCGAGAGTGTGTCGAAGCGTCGCGCGTCCTCGTGCAGCTGCGCGTCGAGACCGGTGTTGGGGTCGGCGAGGTTGGTGTAGCCGCGGCGCGAGACGGACAGGCGCTCGCGCAGCGCGGGGGAGACGTAGAGCATGCCGGTGCCGTCGGGTCCGCACATCCACTTCTGCCCGGCGCCGGCGTAGGCGTCGCAGCCGAGCGCGTGCACGTCGACGGCGACCGCGCCGACGCCCTGCGCGCCGTCGAGCAGTACGGGCACGTCGAGCTGCGCGAGCTCGGCGGGCGCGAACGAGCCGCTGACCCAGCCGACGTGCGAGCACGCGACCAGGCGCGTTCGCGGACCGACGGCTTGGGCGAGGTCGTGCAGCGGGACTTCGCGAACGTGCGCGCCGTGCAGCTCGCGCGCGGCGGAAAGCGCGCCGAGAAGCCCCGGATGCTCCTCGTCGCTGGTGAGGATCTCATCGCCGGCGCGCAGCCGCAGCCCGCCGATGACCTGCGCGATGCCCTCGGTGGTGCAGGTGGTGAGCGCTACGTCGCGTGTGTCGGCGCCGAGCGCGGTGGCGTAGGCGCTGCGCAGCGCGTCGGCGAGCTGGCTGCGGCGCTCGAAGTGTGCCTGCGAGCGGCCGTCGCTGAGCTCGCGCGCTAGCTCCTCGGTGGCGGCTTGCGCGGCGCGCGCGGGCAGCGGTCCGTCGGTGCCGGCGTTGAGGTATGCGTGTGTGCCCAGGACGGGAAATTCATCGCGTAGCCCAGGCAAGCTCACAAACCGCGAGAATACCCGCATGCCGAGCGCGATCGAGCAACAGCCGCTGTGGGCGCCGTCGCCCGAACAGCTGGCGAGTGTGGAGATGTGCCGCTTCATGCAGTGGGTGGGCGAGCGCCGTGGGCGCGCGTTCGCGGACTACGACGAGCTGTGGCGCTGGTCGGTGGATGAGCTGGAGGACTTCTGGGCGGCGGTGTGGGAGTTCTGCGAGGTGCGTGCGTCGAAGCCGTATGAGCGCGTGTTGGCCTCGCGCGAGATGCCGGGCGCGCGCTGGTTCGTGGGCGCGGAGTTGAACTACGCGGAGAACCTGCTGGCGCGCGGCGAGGGGCGCGAGGGAGAGGCGGCGGTGCTGCACTGCTCGGAGCTGCGTGAGCTGAGCGAGATCACGTGGGGCGAGCTGCGCGCGCAGGTGGCGGCGGCCGCGGCGGGGCTGCGCGCGCTCGGCGTGCGGCGCGGCGACCGCGTGGTGGCGTACATGCCGAACATCCCGGAGACGCTGGTCGCGCTGCTGGCGGTGACGAGCATCGGCGCGATCTGGTCGAGCGCGGCGCCGGAGTTCGGCGCGCGCAGCGTGATCGACCGCTTCGCGCAGATCGAGCCGAAGGTGCTGCTGACGGTGGATGGCTACCGCCACGGCGGCAAGGACTTCGAGCGCGCGAGCAACGTGCAGCGCATCCTGGCCGAGCTGCCGAGTGTCGAGCAGGTGGTCGCGCTGCCGTACCTGGCGAAGGAAGCATTTGATGAGGCCGCCTATGGCGGCGGGGGAGGGGTTCGCAGTGTGCTCACCTGGGATGAGCTACTGAACTTGGACCCGCCCACGCCGGGCGCAGAGCTGGCGTTCGAGCAGGTGCCGTTCGACCACCCGCTGTGGGTGCTGTACTCGTCGGGTACGACTGGCCTGCCGAAGGCGATCGTGCAGGGCCACGGCGGCATCCTGCTGGAGCAGCTTAAGAAGCGCCTGCACCTTGATCTGCGCGCGGGCGACCGCATGTTCTGGTTTACGACGACGGGCTGGATGATGTGGAACTTCCTGGTCGGCTGCCTGATCTCGGACGCGGCGATCGTGCTGTACGACGGCAGCCCGGCACACCCGGACCTGAACGTGCTGTGGAGTCTGGCGGAGCGCGCGCGGATCACGTGCATGGGCGTGAGCCCGGGCCTTTTGGCGAGCTGCGAGAAGGCTGGCATCGAGCCGGGCCGCGACCATGACCTGAGCGCGCTGCGGGCGCTGGGCGCGACCGGCTCGCCGTTGTCGCCTGAGAGCTTTCACTGGGTGTACGAGCGTGTGAAGAGTGACGTGTGGCTGTTCTCGACGAGTGGCGGCACGGACGTGTGCACGGCGTTCGTCGCGGGCTGCCCGCTGCTTCCTGTGTTTGAGGGCGAACTGCAGTGCCGCGCGCTGGGCTGCGCGGTGCAGGCGTGGAACGAGCGGGGCGACAGCGTGAGCGATGAGGTGGGCGAGCTGGTGATCACGGAGCCGATGCCGTCGATGCCGCTATACCTGTGGGGCGATGAGGACGGCTCGCGCCTGCGCGAGAGCTACTTCGCGATGTACCCGGGCGTGTGGCGCCACGGCGACTGGATTCGCATCACGCCGCGCGGCGGCGCGGTGATCTACGGCCGCTCGGACTCGACGATCAACCGCATGGGCGTGCGCATGGGAACGAGCGAGATCTACCGCGCGGCGCTGGGTGTCCCTGACGTCCTCGACGCGCTGGTGGTGGATGTTCCCAAGCAGGTGGCTGACGGCGAGTCACAGAGCGAGCTGTGGATGGTGATGTTCGTGGTGCTGCGCGAGGGGGTGACGCTGGACGACGAGCTGGCGGGCGAGATCAAGCGGCGCATCCGCGAGGACTGCTCGCCGCGTCACGTGCCGAACGAGATCCGCCAGATCGCGGAGGTGCCGCGCACGCTGTCGGGCAAGGTGCTGGAGGTGCCGGTGAAGCGCATCCTGATGGGCACGCCGCCCGAGCAGGCGGCGAGCGTGGAGTCGCTGGCGAACCCGCGCTCGCTCGATTACTTCGTGGAGATGGCGCGCGAGCCTGAAGGCGGCGCCTAGTCCTCGCTGACAGGTTGGCAACGACGCTGCCGGACGACGCCCCACGCTAAGCAGCATGCAGTCGTTCTCCCGTCCCGTCGCCGAAGCGAGGTCGGTATCTGAGCTGGTCGAGCAGGCCAAGCGCGGCAAGCTTCGCATCCCTCCGTTTCAGCGACGTTTCCGGTGGGACGGCACGGGACATAGAGCGTCTGTTCGACACTATCCGTCGCGGCTATCCGATCGGCAGCCTGCTGCTGTGGGAGCGTGCCGCGCCGGCGGCACAGGTGCACTGCGGACCGCTCATTGTCGATGCTGACGCCGACGACGATGCGTTCTGGGTCGTGGATGGCCAGCAGCGACTGACGAGCCTTGTGGGTGTCCTCGCGGGACCACCCGATGGTGGGGCTGCTGCGACGCTGGTTGTGGAGGGATGCAACCGTCGGCGGCAGCGGTCGCGCCGGGGCTGGCGCGGTGCTGCGGCGCGCTGTCCAAGCGATCGACGAGGATGAGGGTAGGAGTGCACAGCGTCTGCTCAGACTTGTGAGCGGCGAGACATCGGTGCAACCCGACCTGCGCGCGCATCAGTTGAACCGTGCCGCGGGGCGCGTAAATGTCGCGCTGCTTGCGCAGCTGAATCGCGCCAAGCTCGATGACGAACGTGCGCAGTCGGTAGTCAACGAGCAGGTCGAGGCGATCCAGGCGGCGTGGCCAGCTGTGGAGGACTGGCTCAAGCAAGAGAGCAATACGGAGGCGATCTCCGAGCTCATCACAGCGCGACTGAACCGGCTGCCCTTGTTCCGTGCATCCAGTGGGCGTTGACCGAAGGGCCGCGTTCCGCTGCCCGCTGACGCTGGTCGTGCCCCGGCAGGCCGGGGCACGACCAGCGCTCATACACGTCAGGCCTTGTCTGATGTGTCGATCAGGAAGAATTCAGGTTCGTGTACGTTTTCGGGGTTGAGATCGAATTCGATTTCATCGCTCGCTTTGACGGGGACCTTGAGAGGGGTTCCGCAGTTCGCGACGCTGGCTGCTTTTCTCACTTTGAGGGTGATGCTGCCGCTGCCGCTGGTGACGCCGGGGATCTTCTCAGCGACCGCGACTTTGGTGAATGAGTACACACACGGCCCCGGCAACGTGAGCGTGAAGGTGCCGGTGTACGTCGCTTTGCCTGCGGCGGTCAGGCTGACCGATTTCAGGGTTCCGCTCAGCGTGACCGTGAATTCCGGGCTTATTTCGCACACTGAGTTATCGGAGGCTTTGGGCCCTGTGAATGCCAGTGTGTCGCTCGATTTGCCGTTCGAGGCCAGCAGGCCTTCCATGCTGATGGGGCAGGCGTCGGCTTCCACCGTCGTAATTACTTCTGCGCCTTTACCCAGTACGAATTTGGTAGGTGATTCTAGGTCCAGCACCTTGGTTCCCGCGAGCGGTGCGGCCGACGCGCCGCCTGCGATCGCCGTCGCCGCTGCGAGCGCTATTGCCGCGCTCGCTCCGAGCGCATAGATCCGTCTCATGCCTTGAAACGCTCCTTGATAGCTCTATGTATGTGGCGGTCTGCCATGTTGCTGGCAGTGCGCCGGGAGTGGCCGCCGCGGCCCCCCGCAAGCTGAGCGGCGGAATAGAAAAGCTAGCCAGGTCCAATGCAGTTGTCAAGTGCGAGTGATCGCTGTGAGCTCACAGCTGTTGCGTGTGCGGCGTCGAGTAGCCGTCAGGTGGAGCCGACTCCTCCGGTTCAAACGGGAGTGGGGGGTGCGATCGACCGAGGTCTTACGTACGCTGCGCCGGTGCCAACAAGAGCCATTCCAGTGAGAGCCTTTCCACTCTTGCTTGCGTCGACAGGCGCGGCCGTCGCGGCGATCGCGCTCGGGGGCTGCGGCAGCGGCGAAGCGGTCAGCTCGGCTATCGACCCGGTCGCGCAGGCGGCCGAAGCCTCAGAACTGGCGCCTGGGTTCAGGGCGTCGGTGTCGGTGCTGTTCACCGCGCCGGGCAGCCCGGAACTCCTCAGCTCGCCGCGGCACGTGCCGAACGAGCTCCGCCAGATCGCGGAGGTGTCGCGCACGCTGTCGGGCAAGGTGCTGGGGGTGCCGGTGAAGCGCATCCTGATGGGCGCCGACCCGCAGCAGGCGGCGAGCGTGGATTCGCTGGCGAACCCACACTCGCTGGACTACTTCGTGGAGATGGCGGGCGAGCTGGGCGCTGCCCCGCGCTGACGCCGGTCGCGCCCGGTCGGGCGGAGGGTGCCGGGAGGCTCGTCGCTCAGACGTGCGCGAGCGGCTGGATTTGATCGAGGGTCGGGCCAAGTCGATCCCGCTCCACCTCTATGTCGTAGCGGTCCTGGAGGTTCAGCCAGAAGCGATCGCTGGTCCCGAAGTATCGCGCGAGCCTCAGAGCCGTATCGGGAGTGATGCGCCGCTTGCCGTGGACGATCTCATTGATTCGACGCGGGGGGACGCTGATCGCGACTGCTAGGCGATGCTGGGTAACCTCAAGTGGCTGCAGGTACTCGAGCATCAGCACCTCGCCGGGGTGAATGGGGGGCATGATCGAGTCGGTTCTCACGATGGGTTCCTTGCTTGCGTTTCAGTGGTAGTCAACGATCTCGACATCCGCGGGTCCGGCGTCCGTCCACCTGAAGCAGATGCGCCATTGCTGGTTGATGCGGACGCTGTAGGAGCCCGCCCGGTCGCCCTTGAGCTTCTCGAGTCTGTTACCCGGCGGAACACGCAGATCATCGAGCGTCTCGGCGGCGTCGAGGATGAGCAGCTTCCGCAGTGCAGCGCGCTGGGTGCCCTGGTCGAGCTTGCGCACCCGGTGTCGCCGCCAGACCCGCTCGGTGTCCTTATCCGCGAATGACCGCAACACACGCCGCAATAATAACGCAAGGCGTTATGAACGGCAAGCGTTATACGAGCGGATCGGGGAAGGCCAGTGCTTGGCCGTGAGTTGCCCAGTAGACACGCCTACAGCCCCAGCGACCGTCCGACGATCTCCTTCATGATCTCGTTGGCGCCGCCGTAGATGCGGGTTACGCGCGCGTCGACGTAGGCGCGCGCGATTGGGTACTCGAGCATGTAGCCGTAGCCGCCGAACAGCTGCAGGCAGCGGTCGGCGACGCGGCCCTGCAGGTCGGTGCACCACCACTTGGCGGTGGCGGCGTCCTCGGGCGTGAGCTCCCCCGCGTTCAGCGCCTGCGCGCAGCGATCGACGAACACGCGCGCGATCTGCACTTCTCCGTGAAGCTCGGCGAGCGTGAAGCGCGCGCTCTGAAACGAGCCGATCGGCTGGCCGAAGGCGTGGCGCTCGCGCACATAGTCGAGCGTCCAGCCGAGCGCGGCCTCGGCGGCGGCGACCGCGGAGGCGGCGATCGACAGGCGCTCCTGCGGCAGGTTTGAGACGAGGTAACGAAAGCCCTCGCCCTCACGCCCCAGCAGGTTTGCGACGGGCACGCGCGCGTCGGCGAACGACAGCTCGGCGGTGTCCTGCGCGTGCTGGCCGATCTTCTCGAGATTGCGCCCGCGCTCGAAGCCGGCGGTGCCACGCTCGAGCACCATCAGGCTGATGCCGCGGTGGCGCTCGGACGGATCGGTCTTGACGGCGAGGATCACGAGATCGGCGTTGATGCCGTTGGTGATGAACGTCTTGGCGCCGTTGACCACGTAGTGGTCGTCCTCCCCCTCCGAGGACGATGCGCGCCGTGCGCTGGCGCTCATCGACGCGAGGTCCGAGCCGATGCCGGGCTCGGTCATCGCGAGCGCGGTGATCAGCTCGCCGGAGGCGATGCCGGGCAGCCAGCGCTCGCGCTGCTCGTCCGTGCAGTAGCGCTGGAAGTACGGCAGGCAGATGTCGTTGTGCAGCGTGATGCCGAGGCCGAAGCTGCCGACGCCCGCGCGCTGGGCCTCTTCGCCGATGACGAGGTTCAGGCGGAAGTCCTCGGCGCCGGCGCCGCCGTAGCGCTCGGGTACGGCCATGCCGAGGAAGCCGCCGCGGCCGGCGAGCGCGAACACCTCGCGCGGCACGATGCCGTCGCGCTCCCACTGTCCGTAGCGGCCCTCATCGCCGACGACCTCGCGCGCCAGGAACGTGCGAAAGCTCGCGCGGAAGTCTTCGTGGAGGTCCTCGAAGAGCGTGCGTCTCATCACGTTGGACCCTAACGACCTGACGCACGCGCGAGCGTTTGCGCGCATGAGCTGGGCGGGCGCGGAAGGAGTGCGAGCGGGGAACGTCGAACTGATGCGCCGTGAAGCGTGTGGGCACGAAGACTGCCGAGCGTCCGCCGGTCAACGGCACGAGCGAGCACCAGAGTCTGTCGAAGTACATCCAGGCGCGCTTTGACGAGTGCTCGCGCTCGCAGAAGGACGTCGCACAGTACATCGTCGATCATCTCGACGAGGCCGCGTTTCAGACAGCGGAGGAGCTTGCGCGCCGCGCGAACACGTCGAGCTCGACGGTCGTGCGCTTCTCACAGGCGCTCGGCTTCGAGGGCTTTCCCGAGCTGCAGGCGGCGGCGCGTGAGGAATACAGACGCGTGCACGGCCAGACGAACGGCAACGGCGCGTCGGGGCCGTCGACGCCGCTGTTCTCGCTCGACCAGAACGAGTTCGAGGCGGCGCTCGCGGCCGATCACCTGAATGTGGAGGACACTGCGCGCAAGGTCTCGCGCAGCGAGGTCGAGGCGCTGATCGCGGCGATCGTGCAGGCGGAAAAGGTGCTCGTCGCGGGCACCGACCAGATGGCATTCTTCGCGAGCTACCTACGCCACCTGCTGATGCTGCTGGACCTGCGCGTGGACGTCGTCGCGAGCCCTTCGCAGGAGGCGCTCAGCCGCCTCGGGCGCATCGACGCGAACACGCTCGTGATCGGCCTGTCCGCGGGACGCCCGCACCCGCTGGTCGTGCGCGCGATGAAGCTCGCGCGCCACCGCCAGGCGCACACCGCCGCGATCACCGACGCGACGCTCTCGGAGGTCGCCAAGCTCGCGCATATCAAGCTCTACTACTCGTCCAACAGTCCCGCGTACGTGCGCTCGCACACGGCGCTACTGAGCATCATCCAGGCGCTCGCGTACGGCGTGTACGCGCAGGACACCGCCTCTTACGACGACCGCATCAAGGCTTTCCGGCTCAAGTAGCGCTGCTCCGCTTGGCGCGGCGGTGAAAAGCCGGCCGTGAGGCATGTTCAAGGAGGTAGCCTGGCGCTGGCGATGGCCACGCCCTGGGACGCGCGCACCTATGACCGGACTAGCTTGCCGCAGCAGGGCTTGGGCGGCCGACGTGCTCGCGCGTATGAACGGCGTCGCTTCGGACGCGACGGTGCTGGACGTGGGCTGCGGCACGGGGCGCGTGACCGAGGTGCTGCTGGAGCTCGTACCCGAGGGGCGTGTGCTTGCGCTCGATGCTTCTTCGGACATGGTGGGGCTTGCGCGCGAGCGACTCGGCGCTCGCGCGCATGTGTGGTGCGAGGACGTGCTCGAGCTGGAGCTGGATGAGCCGGTCGATGCGATCTTCTCGACCGCGACGCTGCATTGGGTCACTGATCACGAGCGGCTGTGGGCGCGGCTGGCGCGTGCGCTGCGGCCGGGTGGGGTGCTCGAGGTTCAGTGCGGCGGGGAGGGCAACATCGATGGCGTGCGCGAGGCGATCGATGCGGCGGCGCGCGAGCTCGCACCTGAGTTGCTCGACTGGTCGCCGTGGACATTTGCCGGGCCGCCCCAGACCGAGCAGCGGCTGGCGGACGCGGGGTTTTCTTTGGCGCGCTGCTGGCTTGAGGAGCGCCCGACCTACCCTCAGGACGTGGACGCGTTCGTGCGCACGTCGATTCTCGCCGCGCATCTCGCGCGGCTGCCCGATGATCGCCGCGAGCCGTTCGCTGCGGCCGTGGTAGCCGATGTGCAACTGCCGCTGGACTACGTGCGGCTGAACGTGTCCGCCGTGCGCTGAAAGCTGATGATGATCATCTGTTGCGGCGGCGCGCGACCGATGCGAACGTGTGTTCGCATATGGGCAACCCGCCGTTTCGTCCAGTCCGCGAGATCGAGCACGCCGTCGAGCGCGACGACCTGCGCATGGCCGTCGCGATCGCCAAGGACTTCGCGCGCGAGCACGGGCGGCCGGTGCCCTTGGGGGTGGCACTCAGACTGCTGCCGCTCGTGGCCGCCAAGCGGCCTGAGCGCTACGACGCGTGGGCGCGTCACTGGCTGATGCGTTGGTTGAGCGAGGGCCAGGAGCCGACGATCGAGGCTGCGGCGGACGTCGCCGCCTCGCTCGCTGACCTGCCGTCCGAGCCGCTCACTGCCGATGACGCTATCCGCCAGGTCGCGCGTCTGCCGCGCTAGCCGCGTGCGCGGCTGTCAAACTAGAGCGATGCGCGACGAGGCGACATTCCGCGTCAAGACCGGCCTGGCCGAGATGCTCAAGGGCGGCGTGATCATGGATGTGGTCACGCCCGAGCAGGCGAAGGTGGCCGAGGACGCCGGCGCGGCCGCGGTGATGGCGCTCGAGCGCGTGCCCGCGGACATTCGCCGCGACGGCGGCGTCGCGCGCATGTCAGACCCGGAGATGATCGCCGGCATCCAAGAGGCCGTGAGCATCCCCGTGATGGCCAAGGCGCGCATCGGGCACTTCATGGAGGCGCGCGTGCTCGAGGCGCTGGAGGTCGACTACGTCGATGAGTCCGAGGTGCTGACGCCCGCTGACGAGGCCAACCACATCGACAAGTGGGACTTCAAGGTGCCGTTCGTATGCGGCGCGACCAACCTCGGCGAGGCGCTGCGGCGCATCAGCGAGGGCGCCGCGATGATTCGCTCCAAGGGTGAGGCGGGCACCGGCGACATCGTCGAGGCCGTGCGCCACATGCGCCAGATCACCGGCGAAATCCGGCGGCTGGGAACGCTCGGCGCGGACGAGCTCGCCTCCGCCGCCAAGCAGCTCACCGCGCCGCTCGACCTCGTGCGGGAAGTCGCCACGGCTGGACGCCTGCCGGTGGTGCTGTTCTGTGCCGGCGGCATCGCGACGCCCGCCGACGCGGCGCTGATGATGGCGCTCGGCGCCGAAGGCGTGTTCGTCGGCTCGGGCATATTCAAGTCCGAGGACCCGCCCACGCGCGCGCGCGCGATCGTAGAGGCGACCACCCACTGGCAGGACGCCGAGCGCGTCGCGCAGGCCTCACACGGCCTTGGCACAGCAATGGTCAGCCTCGAGACGTCGAAGCTCGAGGACGAGGAGTTGCTGGCTCAACGTGGATGGTGACGGCGCGCCGCTGATAGGCGTGCTCGCGCTGCAGGGCGGCTTCGAGGCGCACGAGCGGATGCTGCGCACGCTCGGCGCGCACACGCGCGAGGTGCGCGTGCCCGCCGACCTCGCCGAGCTCGACGGTCTCGTGATCCCGGGCGGGGAGTCGACGACCATGACGCTCGGGATCGCCCGCGAGGGGCTCGCAGAGCCGTTGCGCGCGCTGGCCGCGTGCGGCACGCCGATTCTCGGATCGTGCGCGGGGCTGATCATGCTCGACCGTGACCACCTTGCGTTGATGGACATTCGTGCGGAGCGCAACGCCTTCGGGCGTCAGATCCGCAGCTTCGAGGCAGACGTGGAGGTGAGTGGTGTAGAGGAGCCGCCGATCCGCGGCATCTTCATCCGCGCGCCGTGGATCGCCGAGCACGGTCCCGACGTAGAGGTCATCGGCGAGGTCGACGGCCACGCGGTCGCCGCGCGCCAGGGCAACACGCTCGCGGTGTCCTTTCACGCGGAGCTCGGCGAGGACGATCGCATGCACCGGCTGTTCCTGCGGTGGGTTCGCGACCGCAAGTCCGCGCGACCGACGGGCGCAGCTCGCTCACACGCGACCGACACGCGGCTGGCGGAGAGCGGCTGATGCGCGTGTCGATCTGCGCGGACGAGCTCACCGGAGTCGCCGTCGCGCTCGCCGGTGAGCTGCGCCAGCGCGGGCACGAGCCGATCCTGCGCGGCGCGCTCGCGGACGATGAGCGCGCGGACTGGGCGTGGGCGTCGGAGGCCGTCGCCCGCGACGTCGCCGACGGGCGCGCGCAGCAGGGCATCGTCTGCTGCTGGACGGGCACGGGCGCGTCGATCGCCGCCAACAAGGTTGCCGGCGTGCGCGCGGCGCTGTGTCTCGACGCCGCCAGCGCCGAGGGCGCGCGCCGCTGGAACGACGCGAACGTGCTCGCGCTCAGCCTGCGAGCGACCTCACAGGCGCAGCTCGGCGAGATCCTCGACGCGTGGTTCGCCGCTCAGCCCAGCGACGAGGCCGACGACGCCGCAAACATCGAGCACCTTGCGGAGATCGAGAGGTTGGCCTGACGCTCGCGTCAAGCGGCGCTGAAGCGCACGACGCCGTCCTGCTCCTCTTCGACGGCTGCGCCGTCGCGCAGCAGCAGGTCCACGTGGCCGAGCACCTCCGAGAGCGTCAGGAACGCCTGCGTGACCGCCACGTTGCCCCACAGCTCCTGTGCGATCTCGTGCGCGGTGCGCGGCTCGGAGGCGATCAGGCGGCGCATCTTCTCCGCGCGCCGCTTGTGCAGGCGGAAGCGTTCGTCGATCAGCGACACGTGGTCGGTGATCGGGCGGCCGTGGCCGGGCAGCACGAGCGAGAGCTCCATCGCGCGCGTCTTCTCCAGAGAGTCGATGTAAGTGAGCAGCGCCTGCGGACGTGGTTGATCGTCGGATTCAGCCGTCGTGTGCTCGCTGTCGTTCGGCGTGCTCTCGTCCAGCGGGCGCGCGAGCAGCGGGTTGGAGGAGATGTGCGCGATCAGGTGGTCGGCCGCCAGCAGCATCGCGCGCCGTTCATCCCAGAAGACCGTGTCCGAGGGGCTGTGGCCCGGGCGGTGCAGCACGCGCAGCGTGCGGTCACGCAGGCGCAGCTCGCTGCCGTCGCTCAGCGGACGCGTGACCTGAACGGCCGCGCCCCACGCGCGGAAGCCCGCCGAGACCGCACGCAGCGCGGTCACGATTTCCGGCGGGATGCCGTGGCGCAGCATCAGCCGCTGCGCGAACTGGTCGTCCAGGTCGGCCTGCTTGCCATACCCGGCGAGGTACGGCGCGACGCGGTCGAGCGCCGCGACCTCCGCGCCTGAGCGCCGCGCGAGGATCGACGCCAGCCCGAAGTGGTCGATGTGCTGGTGGGTGATCACCAGCAGCTCGATGTCCTCGACGCTATGCCCGCGTGCGGCCAGCGCCTGCTCGAGCTCGTCCAGCGCCTTCGCCGAGTTCGGACCCGAGTCAACGAGCGTCAGCGGCGAGTCCTCGATCAGATACGCGTTCACCCGCCCGACCATGAACGGCGTCGGGATCGCCAGCAGGTGCACGCCCTCCTGCGCCGCATGCGCCAGCGCCTCCTGCGCCGCGCGCTCCTCAGCCGCTTGAGTGCTCTCCTGTGCGCTCACGCATCGTCCCCGGAGGGGGAGCGAATCAGCGCGAGCACCTCGTCGCGGCGGCGTTCCATGTCCGCCGGCGAGATCAGCGACTCCAGGCACAGGCGCAGCAACGGCTCGGTGTTCGATGGGCGCACGTTGAAGTGCCAGTCCTCGTAGTCGATCGAGATCCCGTCCAGGTGCTCCTGGCGGGCGTCCGCGTAGCGCTCGGCGATCTCTCGCATCTTGGCCTGCGGGTCCGCGACCTGTGAGTTGACCTCGCCCGAGATGAAGTAGCGCTCGCGGTAGGGCGCGAGCAGCTCCGACATGCGCTTGCCCTCGCGGCACAGCAGCTCCAGCACCAGCAGCGCCGGCAGCGTGCCCGAGTCCGCGCAGTAGAAGTCGCGGAAGTAGTAGTGGCCGGAGACCTCGCCGCCGAACAGCGAGCCCTCCTTGCGCATGCGCGTCTTGAAGAACGCGTGCCCCACGCGGTTCATGTACGGGCGCCCGCCCGCGCGCACGACCGTGTCCGGCACCGCGCGCGAGGCGCGCACGTCGTACAGGATCGCCGCGTCGGGGTTGCCGCGCAGTAGCGACGCCGCCAGCAGCGCCGTCAGGAAGTCGCCGTCCACGAACGCGCCCTCATCGTCGATGAAGAAGCAGCGGTCCGCGTCGCCGTCCCACGCGATCCCCAGGTCCGCGCCGCTCTCGCGCACCTTCTCCACGATGAAGCGCCGGTTCTCCTCCAGCAGCGGGTTCGGTTCGTGGTCGGGAAACTCGCCGTCGGGCGTCCAGTAGGTCTCGATCAGCTCCAACCCCAGGTCCTCGAGCAGCGGACCGACCATCGGCCCGGCCATGCCGTTGCCGCCGTCCACCACCACCTTCAGCGGGCGCGCCGCCGAGCGGATCGCATCGGGGTCGATGAAGCGCAGCGCAGCCTGCTGGAAGTCCCCGTACAGATCGACCTCTTCGAGCGTGCCACGGGTCGCCGCGGCCTGCGGGTGGGTGGGGGTCAGATCCGGCGCGCCAGCGCCAGGCGCCTTCTCACCTTCAAGCTCGCGACGGATGTCCTGAATGCCTGAGTCTCCCGACAGCGCGATCGCGCCCTCGCGCACGAGCTTCGCGCCCGTGTACGCCTTCGGATTGTGCGACGCCGTGCACATCAGCCCGCCGTCCAGCTCACGCGAGCCGACCAGGAAGTACAGCATCTCGCTGCCCACCTGGCCCGCGTCGATCACGTGCGCGCCCGCCGCCAAGAGGCCCTCGCGATAGCGCGCAGACAGCTCCGGCGCGCTCAGGCGCATGTCTCGGCCGAGGCCCACGCGCAGCTGCGAGACCGGCTTGCCCGCCAGCTCACCGAGCACACGCGCGAACGCGCCGCCGATGCCCTGCGCGATCTCGCCGTCGATCTGCTGCGGGTACAGGCCGCGGATGTCGTAGGCCTTGAAGATCTCGGGGTCGAGCGTCGTCACGCGGCTGTGCATCCTAGACTTCCGGGCATGTCAGGACACTCTAAGTGGGCGAGGATCAAGCACAAGAAGGCGATCGTCGACTCGCGCCGCGGCGCGCAGTTCTCCAAGCTGACGCGCGCGATCACGGTCGCGGCGCGCGACGGCGGCGGCGATCCTGTCGGCAATCCGGCGCTCGATCTGGCGATCCGCAAGGCCAAGGAAGCGTCGATGCCGAAGGACAACATCGAACGCGCGATCGCCAAGGGCACCGGCGAGGGCGGCGAGGCGGACGCAATCGAGAGCGTCCTCTACGAGGGCTACGGCCCCGGTGGTGTGGCTGTGCTCGTTGAGGCGCTCACCGACAACCGCAACCGCACCAGCGCCGAGGTCAGGCACGCGTTTGCCAAGAACGGCGGCAACCTCGGCGAGCCCGGCTCGGTCGCGTACCTGTTCGAGAAGAAGGGCACGATCGTCGTCGACTCCGCGCGCTACTCCGAAGACGACCTGATGGTCGCCGTCGAGGCCGGCGCCGAGGACATCGCCACCGACGAGGACGTGTTCGAGGTCATCACCGAGCCCGCCGACTTCATCGGCGTGCGCGCCGCGCTCGAGCAGGCAGGCATTGAGCTGCAGAGCGCCGAGCTGACCTATCGCGCCTCGAGCCTCGTGCCCGTCGACGAGGCGCAGGCCGGCAAGCTGATGAAGCTGATCGACGTGCTCGAAGAGCTCGACGACGTCGATGCCGTGCACGCCAACTTCGACGTCTCCGCCGACGTGCTCGAGCGCGTTGCCGGCTAGTACGCCCGGCCAGGACGTCGAGGCGATCGCGCCTGCGCGTGAGGACGGCGCGACCGCGGCAGGCGGGCAGCGGCCGCCGGTCGTGATCCTCTGCGGCGGGCGCGGCACGCGCCTGCGCGAGCACACGCAGGCGATCCCCAAGCCGCTCGTGGAGATCGGTCCCATGCCGATCGTCTGGCACGTCATCCAGCTCTACGCCGCGCAGGGCTTTCACCGCTTCCTGCTCGCAACCGGCTACAAGGGCCACCTGATCGAGCGCTTCGTCACCGCGCAGCACTGGCCGGAGGGCGTCAGCGTGCGCTGCGTCGACACCGGCGAACACACACCCACCGGCGGTCGCATCAAGCTACTCGAGGACTGCCTGCGCGACGAGCAGCTGTTCTGCGCGACCTACGCCGACGGTCTCGCCGACATCGACCTCGATGCGCTGCTGCGCTTCCACCGCGAGCACGGCGCACTCGCGAGCATGACCGTCGTGCGCTCGCAGCTGCAGTTCGGCGTGACCCAGTTGAGCGACGACGGGCGCGTGACAGGCTTTCGCGAGAAGCCCACCTCCGAGCACTGGATCAACGGTGGCTTCTTCTGCTTTCACGCAGGTGTGCTCGACTACCTCGATCTCGACAGCGTGCTCGAGCGCGCGCCGCTGCAGCGCCTCGCGGCCGACGGGCAGCTACACGCATACCGCCACGAGGGCTTCTGGAAGTGCATGGACACCTACAAGGACGCGCTCGCGCTTGGCGACCTGTGGGAGTCCGGCGAGGCGCCGTGGCGCCCGCGCCTGACTTCAGCCGGCGATCA
>Ga0187780_10001360_pt1 | contig 18482 bp, 12 predicted proteins | sample 1015_Q2_SP10_20__FD_132429 | JGI IMG/M metagenome (GOLD analysis project Ga0187780, IMG submission 132429) | Tropical peat soil microbial communities from peatlands in Department of Meta, Colombia - 1015_Q2_SP10_20_MG | ecosystem: Environmental > Terrestrial > Soil > Wetlands > Peat | place...
CGCGCACCTGGCGCAGGGGACCCTCTACCCTGACGTGATAGAGAGCGGGCGCTCCGCCGGGCCCGCCTCTGTTATCAAGACGCATCACAACGTCGGGGGACTGCCCGCGGACCTGTCCATGTCAGTGGTCGAGCCGCTGAGGGAGCTGTACAAGGACGAGGTAAGGGAACTCGGAGTCCTCCTAGGGCTCCCGAGAGAGGTCGTGGAGAGGCATCCCTTTCCCGGCCCGGGGCTGTCCGTGAGGGTCATAGGCGAGGTGACGGAGGAGAAACTGCGCATCTGCCGGGAGGCGAGCGAGATCGTCGAGGAGCAGCTCCGGGAGGAGGGGCTGTACCAGAGGGTTTGGCAGGCATTCGCCTACGTCGGGGACGACGAGGTGACAGGGGTGCTCGGCGACGAGCGGAGGACAGGCCGCCAGGTGACAGTGAAGGTGGTCGAATCATTGGACGCCATGACTGCAGATTGGAGCAGGTTGGATCAGGAGGTCCTCCAGAGGATCTCGAGCAGGATAACCAACGAGGTGGCGGGCGTGGTGGCCGTGTCGTATGCGATTTCTTCCAAGCCCCCTGCCACCATCGAACCCCAGTAGCGCCGGTGAGGAAAAGGTTTGAAAAGCGACCCGGCAGCCTTGCCCCAGTTGGAAGCCACTGAGAAGACGCTGGCTGTGGGCGAGTTCACGGTCAACCTCGCGACGGCCGGCAACGGGTCCCCGCTCTTGCTTCTGCACGGAAGCGAGCCCCAGGAGAGCTGGCACGTCTGGGAACCGGTCCTAGCGATGGCGGACACCTACAGGCTCATTGCCCCCGACCTGCTTGGGTACGGCAAGTCGGCGAAGCCCGAGGAAACGCCAGACTTCAGGGCGCAGGCCCAGATGCTCAAGGACCTCGTTGAGAAGCTGGGCATCGAGAAACTCAGCTTGATGGGGAGCGGGTGGGGAGGGCAGGTGGCCCTCGAGTTCGCCCTCGACTGGCCAGCGAGCGTGACTTCGCTGGTGCTGGTTGCTTCGTCCTATGACAAGGACCAGCTGAGGAGGCTACAGAAGCTGAGGAAGCCGACCCTGATCATCTACGCGGAGGACGACATGCTCACACAGCTCAAGGCAGGCTATCTGCTCAGGGACGCCATCGGCACCTCGCGACTGGAAGTCCTCGATGCCGCCGCCAGGGATCCTAGGTACGATTTCCGCGTGTCTCACAGGCTCCAGAAGTTCAGGGCGCCCCAGGTCCTGCAGCTGGCGAGGACCTTCTTGTCCAACTCCGAGGCGATGGTCGCCGAGCCCCCCGAGATCGAGAACGAGCTGAAGGGTATGGAGCTGCGGGAGGAAGAGAAGAAGGGCGACGCCGGCACTAGCGCGAGGCCATAGCGACGCGTTCCTGTTCGTTCTTCTTCTTCACGGCGTAGCTGTTCGCGTCGCCAGAAGCAGCCTGAATGATCTCGTCGGCCAGTACCTCTTCAACGGTCCTCGGGGAGTTGAACGATGCTTCCCTCACTCCCTCTGAGATGAACCTCAGCGCGAGGTCGACCCTGCGTACCGGGGATATGTCCACGGACTGGTGGTAGACCACGCCTCCGTAGCTCAGCCTGGTCGTGTCCTCGTTCGGTGAAGCGTTCTCTATCGCCTTCACAAGCCGCTGCACGGGGTTCTGGCCCGTCCTGAGTTCGATGATCGCAAACGACGTCTTCACGACACTCATGGCCTTTTGCTTCTTGCCTCCCATTCTCCCCGTGTTCTTGGCGTACTTCTTGCCGGAATGCTGCATCTCGTTGACGAGCCTTTCGACTATGTTCACTTTGGTCTTGCCGAACTTCTTGTGCTCGTGCCGCCCTCCCGAGTGGGGAATCAGCATTGGCTTCAGGTTGATGACCGTTTGAAGCCCAGGGTCCTCGACCTTCACCCCTGTAAGGTCCCATCTATCCCACAGGAGAAGGTTCGGGTACTCGAGCGACTGCCTGCTCATGCCTATCTCCTCGGCTTCTCCTTGCGGCCGTACACCAGCTCGTTGAGCGAAACGCCGTTCACCTTGAAGACCGTCCAGCGGACCCCCGGTATGTCCCCCATCGCCCGCTTCATCGAACCCCCTATTCCCTGGAGCATCACCTCGTCGTGCTCGTCAACGTAGTTCAGGGCACCGTCCCCAGGGAGGAACGCGGTGACCTGCTTACCGTTCTTGACTATCTGACAGCGCACGCACTTGCGGATCGCGGAGTTGGGCTGCTTCGACTCCACCCCCACCTTCTCCAGGACGATTCCTCTCGCCTGCGGCGCACCTTCCAGAGGGTCTGCCTTGTAGTCGAGGCCGAGCTTCCGCCTCTTGTACCACTTATTGGACCAGCGGAGCCGCTGCCGCTTCAGAAGTGCCTGCCTGGCCGCGAACTCCCCTCGTGGTGAACCTGCCATTCTTCAGACGCCGCCTTTTCTCATCGTATATAACCACTTACAGCTCGCTCGTGATCTGGACGTTGCTGATATCGAAGTAGCGCTTGGCTAGCAGCCTGACCTTCTCTGCGTTCTTACCCCCCAGACCGAGGACGGCCCCCTTCTTCCGCGGGTCGACGACCACCACGACCCCTTTCGTCCCGTCTAGCCGGTCGCTAATCCTCACTTCCTGCACGAACTTGGGACCCAGGGAGTTCCGGATCAGGCCCTCGATGTCGTCGGCCCACTCGACTACTTCGACCGGACGTTTTACGGCCCTCTCTATCTTCTTCACCGAAGCCCCTTCCTTTCCGATGGCCAGCCCCATCTGGCCTTGGGCGATGACGAAGATCACCCTGTCGCGCTTGTCATCTATGACGCAGTCCCGTGCGGTGGCGCCGGTCATCCCCTGGAACATCGACATCAGGGAGAGCTGGTCCGAGCTTAGCTTGATTTCGGGCATTCCCATCTACCTGGCGAGCAGCTTGATGTCGGAGTCCGTGACGTTCCTCACGGCGATCGCCGACACCTTGTAAGGCTTTCCGACCATCCTGGCGAGCTCCACTGACGACTGTGTCAGCTCGACGACGGGCACCCCGTGCTTTTTTGCCTCCTCCCTGAGCTTCGCCCCGAGCGCCGGAGGGATGGACTTGGTGCAGAGGACCGCCTTGCTCCCCTTGACCGCTGCGATGCTCTCCTTGGCGCCAAGAGCGGACTTGCCCCCCTTCATGGCGTCCTTGAGGACCTTTGAGAGTTGCGCGCTGTCTACCATCGGAATCAGCTCATGTAGAGGTCAATCATCCCGGTCCCGACTGGAATCGGGAGGCCGACGATGACGTTCTCCGTGACTCCCTTCAGGTCTTCGACTTCTCCCTTGACCGCCGCATCGGCGAGAGTGGGCACGGTGATCTCGAACGCTGCCCTGGCTAGGACGCTGCTCTTGGTCCCGGCGATTCCGTGCCGGCCGATCTGCTGGATGTAACCTCTGGACGTCATCAGATCCGCCACTAGGAAGATGTGGCGTATATCTACCTCGAGCCCCTGTTCATCGAGGGTGCTCATCAGCTCTCTGACGAGGGTGGCCCTGGCCGCCTCGATGCCTAGCACCTGGGCAACCTCGTGGACGTTGTTGGTGTAGACCCTCGTGGGGTCGACGCCCTCGACCTGGACGACCTTCCCTAGGTTGGACCCGGCAGTCTGGATAAACCAGTCCTCCCCCTCCTTAACGACGGTGACACGCGTTATGCCTGGGATGCCCTTCAGCTTCATGTTCAGTATCTTGTTCCTGAGCGTGAAGAGGGCCGAGAGGTCGGCGTCGGGCATACTGACGTGAATGACGTTCGGGTTCCTCTTGTCCTTCTGCACCTTCCTCTTGCCCGTCTCGACTACCATGGCGATCTCCTCGGGGTTGGTGTCCCTGTCGGTCATGAGCTCTGGGCCGAGGTGGAGCTTGATGCCTTCGGTTGGGTCCACTTCGCTGAATGCCACCACGTTCCCGACCTTTGTGAAGAGAATCTCCTTGGCGACCTTCACCGCTTTCTCGTTGCTGGCTGCGTAGTCCTTCGTCAGGTAGATGTCCATGGATGGCGTGGCAGGAATCTTCCTTGCGTCGACTAGCTCCATCAGCCTCGGGAGACCGAGGGTCACGTCCCTCTCTCTCACACCAGCAAAGTGGAACGTCCTCAGCGTCATCTGGGTGCCCGGCTCGCCGATCGATTGGGCGGCCACGATGCCCGAAGCTTCCCCTGGCTCGACGCGGGAATAGTCCATGGCCTCGTCGACCTTCTCCATGGTTTCCCTGAAGCCCTCCTCGTCGAGGTGGGAGCCTCCGAGTTTCTCCTTCAGCTCATTCATCAGCCGTTCGTTCAGTACCGGCTGGTACTTCTTGAGCAGCTTTTCCAGGACTTCTGCGTCGACCTTCGCCCTACCCTTGTGGGAGAGCTCCTCGGTCTCGACCAGCCTGTCCAGGTTGATAGGACGACCGTGGTCGCTCTTGGCTGGGTCGATGCCGTCCTCTCCGTAGAGGAACTGGATTATGTGCCCGTGGGGGTCCCTGACGGTGAAGTCGTACTCCACCTTTAGGTGCTCGAGGGCGTTCACAAGGCGCCTCTGCATGTATCCGCTCTGCTGGGTCCTGACGGCCGTGTCGACCAGCCCCTCGCGTCCGCCCATCGCGTGGAAGAAGAACTCAGTTGGCGAGAGGCCGTCCCTGTAATTGCTCCTGACGAACCCCTTCGCCTCCGGAGACGGGTCGTCCCATGGGAAGTGGCTCAGTGCCCTCCCCTTCATGCCGTGGCTGATCCTCTTTCCTCTGACGGATTGCTGGCCCAGGGCAGCGGTCATCTGGCCGACGTTCAGGCTTGACCCCCTCGCTCCGGTCCTGGCCATGATCATTCCAGAGTTCTCAGCGGGGAATGACCTGTCGGCTATTCTGCCAGCCTTGTCCCTCGCCTTCGCGAGCTCGTTGACTATGTAGGCTTCAAGGGTGTCTTCGGCCGTGAGCCCCCTCGTCAGCTGGAGCGTGCCGGCCCTGTACTTCTTCTGAAGGTCGTTGACGTTAGAATAAGCTTCATCGAGGGAGTCTGTGATGCCCTTCTTCGCCTCCCCCGGCAGATCCAGCTCGTTGAATCCATAGGTGAAACCCCTCCTCGTGAGGAAGGTCTTCAGGACCTTCAGCACGGAGTTGAGGAAGTTTCGCGCTTCCTCGTTGCCGTAGTCCTTGGCGATGCGGTGAAGGAGGGAGTCGGGCTCTTCGGCCCCGATGACTGCCTTGTCCACGACGCCCGACAAGAGCTGTCCGTCCCTGATCACGACGTCGTTTGTGGTGCCCGTGCGCTGCGCCTTCGCCCACTTCGACGTGAGGACGTAGTTCATCCCCTTCGGGAGGAAGAGGGAGAAGAGCTGTTTCCCGGTGTACATGGGGTGGACGCCCTTCTGGGCCGGCTCGGGGAGGTCCCCACCGTAGCCGCCGTCTAGGGCGAGGTTGGAGAACTCGGCGGGCGTAAGCATGGTTTCGTCCCTCGTCAGCATGAAGGCCCCTGTGATGAAGTCCCTGATGCCGCCGATGATTGGGCCGCCGTACCTCGGCGATATGATCTGGTCCTGGACCCGCATCAGCATGAGCGCTTCCGACCTCGACTCCTCGCTCTGGGGGACGTGGAGGTTCATCTCGTCCCCGTCGAAGTCAGCGTTGTAGGGAGGACAGACGGACGGGTGGAGCCTGAAGGTCCTGAATGGGAGCACGCGGACGAAGTGGGCCATGACCGACATCCTGTGCAGCGAGGGCTGCCTGTTGAACAGGACCACGTCGCCGTCCATAAGGTGCCTCTCGACTATGTAGCCTGATGCGAGCGAGTCTGCCAGTGCCTTCCTGTCGCTCGCGAAGTCGAGCCTGATCTTGACACCGTCCGGGCGGATGACGTAGTTTGCGCCCGGATGCTCGAATGGACCCTTGTTCACCAGCTCCTTCAGGTGCTCGACGTTGAACGGCGAGACCTTCTCCGGTATCGTGAGCTTCTTAGCGACTTCGAACGGCACCCCCACCTCGCCTATGTCGAGGTTCGGGTCCGGACTGATGACGGTTCGGCTGGAGAAGTCGACCCTCTTGCCCGACAGCGAGCCCCTGAACCTCCCTTCCTTCCCCTTCAGCCTCTGGCTGAGTGTCTTCAGCGGCCTGCCCGATCGGTGGTGGGCCTGGGGGATGCCCGAGACTTCGTTGTCGAAGTAGGTGGTGACGTGGTAGTGCAGGAGGTCGACCAGGTCCTGGACGATAAGGTGGGGAGTCCCCGACTCCTTGGACTCGCGGACCCTCTGGTTCACCCTGAGGATGTCGACCACCTTGTGGGTGAGGTCGTCCTCGGAGCGGATTCCCGACTCGAGCGTTATGGACGGCCTGACGGTGAGAGGCGGCACCGGCAGGACCTGGAGCACGAACCACTCGGGGCGCGCCGCTCGGGAGTTGAAACCAAGGAGCTGGAGGTCTTCGTTGTTGATCCTCTCGAGCCTCTCGCGGATGGCGACGGGGAGGAGGCGCGTGGCTCCCCCTTCCTCTGTTATCTCGTGGAATATGGTCGGTTTGGTGAACTCGATCTGATACTGCTGCTTCCCGCAGTGAGGGCAGAGCTTGACCTTCTTCGCCTTGGTGGCTATCTCCTTGGCCACTCTGTCCACCAGGGCAGGCGTGAAGTCCGTCCTGTGAGACACCTGCGCGTGGTAGGCGTCTAGCTCCTGCTGCGGGAGGAGTATCCTGCCACAGGACCTGCAGGTGGTCTGCACAAGCCTGTTTATCTCGTCGACGAACGCGATGTGGAGAACCGGCTCGGCAAGCTCGATGTGGCCGAAGTGGCCCGGGCACCTCCCCGCCGTGCTCCCGCAGGTGCCGCACTTCTGCCCTGGCTCGAGGGTGCCCAGCCTGCTGTCCATGAGGCCTCCCTGGACGGGCATGCCGTCCTCGTCGTAGGTCTCTGGCTGGGTGATCTCCGCCACCGAGTACTTCCTGACTTCGCTGGGGGAGAAGACAGCGAAGTTGATCCCGCCGATGGTCTTGAGCGCCTGTTCCATGGACATTGTCTACACCTTGTCCTTCAACTGAAGCCTCGGCGCAATGTTCAGGCTCATCATCTCTTGGAGCAGAAGCTTGAACGCGTAGGCGACGACCACAGTGGAAATCTTTGCCTGGTCACCGTCTATCTTGCAGGTATACTTCCTCTGCTTGGCGTCGTAGTAAGCAATCAGCCCACACTTCTCGCAAACGTAGATCTCGGTCTTGTCGGCTTCGTCGAGGAGCCTGTCCTTCAGGACCATCGACGCGCCGTAGGCTATAAGGCAGTCCCTCTCCATCTCGCCGAACCTGAGGCCTCCGCCGCGCGCCCTACCTTCCGTGGGCTGCTTTGTGAGCATCTGCACCTGGCCCCGGGCTCTCGCGTGTATCTTGTCGGCCACCATGTGGTGGAGCTTCTGGTAGTAGACCACCCCGACGAAGACGTCGGTGGCGAACTTCTTTCCAGTCTTGCCGTCGTACATGATTTCCCTCCCCGTGGGCTCGAACCCCCTCGACCGTAGGACCTTCTCCATCTCCTCGATGTTCTCGCCGGCGAAGGCGGAGCCGTCGACAGAGGAGCCACGGAAGGCTGCTGCCTTTCCTGCAATGGACTCGATGAACTGTCCGACGGTCATCCTCGAAGGGAAGGCGTGCGGGTTGATTATCACGTCGGGGACCACGCCTTCGGCTGTGTAGGGCATGTCCTCCTGGGGGACGACGAGGCCGATGACCCCCTTCTGGCCGTGCCTGGAGGCGAACTTGTCTCCGATCTCTGGCACCCTCATGTCCCGGACCCTGACCTTGAACATCCTGCCCCCTTCCACGTTCTCTGTCATGAATATCGAGTCGACCACGCCTGACTCCGACGGCCTCACGGCCACCGAGGTGTCCCTCCTGTATGGGCCCTTGATCTCAAACTCCTTGTACTCCTCCATGAACCTCGGAGGACTCGTCCTCCCGATGACCACGTCTCCTCCCGTGACCTGAGATTCGTGGGCGACCACGCCGTCACCCTCCAGGAGCCTGTAGAACTTCTCGCCGCGGTAGCCCCTGATGTTCGAATCGGCGGCCGGAACTTCGAACGTGTCCCTCATCCCGCCGAGGTACTGCTTCGCTTCCCCTTCGTAGAGCCTGTAGAAGAAGGACCTGGCCATCCCGCGCTCCACGCTGGACTTGTTCATGATGATGGCGTCCTCGATGTTGTACCCTTCGAAGGAAAGGACGGCGACCACGCAGTTCGTCCCCAGCGGGCGCTCGTCTATCTTGAGCAGGTCCAGGGTCCTTGTGCGCACGACCGGGGCCTGAGGGCTGACAAGCAGGTGCTGCCTCACGTGGGGCGAGATGGGGTACGTGGGCGAACTGAAGCCGAGGCTCTGCTTCGCCATCGCCGACTCGTAGGTGTTCCTAGGAGACTGGTTGTGCTCTGGGTACGGGATGATGGACGCGGCAATCCCGAACATGGAGGCTGGGAAGAGCTCCATGTGAGTGTTCTTCGTGGTCACGTCCTCGGGGCTCATCGACACCAGGCAGTTCTCCTCCTCGTTGGCGTCTATCAGCTCGATGATCCCCTGCTCGACGAGGTCCCTCCATGAGTTCTGGCCGGCATTGACCTTCTCTATGAGCTCAGGGTTGAGGAGCGGCCTGCCACTCTCGACCACCACCAGGGGTCTGAGGACGCGGCCTGAACTGAGGCTGATGTAGATCCTCGGGTATGCCTTGTCGTTCACTGGCGGGATATGAAGCACGCTGGCGCTCGGGTTGATCTGCCCTTCCCTCCTGAGCTTCCTGAAAGCCTTGGCGAGCCTGTCTCCGTCGTCGACGTAACCCAGGAAGCGCCCGTCCATGAATATCCTGCACCCCTCGACCTGCAGCTTTTGGTCTGCGTCCCTGATCTGCTTGGCGCCCAGCTCCCAGAGCTTCTCCTCCACCTCCTGGGTGGGGACACTGACGGAGATTATGGCGGAAAGAGCGAGGTTCTTGACGAGACCGCAGTTCACCCCTTCCGGGGTCTCCGAGGGGCATATCCTGCCGAAGTGGGTCGCGTGGAGGTCCCTCGCCTCGAAGTTTGGCTGACTCCTGCTGAGCGGGGACTGGACGCGCCTGAGGTGGCTGAGGGTGCTGAGGTAGTTTGTCCTGTCGAGGAGCTGGGTAACCCCGACCTTGCCCCTCCCCCAGTTGCCCGTCGCAATTGCGTTGTTTAGCTTGTCCGTGATTATGCCCGTCCTTATCGCGGCGCCGACGACGTTCCCCCCGCGCTTCTGGCCGGTCCTTTCCAGCTGATACTTCATGTCCCTGACGAGGTTGCGGAAGGCTGTCCTGAACAGGTCAGCCAGCATTTGACCTGCGAACTTTATCACCTTGTTGCCGTAGTGGTCCTTGTCGTCCGCCTCGATCCATCCAAGCCTGAGCTCCAGCAGCTTGCACGCCGCCTCGCCCAGGAACATCGACTTGTCGAAGCGCCTGTCTTCCGTCTTGCCGAGGTGGGGCAACAGTCCCCAGTCGAGCATGGACTGAGCGCGCTTCACCCTGAACTCCTCGAGCATGCCGTGGGCGACCCTGTTGCCGATGAACACGAGGGAGTCCTTCTCCGTGGGGGCCTCGGCGGCCTTGTCGAAGGAGACCTCCAAGAGGTCCTGAATCTCAGCCTTTGGAGACACCGCGTCCGCAATGTCCTTGTCCGACTTTATCCCGAGGGCTCGCATGACGATCACGTACGGCAGATCCACCGGGCAGCTGGGGACCTTCACGTTGATGGCGCCGTCCTGTTTCAACGTGAGCTCGAGCTTCGAGCGGTAGCCTACGACCGAAGAGTAGACCCTCGACTTGTAAGTCACCGCTCCGGAGAGCTTCTCTGCGTCGACCAAGATCTTGTTCGGGGAGAGGTCCTCGAGACCTACGATGACTCGCTCTGCTCCGTGAATTATGAAGTAACCTCCGGGGTCGTTGGGGTCCTCCCCGGATTCGATGAGCTGTTCCTTGGAGCGATTGGAAAGCTGGCAGAGCTCGGACTTCACCATCACGGGCAGGTCCCCGATGTGCTGGCGAGTGGTGTCCCTGGGAAGCCCTTCCTCTTCGATGGTCATCTCGAGAAGGATCGGAGCTGAGTAGGTCAGGTTCCTAAGGCGAGACTCCATCGGCAGGATGCTGCTCACGGACCCGTCAATCTCGACGACCCTGGGCGAGCCGAGGGTGAGCCTTCCGAACTTGATCTTGTACGGAGTGCTGACGGTCTCGATCTCCACCTCGCCAATCTCGTCGACGATGTTCTGCAGCCCCCTCGTCACGAATTCGTTGTAGCTGTTCAGGTGCTGCCTTGCCACTCCTTCCCTCTGGAGAAGGTCGCTGAGTATGACCCAGGAGTTCGAGGTGGCGAACTGCTTGCTCAACTCTTAGCCCTCCACCACGTATCTGTAGTAGACGCTCGTCCCCGCGGTCTCGCTCTTTCGCGTTATCCTGACGAAGTCGCCCGGCTTGGCGCCAATCTCCTTTGCGATCGCGTCGGTCGCCTGGATGTAGGGGAACTGCGCTGGGGACGAGTTGTACTTTGCCTTGACCTGGTCCGCTTCTTCCTTTGTTAGGAGTTCGTGTTTCGGAATCAGAAAGTGAGTGCTGACTTTAAAGGTGGGAACTTCTTCCTCAACCTTCTTCCGCTTCACGGTCTTCTTGGGTGCAGCTATGCCGCCAGACCTCCATTGATAATACTGGCTACGTGGCGCGAACAATACACGGAACAGGGCCCCAACGAGAGCCGATTTTCATCGCGTATTTAGATTTTACTAGGATGAGAGGAAGGGGGGTTTCGGCCTTGGCCAGGCGCTCGGGCCCGTTCTGTGGCCCAGGGACCAGCCTAGACGCTCACCGATTCCGCTTCGTACACTGGGGTCCCCTCCTCCGGACGGACGACCACCCTTGAGAACTCCTGGTAGAGGCGCTTGGTGACGGGTCCGGCACCGCCCGACCCAACCTTCACACCGCTGACAGACCCCACGGCCAGGATCTCAGACTTGGTCCCCACAACGAACACCTCGTCGGCGGTGTTCAGCTCGAATGGGGTGATGTCCCTCTCCCGGAGCTCCAAACCCAGGTCAGAGCAGAGCTCGATCACCCTTGCCCTCGTGATGCCGTGAAGGATCCCTGCACCGAAGGAGGGCGTCGCGACATCATGGTTCTTGACTAAGAAGATGTTGCTCACGGTGGCCTCGGATACAAAGCCCCTCGTGTCAAGCATGATCGCGTCGTCCGCGCCCGCACCGGTTGCTTCGATCTTGGCGAGGATGCTGTTCATGTAGTTCAGGGATTTGATCTCGTGGGAGGTCGCGTCCACCCTGTCGCGCCGGTAAGAGGAAACGATGACCTTGATCACCCTCGGCTCCCTCGGGCCAAGCACGCTAGCCATTGGCTCGGCGATGATGAAGACGGTGGGGCTCTTGCAGAGGGCGGGGTCGACACCCAGGTCCCCTGTGCCCCTGGTGACGACGAGCCTGATGTAGGCATCCCTGAGCGCATTCTTCCTTATCGTTTCGAGGACCGCCTCGGTCATCTCGTGTCTGGTTAGGGGAATCTTCAGGCGTATGCTCTTTGCGGAGTCATAGAGCCTTTCGATGTGGTCGGCAAGGCGAAACACGCTGCCGTCGTACGCCCTGATTCCTTCGAATATCCCGTCTCCGTACAGGAGCCCGTGGTCGAAGACCGAGACCACGGCCTTGGACTTTTCGAGGAACTTCCCGTCCATGTACACCAGCGGCTCCTTACCCATTAGGGACGACCGAACCTGCGGCGGTTAAAACGGTTGCGTCAATGGACAGATTTGTCCAGCCTGCTGAAGACGTAGGGCAGGACACCGCCCGCCTCAAGGTAATTCATCTCGACCCCGTTGTCCACCCTGGCGAGGGCCCTGAACTTCCTCTCGCCTGACTTCCCCCGAGCGACCACTTCTACCCATTGCTTCGGGGCGGTCATGCCCCCTATGCCCGACACGTCGATGACCTCCTCCCCGGACAATCCCAGCTGCTTCACCCCATCACCCGGCCCGAACTGGAGCGGGAGGACTCCCATGGCGACCAGGTTGCTCCTGTGAATCCTCTCGAAGTTCTCCGCGATGACGGCGCGCACCCCGAGCAGCTTCGGTGCCTTTGCGGCCCAGTCCCTAGAGCTTCCCGCCCCATACTGCTTGCCTGCTAGTATGACGAGGGGGACCTTCTCGGCGGCGTACTTCATGGCGGCGTCGTAGATGCTCATGAGTGCCCCGTCGGGGAGGTGCGATGTGTACCCCCCTTCCTTCCCCTTCGCCAGAGCGTTCTTCAGCCTGATGTTGCTGAACCCTCCGCGCACCATCACCTCGTGGTTCCCTCTTCTGCTGCCGTAGGTCGACATCTGTAGCAGTCCCACCCCGCGCTCTTTCAGGTAGGCTCCCGCGGGGCTGTCGGCGAGGATGGTCCCGGCAGGCGAGATGTGGTCGGTGGTGACCTTGTCTTCTAGAACGGCGAGCACTCTTGCACCCGTGATGTCCTTCTTCGAAGACTCGGACATCGAGGCGTGGAACCAGGGGGGGTTCCTGATGTAGGTGGAGGAGTCGTCCCAATGGTAGACCTCGTCCTCGAAGGAGGTCAGCATCTCCCAGCGCTCGTCCCCCTTCATCGCGTCGGCGTACCTTCTGGAGTAGAGGCCCGAGGAGAGAGACGACTGAACCGTCTTCTTCACCTCGCCCATGGTTGGCCAGAGGTCCCTGAGGTAGAGCAGCCCTCCGTCGTTTCCTTTGCCAAGAGGTGTCGACGCGAAGTCGAAGTCTATCCTGCCTGCCAGCGCGTAGGCCACGACCAGCATCGGAGACATCAGGAAAGAGCCTTTGGCGAGTGGGTGGATTCTCCCGTCGAAGTTTCTGTTCCCGGACAGGACGGCAACCGCGTAGATGTCCTTCTCCCTGATGGTCTTTTCGATCTCTGGAGCCAGGGGGCCGCTGTTTCCGATACACGTGGTGCACCCGTACCCCACAAGGACGAAGCCGAGCTTGTCTAGGTAGGGTAGCAGCCCCGAATTCTGGAGGTAGTCGGTGACCACTGTAGAACCCGGGGCGAGGCTGGGCTTGACCCATGGCTTGACCGTCAGGCCTGCCTCCACGGCGCGCTTTGCGATCAGGCCCGCCCCGACCATCACGGTGGGGTTCGAGGTGTTTGTGCAGCTTGTGATGGCTGCGATGACGACTGAGCCATCGGTCAGGCCAGTCCCGACAGGTCCCCCCTCTTCAGGCGACAGTCGGCTGCGCCCCGCGGTCGAAGTGCCGGGACTCTGCGTGCCAGATCTCATCTGCCCCAACATCGAACGGGCGAAAACGGGAACCGTGGCGAGAGTGCGCCTTTCCTCGGGATTCCTTGGGCCCGCTATGGAAGGCTCGATCTCGTCGAGGTCTATGTGGATCACCTCCGAGTAGCGGGGTTCGAGGTCGGAAATGAAGAAACCAAACCTCTTGGCGTAGTTTGAAACGAAATCGATGTGTGCCTTCGGCCTCGCCGTGCCCATAAGGTACGCGAGCGTGGCGTCGTCGACGGGGAAAAAGCCGGCGGTCGCCCCATACTCGGGGGACATGTTCCCCATGGTCGCCCTGTCTGGGACCGAAAGCTGGCCGTATCCCTCGCCGAAGTACTCGACGAATGCTCCCACCACGTTCTTCTCCCTGAGCCTCTCCGTCACTGTGAGTACCAGGTCTGTGGGAGTGACACCCTCCCTGAGGGCCCCCGTGAGCTTCACGCCGAAGACCTTCGGTATCGGCATGTGGTAGGGTTCCCCCAGCATCACTGCCTCCGCTTCAATGCCCCCCACCCCCCAACCCAGCACGCCGAGGCCGTTGACCATCGTGGTGTGGGAGTCCGTCCCCACAAGAGTGTCCGGGAAGGCTTCGCCGTCTCTCGACACGACCACCTGGGAAAGGTACTCGAGATTGAACTGGTGGCAGATCCCCTTGCCCGGCGGGAAGACCCGCATTCCCTTGAACGCGGACTGGGCCCACTTGAGAAGTGAGTAGCGCTCGGAGTTCCGTTCGTACTCCTTTTCGAGGTTCACCGAGAAGGCCATGTCGTTCCCCCAGGCATCGACCTGGATCGAATGGTCAATCACCAGGTCGACGGGCACCTTCGAGTTGATTGTGCTTACACTGAGCCCCTTCTTTCTGGCGGCCTCCCTCATCGCGGCGAGGTCCACCACCAGCGGGACTCCCGTGTAGTCCTGCAGCAGGACCCTCTGAGGCATGAACGGAGTCTCTGCGTCTATCGATTTCGGCCACTGTGCCAGGGAGTGGGCGGCCTCTAGCGCCCCGGGAACTCTCCCCGTATGGCGGACAGCGTTCTCCAGCAAGACGCGGATCGAATAGGGGAGCCGTTCGACGTCGTATCCCATGTCCTTCAGCTTCAGGATGTTGAAGGCCGCGGCCTTGCCCGAAGGAGTGTCTATGCTCTCCTCTGCGACTTCAAACGTTTCAAGCGCCATGATAGAGGAATTCCAAGCCGATGATGCCGATATTTGAAGATAGATTTCTGCTAGTCGGGTTCGTGCTCGACCCCCTCCGTGGCCGCTGGTTCTCCCTCCGCGCTCTTCCCGCGCAGGAGCGAAGGCACGATGGCAACCGTGTTGATGACCGTTAGGACGATGAAGACATTGTCCAGCGCGCCCGCGAACCTTGCCGCGTCGGCCGTTATGGTGTTGATGGCGCCCTCCGAGGAGATGATCTGCGTGATCAGGCCGTAGGGGAGGTAGAGAGTGAGAACCAGTATGACGATGTTGAAGCTGAGGACGAATCCTATGTTGAAGAATGTAGCCCTGAACCCGGAGGCCACCCCCCTCCGATGTGCTGGCACGGATCCCATAGCCGAACTCATGTTCGGAGAGTTGAAGAGCCCCATGCCGGCCCCGCCCACGATGAGGAATGCCAGGAGAGTCGTGTACGGGGTCTCCGGGGAGAGGGTAGACATCGCGAGAAGAGACACACTGAAAACGGCAAGCCCTGCGGTGGCGAAGGCGCGGGGGCCGTGCCTGTCAGAGAGCCTGCCGCTCACCGGCGCTACGAACAGCATCGCCAGGTCGAACGGTACTATGGATATACCAGCCTGGAGCGGGGCGAAACCCTTGACGAGCTGGAGGTACAGGCTGATCAGTAGTATGAACGCCCCCCAAGCCATCGAGTTGATCAGCTGCGCGGTCACTGCCCCGGTGAACTCTCGGATCCGCAGGAGGCTAAGATCGAGGAGCGGGGCGACGCGTCCCCGCTCGACCCAGACGAAAATCACGAGGCTCGCGGCGGAGGTGGCGCCCAGCCCCACAGTCAGCCCCGACTCTCCTATCCCGTACGCAGCGGTTGTCAGGCAGAGCAACAGGGAGGAGATGAAGAATGTGAAGGCGACAAACCCTGCCCAGTCCATGGACGCCTTGCGTTCCGGTTGGTTCTGTTCGTGCAGCCTCATGCGGGCCCAGAGCGTCCCGAAGATGCCGACGGGTATGTTCACGTAGAATAGGAACCTCCAGTCGAGGAAAGCGAGGATGAGGCCGCTCAGGGTCAGACCGAACATCGAACCGGCCCTGAACGCGACTGAGTTGATTCCCAGGGCGGTCCCGAGCTCCCCTCGAGGGAAGGCGTCCGTTATTAGCGCCGCGCTGTTGGAGAAGAGTGCCGCGGACCCGAGCCCCTGGAAGATCCTCGACCCGATGAAGAATGTCGGAGAGGGCGAAAGAGAGGTGAGCAGGGAACCCACGGTGAAGATCGCGAAGCCGATGTTGTAGACCTTCACTCGACCGTACATGTCGCTGACCCTGCCGAGGAAGAGAAGAGCGACCGTGCTTCCGATGGTGTAGGCCTGGGTGAACCAGATGGCCTGTTCCGCGTCAGCCTTTAGGGAGGCCGCCACCGTTGGGAGCCCTATTACCACTATTCTGCTGTCTATCCCTGACATGAGCACGCCGACGGTCGTGACGGTAAGGACGGTCCACTTGTACTGCAAATCGCTGGGCTCCGGATGCCGGTCTCTGAGGGCATCTCCCGCAGAGAGGTGTTAAGGATTACTCGTTCGGGAAAATTCAATTACCGTGGTCGGGATCGACGTGTTGAAATGCCGGAGGGGAAACAGAACCGCCTCGCAGGGGAGAAGAGCCCGTACCTCCTGGAGCATGCCACCAACCCCGTTGACTGGTGGCCTTGGGGCGAAGATGCGTTCGCGAAAGCAAGGAACGACGGCAAACCGATCTTCCTCAGCATCGGGTACTCGACGTGCCACTGGTGCCATGTGCTTCGCCGGGAGTCCTTCGAGGACCCGAAGACCGCCGCCTTCATCAACAAGAACTTCATCCCGATCAAAGTGGACAGGGAGGAGAGGCCTGAGGTCGATGCCTACTACATGGGCGCGGTCCAGGCCATGACGGGCGGAGGCGGGTGGCCCCTCAGCGTGTTTCTCACGCCTGACCTGAAGCCTTTCTACGGCGGCACCTACTTCCCTCCTGAGCCGCGATACGGGATGCCCAGCTTCATGCAGGTCCTCGAGTTCGTGTCGAACCTCTGGAAAGTGCGGAGGGAGGAGGTGGTATCGAACAGCCTTCAGGTCCTCCGAGCGATTGCCCCCATTGAACAGAAGGGTGGCCCGGAGCTTACGAAGCAAGTCTTGGACGAGGGCTATTCGACTCTAGTTTCCTCGTTCGATCCCGAACACGGCGGATTCGGAGGAGCTCCGAAGTTCCCCATGCCGGGGACACTGGCATTTCTTCTGAGATACCATAGCCGGACTGGGAAGGGGCTGGCGCTCCGGGCGGTCCAGAGGACGCTCGACCAGATGATGGCTGGAGGCATCAGAGACCACGTCGGAGGGGGGTTCCATCGATACTCGACGGACAGGGTCTGGCTCGTGCCCCACTTCGAGAAGATGCTGTACGACAACGCGCTCCTCGCTAGGGTCTACTCCGAAGCATACCAGCTCACTCACAGAGAGGAGTACGCCCAGGTGGCGAGGGAGACGCTCTCCTGGATTCGGGACGAAATGAAGGACGAAGGAGGTGGATTCTACTCGGCCCAGGATGCAGACACGGTCGAGGGAGAGGGAGTCTACTACACGTGGACCCCCGAAGAGGTGGCGGCGGCCGCCGGCATTGCCGCGGGCGCCACTTTCAGCCGTCTGTACGGGGTCACCAACGTCGGGAACTTCGAGGGAAGGACGATTCTTCACCTGGAGCCGGACTCGGCCCAGACCCTGACAGAAAGAGAGGAGGCGAGCAAGGCAAGGAAGGCGTTGTACCTGGCCCGCACCAAGCGACCGAGGCCTGTGACCGATACCAAGGTCATGACTTCCTGGAACGGGCTGGCCATTTCAGCTCTCGCGTTCGCAAGCGTCGTCCTGGATGAACCTGGCTTCGCCGAGGACGCGGTCGGGGCCGCGAGGTTCGTGCTAGAAGTATTGGGGAAGAATGGGACGTTGCTCAGAAGGTACGCCGGCGGACAAGCCGCGCTCGAGGGGACGCTGGAAGACTATGCGTTCTTCGTCCAGGGATTGCTCGACCTGTTCGAAGCCACGTCCGAACCAAGGTGGCTCGAAGAAGCCGTCAGACTGACGAAGTCTATGCGCGCTAGGTTCGAAGACCTTCAGGACGGCGGGTTCTACCTCACCATATCGGCGGAACCAGCACGACTCAAGGAGAGCTACGACGGTCCCACTCCGTCGGGCAACTCCATCGCGGCACTGAACCTCGTCCGCATATCAGAGCTCACAGGAGATTCCTCATTCAGGGAAGCCGCAGAACGGACCCTGCACGCCTTCGCGGGAGAGTTAGAAAAGCAGCCCTCGGCACACGCGGTGATGCTGCAAGGTTTAGACATGATTGTGAACGGCGTCAAGGAGATTGTGATCAGCGCGCCTACGGGGAAGGCGGCAGCCGAGATGAAAGCCGAAGTGTACAGGACGTTCATCCCCGACAAGGTGGTGCTGACTGTGACTCCCGCGGGCTACGATCGTCTCGCCAAGGTTAGCACACTGCTCGTGGGGCGGAAGCCTCGGCGACAGGCAAGGGCGTTCGTCTGTGAGAAATTCGAGTGTAAGCTTCCCGCAGATTCAGTCGAGGCTCTCCGCAGCCAGCTTACGGGCCGAGGTGGCTGAAGTTCCGGAGAAGGCTCGGAAGCCCTACCTCCAGGATTCAGAGTGGATCTTGTGACATCCGGTGCTGCCATCAGAGCGGAGCTGGCAACGACGAGCCAGTATTGTGGCTTCCATGCCGCATCTGCATTGTCGGCTCGGTCGCTGTCAGCTTCCAGGAGTTTCGGCAAGTAAGTGGCTTCTGCCCGTCAAAGCGAAGTATCCACACTATCAGTCCTTCTGGATCACAAAAATCAATGGGCCTGACTGGAAAAGGCCAGGTCAATGCAGGGGTTGTACGACCTACGGTTCGACACCCTGCAGCGTATCCTGTGGTTGAGAGAGCCCTAGAGGGCTCTCCACCACTTTTTTCCACCTACTAATCTGGTCGAAAAACTAGTTACGTATCACCCCCTTCGAACTCTACACC
>Ga0187780_10001361_pt1 | contig 18481 bp, 17 predicted proteins | sample 1015_Q2_SP10_20__FD_132429 | JGI IMG/M metagenome (GOLD analysis project Ga0187780, IMG submission 132429) | Tropical peat soil microbial communities from peatlands in Department of Meta, Colombia - 1015_Q2_SP10_20_MG | ecosystem: Environmental > Terrestrial > Soil > Wetlands > Peat | place...
GACGGTCCTGGTCTGCGCGCCGCCGCCGGCACAGGTGGCGAGGCCGACGGCGGCGGCGTCGACGTTCCCCGGAAGCTCCGCGATGACGTAGACGTCGTCGTCGCCGAAGGCGTAGTAGAAGCTCTCGAGCGTGCCGCCGACGCTCTTGACCGCGTCCTCCACGGCCTGGCGGCGCACGGAGCCGCCGTGCGCCTTGAGCGCCTTGATCCCCTCGAGGGTGTAGTTGGCCTTGATCAGGTACCTGGGCATGTCGTCCTCCTCGTCCTCGTCAGCCGTCGAGCTTGAACACCCGCCGGGCGTTGTCACGCAGGAACATGGGCCAGACGTGGTCGCGCAGCGGGACCTGCGGGAGCTCGGCGAAGATGCGCTCGAGGCTGAGCCCCCAGGGAAAATAGCCCGCGTAGAGGACTTTTTCAGCCCCCCGGGTGTTGGCGTAGTCGACGACTGCCCGCGGGTAGTACTTGGGGGCGAAGGCGCTCGTCATGTAGTGCAGGCCCGGCCACTTGAGCATCAGCTTCACGGCCAGCTCCTCCCACGGCTCGGCACCGTGGCGCATGACCACCCGCAGGTCGGGGAAGTCGTAGCAGACCTGGTCGAAGTGCATGACGTCCTGGCACGCGGAGGGCACGCGGGGCCCGGCGATTCCGGCGTTCACGACGACGGGCAGGTCGAGGTCCACGCACACCTGGTAGACGGGGTAGTACCGACGGTCCGAGACGGGCACCTGCGGGTTGCACCCCGCAGGGAACGTCGTCACGGCCACGATCCCGTGCGCGGCGTGCGCCTCGCGCACGGCCCGCACCGCCGCGGCGATGTCGTTGGGGTCGACCTCGAGCGAGGGGCGAAAGCGCGCCGGGTGCTCCGCCAGGGCACGGGCGGCAGCATCGGGCCCGAGGCCGACGATGCCCACGTCGATGCCGTACTCGTCCATCTCGCCGAGCGTGGCGGCCACGGGATCGATCTCCTCGGGCAGGGGACTCGGTGCGTCCTTGAACATGTACTGCGCGGGGAACCGCATGCGCATGCTCTCGGCGTCGCGCAGCTGCGGCGTGAGGAACTGGTAGTGCCGGCGCGCGTCCGAGCTCGGGAACCCGATCATGGCGTCGACCACGCCGATGTCGGTGGGCATGGGCACCGGCGCAGGCTACCGGCCACGCCCGGCCGCGTCCTGCGCTGCGTTCAGCCCGCCGCGGACCCGTCCGCGCCGGCCAGGTAGGTCTCCAGGGCCACCTCGGCGATCTCGGCCGGCGCGCCGACGCGGTCCACCCGCCCGCCGACGACGATGGCGGCCATGGTGGCGATGGCCAGCGCGGTGCGGACGAACTGCTCGCTCAGCACCACGGTGACGCCCTCGGCGGCCAGCCCCGCTACCGCGTCGTAGAGCTGGGTGACGATCAACGGGGCGAGGCCCATCGACAGCTCGTCGAGCAACAGCAGCTTCGGCTCGCCCACCAGCGCCCGGGCCAGGGCCAGCATCTGCTGCTCGCCCCCCGACAGGGTCCCGGCCAGCTGGCGCCGGCGCTCGCCCAGCCGGGGAAAGCGCGCATAGGCGCGCTCCTCCACCTGGCCGCGCTTGACCGCGCCCTGGTAGGTCCACATGCGCAGGTTCTCCCGAACCGTCAGGTTGGGGAACACACCGCGGCCCTCGGGAATGGAGCAGACCCCGTGGCGGGCCAGGGTGTGGGGACCCTGGCGTTGGTCCACCTGGAGCCCGGCGACCCGGACCGTGCCGGCCCTGGCGGCCAGCCGGCCCCCGGCCACCTTGAGCAGCGTGGACTTGCCGGCCCCGTTGGGCCCGAGGAGCGCGAACACCGCGCCGGGCGGCACGTCGAGGTCGACGCCGTGGAGCACCTCGATGCGCCCGTAGCCGGCGCGCACCTGGCGCATCTCGAGGGTGGGCGCGCTCACGACGGCTCCCCCGGCCGTTCACCGGTCTGGGAGGCACCGGTCTGGGAGGCACCGGTCTGGGGGGCACCGGTCTGGGGGGCACCGGTCTGGGGGGCACCGGCGTGGGGCGCACCGGCGTGGGCGGTCGCCGCACCCAGGTACGCATCGCGCACGGCCTGGTGCCCGCGGATCTCGTCGGGCGTGCCCGAGGCGATCACCTGACCGGCGTCGAGCACGTGCAGCCGGTCGCACACGCGCATGACCAGCTCCATGTCGTGCTCGACGAGCAGGACGGCCATGCCCTGGCGGGCCAGCTCCACCAGCAGCTCGCCCAGGGCCGCGCTCTCGGGCCCGTCGAGCCCCGATCCCGGCTCGTCGAGCAGCAGCACCCGCGGCCCGATGGCCAGGGCGCGTGCCAGCTCCACCAGCCGGGCCCGGTCGGTGGTGAGGGTGTCCACGGGCACGTCGCCGACGGCGCCCAGCCCGACCCGCTCGAGCAGGGCCCCCACGACCTCCGTCCCCGGCGCGGCCGCGGCCCGGGCGCCAGCGCGGCGCCGGTGCGACCACCGCCACCACTGCACGGTGGCCTCGGCGCCCACCCGGACGTTGTCCGCCGCGGAGAGCGACCAGAACAGCTCCAGCCGCTGGAACGTCCGCGCCAGGCCCAGGCGCGCCCGATGGTCCGGGCCCATGCGGGTCACGTCCCGCCCCCCGATGGCCACCGTGCCGGCGTCGGGGCGCTGGAGCCCGCAGAGGACGTCGAAGAGCGTCGTCTTCCCGGCGCCGTTGGGCCCTATGAGCCCGGTGACCGCGCCGGCGGGCACGTCGATGTCCACGTCGAGCAGCGCCTGGACGCCGCCGAAGCGCAGCGACACCCCCCGGGCGCGCAGCGCCGGCACGGGGCCGGGCGACACGGGCTCAGGCGACACGGGCCTCGCCCCCCACGACCTCGGGCACGGCGACGGGTGCCCGCACCCGGCGCCGGCGCGCCTCCACGGCGTCCGATGCCAGCCCGAGCAGCCCGTTGGGGAGCCGGCCGATGGCGATCACCCCCACCCCGACGACCAGGGCGGGCAGGCTGCTCACCCACGAGACGTGGCTCTGCAGCACCGGCAGGGTGGCGAGGCTCAGCCCCGCCGCCAGCGCACCCGACGGCGTGCGCACGCCCCAGATGACGAGCAGCAGGAGGAGGGTGAGGCTCACGAGCACCTGGAAGTCGTCGGGGCCGACGGGGCCCTGGAGCCCCCCGTAGAGGGCCCCGCCGAGGCCCGCCAGCCCGGCCGACATGGCGAAGACGGCCAGGCGGGTACGGCGCACGTTGAGGCCCACGGTGGCGCACGCGGCGGGCGAGTCGCTGAGCGCCACGAGGCGGCGGCCGAAGGTGCCGCGGCGGATGGCGAGCACGCCGAGCAGGCACAGGGCGAAGACCACCGCCAAGAAGACGAGCTCGGCGCGCGCCCCGTGCAGCGAGATGCCCGGCAGCCCGACGCGGTGCACGACGATGGACCCGTTGTCGTCGAACAGGCGCAGGTTGGAGAAGAAGACGTAATAGGCGAACTGGGCGAAGGCCAGGGTGGCCAGCGCCAGGTACAGCCCCTTCACCCGCACCGTCGGCCACGCGATCAGACCGCCGACGGCCGCGGAGACGCCCACGGCCGCCAGCACGCCCAGCCAGGACCCGCTCGTGCCGCCGACCTTGCCCATGGCGTAGGCCCCGATCCCCACGAAGGCCATCTGACCCAACGAGATCTGCCCCGCGTACCCGGTGAGCAGCACCAGCGACAGCGCGATGACCCCGAAGACGAGCCCCTGGCTGACGGTGGCGCGCCACGTCCCCGACAGGACGAGGGCGGCGAGCACCCCGCCCACCACCACGGCCGCCGCGCCGAGCAGCGACCTCCGCAGGCCGGTGACCTTGGGGACCCGGGCCACGCGCACCTCGCCCACGGCGCGCAGGCGCTCGACGGGGAGCACCAGGATCACGACGAAGAGGAACGCCATGGGCAGGGCGAGGGCGGGGTTGGGCAGCCAGCTCGACTGCCAGCCGAGTGGCACGTACCCCACCACGTAGGCCTCGCCGAGGCCGATGGCGATGCCCCCGGCGAAGGTCAGCGGCAGGTTCTGCAGCCGTCCCACCACCGCCGCCGCGTAGCCGTTGACGACGATGAGCGTCAGCGTCGTCTGGTCGAGGGTGACCAGCGGGGCGATGAGCACCCCGGCGAGCGCGGCCAGCATCACGCCGGCGATCCACCCGGTCCGGGCGATGCGCACGGGCGGGGCGCCGGCCATGGCCACGAGCTCGGGGTCGTCGACCACGGCCCGCATGGCCACGCCCGTGCGGGTGCGCCGGAGCACCAGCCACAGGCTCCCGGCCACCACCGCGGCTGTGGCGAGGACGATGAGCTGGTGCACCGTGACGTTCACGCCCAGGATGCGCACGCTGTGGCCGGCGAAGAACGGCGACAGCCCCGTCTGGTTCGGCGTGGTGCCCCACACGGTGCTCGCCACCCCCAGGAGGATGAGCATGAGGCCCAGCGTCACCATGAGGGAGCGCTCGGTCGAGGCGCCGTGGAGGCGCCGCATGAGGACGAACTCGATGAGCGCGCCCAGTGCCGGGGCCTCGACGAAGAGGATCAGCAGCACCGCCACCAGGGGTTGGACGTGGTGGTTCTCGGCCAGCTCCCAGTAGCTGAAGGCGGCGAACATCCCGATGGCACCGTGGGCGAAGTTGAACACGCCGGTGGTCGCGTAGGTGACCACCAGGCCGGACGCGGTGATGGCGTAGATCGCCCCGGTGGCGATGCCGATGACCGTGTACGACCAGAACGCGCTCATGCGCGGCTCACGAAGACGGAGCGGTGTAGTACGGCGCGTCGCACCGGAAGCCGCTCGCCGGCATGTCGGTGCGGACGAACTGGCCGTTGACGATCTTGGCCAGCAGGTAGCAGGACGCGGGCTGCTTGCCGGCGGGGTCGGACGGGGCAAGCAGCCCGTCGGCGTCGAACGAGTGGACCTGGCCGAGCGCAGCGAGCAGGCCGGCCTGTGTCGGGTTCGGGCCGGCGTTCTTCAGCGCCTGGACGTACAAGGCGGCCGACGTCCAGCCGTAGATGGTGAAGATGTCCGTCGGGAACCCCGGGTACAGCCCGTGCACCCACGTGAGGAACTGCGACACCGCCGGCACCGACCCCGCGTCGGCGCCGAGGTAGAGCGCCTGGGTCTGGTTCAGGTACGTGCCGTCGACCACGGAGGCGCCGCCGGCCTGGGAGACGAAGTCGGCGGTGTAGATGGGGCCGCCGGAGAACACGAGCTGCGGGTGGAAGCCCTGGGTGTGCGCCTCCTGCATGAAGCGCGCCGCGTGCGAGCCGTCGATGGCGGTGAGGTCGACGGCCTGGACCCCCGCCTGCTGCATCTTGATGACGTCCGCCGTGAAGTCGGTCTCCAGCGGGCCGTAGGTGCGGCTGTAGACGATCTGGTAGCCCTCGTGCTCCATGGCCGCCTGCTGGCCGGCCGCCTGCGCCTCGGAGGACGCCACCCCGGCGACCAGTGTGCCGACGTGCTTGATGGCCTCGGGGAACTTGGACTTGTAGTACTCGAGGGGCCCGAGCTGCCACCCTGGCTGCAGCGGGGACGGCGAGAAGGTGTTGGGCAGCTGCGACGTCGAGGTGTTGAGCGTCTCGGAGACGTTGGGCACCGACGGGTTGGCCGCGAGGACCTGGCCGCCGCAGTTGTCCTGCAGCGAGAAGGACCCGGTGAAGGCGATGACCTGGGACAGGAACTGCTGGGTCAACGACTGGTTCAGGTTGCAGCTGAATTGGTCGTCGCCCGAGAGGAGCTTGAACTTCCGCCCGTCGAGACCGCCGAGGGAGTTCTGGTAGGCGAGGTATGCGTCGGTGCCCACCAACGCGCCCTTGAACAGCCCGGGGACGATCCCCCCGATGGTGGCGATGTTGGCCGACACGAAGCAGGACGCCGCGTCGGCACACACGGTCTTGGTCGCCGACATCGAGGGGGTGACCCCCGACCCCCCGGCCCCGGCGCCGCTGCCCGAGCTGGTCGTGGTCGACGACGACGTGCTGGTGCACGCCATGGCCGTCACCGCGAGGGCCACCAAGGTGGTCGCCACCCGCGCGCGCGTCTGCCCGAACCTGCTCACCGATGCCCCCCAATCCTGTGCCGTGGCCCACCACGACGACGGCGTCTCGTCGCCGTCTGCAGCGGCGCGCCAGCTTGCCACAATCGCTTCACCGCAGGCTCCGCCACCGGGACCGCCTCGGCACCGGCGACACGACGATTGTACGTGCGAAGGGTGCGCGAGGTGCGTGCAGGGCCGGGCCGGCCTACGACGGGCCGGGGGCGGGGGCCCGGTCGTCGAGCCCAAGATCCGGCCAGCCGGGCACCGTCGTGCCGGACACCCCGGCGTGGTGGCGCACGTGCTCGAGGAAGCGCACGATGGCCGCCACGGCGTGCGCGGACCGGATCGACGGCAGCACGTCGAAGGCGTGCTGCGTGAAGGGGAGCTCGGCGTAGAGCACCGGGGACCGGGAGACCGCACGCAGCGCGGCGACGAAGCGCTGGGCGTCGCGGATCTGGGCGATGGTGTCGTTGCGGCCGTGGAGCACGAAGAACGGCGGCGCGTCCTCGCGTACGCGGAAGAGGGGCGACGCGTCCTCGAAGAGCGCCGGGTGCTCGACACAGCGCACCTTGAACACCTGGCGCTCCATGAGCGCCATGAAGCCCTCGTCGTAGCGGGTGGCCACCCCGCCGCGGGTCATGTCGTAGACGCCGTAGACGGGGACGCACGCCTCCACGGCGGTGTCCGCCTCCTCGAAACCCGGCTGGTACTGCGGGTCGCCCGCGCTGAGGGCGAGCAGGGCGGCGAGGTGGCCGCCGGCAGACCCGCCCGTGACGGCCACGAAGCGCGGGTCGCCGCCGTACGCCTCGATGTTCCGGCGCACCCACACCAGGGCCCGCTTGCAGTCGACGATGTGCTCGGGCCAGGTGTAGCGAGGCGACAGCGCGTAGTTCACGGTGACGCACACCCACCCACGCCGCGCCAGCTCGTGCATGAGGGGGAACCCCTGCTCGCGCTTGTCGCCGACGACCCACCCGCCGCCGTGGATGTGGAGCAGGACGGGGGCGCCCGCGGGCGGCGCGTCCCGCCGCCGGATGACGTCGAGGCGATGGCGCCGCGCCCCGTCCCCGACGTAGTCGACGTTCTTGAGCACCCGGACCGAGCGGGCGGGGCGCGGCAACGGGTAGACGAGACGCTGCCAGCGCCACATGGTCTCGCGCCCGCTCTTGGGGAGGGGGACGGCCAGCCCGCCGGGCGGCACCCCGGGGAGGGGGACCTCCTCCTCGGCCCGCAGGAGCACGTCGTGGGCACGGTCGCCGATCCGGGCCAGCACCAGCAGGCCCGCCCACGCCACCAGGGTCACCGCCAGCCCCACCCATCCCGGCCAGTAGCCGAAGGCGCCGGCGAAGGCGAAGCCCACCGTGACCCCCGCCTGCCAGACGATGTGCCACACCGGCATCTCGCCCGTGTACCAGGCGGCGAAGAAGCTCGGGACCAGGAACACCGTGACCCGGATGGGCCGGAAGGCGTTGAGCACGAGCACGAGGCCCATCAGGCTCAGGACCAGGTACGCCCACGACCACGCCATGGCACCATCCTGCCTCCCGGTGAGATGATTCGGCCAACACCCGGGCCGCCGACGCCCGGGGGGACAGCGAGGCGAACGGCATGGAGCGGCTGACCGGTCTGGACGCTGCGTTTCTCTACCTGGAGACCCCGAGTCTCCACATGCACGTGTCGATGGCGGCGGTGTTCGACCCCAGCACCGTCCCCGGCGGCTACTCGTTCGAGAAGCTGCGCACCGTGGTGGGGTCGCGCCTGGCCCTGGCACCGGTCTTCCGCCGCCGGCTCGTAGAGGTGCCCCTGCGCCTCGGCCATCCGTACTGGATCGACGACCAGCACTTCGACCTCGACTACCACCTGCGCCGGGCCGCCCTGCCGTCGCCGGGCGGCATCCACGAGCTGGCGCAGTTCGTGGGGGACGTCTGCAGCCGCCAGCTCGACCGCACCAAGCCCCTGTGGGAGATGTACATCGTCGAGGGGCTCGAGCACGGCAACGTGGCCATGGTGTCGAAGATCCACCACTCGACCATCGACGGCGTCTCCGGTGCCGAGCTCCTGGCCCAGCTCTTCGACCTCGAGCCCGATCCGCCGCCGCGCGAGGTGCCCGCCGCCGGCCCGGTCGACGACAAGATGCCCTCGGACCTCTCCCTCATCGCGCAGGCCCTCGCCGCCCGCCTGGCCGCGCCCCTCGACATGACCCGCCTCGCCTGGCGCACGGGGCGCTCGGTGCTCAACGTGCGGCGTGTCAGGCGCGGCGGGAGCGACGCCAAGGGGGCCCTGCCGCTCACCACTCCGCGCACGTCGCTCAACGCGGCGATCACCGCGCACCGCAAGGTGGCCTTCGCCTCGGTGGGCCTCGACGACGTCAAGGAGCTCAAGAACGCCCTCGGCGTCACGGTCAACGACGTGGTCCTGGCCATGTGCACGGGCGCGCTGCGCCGCTACCTGGCCCGGCGCGAGGAGCTGCCCGAGGACCCGCTGGTGGCGACCGTGCCCGTGTCGGTGCACCCCTCGACCCAACACCGCCGCGGTGCCAACAAGGTGTCGGCCATGTTCGTCAGCCTGCCGTGCGGCACCGAGGACCCCGCCGAGCGGGTCGAGATCATCCGCTCGGGGACCAAGGGCGCCAAGAGCGAGCACAACGCGCTGGGTGCGGAGGTGCTGCTCAACTGGACCGAGCACGCGACGCCCAACGTGTTCTCCACCGCAGCCCGCGCCTACACGCGCCTGCGCCTGGCGGAACGGCACCGGCCGATCCACAGCCTCATCATCTCGAACGTCCCCGGACCCGACTTCCCCCTCTATCTCGGCGGGGCCGAGCTGGTGGCGGGCTTCCCCCTGGGCCCCGTCATGGACGGCGCGGGGCTCAACGTCACCGTCATGAGCTACCGCGGCGTCCTCAACTGGGGCCTCATGGCCTGTGCCGAGACGGTGCCGGGCGTGGACGACATCGCCGCCGCCATCCCCGAGGCCCTCGACGAGCTGCGCGCCGCGGCGGGCCTGGGCCCGGCCACCCCCACCGGGATCGCACCACGCGCCTCCGCCGCTCGCCGCGCCCCGTCGAGGCGGACGGCGGCGCGAAAGGCGGCGGCCGAGCCGGCGGACCCGGCGTCGCTCGGCGCCGAGACCCGGGAGACGGCGGGCCGGGGCTGACGGGGACGCCGGACGCGTCGGGCGGCCGCGGCGATGTGGACGTCGCCACGGCGCGCGTAGCGGATCTCGGGAACGTCCACGCGACGGCCCGAGGCGGTGACGAACTGCTGCCTCGTCAGTCGGCGGACCGGCGCGACCGGACGTACTCGGCCGTGCCCGCCAGGAAACCGGCGACGTCGGCCGCCTTGGACGACGCAAGGTCGCCGAACCACGCGGGCACGTAGACCTCGAGCGCGCCGGCGCGCAGGCCCTCGAGGACGGCGTCGACGGCCTCGCCGACGGTGATGGGCGTGACGTCGGCGTCGAACGGGTCGTTGTCCGGCAAGGTGAAGAGCTCGGTGTCCACCACGCCGGGGTACACGGTCATGGCGCGCACCCCCGTGTCCCACAGGTCGACCGCCAGCGACTCCGAGAACACGGCCAGGGCCGCCTTGGACGCGCTATAGGCCGCCTCGCCCGGTGAGCTGAGCACGGCGGCCACCGAGGCCACGTTGACGATGCGCCCGTGGCCGCGGGCCAGCATGCCCGGCAGCAGGGCCAGGGTGAGGCGGGCCGGCGACAGGAAGTTCACGGCCATGACCTGCTCCACCGTGGCCGCGTCGAGCCGGGTGGCGTGGCGCCGCTTGGGGATCCCGGCGTTGTTGACGAGCACGTCGACGCCGCCGAGCTCCTCCACCGCCGCTGCTGCCAGGCGGTCGACGGCGGCGGGGTCGGCCAGGTCCACCACCCACATGCGCGACGCGGGGGCATGGGCGCGACAGCGCTCGAGGGTCTGCGCCAGCCGGTCGGCCCGGCGAGCGCAGATGCCCACCACCGCACCGGCGGCCGCCATGGCCTCGGCCAGGCCAGCGCCGATCCCCGACGAGGCGCCGGTCACGAGCACGCGTCGTCCCTCCAGCCCGTAGCCGAACCCCTCGGTGTCCCCCGCCACCGTCAACCCCCCAGGTCCAGGCCGTCGAGGAATCCCACCAGCGCGGTGTTGACCTCGGCCGGCTGCTCCTGCTGCACCCAGTGCCCCGCCCCCTCGACGAGGACGGTGCCGCGGGGGTCGAGGAGCCACCCCTCCATGCGCTCGGGCGACCACATGCGGATCGCGCCGTCGAGCGCACCGGCGATGAAGAACGCCGGGACCTCCACCTTGGCGCCGGCCAGGTGCGCGGATCGTTCCCAATTGCGGTCCATGTTGCGGTACCAGTTGATGCCGCCGGTGAACCCGGTGCGCGCGAACTCCGTGACGTACACGTCGAGCTCCTCCTGGGTGATCCAGGTCGGGAGCGCGCCAGGCTCGGGGATGCGCTCGACGAGGCCCCGCCCGTCGTCGGGTCCGAGGACCCCGCCCTCGCTCGACCCGCCGGCCCACGCCGTCAGGATCCGGGTCACGGTGGTGCGCGGGTCGGCCCCGAGGTCGGCGTCGGCCACGCCGGGCGCCTGGAAGTAGCTGATGTAGAAGAACACCCCCGGGTTGCGCGCCTCGAAGTTGGCCACCGGTGGGCGCGTGGGACGCGGGATGAACGGCACGCTCATCCCGACCACGCCGTGCAGCCGCCCCGGCGTGCGCAGCGCCACGCCCCAGGCCACCATGGCCCCCCAGTCGTGGCCCACCACCACCGCCTTGTCGATGGCCAGCGCGTCGAGCAGGCCGACGACGTCGCCACAGAGGTCGTCGAGCCCGTAGGCGGACACCTCCTCGGGGCGCGACGAGCGGCCGTAGCCGCGCATGTCGGGGGCCACGGCCCGGTACCCCGCGTCGGCCAGGGCGGGGAGCTGGTGGCGCCACGAGTAGGCCAGCTCGGGGAAGCCGTGGAGCAGGACCACCGCCGGCCCGACCCCGGCCTCCAGGACGTGCAGGTCGATCCCGTTGGCCCGCACGAGCCGTCCGGGAGCGGGGCTCGACGCGCCCACGATCACGCGTCCGCGATCATGCGGCCACCGTGGCGGCCGCGGACCGCGGCTCGCGGACCAGTCCCGCCCCGGATCACGAGATCGTGCATGGTGCCGCTCCTTCCACGCGCCGGCGGTTCATCGTAGGCGGAGGGCTCCCGGGTGCGCCCGATGCGCCCGGCGGCCCCGGGGTTTATCCTGCGGGCACGAACGACCGGGAGGCACGATGACCACCGCATTCGAGATCGCTCCCACCGCCATCCACCGGGGCGAGGACGAGCTGCCCTTCGTCACCGCGCCGGACTCGACCCGCATCCAGCTGCTGCAGGTGGACCTGGCCGCCGGCGTATGGGTCGTCCGCACGTTGTTCCCGCCCGGGGTCACCGTGCAGACGCACAAGCACACGGGGCAGGTCTTCGCCTTCACCACGACGGGGAGCTGGCACTACCTCGAGAGCCCGGAGGCCGTGAACGTGGCCGGGTCCTACCTCTTCGAGCCGGCGGGATCGGTGCACACGCTCCACGTGCCGTCGGCCAATGAGCAGGTCACCGACGCGTGGTTCGTGATCCACGGCGCCAACCTCAACCTGACCCCCGAGGGCGCCGTGGAGATGGTCATCGACGCAGCCGGGATGCTCGCCGTCTACCGGGCGATGTGCGAGGCCGAGCACGGCGTGGCGGACCCTCCGGTGGTCGTGGTGGGAACCGAGTGATCCACGGGGGGCGGGGCTAGCTGCGGCAGTAGCCGTAGGGGTCGATGGAGCCGCCGTCCTGCACGGCCCAGGAGTTGTGCGCCTCGTTCATGTAGGCGGCGGGGCACGGGTCGGTGATGATGATCATCTTCTGCCCGGGCGCGCACGGGTACGAGCTGATGCAGGTCGTCGCCTGGTGCCCCTGGGAGTCCCCTGGGCACACCAGCTGGAAACCGGGAGCGGCGTAGGCGGTGAGGTAGGCCAGGGCCGGCCCGCACCCGTAGGCGGTGGCCTGGCCCTCGGGCGGCACCCCGTTCGACGCCGGCGCGGATGCCGGCGCGACCGTCGTGGTGGGGACCGGTGGGGGCGGCGGCGGGGGAGGCGGCGGCGCGGTGGTCGTGGGCACCGTCGTGGTCACGGGGACCGTGGTCGGCGTCACTACCGCCTGCGTCGTGGTCGGGACGTGCGCGCCCAGCGTCGCCAGCGCGTCTCGGTGCACGGTGGCGGCGGCGTCGGAGGGGGCGAGGCCGCTCACCATGAGGACGACGGCGCCGGCCAGCAGCGCGGGTGTGACGGCGGCGGCGAGCCAGTGGGTCCACCGGCGCGCCACGCGCCCGGACGACGTGGGGCCGCGGCGGCGCCGGGGCGGGGCGCCGGCGTCGGCCGGCTGCATGCGGGCGTGCGAGGTCGCGGTGATGCGCACGACGAGGTTCCTTCGAGGGTCGCGTCGGTGCCGATCCCCGCTGCGGTCCCCGGGTCGCGGCGTGGCGACCGGGTCCCGCGGGTCCGGGGTTCGACGTTGTCGCCGGAGTGATCGGCGGGCGGTCCCCGAAAGTTGACGGGTTTTCGGACAACCCTGCCCGGGCCGGCCCCGACGGCGCCCGCCCGTGGCCGTGGCCGGCGCGGCCGGCGGGGCCCGTGGGGGCGACCCCCGCCCGACGCGCCTGGCGCGGCGCGGGCGGGGTCAGGCCGGGAAGGTGACGCCGAGCTCCTGCGCTCTGGCCGCGATCTCCTCGGGCATCACGTTCTTGAAGAGGAACAGGTCCTGGGCCATGCGGTAGTTCGGCGCCAGCCCCTTGACGTAGCGTTCGAAGTAGAAGACCTGCTTGGCCACGAGCATGAGCTCCTGTGGTGCCTTCGCCCCCATCGACTCGGCCAGCGCCACCTGCTGCTTGAAGATCTCGCCCAGATCCACCGACGAGGTGTCGAGCTCCAACATGGGCTGCAAGACCATCTGGAGGCGCATCCCCACCTCCTCGTCCGTCCCGATCGCCTCGTCGAGCACACCGACGTCCTTGTAGTTGCGCACGACCCGCGCCCAGTCGTTGTCGACGAGCGCGGTGCGGAACAGGTCGATGATCAACTTCTTCCACGCGTGGGGCAGCTCGCCCATGAGCCCGAAGTCGAGATAGGCGATGCGGCCGTCGTCGAGCACCCAGATGTTGCCGGCATGGACGTCGCCGTGGAAGGGCCCGTGGATGCAGATGGCCTCCATGGAGACTTTGATCCCCTTGCGCAGCAGCGTCTGGGTGTCGATCCCGCGCTCGCGCAGGATCTCGAAGGAGTCCACCGGCACCCCGTACATGCGCTCCATGCAGATGACGCGCGGGCCGCAGTAGTCCCAGTAGACCTCGGGCGCGGTCACGTCCTCGTTGTCGCCGAACGCGCCGATGGCGTCGCGAAATCGACTCTGGCGGTGCGCCTCGAGCGCGCAGACGATCTCCTGGTTCGCGGTCGTGTACATGTCGGTGACGAAGGCGCACAGCTGGAGGCGGTCACCGAGCTTGGTCCGCTCGCCCAGACGGGCGAGGCGGTAGAGGATGCGGAGGTCCGCGTTCATCGTCTTGCGGATCCCGGGACGCTGGACCTTCAGGACCGCCTCCCGGCCGTCGGGCAGGACGCACGCGTGGACCTGGGCGATGGAGGCCGAGGCCAGGGGCTCGTCGTCGAACCACTTGAAGAGCTGGGCGGGCGGGCGGCCGAGGTCCTCGCGGATGACCCTGCGGACCTCGGACGCGGGGAACGGGGGGACGCTGTCGAGGCAGCGCTTGCACGCCTCGGCCAGCGGCTCGGGGAACACCCCGGGCGACGAGGTCACCAGCTGGCCCGCCTTGACGAAGGTGGGGCCGAGCCGCTCGAAGGCGTCGACGAGCCCCGACGAGGCGGCGAAGGCCAGCGAGCGCCCCCGCCGGCGCACCACCCAGCGCGTCAGCGCCCGAGCCACCGACCAGAACATGACCCACCCCACCGCCATCAGCCGCACGACGTCGCCCACGACGGGCTTGTCGAGTGGCGGCGCGTCCACGGTGATGGCCGTCGCCGGCGGCCCCTCGGCCCAGGGCCCGCGGAAGGAGGTGAGGATCCCGGTGGGCGCCCGCTCGGCACGGGGCGCCTCCGAGGCGCGCGCCAGCGCGCTGTCGCCGCTCACGATGCCCACCAGGGCTCCCGCCTGGACCACCGGGACGTGGCGGATGCCGTGCCTCGACATGAGCTCGTGGGCACGCTCGAGCGGGCTGTCGGGTTCGACGGTGACGAGCCCGAGGCTCATGCGCGTGGCCACGGTGGCGGTCGTCGGGTCCGCGCCGTCCACGACCAGAGTGACGATGTCGCGCTCGGTGAGCATCCCCACCGGTCGCCCCGACTCGTCGACCACCACGGCGGCCGAGCGCCCGCCCGCCCGCAGGGCGCGGGCGGCGTCAACCACCGAATCGGTGCGCCGCAACGAGAGCACGTCGCGCTCCATCGCTTCGCCCACCGTCGCCGGTTCCATCACCCGATCTTCTCGCACCCGGCCCGTCTGCCACGCCCGGCGCGGGCGACGGTCAGCATCGCTCGTCGAGGCGACTCAGCCGGCGGCCCGGGCGTCGGCGTTGACGACGCCGAAGGGGCCGGGCTCGCGCCGGCGCAGCCGCAGCACGACGGGCCCCGCCTGGCGCAGGGCCCGGGGCAGCACCGGGGTCGAGGCCTTGCTGGCCCGGCAGTAGGCCCGGAAGGCGGCCTCGTGCACCGGCGTCCAGGGGAAGTCGAAGCGCCCACGCAGCACCGGGGGGAGCATGCCCACGCCGAGGAAGTACAGGACGCGGCCGAGGGGCACCCCTGCCGCGCCCCACAGCGACGCCGGCAGCCAGCGCGCCGGGGACCCGCCCACGGCGAAGCGGGCGCGGGCGCGCAGGCTCTGGACGACGTCGTTGTCCTCCAGGACCTCGTCCACCATGACGGTGAGATAGCCGTCGAACTCCCGCCACGTGGCCGGCAGCTCGGCCCGTCGCACGCCCAGGACGTCGCCGAGCTCAAGCCACTGCGACCAGAACTCCTCGCGCTCGTCGGCGTCGAGCGTCGTGCCCATCAGCTGGTGCCCGCGGATCATCGCCAGGGCGATCGACGCGTGCACCCAGGCGTAGGCGGCGGGGTCCAGGGCGCTGTAGCGCCGCCCGCGCCCGTCGACGCCCCGGATGGCCCGGTGCGCTTCCCGCAGCCGGCGGGCGAGCTCGTCGACCGAGGCCCGGTCGCCGTAGCCGAGCAGCATCACGTAGTCGACGGTGCGGAAGAAGCGTCCCCAGGGATCGGCGTCGAAGGTGGAGAAGTCGCGCGTCCCGGCGGCGACGACCGGGTGCGCGGCCTGCAGGGCGAGGGCGAAGCCCGCGCCACCGGCCGCCGCCCGTGGATCGCTGACGCGGCGGCAGAGGATCGAGTCGGGACCGAGCAGCGCGCCCGCACGCGCCTGTGCGCTCACGGCGGCGCGGCGCCGACACGCCGGCGCGCGTCGAGCAGCTGCGGCGGCGGGCCGCCGACCCGGCCCAGGGCCCGCACCAGGGCGCGGCAGGCCGCCACCTGGGGCACGGGGGGCTCGGCCAGGCGCAGCAGCCGGCGGGCGACCGGCGGCAGCACGGCCGTGGCCCCGGCCACCAGCAGGGCCCACGCCGGGCGGGCGGCGGCGGGCAGGCCGGGCCCGGCCCGGAGGAACCGGACGGCCAGCACCGCCTGCTCGCCCACCGCCAGGCTGGGGCGGTGCCGGCGCATCGCCGCGTCGAGCTCGGCCCACGAGCGCGGCGGGCTCGCCACGCCCATCGCCTCGCCCACCCGAGCCGTCTCGGCCACATAGGCGTCGAGCTCGTCGTCGGTCATGGGGTGCGCGGCGAACCGCCGGTTGCCCGCGGCGATGGCCAGGTACTCCGTGCAGTGCACCCAGTCGACGAGCTCGGGGTCCGCGGCGTCGTAGGGCCGGCCGTCGGGCGTGGTGCCCACCACCCGGCGGTGCACGGCCTGGACGCGCCGGCACCACGCGTCGGCCTCGGCGCTCGACCCGTAGACGACGCCCTGGACGAACTCCGCGGTCCGCCGGGTGCGCCCGAGGAAGTCGCCGCCGAAGGCACTGTGGTCCCACACCCCCGCCATCGCCCGCGGGTGCAGCGCCTGGAGCATGAACGCGCTCAGCCCCGACGGCGCCAGCGCGACGTCCGCGTGCACGCGCCAGGCGACGCTCCCGGGCCCGAACCACCCCGGGTCGCCGGGGTCGCACGGCGCCGCCGTGCGCGTCCGGGGGCGGGGGCGGGGCCCCAGGCCGCGCAGGGCGAGGGCCAGCACGGGGGCGAGCACCGGCGCGCCGAGCCCGGACATGGCCCCGGCGACACCGCCCGCCATCGTCTCGGCCGCTCCAGCGCGCGGGGGCACCCATGTCGGTTCGTCCGGCAACTGCGCCCGCGCCGGCGTGGCACCGGTCACCGTCATCGACGCGACCTCCGGGCATCCTCGGTGGCCGGCGGGGGCGAGAGCGACGCCAGGGCCGGCACCAGGTACGTGCGGGCGAAGGCGCGCGCGTCGTCGTCGGTCTCGAGGGGGATGCAGCTCTGGGGCGTGAGGAGGAACGACACCGACAGCCGCACCGCCAGCTCGGCCGCGGCGTCCGGGTCGAACCCGGCCAGCCGCCCGGCGCGCTGCCCGGCGCGGATGTGCCCGGCCAGGTACGCACGGGCCAGGGCGACCATGGCCCCGCCCTGGCGCACGAGCACTGTGGCGAGCATCTCGGGCTCGCGTTGGAGGGTCCGCTGGACGAGCGGGTGGAGCCGCACCGCGGCGAGCGTCGCCGTGAAGCCCTCGACCAGCTGCTGCTCGGGCGACGCCATGCCGGCCACGACCGCATCCACCTGGGCGAACACCCGGCGACCCTCCCGGAACAGCACGGCCCGCAGCAGGTCGTCCTTGCCGGCGAAGCGGCGGTAGACGGTCACCCGGGCGATGCCGACGCGCCGGGCCACCGCCTCGACGCTCAGGTTCCGGATGCCGAAGTCGAGGACGTGCTCGTAGGCGGCGTCGAGGATCCGCTCCCCCGTCGTGTCGCCCGTCGGCCCGGCCGGGCCCAGGATCGTGGCCAGCGACGAGGCCGGGGCTGTAACAGAAGCCATGATTTTGTAACTTTGTCACATGATCGGGCCGGGGACAAGCTTCTCCGGCCGCCGTGGCCGCCGCTCAGCGCCGCAGCTCGGCGGCGGCCGCCTCTGCCGCGGCTGCCGCGGCCTCGAGGAAGGCGCCCACGGCCTTGCGGTGGGCGGTGGGGACCTCGGCGACGATCGCACCGATCCGGCGATGGAAGGTGACCAGTCCCGGCGGTGCCTCGCTGGCTGCCCTGTCCCCGAGCGCGAGGACCACCGACCGGCGGTCGGTGGGATGGCGTCGGCGCCGGAGCCACCCCGCGTCCTCGAGCCGGTCGACGAGCATCGTCACCGCGCCAGAGGTGATTCCCAGGCGCTCGCCGAGCTCCCGCTGCGTCAAGGGGCCATCGCGCTCGAGGTACTCGAGCGCGTCGAGGTCGGTCTCGCTCATCCCCGCCCGGCGGGCCAGCGCGCCCCGCATGCGGTCGCGCGCCAGCCCGAAGCGCTGGAGGGTGCCCGCGAGGTCCTCCGGATCGGCGGTCGCCATTGACCGAACTATAGCAGCAGCTATACTACTTAGTAGACAAGTATCTTAGTAGCTGGCCTATAAGGGAGGTGGTGACCATGGCGACGACCAAGGCCCGCGACGACGGGCACGCGCCAGCCGTGCGCGGCGGGGGCATGGCGCGTGCGTTCTACCGGTTCGCCTATCGCGCCGGCCGCCCCCGCTGGGACGCCGAAGGACCGCACCCCGCCCTCGTCTCCCTGGTGGGTGCACGCACACCGGGGCGGGCGCTGGACCTCGGGTGCGGGACCGGCGCCGATGCGAGCTTTCTGGCGGCGCAGGGATGGCAGGTGGTGGGGGTCGACTTCGCGCCCGAGGCGATCAACGAGGCCAGGGCCCGCCAGCGCCCGGGCACACCCGCTCCCACCTACGTCGTCGGCGACGTGACGCAGCTCCGGTCGCTGGGCGTCGAGGGTCCGTTCGAGCTCGTGATCGACGTGGGCTGCTATCACGGGATCGCGGCCGGTCGCCGCGACGCCTACGCGACCGAGGTGGCGGCGGTGACGTGCGCCGGCGCCGACCTCTTCATCGCCGGGATCGCCCATCCCCCGGCAACCTGGCGGCTCCTCGGTGCCCGCGGCCTCGACCCATCCGACGTGATCCGCCGTTTCGGCAGCCACTTCGATCTGGTCGGGCAGGAAGAGATGCAAGGCGTCGGCCGCCATGCGCGCTTCGTTCTCCTCCACCTGGTGCGCCGAGCGGACCAGGACGGTGGTCCCGATGCCGGTGGCTAGGTGGTCGGCGGCTCGGTGGTCGGTGACCATGTCCACGAACGCGGCTCGATCGGAATACGACACGGC
>Ga0187780_10001362_pt1 | contig 18477 bp, 16 predicted proteins | sample 1015_Q2_SP10_20__FD_132429 | JGI IMG/M metagenome (GOLD analysis project Ga0187780, IMG submission 132429) | Tropical peat soil microbial communities from peatlands in Department of Meta, Colombia - 1015_Q2_SP10_20_MG | ecosystem: Environmental > Terrestrial > Soil > Wetlands > Peat | place...
AAGGCGAAGTGGGCCGACGAGCTGAAGCCCGACCACACCTCGATCCTTTGGTGGGAGCCCACCGGCGAACCGGACGAGGACTACGAGCGTCGCGTGTGGCAGCGGCTTTCGCCGAAGTTGCCGGAGAAGCGGACAAGGTGGTGGGAAGGATTGTTTGAATCGCGGAGACTTGTGGCTGTCGGAGCTGTGGCGGCGCTGATCGTGATCGCGTTTATCGTGGGGCGGCTCAGCCAGCGGCATGTTCCGGGGGGTGAGGTCGTCGATGCAGGAAAAGTCCGCGAACGCGTCCTGGTGGTTGCGGTTGGCGATCACCTGGAACGCTCGCAAATGGTGCTTGTGGAATTGACGAACGCCGAGCCGAAGAAGGGTCAGAAGCTCATTAATATTGCCGCGGAGCAGAAGCGCGCCGAGAATCTCGTGGAAGAAAACCGGCTGTACCGGCAGACGGCGCTGCACGAGGGCGACACGGCGATGGCCAGCACGCTGGAAGAACTCGAACGCGTGCTGCTCGACATCGCCAACAGCCCGGATAAGGTAACGCCCGCGCAATTCGAGTCGCTTCAAAAACGCATCGAGTCCAAAGGAATTTTGTTCAAGGTCCGCGTGGTGCATCAGGACTTGCGAGAGCGGCAGAAAACAAGCAAATCCTCGCCGGACCAGATCAATGCGGGTGTGAAAGAAAGGAACAAGGCATGAACTTGCGGATAACGACGGAAAAGTATCAGAGGTTGCTTGCACGACTAGGAGTGACTTCATTGCTGTTGGCTTTGCCGGCTACCGGCGTGCGTGCTTACGGCGCGGGACCCGGCCAAGAGCAGCAGGGACAGGACGAGGCGGCACGGATTGCTGCCACGCAGAAACAAGAGGCACAACGAGAGCACGAAGAAGAGGCGCGCGAGCGGGAAAAGGAAGCCCGCGAACGCGACCAGGAAAAGAAGGAAGCGGAGCGGGAGCGCATCGACCGCCTGCAGGAACTCTACGACGACGGCCGCGAGGCTTTGGATGACGGACAGTATGCCGAGGCCGCCAAGAAGTTCAGCGAACTCGCGAAACTTCAAGGGCCGCAGACCGATGCCGCGCTCTACTGGCTGGCGTATGCCGACAACAAGCAGGGCAAGCGTGACGCCGCGCTTTCCAACATCGCGGAATTGAAGAAATCCTTTCCGCAAAGCCGCTGGACGAAGGACGCCGAGGCGCTCGCGCTCGAAGTGCGCCAATCTTCCGGCGCGAAGCCGAATCCGGAGGCTGTCGGCGACGAGGAGTTGAAGCTGCTAGCGCTGCAGGGATTGATGAACAGCGATCCGCAAAAAGCCGTGCCAATGATTGAGAAGGTGTTGAATGGTTCTGCTTCTCCTGCGGTGAAATCGAAAGCGCTTTTCGTGCTGGCGCAGAGCGGAACGCCGCAAGCCATGGACATTCTGGGTAAAGTTGCGCTTGGGCAGAGCAACCCGGAACTGCAACGTAAGGCGGTCGAGTACCTTGGGATCTTTGGCGGAGCGGGAGAGGGTGTCGAAGGCGGTATTGAAGGCGGCGTCAGCGGAGGCGTGCAGGGCGGAGTGGGTGGTGCAAAACACAGTGTGAAGAGCGCCGCGCAAATTCTGGCGAATGTCTACAGCACAACTAGCGATCCTTCCGTGAAGCGTGCTGTATTGAAGAGCTACATGCTTGCTGGAGACAGGGCGAGTCTGCTCAACGCCGCGAAGAGCGAGCGAAACGACGACCTGAAGCGCGAGGCCATCAAGCAGCTCGGACTCGTCGGCGGGGAAAATGAACTGGAACAACTCTACCGCATGGAGAATTCCACCGAAGTGCGCAGAGAAATCCTGCAAGCGTTCTTCCTGGCGGGAGACGCGAAGCGGCTGGTGCAAGCGGCGGAAGGTGAAAAGGATCCAGAACTCCGGCGCGCGGCCATCAAGAATCTCGGCCTGGTAGGAGACAAAGAGGCTTCGAGCGCGCTGCAGACAATCTATGCGAGGGAAACTGACCGCAGCCTGAAGGAAGAGGTTTTGAATGCGTACTTCCTTGAAGGCAATTCTGCCGCGCTGGTGGCAATTGCCAAGAGCGAGAGCGATCCGGGACTTCGGAAGAAGGCAGTGGAGAAGTTGTCTTTGGTCGGAGACAAGACGGCGACGGATTACCTGATGGAGATTCTGCAGAAGTGAGGTGGGTGATGCGACGCGAGGAAGCAGCAGCCAGAAAAGTAATCTGCGCGAGTATGTCGGTCGTGGGACTGACGTGCCTAGTCATGGCGCAGCTTCAAGGAGAAGTTCTCTGCGCACGCGCGGAAGTGAAAGCCAGTTCCAGCCAAACCGCAGCTTTAGGAGACACGCCGCGATTTCAGAATGCGAAGGTCGAGACGCGTACGCTTCAAGGGTCTTTAAGAGAAACGTTGCAACGCTGGGCCACCGGAACTACGAAAGCGGAATGGTTTGGCTACGCGGTCACGCAAGTGAAAGGCGAACGCGTGATTTGTTGCGTCAATCACAGTGAGAATTCTCATGGCCGATGCGGGGCGTGCGCACTCGAAAACAACAATTCGGGCGTGAACATCAATACTCCAGGCCCGGGCGAAGGTACGGGAACGGTCGCGCTCGAAGGACAGCAGAACATGGCGGTCATGTTTCGGGCCGAGGGCGGAAAGATCGGCAGGATCCGCATCTTCTCTGAAGACTGCGTCGCCGACGCGGGCGGGCTGAAGGTGCTGTGGCTCGAAGGCGTGAAAGCAGGCGAGAGCGTGGAGTTGCTCGAAACATTTGTGACCGGCGAAAAAGCAGAGAACGAACACCACGACTCGGTAGGCAAGAATGCCTTAGTGGCGCTAGCACTACACGGTGATCCGGCGGCGGATCGCGCGATGGAGGCGATGGTTTCGCCGAACCGGCCAGAGTGGCTGCGCAAGGAGGCAGCGTTCTGGCTGGGCGAGGCGCGCGGCGAGGCTGGTTTGCGCTTGTTGCAGAAGATGGCGCAGAACGATCCAAGCACGCGAGTGCGAGAGCAGGTGACTTTCGCGCTGTCCGTCAGCGGCGAACCGGGTGCGCTGAACGAAATGATTCGCATGGCTCACGATGATCAGAGCTTGCAAGTGCGCGGGCAGGCGCTGTTCTGGCTGGCGCAAAAGGCCGGGAAAAAGGCGGCGAGCGCCATCACCGGAGCGATCCAGGACGATCCGGACACGGAAGTGAAAAAGAAGGCGGTCTTTGCGCTCAGCCAGATGCCTGTGGACGAGGGAATCCCGAAGCTGATTGAAGTGGCGCAGACGAACAAGAATCCCGAAGTGCGAAAGCAAGCCATGTTCTGGCTGGGGCAGTCGGAAGATCCGCGCGCGCTTGCGTATTTTGAGAAAGTCTTGAGCCAATAGCCGACAGCTGCCAGCCAAGGGTCAACTGCTGCGAGCTGAAAGGCCAGCGCAGCTAAGGACGGCATTCACCGCAGCAGGTCTTCTAGCAAGACGCGGGCGTCGGTTTTGGCGTCGCGGTATTTGACGATGACGGCGGCTTGCAAGGAGAGTCCGTACTTGGCGCCGACGGGATGGGTGACGTCGCGCGAGCCGGGAACCACCACGGCATCTTGAGGAATCACCAGCGGCTGGACGTCTTTAGCGGAATAGACCGCGTCGCGAACCAAATCGTAGACAGGGATCGAGCGATTTAAAACTGTGCCGGTGCCCAACACAACGCCGCGCTTGACCACCGTGCCTTCGTAAACTCCAGCGTTTCCACCAATCATGACGTCGTCTTCGATGATGACGGGAAGCCCGCCGACAGGCTCAAGCACTCCGCCGATCTGCGCGGCCGCAGAAAGATGACAATTGCGTCCGATTTGGGCGCAGGAGCCCACCAGCGCGTGGGAATCAATCATGGTGTTTTCGCCGACGTAGGCGCCGGCATTCACAAACATCGGGGGCATGCATATTACGCCGCGGCCGATGTAAGAGCCGTCGCGAATGCTGGAACCGCCGGGAACAATTCGCACGCCATCGGAAAGTGTGATGCCCCGCACGGGGTAAGTGGACTTGTCGAAGAACGGCTGGCGACGTGCATCGAGAGACATATCCACGATCGCGCCCATACGGAATCCGAGGAGAATTCCCTTCTTCACCCATGGGTTGACGCGCCAACCGGCCAGCGAGGCAGGATCGGGCTCTGCGGCGCGGATTTCGCCACGGTTTAGCGCATTCTTGAACGATTTGAACAGCTCAAAATGCTCTTCCCGGTAGGAAGCGGGCGGCGCGTCAAACAGCGCTTCAATTTGAGTTTGCAGCATGAGCTCTTTCCGCCAGCCGCAGCGATTCGAGGACGGCGCGAATGCGTGCTCGATTTTCCGCCTTCGGAGGAACCAGAGGCAAGCGCCAGAAAGGTTCGAGCAAGCCCATTTCCGCCATAGCGGCTTTCACGGGAATCGGATTCGACTCGACGAAGTTGATTTCCATGAGTGCGTGGAAACGTCGGTGAATCTTGCGCGCTCCCTCGAAGTCGCCGGAAAGCGCGAGATGCGTCAACTTGGCCATTTCCGCGGGAATTTCATTAGATACGACGGAAATGACTCCATGCCCGCCCAACGAAATCAAGGGGAGAGTAAGGGAGTCATCGCCCGATAACACCAGGAAATTTTCCGGAACGCAATTGAGGATGGCGCCCATCTGGCCCATATTCCCTGAAGCTTCTTTGATGCCAACGATGTTCGAGAGCTGCGCGAGGCGGAGGACAGTGGCGGGTTCGATGTTGACGCCGGTGCGGCCCTGAACACTGTAAATGACGATGGGAATTTGCACCGCTTCCGCGATGGCTTTGAAGTGCTGGTAAAGCCCCTCTTGTGTCGGCTTGTTGTAGTAGGGCGTAACGGAGAGGATGCCGCTCACGCCGAGGTCAGCAAGTTCACGCGCCCGCGAAATGACTTCGGCGGTGTTGTAACCGCCCGCGCCGGCGAGAACCGGCACTTTGCCCTTGGCGAAGTCCAGCGTGATTTCAACGACGCGCAAGCGCTCCACGTCCGAGAGGGTAGGACTCTCGCCGGTCGTACCGCATGGCACCAGAAAATCGACGCCCGCGTCGATCTGGCGCTTGACCAGCCTGCGAAGGGTGTGCTCGTCGAGCGAGCCGTCACGCCGAAATGGAGTGACCAACGCCGTGCCAGTTCCCCTAAACATGTGTTGCTCCTTTACCGGTGCTTTTGAGTCTGCACTTCACTCAACTAACAGAGAGAGATTCCTCGGGCCAAAAGGCCTGAGCTACCGCCGGAATGACGCGCGAAGGTTTTCCTCCTAAGGAGCCGCCGCGGCTTCCGCACCTCGCAGCTCCGTCAGAATCTCTCGAAACTCAAAGACACCTTGCTTGCCAACAATCCAGCGAGCGGCTTGCAGTGCGCCGCGGGCGAATCCTTCGCGGCTGCGCGCGGTGTGGCGGAGAGTGATTGTGTCTGCCTGCGAATCGAAGCCGATCTCGTGCGTTCCAGGATGAGCGCCCGCCCGATTCGAGCTCATAGCCAGCGGCTGGTTGAAACCAGCTTGGCGCATTTCCTCAGCGAGCTTTTTCAACGTGCCGGAGGGAGCGTCTTTCTTGGCCGAGTGATGGATTTCCCAGCCCCAGGCTTGGTATTCAGGATGCTGCGCAAAGAGCGTGGCGGCTCGGCCAACAATGTCCAGAAAAAGATTCACTCCGACAGAAAAATTAGCGGCATAGACAAGAGCGGTTTGCGCAGCGATGACCTTTTCTCTGACTTGCGGCAAATGTTCATACCAACCGGTTGTGCCGCAGACAGTGCTGACTCCGAGCGCAGCCAGCCTGCAAAGATTCTCGGGAGCAGCCGAAGGAGTGGTGAACTCGATGGCGATGGTCGCGCCTTTCAGGGATTCACGCGAGAGAGAGTTAATGTTTGATCGCGAGAATTGCGCGCGCACTTCAAATCCGCACTCCGGGGCGAGTTGGTCAACCAAACAGCCCATCTTCCCGCAACCCACGATGGCCAGGGGGATGGTCATGATGTTGGAGCTCCTGTGGCGAGCAATTGGCGTACCATGCGCGCATAAATTTCAACGGCATCCGACACTTCCTGCTTGGCGATGCGCTCCTCGGCCGTGTGCGCGACGTGAATGCTGCCGGGGCCGATGAGAAACGGCTGGCCCCAGGTACCGTTGAATGTTGGGATGTCGGTCGTGAAGGCAACGGAAGTCGTCGGCAATCCTTCGAGCGCCGAGAGATGAACCGCGGGACAGCAGAACACTTCGCGTGCTTCGACATGGTGCAAGTCGGCGGCACGAGCGACGGCAGCACGGAGCAGCCCCGGTTCGCCGACCAGCCGGAACATGATTTCCGCACAAGCTTCATCTGCGACAACGTTGGGCGCGCGGCCGCCACGAATTGTTCCGACGTTGAGCGTGGGAAGCCCAAAAACATCGTCGCTCGGAAGCGGAATTGCGCGTATATCGTCCAGCGCATCGAGCAGCGAATGAATCGCGGAATGGCCCAGCTCCGGGTAACCGGAGTGAGCGAGCTTGCCTTTGGCAACGATTTCATAGCGCAGCGCGCCTTTCGAGCTAAGCGCCAACCGATTTTCCGTTGGTTCGCCATTGATGAGAAAGCGTGAGCCGCGCGGCGCCGCAGCCGCCGCGTGGGCTCCAGCGCTGTCGCGTTCTTCACCTACGACAAAGAGGAGCGCAAAATTGCGCGTACCGGAAGCGAGAAGCGATTCCGCAGCAGCGACCATCGCCGCGATAATGCCTTTGGCATCGCATGCGCCACGGCCATGGATGTGCATTTCATCTTCGGAGGAGGAGATGAACGGCGGCACAGTGTCCATGTGAGTGGAGAGCGTAACAACGGGGTCCCCGAAGCAGACAAGCAGGTTGTCGCGCTCGGACGCTGCCGGGAGCCGTTCGAGGCGACCGTTTTCGCGGGCGGCCAGATCCGAGAGGTGCGCGAACAAGTAATCCACGACGGGCTTTTCCCGACCGGTGGTGGAGTCGAGATCAATGAGGGTACGGGTTAGAGTGAAAAGATCCATAGTCCTCGAGCCAGGTGGAGTTTGGGGAGGCACAGGACGAAAGGGAAGACCGCGAAGGGACTCGCAGTGGTCTGCCTTTCGATAGCGCTCCACCTGCGGAAGGTCCGCGGATGACAGTGAGCAGGTCTTAGACCTGAACCCCAACCGCAACGGGATCAGCAAACGCTGCGATTTCGGCGGCGACCCGAAGTCTCTCCGGATTTGGCTGCTGGGCCAGGCCCCTTTCGACGAGCTCCCGCTGCTGATCGGGAAAACAGGCTCGGCTACTCATTGCCGCCGCACCTCTACCAAGGCTCTTCCACGGTAGAGGAAAACGGATGAGGTGTCAATGCGCGCCCTCCGGGAGAACCTTCAAAGCTCAAGTGGTTGCAGAGGAAAGTGCTGCGAGGCGACGAGAAGTTCGCCGGTGAAGGAAGATTGGGCGGGGCGACGGTTCAGGGCTTCTTCGGCGGAAATCCTAGCGGTGTATACATTGTTATTCTCTTCAGACAGATGGGCGAGGACGAGATAGCGGGCGCGAGTGTCAAATCCATCCGGATCGGCGAGGAATTCGCTGACTGCATGGTTGGAGAGGTGTCCGTGACGGGAAAGAATGCGCTGCTTGACGATCCAAGGATACGGCCCAACCTTAAGCATCTCCACGTCGTGGTTCGACTCCAAAACGAGACAATCACTTCCGCGAAGATGGACCTTGACGAGCTCAGGCATATAGCCCAGGTCGGTACAGATTGCCACCTTTGTGCCATTAGTGCGAAAAGTGAACGCGATGGGATCGGCGGCATCGTGAGGAATCATAAAAGCATCAACGTCGATGTCCCCGATACAAAAATGCTGGCCACCCGCAATCGTTTCGACGCCGCGGAGACGCTTACCGAAAGTGTCAGGGAGGATGCGCTGGAGAGCGGCCATTGTTGGTTCGGTGACGTACAGCGGGGCTCTCCACATGCCCAGGACCTGCGGGAGGCCATTGCAATGGTCAGTGTGCTCGTGAGTGATTAAAACCGCGTCGAGGCGGTCGATTTCTCTGCCGACGGCGGCGAGGCGGGCCAAGGTTTCGCGCTTTCCGAGGCCGGCGTCCACAAGGATGCGGGTGCGTTCGGTTTCGAGCAACGTCAGATTGCCCGAACTGCCGGACGCGAGAATGGAAACGCGCAAGCCGATTGGGATTTCCCCCAGAACAGTTTAGATCAGCAAAACTTTCCAAATAATGGCAGAGCGTACTAGCAGCGTCAATGCCCAACAAGAGGTGAGACTTCGTCAGGCAGAAGGAAAACTTTGTGGCTTCTAGCAAGCGAGCCGGGCGCGATCAAGGGTGAAGCCATTGAGGGGTCCAAGGACGGTAACGGCGATGCGCTCGGTTTGGAAGAATTCCCGGGCGAGCGCCTGAACTTCGTCACGCGTGACAGCTTCGATGGAAGCGAGGATTTCGTCCAGCGAGGAGAAGCGGTGGAAGTAAAGCTCCTGACGAGCCAGATTGGACATGCGGGAACTGGTGGATTCCAGAGAAAGCATGAGGGAACCTTTGAGGTGGTTCTTCGCGCGGAGTAACTCTTCCTCCGACACGGGAGATTCCTTCATGGCGCGGAATTCCGCAATGGTCATATCCAGAACCTTGCCGACGGTTTCTTTGGCTGTGCCGGCATAAACGCTGAGCATACCGACGTCAGAATAAGGAGTCAGTTCGCTGAAAACGGCGTAAGCCAACCCTTGTTTTTCGCGAATATTCTGAAATAGCCGCGAGGACATGCCGCCGCCAAGGAGGTTGTTCAGGACAGCGACGGCGAAGCGGCGTTCGTGAGCGATCGGCAACGATGGCACACCGATGCACAGATGAACCTGCTCGAGGTCGCGCTTGGCCTCAAGATGAATGGGCGCAGCGGTGGAAGGGACTGCATCTTTGTCGGGCTTGCCCAGGGGCTTCAAGCGGCCGAATTCTTTTTCGACGAGGTCAAGCACCTGTTCATGGGTGATGTTTCCGGCGGCGGTCACTAGAATGTGGTCCGGCGCAAACCAATTGTGGAAACGGCGGCGGATGGCTTCACGGTCGAATTTCTGGACAGTTTCAGGGGTCCCGAGGATGGGCCGGCCCAAGGAGTGATCGGGCCAGAAGCCGCGAGTGAAAATGTCGTGGAGGAGGTACTCGGGATTGTCCAGGTCCATTTTGATCTCTTCGAGGACGACCTGACGCTCCCGCTTCACATCATTGGAATCAAATTTGGGGCGCAACACGAGATCCGCAAGGACATCGAAGGCGATCGGCAAATGTTCATCGAGGACTTTGGCGTTGAAGCAAATCTGCTCTTTGGAGGTAAAGGCGTCGAGCATGCCGCCGACGGAGTCCATTTCGCGAGCGATGTCTTCGGCGGAACGGCGGTCCGTACCCTTAAAGACCATGTGTTCCAGGAAGTGGGCCAGGCCATTCTCCGCTGGCACTTCACGGCGAGAGCCGTTGCGCACCCATAGACCCACAGAGACGGAGCGGACGTGCTGCATGGTCTCGGTGATAGTGACCAGGCCGTTGGGCAAAACGTGACGATGGATGTCGCGCGCGTTGGAGACCATACGCTATTCTTGCACACAGAGAAGTGCGTGGCGAGAGTCGAAAGGCGGCTGGTCAGCACGCTCGTAAGGCATTTATTAACAACAGCTTAGTGGCGCTTTGCCAGGCTGAGCCGCCTTCGAGCTGGGCAGCCGACTGGGGCGCGCTGGGTTTGATGAGAGAATGGAGCGTGTGGCGGAGAAGTAATCGATGGAGTTGCTGGGCAAGACTAAAGCAGAGTTGCAAGCGTTCTGCCGCTGGCTGGGGGAGTCGCCGTATCGCGGCGGGCAGATCTACCACGCCCTTTACGCTGAACGGAGGTTGGACTTGGACTCCATGACTAACCTGCCGACAGATTTGAGGGCGAAGCTTGCCAGGGAGGCAAGGATCACGCTACCGCTGGTGAGGAAGCGGTATCGGTCCGACGATGGCTCGGTGCGCTACTTGCTCGGCTTAAGCACTCCTGAGGACCAACCTCGGATGAAGGCAGCGGCGGTGGAAGCCGTGTTCATGCCGAGCGAGGCGCGGCAGACCATCTGTATTTCCACCCAGGCGGGTTGCGCAGTGGATTGCCAGTTCTGCTTGACAGCGCAACTTGGATTGATCCGGAACCTCACCGCGGGGGAAATCGTTGCGCAAGTTTTGTTGCCGTTGATCGAGATGAGCCGCGCGGGCGACGAGGCGGGTGATGGCGATCAAAGCGGCAGAAACGGGGTTGCAGCGCGAATCAACGTGGTGCTGATGGGTCAGGGTGAGCCGCTCTTGAATTTTGAGGAGGTATTTGCCGCATTGAGGATCCTCTTGGACAAGGGGGGAGTCGGGCTCTCGCCCAAGCATGTGACTCTTTCGACGAGCGGAGTAATTCCCGGAATCGAGCGCATGGCAAAAGAAGAAGTGCGGCCAAAACTGGCGATTTCGCTGAACGCCTCAAACGATGAACAGCGCGACGCGCTCATGCCCATCAATAAGAAATACCCGATGAAAGATCTGATGGCGGTGTGCCGCCGATATCCGCTACGGAACTGGGAACACCTGACGTTTGAATACGTGATGCTGGGCGGCGTGAACGATGCTCCGGAGGATGCGCGCCGAGTGGTGAAGCTGCTCGCACCACACAAGCGAGTCAAAGTGAACCTGATTCCTTGGAATCCCGGAGAACTACCTTTCAAGGAAACGAGTGCGGAGCGGCTCGAGGAATTTCAGCGCATCCTGACGAATCGCGGTGTTCCCGCCTTCGTGCGCTATTCCCGCGGCCGCGACGTCATGGCCGCCTGTGGCCAATTGGCGTTGAAAGAAGTTGGTAGTTCACAGTTCACAGTTCTCAGTTAAGGAGCATCCTCAATTCAAATTGCGCGGAGGCCGACGACGGAGAGAAGGCGGCCTGATTGTGCGCCTTCTTTGCGGTAGCTGAAGAAGAGATCCGTTCGGCAGCCGGTGCAGAGGTTGCTTGTGAAAATGTTCTGGGTCCGGAGTCCAGCGGCCAGGAGTTGAGAACAATTTGCCTTGCGCAGATCGAGGTGAACGTTTTTCGGAGGCGGCTGGTGGCCGGGAGGCGCCATGTTCAACCACTGTAGGGAGTTCGGCTCCTCGCCCGAGCGAGGTTCATCGAAATAGTCCGCGGCATCCGCGAATTGCGCGGTGAATTTCGCAACGAAGTCCGCGCCCACCTCGTAGCAGCATGGACCGATCGAGGGACCGAGCGCGGCGAAGAGATCTCCCGGCTTACTACCGAATTCCGCGCGCATCCGGCCGACCGTTTTCTCAGCGACACGGCTCAGTGTGCCACGCCAGCCTGCGTGAATCGCCGCGACGGCGCGTTTCCTTGGATCGGCGAGAAGGATTGGCACACAATCCGCAGTTTGCACGGCCAGGAGCAGGACCTGGCGATTTGTAGCGGACGCATCGCCGTTGCAGGGGTGCTCAGGCGTCGCATGAAAAACGCGGACGACATCTGAATGAATCTGCTTCATTGGGACAAGAGTGAAATCTCCGGCGCCGAGGGCGGATTGAAATTTGTGGCGATTGGCGATGACATTTTCACGGGTGTCCCACTCGGTGGAGCTCAGATTCAGCACCTTCTCGGTGTCGAGCAAGCTTTCACCTCCGAGGCGTGTGCTGAAGCCGTGCACAAGCCATGGTAACTTCCGGAAAAGAGTGAGCTGCAGGATTTGCAGTCCGCCTGATTTGCGGAATTCCCAAGGCGGAACAAGCGCTTCGGGCGTCGGTTGACGACTCCGGATCTTCCTTTGCAATGTTCTCGGCCGTCTCACAATCCGAACAGTATAATCGCAACAGAGTGCCGCGGGAAAATGGCTATGGTGCGGGCGAACGAATCCGCGGTCACAGAGGGATCATGATTGTCGGCCTGGGCATAGACGTTGCGGAAGTGAAGCGCATCCGTGCGGTAATTGAGTCACAGGGAGAGCGCTTCCAGCGGCGCGTGTACACGCCGGAGGAAGCGGCCTATTGCGAACAATTCAAGAACAAATATGAACGCTACGCAGGGCGCTTCGCTGCAAAAGAGGCTGCGATGAAGGCGTTGGGGACCGGTTGGAGTCGCGGCGTTCGTTGGGTGGATGTGGAAGTGGTGCGGTTGAGAGGCGGCCGCCCGACGATTTCACTTAAGGGCGAAGCCAAAAAGATCGCGGAAGCCATGGGAGTGAAGAACATCGCGCTGAGCATCACACACACGGCTGAACAAGCAATCGCGCACGTCATCTTCGAAGGTTAAAAGGAAGATTCGCCACAGTGACCACAGAGTTCACGGAGAAGTCACGATTCCGTTTTCACTTCACCAGTAAGAAGGGGCCGAGGGCAAGGGCGTCAACGCCAGCACAATAGAAGCTGCGGACGGCGCCGCGCGGATCGGTGACGAGCGGCTCGCCGAACAGATTGAACGAGGTATTAACCAGAATCGGCGCGGGGGCTGATTCACCGAACTTGTGCAGCAACTTCCAGAAAAGCGGATTGGCGTGCTTTTCCACCGTGTGAACGCGCACCGCATTGCCGTGAAATGCGAATCGCTCGAGGCCAACCGTCGACCGAATCAGAGTGGCAAGCGAAGCCATGAAGCAGCAATTCGGCGAAGCATCGAAGTACTCCCCGGCGCGCTCGGCGGGCACCGAGAGCGCGAAAGGATGGAACTCCTCGCGATGCTTGATGAACTGGTTGACGTTTTCCACCACGTACTCAGAAAACGGCGAAGCGACCAGACTGCGATTGCCCAAAGCGCGATGGCCGAATTCCGAGCGGCCCTGGCACCAAGCCACGATTTTGTCCCGCAACAAGAGATTAACGACTTCGTCGATGGTTTGATCTTCGGCCGAAAGATAGCGATAGGAAATTTTGCAGTTGTCCAGCACCGCTTTCATTTCCTGTGAAGTGGCTTGCATGCCGAGAGCCAGACTCGTGAGTGGCCCACGGCCAGAGTAACCTTTGATTTTCTTGCGGGAAAGATAGGCCGCGCCGAGAGCCGTTCCGGCATTGCCGGAGACGGGCTGCACAAAGACGTGATCGAAAGCGCTGCGGGTCTCCAGAGCACGGACAAGAAATACGTTGAGGAAAACCCCGCCGGCAAGGCACAGCGCGTGCGTGCGCGTCTGCTCCTGAAAATTGGCGGCAAGCTGAAGCACGACTTCTTCGAGGTAATCCTGCGCACTTCTCGCCAGGTTTGCACGCACGACCGGATTTGTCGAATGCTCGCGAGAAGACAGGCCCAGTTCACGGTACAACTGCGGGGCGAAAATGCCGGAATGGTCCGGCCCAGTCGCAAAATAGCGGCGGTTGAAGGCCGGAACGCCGTCCGCTTTCCATGTGAAGAGCTTGCGAAAAACCGGGAGATACTCGGGTTGGCCATCCTTGCTCAACCACTGGAGCTTGTGTTCGTCTTTGTGGGAACGCAACCCGGCAAGCTCAGTGACGCGGGAGTAGAACCACCCAAGCGAGTCCGGAAATTTCATGGTGTGGAGGGGGCGAATTTCGTCGCCATCTCCAAGTGCAATCAGGCCTGGATGCGAATTGACGCCTTCATCCAGCGAGAGGATAAGGGCGCGATCAAAGCCGGAGGTGTAGTACGCACTGGCAGCATGACAAAGGTGATGATCGAAGTGACAGGGACGCGGGCCGCCATGGAGCAGACTCTGAAGTTGCTGTTGCGCGGTCGTGCGCGCAGGCCGTTTTCCCCTGGATCGTGAAGCGGCGTGCAAAGCGGTTCGTTCGGCAAGGGCAATGGCGCGGCAATCGGAAATCTTGAGATGGGTCTCGTGCAGACAGCGCTCCAGCGCGAGACGAGGGATATCCGTCAACTCCTGCCGGCTGAGCTTTTCCTCCTCGATGGCAAACTGGACCGAGTGTTCATCGAGCAACGCCACCGCAGTACTTCTTCCCAATGTGGAAATTCCGAGTATGTGCATGAGCGGTCCTGTCAGACAGCCTCGGCAAGCTGAGCAAACTCGGGTTCAAGCGGCAACCCAACCAGGTTCTTGCCGTCGGCGTGGTTCAAAGTCACAGTCAACATTTGATTCGGCGGTAGAATCTCGCAAACAACCACAGATAAATAGTTTCCGGAAAGCGCCGACGTCCGGGAGGGGTCGTCATTCGGATCGCGGCGTAGAGTCAGCACCCGCAGAGTTCGGCCGATCTGAGAGCGGCGGAACTCCTCCGATTTGGCGTCACCGAGCGCGCGCAACTCACGCGCTCTTCGCTTAATGACATGCCCGGGGATACGGCCAGCAAGTGAGGCCGCTTTTGTGCCGGGCCTCGCCGAGTAAGAGAAGACATGCAGATACGTAAATGGACGCTCTTCGATGAAGCGGAGCGTGGATTCGTGGTCCGCCTCCGTCTCCCCGGGAAATCCGGCGATGACGTCGGCACCGATCGCCGCGTGGGGAAGTTGCTCGCGAATCAATTCCACACGGCGCGAGTAATGCTCGGCACGGTACCAGCGATGCATCGCGGCGAGAATGCGATCGCTTGCGGACTGCAGGGGCACATGAAAGTGGGGCGCAATGCGGTCCGAGGAAGCGATCAAATCGACCAGGTCCTTCGTGACGTCCAGCGGTTCGATCGAGCTAACGCGCAGGCGCTCGACGCTGGTATCGGCGAGAATTCGCCGGAGGAGATCGAAGAATTCCACGCGCGGACTAAGATCGCGGCCGTAGGTTCCCAAATTAATTCCGCTAAGAACGATTTCGCGGAATCCGGAGTCGGCCAGACGTTGAATTTCGGAGAGTACGGTAGCAACTGGCAAACTGCGCGACTTCCCGCGCACAAAGGGGATCACGCAGAACGAGCAGCGTAGATCGCAACCATCCTGAATCTTCAACGTGGGGCGAGTGTGGTTCCCTTCCCCGCCGAGTACCGGAGCGACAAGTACTTCCGACTGAGCAAAAATGTCGCCGTTGAGCACCGGCGCCGTGTGGTACGGAATTGGAGCTTCTATCTGCGGGGAAGCTGGGGCCGTCGCGATGGAATGCAACAAGCGGGGGATTTGGGGCTTGTGCGAATTACCGACGACGAATGTGACTCCCGGGAGAGAGGCAAGCTCTTCCGGAGCGCGCTGGGCGTAGCAACCGGTCACGATGATCCGAGTGGCCGGATTTGCGGCATGAATCTTGCGGATAGCGTCGCGGGCTTGGGCGTCAGCTGCAGCCGTAACCGTGCACGTGTTCAGCACGATTACCTCTGCCGAGGCCGGATCGCCGGCCGCAACGCAGCCTTGCTCGCGGAATTGGCGCTCGATTGCCGCGCCGTCTGCTTGCGTGGCACGGCAACCGAACTGCTCGATGTGAAAAGTGGTCATCAGCGGCCAATTGTTGAATCCATATTTAACCACAGAGCCCACGCAGGATGCAGCGTTTCCGGGGCTAGCCCTTTACGCGCATAACACCGCCTTATACAATCTGGCCAACGATATGCCCCGCGTGCGACGGAATCCCACAGCGTTGAACGATCCCAAACTCTCGGTGGTCATTCCCGCTTACAACGAATGCGAGACCATCCACGAGATCCTGCGGCGGGTTCAGGAATCCGGGATGCGCAAAGAGATTGTGGTAGTGGACGACTGCTCGACAGATGGAACCCGCGAAATCCTGTTGGAACTGGCCGAGCGGCAGACCAAGGGCGAGAGCCATGCGGCTTCGCCGGACGGCGGCGAACCGATCGAGTTGAAGGACATTCGCTTGCTTTTCCAGCTGCGGAATCAAGGCAAAGGCGCGGCGCTTAGGCGCGGATTCGCGGTCGCCACCGGGGACATCATCCTGGTGCAGGACGCCGACCTCGAGTACGACCCGCGGGATTACTCCAAACTGCTGGAGCCCATACTCGACGGCCGCGCCGACGTGGTGTTCGGTTCCCGATTCCTGGGCGGCCCGCAGCGCGTGCACTATTTTTGGCATTATGTCGCCAACCGGTTCCTGACACTGCTCTCCGACATGTTCACCAACCTAAAGCTGACGGACATGGAGACGTGCTACAAGGTCTTTCGACGCGAGGTCTTGAAAGGCATCCTGATCCGGTCCGATCGCTTCGGTTTCGAGCCAGAGATCACCGCCAAAGTTGCGAAAGGGGGATGGCGGATCTACGAGGTGCCGATAAGCTACGCAGGGCGTACGTACGAAGAAGGAAAGAAGATCACATGGAAGGACGGCGTGCACGCCCTATGGTGCATCATTCGTTACAGATTTGGGGACTGAGGTAGAAACAACGCGTGTGGGCGTGGCCCCGCGCGTCAGAAGGCTGAGAGCCTTCGTTTCGCTTAACATGACAAGGTACTGTGGCTCCGGATGACAACAGAGCGTCGATCAGCCCTGGGAAGCTAAGCGGCGCTGGAACGTCAAGAGAATCAGGTCCGCACGGCGGCGAACGCCGAATTTATTCAGCAAATTCGAGACGTGAAACTTAACGGTGCGCTCGGCGATGTTGAGTTTGCTGGCGATCTCTTTGTTGGAAAGATTCTCAAGCAACGAGTCCAATACTTCCTGCTCACGGCGGCTCAGATTGGTGACCGCGTCGGTCTTGAGCCGGCGGCCCTGGCTGGTAAGGATGGAATCCACAAAGCCAGAAAGCACGGAGCGGGGCACCCAGAAACCTCCATTGGAGACTAAGGGAAGCGCGCGGGCAAGTTGATCCCGGGCCTCGGCATAGGTGAGGATGCCTTTCACGCCGAGACGCAGGAGGGAAAAGCTGATGGCATCGTTGACGGAATCGCCGACAACGATCAAACGCGCCTCGGGATAGCGCTCGAGGATGTTCGTCAGCAGCGCGCCTGTAGCCTGGCGTGCGGCGTGAGCATCAATGACGTAGACCTGCGCTTTGGGAGGCTCGAGGCTGCGGAGATCGGGAGCGAGGGTCGACTCCAGTTGCTTGGGAATGACTTTGAATTGGGAAGCCTTGGACAGCAGGCGTTCAAATTCGCTGAGCACCAGCGGGTGCGGCGAGAGCAGACAGACAGTAAGTTTCGGGGACATACGTTTGGTAGCCACTGTACTTCAGGGTAGAAAAACCTGAATCAACGGGCAAGGGCCTTTGGCACAGATGTTCACCAATTGTTACTGACGGATACGTCCAGCTTGCAGAACCGCGTGAACCGTTGGAGGCCAGTCCAGCCGCCCCGAGCTCCGGGAAGGGCCTCAATCTGTCGTTCTTTTCCTTAGCCAAACCCACGTAAAATAAGACGGATACGTTGGGTCGCGGGATTGGCCAAACGGTCCTTGGCACGTGAACCAGCAAACTGTGGACATGTTACACGAAGAATAGGCAATGGGAAAGCTGCACGAATCCGAGAAAGCTCTCCGCGAGCTGCTGGCAGAGCGCATCCTGGTCCTGGATGGCGCCATGGGCACCATGCTGCAGCAGCGGAACCTTACTGCGGCGGACTTCGGCGGAGTGAAGCTGGAAGGTTGCAACGAGAATTTGGTGCGCACGCGACCTGACGTGGTGCTGGACATCCACCGGAAGTATTTCGAGGCCGGGGCGGACATTGTCGAGACCAATTCCTTTAATGGGACAAAGAGCGATTTGGTCGACTATGGGATCGCCGACGATTCCTATGAGTTGATGGTCACGGCGGCGCGGCTAGCGCGGCAGGCTGCGGACGAATATTCGCAATCAGGGAGACCCAGATTTGTGGCCGGGTCAATGGGGCCGACTCGAAAGGCAATTACGGTTACGGGCGGGATCTCGTTTGCGCAGCTCTCGCAGGACTACTACGACCTCGCGAAACCTCTGATTGACGGTGGTGTAGACCTGTTGATGGTTGAGACTTGCCAGGACACGCGAAACATCAAAGCCGCGATTCTGGCAATCCAGAAACTTTCGAGGGAACTTGGCAGTACGATTCCCTTCGTGGTTTCCGTGACCATCGAGCCGATGGGAACGATGCTCGCGGGGCAATCGGTGGAGGCGATGTGGGCGTCGCTGAGGCACGCACATCCGTTGGCCTTTGGGATGAATTGCGCGACGGGTCCCGAGTTTATGACAGATCACATCCGGACGCTCAGTTCGCTAACGGGGGAGTTCGTTTCGTGCTACCCGAACGCGGGAATTCCTGACGAAGAAGGAAAGTACCTCGAGACACCGACGACCCTGGCCACACAGCTTGAGAAGTTCGTGAATCAAGGCTGGCTGAACATCGTGGGCGGTTGCTGCGGGACGACGGAAAAGCACATCCGCGCCATCGCGCAGATGGTCGAGGGCAAGAAGCCACGGGAGCGGCCGACAGAAGCGCATCGGGCCGTGTATTCGGGCATCGAGACAATCGAAGCAGAGGAAAGCACTCGACCATTGCTCGTCGGCGAGCGTACCAACGTAATCGGCTCGAGGCTCTTCAAGAATCTGGTGGCCGAGGAAAAGTGGGAAGAAGCAACGGAGATTGCCCGGCGGCAGGTGAAGGGAGGCGCGCACATTGTGGATGTGTGCCTACAAAGCACGGAGCGGGACGA
>Ga0187780_10001363_pt1 | contig 18468 bp, 14 predicted proteins | sample 1015_Q2_SP10_20__FD_132429 | JGI IMG/M metagenome (GOLD analysis project Ga0187780, IMG submission 132429) | Tropical peat soil microbial communities from peatlands in Department of Meta, Colombia - 1015_Q2_SP10_20_MG | ecosystem: Environmental > Terrestrial > Soil > Wetlands > Peat | place...
GCAGCCTAATGCGCCAGTCAAGCGACGTTCTTGAGTTCCGCATGGAAGGGCTGACGATGGGCGAGCATGGCCCACAGTACATTGACGCGGCGGCGAGCCAAGGCGATGACGGCTTGATGATGCCGCTTGCCCTCGCGGCGCTTGCGATCATAGAAGGCGCGACTGAGCGGGTGGCCCAGGGAGCAGAAGGCGGACTGATAGAAGACGCGTTTGAGAGCCCTGTTACCGCCGAGAGCGCGACGCAAGTAGCGTGTTTTGCCGGACTGCCTGAGCACCGGCGCGATGCCAGCCGCGGCCGCGAGCGCATCTGGGGAGCGGAAGCGGGAGACGCTACCGGCCTCGGCGATGAACTCGGCGGTCAAGACGGCCCCCATGCCGGGCAGGCTACGGATGAGGGCCGCATCAGGGTGGTTATCGAGCAAGGCCTGCAGCTCGCGATCCAAAGTACCGAGTCGCTCGCGTGTGGCGAGCGCCTCGAGAGCGAGCTCCTTGATCAGGCGGGCGCTCATACGCTCGCCTGGAGTGCTGAGGGTCTGCTCGCGTGCCGCTGCCAAGGCGCGATCGGCAAGCTCTTGGAGGTGGGGGACGCCGCCGGCGGTGCGCAGATGCCGCAGGATGCGCTGTGGGCCGGCAGCGCGCAGCTCTGCCGGAGTGACGAAGCGGGTCAACAGGAACAGCGCCCCCTTGGTGGAGAAGTCCAGTGCCCGCTCCAAGCCGGGAAAAATGCCGACCAGCAGATCGTGCAGTCTGGCGAGGCGCTGAGTCTGCGCCATGACCAGGTCTTGCCGTCGGCCGACCAGGAGTCGAATCTCCAGATCGATCTCGGTCTGCGGTTCAATCGGACGCAGGTCGGTGCGCGTGCGCACCTGCTCGGCAATGGTCCGGGCATCGCGCGGATCGGACTTGTTCTCCCCGCCCACGCTGCCTTGTCGAGCACGGTTGACGGTCAGGCCCGGCACATGAAGCAGCACCATCCCGGCTTGGGCGAACATCGCCTGAGCCAAACCGGCGATGCCGCCGATCACGTCCAGACCGATGCGGACGTCGCCGAGGAGTCTCAGCTCATCGATCAACTGAGCGATCGCCGCGGGACTGTTGTGCAGACTGTGATCGAGCTGGACGACTCCCTGCGCATCCAGGGCAGTCACCCAGTGGACATCCTTGGCGATGTCGATACCGACACTGATGTGCATAGCGGCCTCCTACGCTTAAGCAGGCGCTCCGCCCACGCCGTCGTCGCCCTACATAGCGATAGATCGCAGAGCCTAATCAGCGGTCGAGGCGGAATGGCGCCGTCGGGGGATCTGCCTCCGAAGCCATCGATGGCTGCCAGCATGAAAACCATCCCGACGGCGCCGCCTGCGGTACATCGTGACAGATCAAGATGGCACCGTCAGGCACTGCCCACGCAGCAACTCAAGGGTAGGGCCGCATGAGTAAGCAGCGCCTTCTGTTGCTCGGCATTGCTATAGCGGCCATCCTGGCGCTCGCGGTCTACCTGGTCGTGCGCAGCCGCGGCGCCGGACCGCTCACGATGTACGGCAACGTTGACATCCGGGAAGTCACCCTCGGATTTCGGGTTGCCGGTCGCCTGCAAACCCTAAACGTCGACGAAGGCGACAGCGTCCATGAAGGGCAGGTACTGGCACTGCTCGATCCCGAGCCACTCGAGCGCGACGTCGCCGAGGCACGTGGCAACAGCCAGTCATTGCGCGCTCGACTGCAGCTGCTGCGCACCGGCTATCGCATTGAGGACATCGCCCAGGCACGCGCGGCATTGGCGGAACGCCAGGCGGCGCTCGTGAATGCCGAGCAGTCCTACGCGCGCGCAGTTGAGCTCAAAGACACCGGCGCAGTTGCCGCCCGCAGCTATGACAGCGCGCTCGCGGACCGCGACCAGGCGCGGGCCCGGGTCAAGGCCGCCCAGGAGAGCCTTGCCCAGTTCGAGCGTGGCTACCGGAAGGAGGAGGTCGCCGAGGCGGAGGCCAACGCGGTGCGTGCGGAAGCGGCCCTCGCTCAGGCCGAACTGCGGCGCGAGGACGGAATCCTCAAGGCCCCGGCCGACGGAGTGGTACTGACGCGAGCGGCGGAGGCCGGCGCGATTCTCGCCGCCGGCACTCCGGTGTTCACCGTGTCGCTGACGCGGCCGGTATGGGCGCGCGTCTTTGTTGATGAGCCGAACCTGGGTCAGGCCGCACCCGGCCGCCTCGTTCTCATCTATACCGACGGCCGGCCCGACCGCCCCTATCACGGACAAATCGGCTACGTGTCCCCGACCGCGGAGTTCACACCCAAGACGGTGGAAACCCCGCAGCTGCGTACCGCGCTGGTCTACCGCGCGCGGGTCGTGGTCAGCGACGCGGACAGCGCCCTGCGCCAGGGCATGCCAGTGACCGTGCGGCTAGCGCCTGAGGGCACCGGCCGCTGAGGGTCATCCGATGACCGACTCCGTATCCAGCGCCCCAGCCGCCATTGAACTCGACCACGTCGGATACCGGTTCGGGACCACGGTCGCGCTCGATGACGTCGTGGCGAGTCTTCCGGCAGGTGTGATCACCGGCCTGGTCGGTCCGGACGCTGCGGGCAAGACGACTTTGATCCGTCTAATGGCCGGCATGCTCAAGCCCGCGACCGGACACATCCGAGTTGGCGGACTGGATCCGATTGCTGACGGCGGGCGCCTGCGCGCGGTTTTGGGTTACATGCCGCAGCGCTTCGGTCTGTACGAGGATCTCAGCGTCCAGGAGAACCTTGACCTGTACGCGGATCTGCAGGGCGTCGTCGGGCCGGAGCGTCAGCGCCAGTACCAGCGCCTGCTCGAATTCACTGCGCTCGCACCGTTCACGGCACGGATCGCCGGCGCACTCTCCGGGGGCATGAAGCAGAAGCTGGGGCTGGCCTGCGTCCTGCTCGGGCGACCGCGCATCCTGCTGCTCGACGAACCATCGGTCGGCGTCGATCCGATCTCGCGCCGCGAGCTGTGGCGGATCGTCAGCAACCTGGCAGGCGAGGGGATCACGGTGCTGTGGAGCACTTCCTATCTCGATGAGGCCGAGCGCTGCGCGCACGTGCTGCTGATGCACGCTGGCCGGCTCGCCTTTTCCGGGCGGCCGCAGGTGCTGGCCAACCGTGTCACCGGCCGCACCTGGACGTTGGCCGAGCCCCCGGGTGGGCCGCGAGCGGCTCTGGATCGCGTCCGGCGCGCGCCGGCGGTTCTCGACGCTGTGATCCAGGGGAGCCGCCTGCGCCTGGTGACGCGCGCAGGTGCCGGATCGCTCACGGTATCCACACTCGGACTCGAGTCCGGCACCCTCGCACCGGTCGCCCCTAGGCTCGAGGATGCGTTCATCGACATTCTGGGTGGCGGCCCGAGTCCGGACTCCTCGCTGGCGGCGTTGCTGGCGCCCGTCACCCTGCCTGGCGCGACCGCGACCGCGGTGATCGAGGCCGACGCACTTACCAAGCGCTTCGGTAGTTTCACGGCGACGAATCAGATCAGCTTCCGCGTCCCGCAGGGCGAAATCTTCGGGCTGCTGGGGCCAAACGGGGCGGGCAAGTCCACCACCTTCAAAATGCTGTGCGGGCTGCTGCTGCCTACCGCGGGATCGGCGCGCATCCTGGGGCTCGACCTGCGCCGGGAAGCGACGCGCGCGCGCCAGCGCCTGGGCTACATGGCGCAGAAATTTTCCCTGTACACGACCCTGACGGTCGCGCAGAACCTGACCTTCTTCTCCGGCGTGTACGGCGTAAAGGGCGCCGAACAGGCACGCAAGATTGCCGCCATGGTCGAGGCGTTCGGACTCGAGTCCCATCTGCAGGACGCCGCCGGCGATCTACCGCTCGGTTACAAGCAGCGACTGGCGCTCGCGTGTGCACTCATGCACGACCCGGCAATTCTGTTTCTCGACGAGCCGACCTCGGGCGTGGATCCGGTCACCCGCCGCGAGTTCTGGACCCACATCAACGGCTTGGTGCAGAAGGGCGTGACGGTACTGATCACGACCCACTTCATGGACGAGGCCGAGTACTGCGATCGCATCGGTCTCGTGTATCGCGGCGAGCTGATCGCGACCGGCACGCCCGATGCGCTCAAGGACCAGGCACGAGGAGCGCAGCACCCCGATCCGACCATGGAAGACGCGTTCATTGCGCTGGTCGAGCGCCACGACGCTGCGCATCCCGAGCGGGCGGCCGCATGAAGCCGCTGTCACCGGCGTTGCGCCGCCTGCTCGCGCTCTCGCGCAAGGAGAGCTATCAGATTGTGCGCGACCCATCGAGCATCATCATCGCGTTCATCCTGCCGGTGCTGCTGCTGCTGATCTTCGGCTTCGCGGTCAATCTGGACGCCAGCAGCATCCGGGTTGGGTTCCTGAACCAGGATGCCGGACGCGAGGGCGCGCGCTTCGCCGCGGCGCTGGCCGGCTCACGCTACATCGAGCTGGTGCCGGCGCGCTCGCGCGAAGCACTGGCCACGGAACTCGCCGCCGGCCGCATTCGCGGCTTTGTGATTCTGCCACCCGATTTCAGTGCCCGCGTGCTGCGCCCGGGCGCGACCGCGCCGGTGCAGGTGGTGGCCGACGGATCCCAGCCCAACACCGCCGACTTCGTCGCCAGTTACACGCAGGGCGTCTGGCAGACGTGGAGCGACCAGCGCGCGCAGGACCGCGCCCAGCCGGCGACGGCCGGCATCGATATGGAACCGCGCTACTGGTACAACCCGGCTGCGATCAGCCGCAACTATCTTGTGCCGGGCTCGATTGCGATCGTGATGACCATCATCGGCGCGCTGCTGACCTCGCTGGTGGTGGCGCGGGAGTGGGAACGCGGCACGATGGAGGCACTGCTCTCGACGCCGGTCACCCGCACCGAACTTCTGCTGTCAAAGATCCTGCCGTACTACGTGCTCGGCATCGCGGCCATGCTGGTGTGCCTCGCGGTCGCCGTGTGGGTGCTCGACGTGCCGTTCCGCGGCTCGCTGGTCATGCTGCTGCTGTGCACCAGCCTGTTCCTGGGCAGCGCGCTCGGGCTGGGACTGCTCTTGTCTACGACGACGCGCAACCAGTTCAACGCCGCCCAGGCGGCTCTCAACGCCGCCTTCCTGCCGGCGACGCTGCTGTCCGGCTTCGTATTTGAAATCGCCAGCATGCCGGCCCCGGTGCGCGCCGTGACCTACCTGATTCCGGCCCGCTATTTCGTCGCTGCGCTCCAGACCATCTTCCAGGCCGGGTTCGTCGGCCCGCTGCTGGCAAGCGATTTTCTGTTTCTGCTTTTGTCGGCGTGCCTGTTTCTCGGCCTGACCGCCTGGCGCACCCGGCGGCGCCTGGACTGACGCCATGTGGGGCCGTCTGGGTACGCTGATCGTCAAGGAGCTGGCCCTCAGCTTCCGTGACCCGCAGAGCCGGCGACTGTTGATCCTGCCGGTGATCCTGCAGATTGCGCTCTTCCCATTCGCCGCCACACTTGAGGTCAAGAACGCGACGCTGGCCGTGCTGAACCGGGATGGCGGCCAGAATTCCATCGAACTCATCCAGCGGCTGAGCCGGACCGCGGCGTTCACGCGGCTGCGTCTCATACACAGCGACGCCGAACTCGAACACGTGGTCGACGAGCAGCAGGCGCTGCTGGTGCTGGTGTTTCCGCAGGACTTCTCGCGCTCCATAGCCGCGGGCCGGCGCGCGACGATCCAGGCCGTAGTCGACGGGCGGCGCTCGAACGCGGCGCAGATCGCGTTCAGCTATGCCGGCTCGGTGGTTCAGGATTACGCGACCGAGCGCGCGGCCGCGGCCGGCATCGCGACCGAGAGCCGCATCGACCTGCGCAATTGGTACAACCCCAACCTCGAGTATCGCTGGCACATCCTGCCGAACCTGGTCGCGATCATCACCACCATCGGCGCATTGGTGGTGACCGCGCTCACGGTCGCGCGCGAGCGCGAGCAGGGCACCTTTGAGCAGTTGCTGGTGTCGCCGCTCACCCCCGGGCTGATCATGGTCGGCAAAACCGTGCCCGCGATCGTGGTCGCGGTGATGCAGGCAACGATCATCGTGTTGGCCGCCATCTTCGTCTACGGCGTGCCGTTTCACGGTTCAGTGCTGCTGCTGTATCTCAGCATGGTGTGCTACGGGCTGTCCCTGGCCGGCTTCGGTCTCTTCATTTCCTCGGTGGCGCGGACCCAGCAGCAGGCCTTTCTCGGCGTGTTCTCGTTCATGGTGCCGGCGATTCTGCTATCCGGGTTCATCGCTCCGGTCGAGAACATGCCGTTGGTATTTCGCTGGATCAGCTGGTTCGACCCGCTGCGGCATTTCATCGTCATTGTCGAGGGCCTGTTCCTGAAGGGCTTCGGAGCGGGCCTGGTGTGGAGCGAACTCTGGCCGCTGCTCTTGATTGCCGGCAGCGGCTTTCTGGCCGGTGACTGGATGTTCCGGCGGAGGGTGGCTTGATATGGCACGCACGCTAACGGTGACTTGGCTCGGGTTGCTGGCGCTGGCCGGCGGCTGCACGGTAGGTCCCAACTATCAGCGCCCCGACACCACGGCGCTCACGCCACCTGAGCACGCCGCGAGCGCGGCGCCCTATACCGAGGCAAACCCTGCCGACCGATGGTGGACGGTGTTCGACGACCCGCTGCTCAATGAGCTGATCGCGCGCGCGATCGCCGGCAACCCGGATCTGGCGGCGGCCGAGGCGCGCGTGCGGCAATCGCGTGCCGAGGCGCGCGCGGCTGGCGCACAGTTCTATCCGCAGCTCAATGCCGACGCATCGGTCAATCGCAACGAGATCAGCCGCAACGGCGAGCAGCTGGCTATCGTCCCGTTTCGGATCCCGTACAACACCTTCACCGACTACAAGGTGGGGTTCGATGCGTCCTGGGAGCTCGATCTGGCCGGCCACACCCGCCGGCAGGTAGAGGCCGCGGTCGCGCGCCTGGGCAGTGCCGAAGAACTGCGCAACCAGGCCGAGTTGGTGCTTGCGGCCGAGGTGGCCCAGGACTACGTGCAGTACCGTCTGGGTCGCGCCCGGGCTGCACTGGCCGAAGACAGCCTGGGCGCGGCCCACGACACGACGCGCCTCTATGGGTTGCAGAGCCGGGCGGGGGTGGCCAGCGAAGCGGATCTGGCGCGCGCGCAATCCGATGAGCTCTCCGTCCAGGCACTGCCCGGACTCCATACTGCCGAGGCCGATGTCGCTCTCGAGGCTCTGGCCGCGCTCCTGGCCGTGCCGCGCGCGCAGCTCACGGCCGAGCTCGAGCCGGACCGCCCGGTGCCCTCGACCGGCGTTACCCCGGCAATCGGGCTGCCGTCAACGTTGCTCGAGCGCCGCCCGGACGTGCGCGGTGCCGAGCGCGACCTGGCGGCCGCTACCGCTGACGTTGGCGTGGCGGTCGCCGATCAGTTTCCGCGCGTGTCGCTCGTTGGAACCGCCGGCTTCGAGTCGGTGTACACCGGGCAGCTGATCAGCGAGGCCAGCCGCTACTGGTCGATCGTGCCGCAGCTGTCGGTGCCGGTATTCGCGGGCGGTCGGCTGCGCGAGAACGTGCATGCCGCCGAGGCGGCACGTGATGCGGCGCTCGCAACGTACCGTAGTACGGTGCTCAAGGCGTTCTCGGATACCGAGTCGGCGCTGATCCGCTACTCCGCCGACACGCGTCGCGCCGCGACTCTGGCCGGCGCGCGCGATCAGTTGGCTCAAGTGCACGCCCTGGAGCAGCGTCGCGAGGCGGCCGGCGACGTCGCGCATCTGGACGTACTGTCAGCGCGGCTCGCCTTGGACCAGATGGCAGACCAGGCGGTGTCGTCCACGGCGCAGAGCGCGCTCGACTTCGTCAGCCTTGAGAAGGCGCTGGGCGGCGGCTGGCAGCCGCAACTCTAACTCTCCGCGAGTTCCGCCGAACGGCCCACACCCAAGAGCGGGATCAGCCCGCCAGCGCCAGCCAGGCCGCATCACCGACCCTGATCGTCACGCCGACGGCAGCTTGCTTGGGGTCCAGATCGCTGATGACAGCCGGCGGCGCTGCGATATTCTCCGCGCTGGGGTGTCCAACCAACGGAATGTGACCGGCTACCTTGAGCGGATAGCCCGAGGAGAGGATGAAGTTGGGAACCATGCTCCTGCTTGATCTACTGGGCGGAGTCGCGCTGCTGCTGTGGGGCCTGCACATGGTCCAGAGCGGCGTCGTGCGTGCGTTCGGATCCGACCTGCGCCGATTCCTAAACTCCGCGCTCCGCAATCGGTTCCTGGCGCTGTTCGCCGGACTGTTCGTGACCGCCCTCCTGCAGAGCAGCACGGCGACCGGGCTCATGACCGCCTCGTTCGTGACCAACGGAACGGTCGACTTGGCCACCGCGCTCGCGATCATGCTGGGTGCGAACGTCGGCACGACGCTCATCGTGCAGATCCTATCGTTCAACGTATCCGCCTTGGCGCCGGTCTTGATCGTGATTGGAGTATTGACCTTCAAACGCGGCGGGCAAACGCGCACACGCGATCTCGGGCGAGTGGCCATTGGCATGGGGTTGATGCTGCTCGCGCTTCACATCCTTCTCGATACCTTGGCGCCTGCAGAGAACGCCCCTGCGGTCCGCGCGCTGTTGGGTGCCGTCGCGGCAGAACCGTTTCTCTGCCTGCTGGTGGCGGCCGGCCTCGCGTGGGCCGCGCATTCCAGCGTCACCGTCGTAGTGCTGGTCATGTCGCTCGCGTACTCGCACTTCGTCACAACGGACGCGGCGCTGGCGCTCGTTCTCGGCGCTAACCTCGGCACCGCCATCAACCCGCTCGTGGAAGGCAGCCACGGCGACAATCCCGCCAGTCGCCGTTTGCCGCTCGGCAACCTATTGAACAGGCTGGTCGGCTGCCTGATCGTGCTGCCGTTCTTGCACCCCATCGGCGCTGCGCTCGCTCACATCGAGCCCAATCCCTCCCGCATGGCCGCTGACTTTCATACGGCATTCAATGTCGCGACGGCGATCCTCTTCATACTGCCGGTGAACGGGCTTGCGCAGCTGCTGATGCGAGTCCTTCCAGACCGAGAAAAGGCGAAGGATCCGTCAACACCGCTGTACCTGGACGACACCGCACTTGCGACACCGTCGGTGGCTCTGGCGTGCGCAGCACGTGAGACTCTTCACATCGGCGACATCGTTGAGACGATGTTGCGCAAAACGATGCCCGCGCTCACGACCGACGACCGCAAGCTGGTCGCAGACGTCTGCCGTATGGACGACGCCGTGGACCGGCTCGACGAAGCCGTCAAGCTGTACCTGACCAAGCTCACCCGCGAAAGCCTGAGCGACCAGGACGGGCGGCGGGCCATGGAGATCATTTCGTTCTCCATCAATCTCGAACACGTCGGCGACATCATCGACAAGAACTTGATGGAAGCAGCCTCCAAGAAGATCAAGCGCAAGATAGTCTTCTCGAAGGAGGTGGCCGCGGAACTGGTGGCCTTCCATGAGGAAGTCTGCGACAACCTCAAGTTGGCCTTTGGTGTCTTCATGTCTGGAGATCTCAGCACCGCGCGCCAGCTGATCACCGAGAAAGCCACGTTGCGAGCGAGCGAATTTGCGGCCGCTGAAAACCACCTGGCGCGCCTGCGCGAGGGCCGACCGGAGAGCATCGAGTCCAGTTCGCTACACCTGGATATCCTGCGCGACCTGAAGCGCATCCACTCCCATATCTGCTCCGTCGCATACCCCGTGCTCGAGCGCGCGGGTGAGTTACAGACCAGCCGACTGAAGGAAATTGACGCGGAGCCGAGCGGCACGCCGGTGACAGATTCCGCCGAGGGGGTTCTCCGTCGCAGGTCTTGATCCAGATCTGCTCGAGTGCACGCGGCTTTCGGCGCGCACTGCTCACGTCAGTTCGGAAACCTCAACTCTCGCATCACGGCCTGAAAGCGCGGCTCCTGGCGCAGCGGATCAAGCAGCGGATCCGTCTTCGCGTACGCCAAGCCGGGATCTCTCAGCCGCAAGGCCTTTTCCAGCCACTCCAAGGCAGCCTTGCGGTCACCCCATTGAGTGTGAACTTCGGAGTATTGGTATGCGGCTGAATCGCCGCCCAGCTGCGTCATCTTCGCTAACGCCGCGGTGGCGTCCGCGTGACGACCGATCCGCTCATAGACCATCGCCAGACAGAGCGCGCTTCGGAAATAATCGGGTTTCGCCTCGCAGGAAGACTGCGCCGGAGGAAGGTTGCCTGCCAGGTAATAGGTTATGCCGAGCAGCGCGTCCGCTTCGGCGGCGTGTTCCGGATCCACGGCGATCGAGGCCTGATACGCAGTAATCGCCTCCTGGTAGCGACGCGCGTACCGCAGCGCATCGCCGAGGGCACGGTGGCTCAGGGGATTGAGTGGATCGAGCGCCACGCCCTGCCTCGCAGTGGAGATTGCGCTGTCGGCGCGACCGAGATACGCCGCGATAAGGCCGCAGTGATAAAGGGCCAGATCATTGCCTGGCGCGAGGGCGAGGGCGCGACCGCATGCCTGATCAGCAGCGGTAAGGTTCAACAGTCCCACCTCGAGCCAGCCCAAGGCGACGTATCCGTCCGCAAGGCCCGGCGCGAGCGCGATCGCACGCTCAGCGTCCGCGCGCACCTGTTGCGCGATTGGCTGGTCCAGCCACTGAGTTGTGTTGGTCGCACACTCCCAGGTGACGAGTCCGCGGTCGGCGTACGCCAGGGCGTAGCTGGAGTCGAGCGCGAGGGCGCTGGTGAATGCAGCAATGGGCTCGCGGCACTCCATGGGCGTGGTGCCTTTGGCTATACGGTAAAGCTTGAGCCCGCGCAGATATGCATCGAATGCGGCCGGGCTGCGCGTGCCGCCGAGTTCAATCTTGGCGGCTTCGTCCCCGAGCAACGTGACTTTGAGTGCGGTCGCCACCGCGGTGGCGATCTCGGTCTGAAGCTTCAACACATCGCCCAGGTCACGGTCATAGGTCTTCGACCACAAGTGGTAGCCCGAGACGGCGTTAATGAGCTGCGCGGTTACGCGCACCGTGTGCGCCGATCGCCGCACGCTGCCCTCCAGCACCGCCGCGACGTTCAGCTTGTGAGCCACCGTGGCGATGTCGGGGTGCTCGCGGAACGAGAATGATGAGGTGCGGGCCGCCACCTGCAGATCGTTAACCTGTGCTAGGGAATTGAGCAGCTCCTCGGTCAGTCCATCGGAGAAGTAGTCTTGGCTCGCATCCCCGCTCAGGTTTACAAACGGCAGCACGGCGATCGAATGTGGCGGAGGCGTGAACGCAGCGGCTACGGGCAGTGAAGTGCTCGCCGGCGCTGCTGACTCCGGGGCGACACTATGTTCATGGCTCGGCCGTCCAACGAACCAAAGCACGCCGCCCGCAATCACAAGCAGGATCGTGAGAATCGCCAACTCTGGGCCACTGATCCGACGCAGCGCCCGGTGGCCGTGATACCAGGCGAGCGTGGCAGCGACCGGCAGTCCCAGCGAAAGCAGCACCGTCGTGACTCGAGCGACGAGGTGGGGCCAATCGAACGCCCCGCTGACCATCTCCACAATGTGCAGGAGCGTGTACGCCGCCGCTCCATAGGCGATCGTCCATTGGACGACTTTGTGTTCCTTGACCCGCGTCCAGAAGGTTGAGTTGCGCCCGTCGGTAGGCGGTGCTGGTTCTGCTGGACGTCCGCTGGACGCGCCCCCGGCGGGCGGCGTGTCGTCCGAATGTGGTTTCGGCGACGGTGTCCCTTCAGTGGTCATAGCTCGGGGTCGTTGTGCGGGCCATCCTAGAATGCGCCGGCGACCCCATGCGGGCAACCGCTGCTGAAGATCGGAGCCTGGAGTACTGCCCGCACATTGCGACGTGCAGCCGGAGCGACCGGCCAAGCAGGTCGTGGCCGGTCCTCAGCTTCTGCGGTGCGGACGTCGCCGGATCTCGTAAGGCGGGAGAGCAAGCCGGGCGGCGCCCGGCGGTGGCCATTCTGGCGCGCTTTAGAGCGCGTAGAGCACGAGCCCGGTCGCGTGCAGCGCCCGGTACATTTGGTCCAGGTGCTCGCGGCTTTCGGCGCGCACCGTGCAGGTGAGCGCGACATAGTTGCCGGCGCGGCTGGGGCGCTCGCTGACGCGATCGTCAAGCACCGGGCCGGTGCGCTCGGCGAGAATCGCGAGCACGGTATCCCGGAACTCAGGCGTATGGCGGCCCATGACCTTGAGCGGGTAGTCGCAGGGAAATTCCAGCGGTGAGTTTTCCATGGGCCCTATGTGGGGGTGACTCATCGCTACTGCAAGGCCGGCAGGCCGGCCACGTCCCGCTTGTAGTCCTCGAACAGCCCGTAGAGCTTGGTCCATACCGGACCCGGCCGGCCGGCGCCTACCGGCTTGCCATCCAGAGTCGTGACCGGAATCGCGCCGCGGGTCGCGTAACAGAGAATCATCTCGCCTGCGGTCCGCACCCAGCCCTCCGGCACCCGGCAGATCTGCACCGGCAGCCCGCCGCGCGCCGCGAGCTCCATGCACAGCGCACGTGTCGTGCTGGGCAATATCGCCGGCGTTTCCGGAGGTGCGTGGATTACCCCATCGAGCACGACCAGCACGGCGGAGGACGCGCCCTCCGTCAGCTCGCCATTGGTCAGGTACACGGCTTCCACGGCACCCGCATCCACGGCAGTGGTGCGCGCGAGTGCGTTGGCCAGCAGCATCGTGCTTTTGATGTCACAGCGACGCCAGCGGTTTTCGGGCAGCGTGACCGCGGCCACGCCTGCGCTCAAGACGTCTGGCGCCGGCGGCGGCAGCGGCGTTGAGAACGCGAATACCGTCGGCGTGAGCCCGCCGGGCAGCGCATGGTTACGGCCCTCTTCGGCGCCGCGGCTGACCTGCAGGTAGACGGACTGATCACCGCCGCCGTTGCGGTCGATCAGGCCTTGAAGGATGTCGAGCCACTGCTCCGGTGTGTACGGCGGGCTCATGCGGATCGCGGCCAGACTGCGCTCGAGCCGGGCGCAGTGCTCGCGCAACAGGAACGGCCGCGCGCCATAGACGGGCACGACCTCATACACCGAGTCGGCGAACAGGAAGCCGCGATCGAGCGGGGATATCCGCGCCTCCGCCAGGGGCAGGTAGTTTCCGTTGAGCCAGGCGACCGGCAGCGGGGTCGGCATCACTTGAACCAGAGGTGCACGGAGTCGATCATCCGGCGCCAGAGCCCAGAGGGCGCGACCGCCTGCTGCGGATACACCGGCACCTCGGCCACCAGGGTGCCGTCGCGGGTGACACGCAGCCGCCCGACCGCCTCGCCGGCGGGCAGCGGTGCGATGAGCTTCTTCCTGAGGTAAAGCACTGCCGTCGCCCGCGCTAGATCGCCGCGCGGCGCCGTGGCCCACACCTCCTGATGGGTCACGACCGCGACCGGGTCGGTGACCTTCCACACGTGGCTGGTCCCGACCCGCTGGTTGGCGGTGTACAGGCGGCGCGTCTCGAAGAAACTGAAGCCGTAGCCGAGCAGCGCCTCGCTCGCGTCCTCGCGCGCCTTCTGGTTGGCGGCGTGCATTACTACCGACACCAGACGCATGCCGTCGCGAACGGCGGAAGCCGCGAGACAGAATCCCGCCGCGTCAGTATGGCCGGTCTTGATGCCATCGACAGTCGGATCCCGCTCCAGCAGGCCATTCCTGTTGTCCTGCTTAATGCCGTGGTAGGTGAACGAACGTTGAGAATACCACCGGTAATACTGCGGGAACTCCCGGATGATCGCGCTCGACAACATCGCGATGTCACGCGCGGTGGTGTAGTGGGCGGGATCCGGCAAGCCGGAGGCATTGGTCCAGTGTGAGCCGGACAGGCCTAGGCGCGTCGAATACTGGTTCATGACCAGCGCGAACGTATCCTCGCTGTTCGCGACCGCCTCGGCGAGGGCGATGGTGGCGTCGTTGCCGGACTGGACGATCATGCCCTGCAGGAGGTCGCTGACGGCGACCTCCGAGCCGAGGTCCATGAACGATGTCGATCCGTCCGACTTGGCGCCGCCGACGCGCCACGCGTGCTCGGAGATTTTGACCTTCTGGTCGAGTTTGAGCTTGCCGTCCTTCAGGGCCTGGAACACCACGTAGGAGGTCATGAGCTTGGTGAGGCTGGCCGGATCGACGCGCTCGGTGTCGTTGTTCGCGGCGAGGATCTGGTTGCTGGTCGCGTCGACGAGCACGTAGCTCTTCACTGGCAACGGCGGTGGCGGCGGTGGGGTGGCTGCCTCAAGCGCGGGCAGAGCGCACAGATACAGGCAGATAGGCGCGAAGCAACGGACCAGATTCGGCATCGGCAGTGGCGTCCTAGGTCAGTCGGGGGGCCGAAAGTGTAGCGTAACGATCGGCGCCGCGCCGCGCGGTGCGCGATCTCTCAATCGAGCGCGAGGCGTGCCTCGCCGATGCCGAGCTCCCGGAGTCGCGTGGTGAGCGCGTCGTAGTCGCCGACGCTCGCGATCGGGCCGACCCGCACGCGGTACAGCACCTGACCTTTGACGTCGTCGCGGCGGACGAAGGCGCCAGGAATTCCCGCCTGGGAGATGCGCTCGCGCAGATGCGTGGCGTTGGCTTCGCTGGCGAAGGCGCCGGCCTGCGCGTAGAGCGCCAGCGGCGTCGCCGACGCGGGTGCCGGCGGTGGCGCCGGCGGCGGCGCACCGTCCGGCTCGAGTGCCCGCACTTCGACCAGGGTGGTTCCGGTGCGCAACATGTCGAGCTTGAGCGCCGCGGTATACGACAGGTCGATGATGCGGTTGGACTTGAATGGCCCGCGGTCGTTGACCCGAACGACCACGGTCCGGCCGTTGCTCAGGTTCGTCACCCGCACGTAGGCCGGCAGCGGCAGGGTCCGGTGTGCGGCGCTCATGCCGTACATGTCATACGACTCGCCGGTCGCGGTCCGGCCTCCGTGAAAGTCGGGGCCGTACCAGGACGCGACACCCCGCTCCACGAAGCCGGTGCTGTCGCCGAGCACGACATAGCGCGTGCCATAGACCTCGTAGAACGGCGGGTTGCCGAGCCGCGCGCGCGGCTCCCGCTGCGGCACGGCATCCGGCCGCCCGAGCAGCGCCGAGTCCGTGGGCACGCCGGGCGCTGCACTCGGTGGCGGCGTGGGCGCGGGCGTCGCTGGCGGTGGAGCAGGCGCCGGGCGAAACGGTGCGCAGGCGCCGAGCAGCAGCAGCGCCGCCAAGCTCCCAATCGGTTTCACGGCGTATGGGCCGCCGCGGTCGGCTGCGGCGGGCCTCCGGCGGCGATTGCTTCGGCCAGCTCGCACACTGCAAGCGCATACATGGCGCTGCGGTTGTAACGAGTCAGCACCCAGAAGTTGTGGAAGCCGACACGATAGGACGGTTCCTCGGGCTCTCTCAGCGCAATGAAGAGTGCCGGCGTGGCCGGCGGCATGTGCCGGTCGATGGTGACGCCCTGTTCCGCGAGCTCGCCGACCGTGGTGTTGAGCGCGAGGCCGTTCTCCAGGCCCTCGCGGTCCGGATCGGCGACCATCGCCTTGGCGTACAGCGGTTCGCCGGCCTGCCAGCCGTGCGCGATCAGGAAGTTCGCGACGCTGGCGGCGATGTCGTTCCAGTTGCCATAGAGATCGATCTTGCCGTCGCCGTCGGCGTCGATCGCGAAGCGCCGCACATTGCCCGGCATGAACTGCGGCGCACCCATGGCACCGCCATAGGATCCCATCGCCGCCAGCGGATCGATGTGCGCATCGCGCACCAGCAGCAGGAACTGCTCGAGCTGGCCGCGGAAATACGGCGCCCGCTCCGGGTAGTCGAACGCGAGCGTGGTCAGAGCATCGATCTCGCGAAACGGGCCAACGATCCGGCCGTAGGAGGACTCGATGCCGAGGATCGCCACCAGCAGCGTCCCCGGCACGCCGCTCTTGTGCGCGGCGTCGTCGAAGGTGGCCTTGTGCGCAGCGTAGAAATCGCGGCCTTCGCGGATGCGCTTGTCGGTTACGAAGCTCTTCTCGTACTCGAACCAGGGCCGGACCTTCTCGGCCGGGCGGTTCATGGCGTCGATAATCGCGTCATTGAATTCCGCCTGCGCCAGCAGTTCCAGGATCCAGGTCCGGTCCAGGTGGTGGCGGCTCGCGACTTCGGCGGCGAAGGACTGCACGTCGTGGCGGGTGGTATCGATCGCCACCGCCGGCCGGAACACGCAGGCGAGCGCGGCGGCGAGCGCCGCCCGGGCCCGCGCCTTCACGAGCCGACCAGTTTGCGGTGCCGGAACAGCGACATGACGATTCCGAAGCCGGACAGGAGCGTCACCATCGAAGTTCCGCCATAGCTCACCAGCGGCAGGGGCACGCCGACCACCGGCAATATGCCGCTCACCATGCCGGTGTTGACGAACACGTACACGAAGAACGTGAGTCCGACGCTGCCGCAGATGAGCCGCGCATACGTGTCTTGGGCCTCGGACGCCATGTAGAGAATCCGCCCGATCAGCCCGAGATAGAGCGCAATCAGCAGCAGCTGGCCGACCAGGCCCAGTTCCTCGCCGATCACCGCGAAGATGAAATCCGTGGAGCGCTCCGGCAGGAACTCGAGTTGCGCCTGGCTGCCGTTGGTCCAGCCCTTGCCGAACACGCCGCCGGAGCCGATCGCGATCTGGGACTGGATGGTGTGGTAGCCGGCGCCGAGCGGGTCGCGCGACGGGTCGAGGAAGGTCACCACCCGCTGTTTCTGGTAGTCGTGCATGAAATGCCAGGCGACCGGCACTGCGCCCGCGAGCGCCAGCAGTCCGGCCACCATGATCCAGATGCGCAGCCCGGCCAGAAAAATGACCGCGAAGCCGGCCGCTGCAATCAGAAGCGCGGTGCCGAGGTCCGGCTGCTTGGCGACCAGGAGCGTCGGCACGATGACGATACCGCCGAGCACGAGCAGGTCCTTGAGCGAGGGCGGCAGCGGCCGCTCGCGCAGATACCACGCGCACATCATCGGCACGCCGAGCTTCATGATCTCGGAAGGCTGAAAACGAATCAGCCCCACGCTCAGCCAGCGCTGCGCGCCCTTGCCGATGTCGCCGACGAACGCGACCGCGAGCAGCAGCAGGATGCCGGCCGCATAGAGCGCGGGCGAGAGCCTTCTCAGCCAGGTGGGCGGGATCTGCGCCAGTACCACCAGCGCCAGCAGAGCCAGGCCCAGGCGCTCGACCTGATTGAGCCACAGCCCCATGTTCTGGCCGGTAGCGCTGTAGAGCACGAACAGCCCGGCGCAGATGACCGTGCTCACGATCGCGAGCAGCGGTCCGTCCAGGTGCAGCCGCCGCAGCAGGCGGCCGGACGCGGTCAGCGTCCGCCGCGCGGTGGACGACTGGGCCTCGTCATAGAGCATGGGTGTTGGCATCGGAACTCAGGAAGGCGGAGGTTGTGGCGCCGGCGGCGCGTCGTACTTGCCCAAGAGATAGGCATCGAACACGCGGCGGGCGATCGGCGCCGCGGCCGAGGAGCCGTGACCGCCGTTTTCCACCAGCACCGCGACTGCGAGCTTGGGATCGTCAGCAGGCGCAAAGGCGATGAACAGCGCGTGGTCGCGCAGACGCTCGGGGATTTTCTTCTCGTCGTATTTTTCGTTCTGGCCGACCGCGAACACCTGCGCGGTGCCGGTCTTGGCGGCGATCTTGTAGCCGGCACCGCGGGTTGCGACCACCGCCGTGCCGCCGGCTTCGGTCACCATTTCCATGCCTTCAACGACCACGTCCCAGTTCTTGGCATCCTTGAGTTCCACCGCCGGCAGGCTCACCGGCGGCAATTTGCGCACCGCGCCGGTAGCGGCATCGCGCACGCCGACCACCAGGCGCGGCCGGTAGTTCTTGCCATGCGCGGCGACGATGGCCACGGCATGCGCGAGCTGCATCGGGGTCGCGAGCAGATAGCCCTGGCCGATGCCGACGATGATGGTATCGCCCGGATACCACGCCTGCTTATAGGTCTTCTCCTTCCATTCGGCGGACGGCACCAGACCCGGCCGCTCGCCGCCGACGTCGACGCCGGTCGGCGCGCCGAAGCCAAGTTCGGTCAGCGCACTGTGCACGCGGTCGATGCCGAGGAGCTCCGCCAGACCGTAGAAGTAGACGTCGCAAGACACGGCGATGGCGCGGCGCATGTCGACCGAACCATGGCCTTCCTTCTTCCAGTCGCGATAGTGATGGCTCGATCCCGGCAGCTGGTAGTAGCCGTGGCAGTAACGAGTGGTGCTGGGATCGATGACGCTGTACTCGAGGCCGGCCAGCGCCATGAGAGGCTTGACGGTGGAGCCGGGAGGATAGGCACCGCGCAGTGCGCGGTTGAGCAGCGGCTTGTCGATGTCGTCACGCAGCCGGGCATAGTCGTTGCCGGAGATGCCGCGCGTGAAGAGATTCGGATCGAACACCGGGGTGGAGGCGAGTGCTACCACGTCGCCGTTATTCGGATCGATGGCGATGACGGCGCCGCGGTGATCGCCGAGCGCCTGCTCGGCGACCTTCTGGACCTGCACGTCGAGCGACAGCAAC
>Ga0187780_10001364_pt1 | contig 18462 bp, 20 predicted proteins | sample 1015_Q2_SP10_20__FD_132429 | JGI IMG/M metagenome (GOLD analysis project Ga0187780, IMG submission 132429) | Tropical peat soil microbial communities from peatlands in Department of Meta, Colombia - 1015_Q2_SP10_20_MG | ecosystem: Environmental > Terrestrial > Soil > Wetlands > Peat | place...
CGAGGTCGAGTCCGAGGAGGTCCCCGGCGTGGTGGTCTCACGCGTGAACTTGTCGCCGCGCTTCATGCGCGAGTTGATCGACGCGATGGAGGACAACTACTCGAAGTGGCGCACGCGCGAGGGCATCAAGAACCTGCCCGAGTACGGCGGCAGCGAGTCCGAGCCCGGCGGCGACTAGGCCATTCCAGGCGCGCGTCTGCGCGGGTGCCGTCTGGCTGCGCGCTTGCAGCGACCGTGATCGTGGAACACGCGGCCAGTTGCGGTGTTCGTACCCTGCTAGAAGCATGATGAAGGTCGCAGTGATCTCCGACATCCACGCCAACCGCCACGCATTCGAGGCGACGCTCGAGGCGGTCGCGGCGAGCGACGCAGCAGAGCTGTGGTGCCTTGGCGATCTCGTCGGCTACGGCGCCGAGCCCGACGCGTGCGTCGAGCTCGCGCGCGAGCACGTGGCCGTGTGCCTGGCTGGCAACCACGACATGGCGGTCACGGGCGAGCTACCGCTGCATGAGTTCTCGCGCGGCGCGAGCCTCGCGGCGCAGTGGACGCGCGAGGTGATCGCGCCCGAGAACCTCGAGTTCCTCGCGGGCTTGCGTCCACAGGCGCAGGAGGGGTCGATCGGCCTCTACCACGGCAGCCCGCGCGACCCCGTGTGGGAGTACGTGCTCTCGGCGCTGCTGGCGGAGCTGTGCATGGATGCGCAGCCGCACCGCATCTGCTTGATCGGCCACTCGCACGTGGCGCTGTCGTTCGCGCGGCGCGAGGGCGAGCTCGCGACCGGAGAGCCGCGCCGCGAGAGCGCCACGCTCGACGTCACCGAGGGCGAGTGGCTGCTGAATCCCGGCAGCGTCGGTCAGCCGCGCGACGGCGACCCGCGCGCGTCGTGGCTGCTGCTCGACCTCGACGAGATGGCCGCCTCATTCCACCGCGCCGAATACGACATCGCGGGCGCCGCCGCGGCGATCCGTGCCGCGCGCCTGCCCGACTCGCTGGCCGAGCGTTTGGAGTACGGCCAATGAGCGCGCGCAAGACTATGCCGCGGCTGACAGCCGTGCTGCTGGCGATCGTGCTCGGTGCGGCCACCGCGCTGCTGGTCTCCTGCGGCGGTTCGAGCGACAAGCTGATCCCGGTCGCGGACGCCGGGCCGCTGCAGACCGACTTCGAAGCGGTCGCACAGGAGGCCGAAAGCGGCGACGGCAGCTGCTCACTGACCGAAGCGGCGATCGCCAAGACCGAACAGGACTTCCACGCACTGCCTAGCAAGCTCGACGCCGGCCTGCGCGCGACGCTCCGCCAGGGCATCGAAAACCTGCGCTCGCGCGCGCTCGTCCTCTGCCATCAGCCGCTGGCGCAGACGGCGAACACGAGCAGCACGCCGACCGTGCGCACCACACACACGACCACCACCACCACGCCCACTTCGAGCCAGACCACTCCCACAACCACGACACCGACGACCACCACGCCGCCGACAACGAGCACGAACACCACGCCCACGCCCGAGGGCGGCACGCCGGCGCCCGGCGCCGGCGAAGCCGAACAGGAAGCGCCCAGCGGACAGGGTGGCGGCACGGGCGTCGGAGAAGGCAAGAGCGGCGAAGGCGCCGGCAACGCATCGTCCCCGAAGGGGGAAGGCGCGGCCGGCGGCCGGGAAGCGGGCAAATGAGCAAACACGAGATCGCCGGCCGCTACCGGCTGGACAGCAGACTCGGCTTCGGCGGCATGTCGACCGTGCACCTCGCGCTGGATATGCGCCTGGAGCGCCAGGTGGCGATCAAGCTGCTGGCCGAGCACCTCGCCGACGACCCGACGTTCGTGTCGCGCTTCCAGCGCGAGGCGCAGGCCGCGGCCAAGCTCGTGCACCCGAACATCGTGCAGGTGTTCGACTCCGGCCGCGATGAGCGAAGTGGTCAGTACTTCATCGTGATGGAGTACGTCGAGGGCGTCTCGTGCGCGGAGATCCTGCGCGACCAGGGCTGGGTCGAGGTGCCAGAAGCGCTGTCGATCATCGAACAGGCGTGCGAGGGCCTGCACTATGCGCACCGCCACGGCGTCGTGCACCGCGACGTCAAGCCCGGCAATCTGCTGCGTGCGCGCGAAGGCGAGGTCAAGCTCGCCGACTTCGGCATCGCCAAGGCGACCGAGCAGTCGAGCATCACGCAGGTCGGCTCGGTGCTCGGCACGGCCGCATATCTCGCGCCCGAGCAGGCGCGCGGCGAGGAGGCCGGACCGAGCGCCGACCTGTACGGGCTGGGCGTCGTGGCCTACCAGCTGATCTCCGGGCGCCTGCCGTACGAGGCGACGTCGCTGACCGAGCTCGCGCTCAAGCAGCAGCGGGAGGAGCCCGCGCGCCTGGACATGCTCGTCGCGGCCGTCGGCCCCGAGCTCGCAGAGGCGGTGGCGATCGCGCTGGCGCTCGATCCTCGCGACCGCTACGAGACCGCGCTCGAGATGCGCCACGGACTCAGCGACGGCGCGCGCGGTGTGATGCCGCGGCGCAGCCACGCGCAGGACCGGCGCGGCGCCCACACGGCGCCGGCAACGCACGCCACGAGCGTCCTCCCCCCTTCGGGGACGATGCCACGCACGCGCCGCTCGGCGGGCGCGGCCGCATCATCCCCGGAAGGGGAGACCGCGACTCTCGCCGCGCGACCCGCGCGACCCGCGCGACGTCCGCGTCAGGGCCAGCCGCGCGTGGCGCCGGCCGCGGCCGCGCAGCCGGCGGGCCGCGCACCCGAAGGCGCGCACCGCCGCTCGAATCGCCTGCTGGTCACGCTGCTGGCCGTGCTGGCGCTGGCCGTGACGATCCTCGCCGTGGTGATCCTCACCGCGCCCGCGCCGACCAAGGTGCAGTTGCGCAACGTCGTGTACTCAGACGTGCAGCAGGCATCGGCGGCGCTCAAGCAGCTCGTCTCCGAAAACACGCAATAGCGCCGCTGAGCGCGCCGCCCGCCCGTACGGATGCTGGCCTCGATCCTCAACGTCGATCACCTGGTCGAAGTCTTCGGCTACCCGCTGCTGTTCCTGCTCGTGATGAGCGAGTCGAGCGGCCTGCCGATCCCGGGCGAGACGGCGCTGATCGCCGCGGCTGTGCTCGCCAGCCAGGGCAAGCTCGAGATCGCGCTGGTCATACCGCTGGCGGCCGCGGGCGCGATCGTGGGTGACAACATCGGCTATTCGATCGGCCGCAAGGGCGGGCGCTGGCTGCTCGAACGGCCGGGCGCCTTCCAGCGCCAGCGTCGCGAGGTGCTGGTAGTCGGCGAGCCATTCTTCCAAGCGCACGGCCCGAAGGCGGTGTTCTTCGGCCGTTTCGTGCTCGGGCTGCGCGTGTGGGCGTCGTGGCTCGCCGGCGGCACGCGCATGCGCTGGCGCTCGTTCGTCGTCTGGAACGCGCTCGGCGGCATCTGCTGGGCGACCGCGATCGGGCTGATCGCGTACTTCCTCGGCAACTCCGCCGGCAGCGCGATCGAAGCGTTCGGCGTGTACGGGCTCGTGGCGGTGCTGCTGGCGATCGTCAGCGGGTTTCTGCTACACCGCCGCCACACGCAGCGCGCACGCAGGGCGCAGCAGGCCACGCATGCGCGCGCCCCAACAAGCGAGCGCAACGCCGGGCCGGAAGGGCCGCCGGACGACTAGTTGGCGTCGGCCATCCGGCGCGCGGCGGCAGCGAAGCTGCGCAGATCGTCGAGCCGAGCGAGCGCGTCCCAGACCAGCTCGTCGTCCACGTCGAGGTATCCGTGGACGAGGATGTTGCGCATCCCAGCGGCTGCGGCTAGACGCTCGGCAAGCTGGCCGTCCAGACCGGCTGCACGGAGGCTTGCGAACACGCCGCGGTAGTCGTCGGGAGCCTTGAGGCCCAGCTCTGCGACGAGGTGCGCGCCCACATCGATGCAGCTTTGGATGGCCAGCTGCAAAGCGTGCTCGGCAGCGAGCCGTGTACGCAGCTCGGCCATGTATGTGTCGCGGCCGCCGGCTCGGATGGCGTCGAGCTCACACAGCAGCTCGTCGAGCCGCTGCAGGCGGCTGGTGAGGCTGTCAGCGTCGACCAAAGCGTCCCTCGTGAAGGCGCTTGCGCTGACCGCGAGCCAGCTCGGCGCGCAGGGGGATCGTGTCGAGATACTCGACAATCGCCCTCGCCTCCAGGCGGACGCGGGTCTTGGCATCGCGCTCGAGCAGGGGGCGACCGTCGCGGATCGCACGCTGACGCAACAGCGGCGAGGCGTGGTTGAGGGGAATGACGTCGATCTCGTCCGTGCCGAGAGCACGCCCGGCATCGCGCGTGAGATCCAAGCGTAGCTTCAGGCGACTTGACGTGTCGAGCGCAGGCTCGTGCCAGAACGCAATGTCGATATCCGAGAGCGGCCCGCCGGTTCCACGCGCCTGAGACCCGATCAACCGCGCCGCCACCACGCCTTCGCGATCGAGCGCGCGCGCGAGTCGTGCCAGCGCGGCACCATCGAGCGCCGGGACGCGTGCGTGCTCGTGGACGACGGTCATGAGGGCATTGTCGCCGATCGTGCGGACCGGCCCGCGCGGCCCCGGCGACTAGCCGGCTGAGAGGCAAGCCGGGCAAGAACGCAGGGAGCGTGGCGTGCTGTGCACGCGAGCGAGCGAGGACGCCGCCTGGCGCCGCCTATCAGCCGGCTAGAAGCCGCTGCAGGGAGCGATGCGCTCCCACATGTCGGCCAGGCTGCCCAGCTCGCTCTCCGAGAAGTGCGAGAAGAACTGCTCGCGGATGACCGCCAGATGCGTGCCGCGCGCTGCTTCAAGGCGCTCTCGACCCGCGCCCGTAAGGCACGCGTAGGCGCCACGCGCGTCGTGTTCGCAAGAACAACGCTCGATCAGGCCGTCACGCTCGAGGCGGTCTACCAGCCGTGTGAGGCCGCTGCGCGACAGCTGCGCCTGCTCGGCCAGTTCACACATGCGCATGCGCCCGCCGTTCGCCTCTTCGAGGTGATGCAGCACCTCATAGGACGTCATCGGCAGCCCGTGCGCCTGCTCCAGCGCTGCGTCGAGCCGCTTGGCGAGACAGGCGTGCGCTCGCAATAGACCGCGCCAGGCGCGCAGCTCCCCGAGCGTCAGCGTCTCCTGCTCGGAACTGGCGATCTTGACTGCGGTGACGGTCGACATGGCGATCTGAGTCCAAACGCCCTACTCAAGCGAACATAGCAGCGCCGAAGCGCCGCGCTCGGTAGACGGGCGTCATCGCCGCGTCGCCCGCCACGCCCACAGCATCATCAGCGGCTGCAGCGGCAACCGCGCATACAGCGCCCACTGGGGCACACGCGGAAACGCGCTCGGCTCGCGCGCCATGTACAGGTTCGCTGGAAACACCGCCGCGAGCAGCGCGATCAACCCCAGCCCCGACAGGCGCCGCGTCCGCGGCGCCAGCACACCCAGGCCACCTGCCAGCTCGGCGACGCCGCTCAGCTGCACCACGCGCTTAGCCTGCCCCTGCAGGCTCGGCGGCACGATCTGTTCGTAGTGGCGCGGCACCACGAAGTGGTTGACACCGGCGCCGATGAAGAACAGCGCGAGCGCCCGGCGCGGGCGGCTCCCGGTCGCGTCCTCCTGCTCGTCTGTTTCCACCTCTCCTCCTTCTCGCATCGCGCGCACCCCCGGACGGCCGGCAGGCCGTCCCTCTAAACAAAATCTAGCGGGCCTCGATCAACGAGCGCCCAGTCATCTGCGGCGGCTGTTCGATGCCCAGCGCCGCGAGCACCGTCGGCGCCACGTCCGCGAGGACGCCGCCGTCCGCGCTCAGGCTCGCGCCACGGCTGGTCAGGATCAGCGGCACAGGGTTCAACGAGTGCGCCGTGTTCGGGCTGCCGTCCGGCTCGAGCATGTGATCCGCGTTGCCGTGATCGGCCGTCACCACGCACGCGCCGCCGCTCTCGTGGACCGCCGCGACAACCTCGCCAAGGCACTCATCCACGGTCTCGATCGCCTTCACCGCCGCCTCGATCACGCCCGTGTGACCGACCATGTCCGCGTTCGCGAAGTTGATGATGCCGAACCGGTATCCGCCCGGCTGCTCGCGCCAGGCGCCGACGAACGCCGCCGCCGCCTCGCGCGCGCTCATCTGCGGCTTGTGGTCGTAGGTCGGCACGTCGCGCGGCGAGGGCACCAGCTCGCGCCGCTCGCCGCGCATCGGCGCCTCATCGCCGCCGTTGAAGAAGTACGTCACGTGCGCGTACTTCTCGGTCTCCGCCACGTGCAGCTGGCTCGCGCCCGCGCGCTCGAGCACCTCCGGCAGCGTGCTCTGCGGGTGTTCGGGCGAGAACACCACCGGGTAGGGCCAATCCTCCTCATAGCGCGTGAGCGTCGTGTAGCGCGCAATCGCCGGCACGCCGCCGCGGTCGACTTCCCCCTCCCCCTGCGACGACGATGCCACGGACGATGCGGCCAGCGCGCGCGTGATCTGGCGCATGCGGTCGGGACGGAAGTTGAACGCGATCACGCTGTCAGCCGGTCGAATCGTCGCCTCGGCGCCCACAAGCGTCGGCTCGATGAACTCGTCGGTCTCGCCGCGGCGGTACGCGTCCTGCACCGCCTGCTCGCCGCTGTCCGCGTGGTGCGACGCGCGCCCGTGCACGAGCATGTCGTACGCGCGCTGCGTGCGCTCCCAGCGGCGATCGCGGTCCATCGCCCAGTAGCGGCCGACAACCGAACCCACGCGTGCGGCCGAGGACTGGTCGAGCTCGCGCAGGTAGGCCGCGCCCGCGTGCGGCAGCGTGTCGCGCCCGTCGGTGAAAGCGTGCACGACCAGGTCCTTAACCGCGAGTTCGTGACCGAGCGCGATCAGCGCGCGCAGATGATCGAGCGAGGAGTGCACGCCGCCGTCGGACACGAGCCCGATCAGATGCACGCGCTCGGCGCCCGCGAACGCCGCGCGCAGCGCCTCGTTCTCCGCCAGCGAGCCGTCAGCGATCGCATCGTCGATGCGCGCCAGGTCCTGGCGCACGACCGCGCCCGCCCCGAGGTTCAGATGCCCGACCTCACTGTTTCCCATCTGCCCTTCGGGCAAGCCCACCGCGCGCCCGCTCGCCTGCAGCGTCGTGTGCGGGTATGTCGCCCACAGCTCGTCGAATATGGGCGTGCGCGCGAGCGACACCGCGTTGCCGGGACCCGGCTCGGCCAGCCCCCAACCGTCGAGCACGATCAGGCACGCGCGCGCCGCCGGCAGGCTGGGCGGGCCGGCCGGTAGGCCATGACGACCCACAGGCAGGCTCATGGTGCGGCCGCGGCGACGATCTGCGCGAACGACTGCGCGTCCAGCGAGGCGCCGCCCACGAGTGCGCCGTCAACATCCGCCAGCGCGAGCAGCTCGGCGGCGTTCTCCGGCTTGACCGAGCCGCCGTAGAGGACGCGCACGGCCTGCGCGGCCTGCGCGTCGCGGTCGGCCACCAGCGCGCGGATGAACGCGATCGCCTCCTGCGCCTGCTCGGGCGCGGCCACGCGCCCGGTGCCGATCGCCCAGATCGGCTCATACGCGATCACCACCTCCGCCAGGCGCTCGCTCGGCACGCCAGCGAGATCGTCCCACACCTGCTGGCGCAGCTTGCGGTCTGTGTCGTCGTTGTCGCGCTCCTCCTCCGTCTCGCCCACGCACAGAATCGGCACCAGCCCGGCCTCCAGCGCCGCCGGCACCTTCAGCGCGAGCGCCCGGTCGGTCTCGCCGAACAGCGCGCGCCGCTCGGAGTGGCCGAGCACCACGCCGCGCACGTCCAGCTCGCGCAGCATCGGCGCGGACACCTCGCCCGTGTACGCGCCCTCGGGCTCGTGGTGCATGTTCTGCGCATACACCTCCACGCGCGAGCCGCGCGCGCTGTCGATCATCGCCTGCAGATCGGTGAACGGCACGCAGATAGCGACGTCCACCCCGTCCACCGCGGACACGCGCGGCAACAGCGCCTGGATGTGCTCCTCAGCCTGCTCCTGCGTCTTGTACATCTTCCAGTTGCCCGCGATCAGCGGGGTGCGTCCTGCCATCGCCTACAGGACCCTCAGCGTCAGATCGACGAGGCGGTTGGAGTACCCCCACTCGTTGTCATACCAAGCGATCACCTTCAGCATCGTGCCGTCGATCACCGCGGTCAGCTGCGAATCCACGATCGAAGAGTACGGCGAGCTGACGATGTCGCTCGAGACGATCGGGTCTTCGGTGTAGCTCATGATCCCCGCGAGCGGACCGCTGGCAGCGGCCGCGCGCAGCGCGTCGTTGACCTCCTGCACACTCGTCTCGCGCGCGCACTCCACCGTCAGGTCCACGACCGAGCCCGTCGGCACGGGCGCGCGCACCGCGAAGCCATGCAGCTTGCCCTGCAGCGCCGGGATCACCAGGCCGATCGCCTTCGCCGCGCCGGTCGAGGCGGGGATCAGGTTGATCGCCGCCGCGCGCGCGCGACGCAGGTCTTTGTGCGGCATGTCCTGCAGCCGTTGGTCGGCCGTGTAGGCATGGATCGTCGTCATCAGCCCGTGCTCGATGCCGATCGTGTCGCCCAGCACCTTCGCGACCGGCGCCAGACAGTTGGTCGTGCACGACGCGTTGGAGATGATGTTGTGGCTGTCGCGGTCGTACACCTCGTCGAAGTTCACGCCCAGCACGACCGTCGCGTCAGGATCGGTCGCGGGCGCCGAGATGATCACCTTCTTGGCACCCTGCGCGAGGTGCTTGGAGGCGTTCTCGCGGTCGTGGAACAGGCCCGTCGACTCGATCACTACGTCCACGCCCAGCTCGCCCCACGGCAGCGCCGCCGGGTCGCGCTCGGCCAGCACCTTCAGCTCGTGTCCACCGACGCCCCCTGGGGGCGCCACCTCGATCGCGTGCTCGCCGCGCAGCCGCACCTCGCCCGGGTAGGGGCCGAGGATCGAGTCGTACTTGAGCAGGTGCGCGAGCGTGCGCGCGTCGGTCAGGTCGTTGACCGCCACCCACTCGATCTCACCCGCCAGCGCCTCGCCCCGGGCCATCGCGGCGCGGAACATGTTGCGCCCGATGCGGCCGAATCCGTTGATCCCCACGCGTACCGGCATTCGTTGCCTCCTACAAGCAAAAATGAACGATGCCGGGTCTCAGGAGCGCCACTCCATCGCCCGGCGTGCCCGCGGAGGCTATCAGCGCGCTGTCGAGCGATCGATGTCGCGGTGCGCGACCGTCACGTCGAGCTCGTCGCGGTCGCGGTAGCACGCCGCGAGGTGCTCGGCGATCGCGACCGAGCGATGGCGTCCGCCGGTGCATCCGATCGCTATCACCAGGTGCGCCTTACCCTCGGAGACGTACTGCGGCAGCAGGAAGTCGAGCAGCTCGCCCAGCTTCGCGTACAGCTGATCCAGCCGCCCGTCCGCGGCGATGTAGTCGACGACGGGCTGGTCGAGCCCGGTCAGCTCGCGCAGCTCCGGCACGTAGTGCGGGTTCGCGAGGAAACGCACGTCGAAGGCGAGGTCCTCCTCGCGCGGCGGGCCGTGCTTGAAGCCGAAGCTCATGAACGTCACCGCCAGTCTGCCGACGGCCTGGCGCGGCAGGAACTCATCGGCGATCTTCTCGCGCAGCATCGCCGCCGACATGCCGGTCGTGTCGATCACCAGGTCCGCGCGGCCGCGCATCGGCTCCAGCAGCGCGCGCTCGGCCGCGACGCCAGCCGCGACGCTGCCCTCCGGCGCTAGCGGGTGGCGTCGGCGCGTCTCCTTGTAGCGCGTCACGAGCGTCTGCTCGGAGGCGTCGAGGAACAGCAGATGGTGGCGCAAACCGAGCGCGTCGAGATCGTCGACCACCGCGCGCAGCGCCTCGAAGTACACGCCGCCGCGCACGTCCGACACGACCGCCGCACGCTCGACCTTCGAGCCCTTGTGCACAAACAGCTCGACAAGCGAGCGGATCATCTCCGGTGGCAGGTTGTCCACGCAGAAGTAGCCCGCGTCCTCGAACACGTTCATCGCCGTCGACTTGCCCGCGCCGGAGAAGCCCGTGATCACCACCAGGTCCTCCAGTCGCGACTCGACCACCGGTTTGCCGGACTTGCCGGCCGATCTCGGATCGCCTGCGGCTCGCAACGGGCGCAGTGGCCTGATCACCGCCATCGTCTAATTGTGTCGGCGATCGCGGTCGAGCGTGTCATTTTGCAGGGAACCTTTCAGCCTGCCCGGTGCAGGAACGCGTACAACTCGCGCCCGACCTTCGCCGGCAGCCCGGGCACGGCCTGCAGTTCCTCACTCGATGCGCTCACGATCGCCTCCGGCGAGCCGAAGTGCGTCAGCAGCGCGCGCTTGCGCGCGGGGCCGACACCGGGCAACTCGTCCAGCAGCGAGCTCTTCATCGCGCCGTCGCGGCGGCTGCGGTGGTGGGTGATCGCGAAGCGGTGCGCCTCGTCGCGCACGCGCTGCAGCAGCTGCAGCTCGGGCGTGGAGTGGTCGAGCACCAGCGGCGCGCGCCGGCCCGGCACGAAGATCTCCTCGATGCGCTTGGCCAGCGACACGACCGCCACGCCGCGCTCGCGAAAGCCGCCCAGCGGTCCGAGGCCGGCGGCGAGCTGCCCCTTGCCGCCGTCGATCACCACCAGGTTCGGCAGCGCCGCGAAGCTCGCGTCGTACTCACTGTCGTGCGGCGAGATGTCCGCCTGGCGCTCCCATTGCGCGAAGCGCCGGCTCAGCACCTCGGCCATCGACGCGTAGTCGTCGGGCTTGCCCTGCCCCTCCGGGGACGATGCGGTGCCGCGGATCGTGAAGCGCCGGTAGTCGGCCTTCTTCGGCGCGCCGCCCTCGAACACAACCATCGAGGCGACCGTGTGCGTGCCGCCGAGGTTGGAGATGTCGAAGCACTCTATGCGGATCGGTGGCGCGTCGAGCCCGAGCGCGTTCTGCAGGCCCTCGAGCGCGTCGACGCGACTCTGACGGCGACGCTCGGAGCGCAAGCGCTCCTGGTCGAGCGCGAGCAGCGCGTTGCGCTCGGCGAGCTCGAGGATGCGGCGCTTCTCGCCGCGCTCGGCCGCGCGCAGCTCCACCGGCCCGCCGCGGCGGCTCGAGAGCGCGTCCGCCAGCGCGGCGCGCTCGCCGCATCGTCCCTGGAAGGGGAGCCCAGCCTGCACGACCAGCAGCGCCGGGATCGACGTGTAGCCGCCGTAGTACTGCAGCATGAACTCCTCCGCGACCTCGGCCAGCTCGCGCTCGGCCTCGTTGGCCAGGTAGAAGGACTGGCGGTCGCACAGCACGCCGTCGCGCACCTGGAACACCTGTGCGTTCGCGTCGCGCGCGTCCACCGCGACCGCGACCGCGTCGAACGTGCCCACCGCCTCGGCCGTCACGCGCCGTCGCTCCAGCAGCGAGCGCACCGCCTGCAGCCGGTTGCGCTCGAGCGTCGCCTGCTCGAATTCCTCGCGCGCGGCCGCCTCGCGCATGCGCTGCTCGAGGTCGCGCTCGATCGCCGCGAAGCGCCCGCTGAGGAAGTCGATCACGCCGTCGACGCTCTCGCGGTACTGCTCCTTCGTGACGTAGCCCACACACGGCGCGCCGCAGCGCTTGATGTAGTAGTCCAGGCACGGGCTGCCGCTGCGCCGGCCCGGCTCGGGCCCGGTGCACGAGCGAAACATGAACACCTTCGCCAGCACCTCCAGCGTCGCGCGCACGCGCTTGGCGTTCGAGTACGGACCGAAGTAAGCGCGCCCGCCGCGGTGGCGCTCGCGCGTGAAGTACACGCGCGGGTAGTCCTCGTCGAGCGACACGGCGATGAACGGGTAGGACTTGTCGTCGCGCAGGCGGATGTTGAAGCGCGGCCGGTACTGCTTGATGAAGCTCTGCTCCGCCAGCAGCGCCTCCGCCTCGCTGGCCACGACCACGCACTCGATGCGCTCCACCGCGGCGACCATCTCGGCGTGCCCCGGTGAACCCGATCCCCGCCCGCCCACCTGCGCCTTGGAGAAGTGCGAGGCCACGCGCTTGCGCACCGACTTCGCCTTGCCCACGTAGATCACGCGCCCGCGCGCGTCGCGGAACAGGTACACGCCCGGCTGGTCGGGCAGCGCGCGGCGCTGCGCGGTCAGGCTCGCGCGCGCGTCGTCGCTCAATACGCGCGCCAGCGCCGGTAGACGGTCAGCAGCCCGTACACGACCAGGCCGACCATCACGAACCACAGCGCCTCGCCGAAGCCGTCCCAACGATGCACCTGCACGAGCGCTCCGCCCTGCACTTCAAGCGCGTACCACAGGCGCGAGCGCACGGCGTAGGCGAAGAACGCGAGCGCCAGCGAGCCGTACAAGATCCCCCGGTAGCGGTCGCCGATGCTGAACAGCGACATGTGCGCTTCGCGGTAGAAGCGCAGTCCGAGGTAGCCGATCGCCACGCCGAACGCGACGAGCAGCGCAGCTTCGACCGTGGCGGCCGCACGCCCGCCGCCGGGGATGAAGTCGACCGCGGCCGCGATCGCCAGCACGATCGCGATGTTGCGCGCGTTCTTCGTGCGTTCGCTCACAGCCACAGACTAGCCGCGCAGACACTCGCGCAAGAGGGTAGTACTCAAGGTGCTACCATAGGCCGATGGCGAAGATCAGCGTCAGCATCGAGGACGAGCTGTACACGCGCGTGCGCGATGCCGCCGGGTCGGTCGGCGTATCGGGCTGGCTCGCCGAGGCCGCCACCGCGCGCCTGCGCTCCGAAGTGCTACGCGCGATCGCCGAGGAAATCGCCGCGAGCAGCGGAGGTCCCTACACCAAGCGTGAGCTCGACGCTGCCCGCGAGTGGCTGCCCTCGTCTTCGATGCCGGCGCACTAATCGCGCTCGATCGAGGCGATCGTGCGGTCGGCGCGCTGCTGATGCTTGCATCGGAACACGACGTCGAAGCGCTCACTTCCTCAGCGGCGGTCGCACAGGCTTGGCGCGACCCCTCGCGCCAAGCACGGCTAGCACGTGCGCTCTCGGGCTTTAGCGAGCAGCCTCTCGACGCGGCTTGCGCCCGGCGCTGCGGACTGCTGCTTGCACGCGCCGGCAGCAGCGACATCGTGGACGCGGCGGTCGCGCTCGCCGCCAGCCACGGCGACACCGTGCTCACCAGCGACCCCTCAGACATCCAACGGCTGCTCGATGTCGCCGGCACAGCCGCGCAAGTGCGCGCTGTGTAGACATTCAGTCGACCAGCGCCTCCAGGCGCGCGTACGCGGCCTCGACCGCGCGCGTGGCCGCCGTGTGGCGCGCTTCGGACTTCGCCGACTCATAGCGCGTCGCCCACGCCGCCGGGTCGGTCAGTTCCGCTTCGAGCGCGCGCAACGCCTGCTCCGCCTCTTCGACCGCGCGTTCGGCCTTCTGCGTCTCATTCAGGCGGTTCTTCGACGGACCCTTCGCTTTCGCCTTGGACCGACCCTTCTTCGCCTCCGGCAGCCCGTCCACACTCGCGGCCGCGCTCGTCATGCCCGCCACCGCGCCGTTCTGCGCGCCGCGCGAGCTCGAGCCATCGCGAGCCGACGAGCCGTTGCTCGCGCCAGCCCGAGCCAGGGACGAGGACGAGGAGGCGCCGCCGGCCGCGCGGCGTTCCTCGCGCACGCGCACGTACTCCGGCCAGCCGCCCACGTAGCTGCGCAAAGAGCCGTCCTCGACGGCGATCGTACGTGTGCCCACCGCGTCCAGCAACGCACGGTCGTGCGAGACCAGCAGGATCGCACCGGAGAACGCTTGCAGCGCGTCCTCGAGCGCCTCGCGGCTCTCGATGTCGAGATGGTTGGTGGGCTCGTCGAGGATCAGCACGTTCGCGCTCGAATGAACGAGCACCGCCAGCGACAGGCGCCGGCGCTCGCCGCCCGACAGGCCGCTCAGCGGTTTTTCGACCTCCTCGCCCGAGAACAGGAAGCCACCGAGCAGCGCGCGCGCCTTGTTCGGCGTCAAGCCCGTCGCGCGCTGCGCCGCGTCCAGCACGCTCTGCTCGGGCGGACCCCCCGCGCCGAGCTCCTCCGCGTGCTGTGAGAGGTAGCCGACCTTCACGTTGTGGCCCGTGCTCAGCTTGCCCGCCGCCAGCGGCCGGCGGCCCGCGAGCGTCTCGATCAGCGTCGTCTTGCCGGTCCCGTTCGGGCCCACCAGCGAAACGTGCTCGCCACGCTCCAGCCACAGCTCCGCGTGGTCCAGCAGCACGAGCGGCTGCTCGCCGATCTCGATACGCCCGTCCTGCAACTCGAAGATCACGCGCCCCGAGCGCTCGGGCTTGGCGAACTCGAACTCCAGGCCCCTAGCGTCCTTCGGATCTCGCTCGATGCGCTCGATCTTCGCGAGCTTCTTCACGCGCGACTGCGCCTGGCGCGCCTTCGTGGCCTTGTAGCGGAAGCGCTCGATGAAGCGCTCCATGCGCGCGATCTCCGCCTGCTGCTTGTCGATAGCCTTGCCCAGCGCGATCTCGCGCGCGGCCTGCTCGCGGCGCCACTGGTGCCAGGTGCCGGCGAAGAAGCGCGAACGGCCGGCCTCGAGCTCGAGCACAGCCGTGCCGACAGCCTCCAGGAACCAGCGGTCGTGCGCCACCAGCACGACCGCCGCGTCGAGGTCCACGAGCGTCTGCTCGAGCCACTCCAGCGACTCGATGTCCAGGTGGTTCGTGGGCTCGTCCAGCAGCAGCACGTCCGCGCCCGTGGCCAGCGCCCGCGCCAGCGACGCGCGCGTCAGCTGGCCGCCGGAGAAGGTGTCCAGCGTCCGCTCGAGGTCCGCGTCGCGAAAGCCCAGTCCGTGCGCCATCGCGCTCGCGCGGTTGCGCCACAGATAGCCGCCGCGCGCCTCCAGGCGCGCCTGCGCGTCCGCGTAGCGCGCGAACGTCGCCTCGTCGCTCGCGCCGTCCGCCATGCGCGTCTCCAGCGCGCTCAGTTCGGCCTCGATCGCCAGCTCCTCCGCGCAGCCCGACAGCAGGTACTCCTGCAGCGCCATCGTGCGCTCGCGCGGCGGGCGCTGGTCGTGCAGCGCGATCCGCACGCCCTTCGCCACGCTCAGCTCGCCCCGGTCGATCGACGTCTCGCCCGCCAGCATCCGCAGCAGCGTCGTCTTGCCCGCGCCGTTGCGGCCCGCGATCGTCATGCGTTCGCGGCGCTCGAGCTTGAACGACACGCCGCGCAGCAGCGGCTCGCCGGCCATGTCCTTCTGCAGGTCCGATGCGATCAAGAGGGCCATCGGCAGCTGATGGTAGGCGCCGGGGACCCCAGCGCAGGTCGCCCGGGGCTCCAGTAGGATGCGCGCTGCAACGATGCGTACCCGACTGCTCGCAAAGCTCTTCACGCTCGCGCTGCTCGTCTCGCTCGCGCTCGCCCCCGCAGCGCTGGCCGCGAACGACGGGCGCGGCCTGTACGGCGCGACCAACGACAAAGTCGTCACCGACGCGGGCTTCATCCTGATCATCGCCTTCCCCACGTTCGTGTTCGTCGCGAGCTTGATCCAGGGTCATCTCGAGAAGCGCAAGGAAGCACGCAAAGCCGCGCACAAGGCGTTGATGAGCAACGGCCACATGCGCGGCGGCTGGTAGCGGTTGAGCGACGAGCCCGACGCTGTCCGCTACGAGCGCCGCGGCGCCGCCGCGCTGATCACGATCGACCGCCAGCACCGTCGCAACGCCGTCGACGGCCACACCGCCGCCAAGCTGCACAGCGCGTACCTGCGCTTCGAGGCCGACGACGACGCGCGTGTGCTGGTGCTCACCGGCGCGGGCGGCGTGTCCTTCTGCGCGGGCGCCGACCTGAAGGCAACCGAGACGATGGCCGGGCGGCTGATGAGCGAGGAGGGGCCGATGGGCTTCACGCGGCTGACGCCCTCCAAGCCCACGATCGCCGCGATCTCAGGCTTCTGCCTCGCCGGCGGCCTTGAGATCGCGCTGTGGTGCGACCTTCGCATCGCCACCGAGGACTCGACGCTCGGCTACCCCGAGCGGCGCTGGGGCGTGCCGCTGATCGACGGCGGCACGCAGCGGCTGCCGCGCATCGTCGGCCTCGGGCGCGCGCTCGATCTGATCCTCACCGGGCGCATGATCGACGCCGCCGAGGCGCTGTCGATGGGCCTGCTCACCGAGGTCGTCGCGCCCGGCGCCCATCTCAAGCGCGCGCTCGAGCTCGCCGAGGGGCTCGCACGCTTTCCCCAGAGCACGATGCTCGCCGACCGCCGCGCCGCGATCGAAGGCTTCGGCATGCCGCTCGCGGACGCGCTCGCGCTCGAGGCCAAGGCCGGCCCGGAGGTGTTCGAAGACGGGGCGCGCGGGGCGGCGCGCTTTGCCGCGGGCGAGGGGCGCGGAGGCGCCGGCGCGGGAGCTTGATCGGGCCGCGCGCGGCTCGCGCACGAGGCTTACAGGCTGCCGCGCGGTGCGATCCAGCGCATCGGCTGGCCGGTGATCGCACCGATGCGCTCGAAGTCCGCGTCGTAATGCAGCAACTCCACGCCTGCCGACTCCGCGGCGGCCGCAATCAGCAGATCGGCATGACCAACGCTGCGTTGATGGGCGCCGCCCTGGTGGGCGAGCTCGCGGTAGACGTCGGTCGCGCGTTGCCACTCTGACTCGGCAATCGCACACTGAGCGAGCCGGCCCATCTGCCTCCTGCGCTGATCGAACTCTCGCCCGTTGCGAGTACTCTGCAGCAGCTCGAGCGTGACCATCGAGCATGTGCCGATGAATCCCGCGAGCGTCTTCTGGTCGAATGTGGCCCGCAACTCGGGCACACGACGCGAGAGATGCCACGCGCTGGTATCAGCCAGCTGCCGCACGGCCCCCCTTGACCGAGCGAGCAGCCGCCGACTTGCGCCGCGAGGAAGGCGCAGCTTTCTCCTGGGATCGCCCGGCCTCCTCCGACTCCCGCGCCGCCGCCTCCCCCTGGAGGACGTCCATCACATCGAACTCGTCCCGCCACCTGCCCCACGGTCGCGTCTCCACGCGCGAGCGCCGCATCTCCTTGATGCCCTCTAGCGTGAGCCCCTCCAGCTCCCATTCCGTTAGCCGGCGAAGGTCCTCACGGCGGATCACATCGCGCAGCGCGTCGTGCACCGTGTCGGTCGTGTTCTTTGCCTTCAGCACCTCGCGCGCCTCAGCGACCAGCTCCGTGTCCAGATTGATCGTCGTTCGTCTCACCATCGCGCACCCTCCCATACATATATCCACAGATCAACAGCCATACAGTAAATGTAACAGTGTGTGCACGTTTGTGACACGTTCAGGGCACATTCGACGGTTTCACTGCAGTGGCCCGCGGCGGCGCCGGCTTTGATGTCGCCGCCCGTGAGTGGGGCATGGCGATTCGAGATAGGCTCTGACCACGATGGCCTACTTCGTCACCGGAGGCACCGGCTTCATCGGACGCCGGCTGATCGAACATCTGCTCGAGAACCGCCAGGGCAAGGTGTACGTGCTCGTGCGGGCGAACTCGGCCGGCAAGCTCGCGGACCTGGTCGAGCGCTGGAGCATGGTAATCGGCTCGAGCGCGTCCGAGCGCGTGCAACCGGTGATCGGCGACCTGCGCAAACCGCTGCTCGGCGTCGAGAACGAGCAGGTGCAGGAGCTGCGCGGCCAGATCGAGCACTTCTTCCACCTCGCGGCCGTCTATGACATGACCGCGCCCGCCGAGCGCAACACGGCCGTCAACGTCGGCGGCACCACACACGCGGTCGAACTCGCGCGCGCGGTCGACGCGGGCCACCTGCACCACGTCTCCTCGATCGCCGTCGCGGGCACCCACAGGGGCGTCTTCGAGGAGAGCATGTTCGACGAGGGCCAGCGCCTGCCGTCTCCCTACCACCGCACCAAGTACGAGTCCGAGCGCATCGTGCGCGAGCAGCCGTATGTGCCCTGGCGCGTGTACCGGCCCGGGATCGTCGTCGGCGATTCCAAGACCGGCGAGATGGACAAGATCGACGGGCCGTACTACTTCTTCAAGGCGATCCAGCGCATGCGCCAGCTGCTGCCGCAGTGGGTGCCGCTGGTCGGGCTCGACCTCGGCTACACCAACGTGGTGCCCGTCGACTGGGTGTCCGCCGCGCTCGAGCAGATCGCGCACGAGCCAGACCTCGACGGCCGCGCGTTTCACCTGACCGACCCGCGTCCGCAGCGCGTCGACGAGCTGATCAATGAGCTCGCCACCGCCGCGCACGCGCCGCGCTTCGCGTTCAACATCGACAAACGCCTGATCGACCCGCTGCCCAAGTGGCCGCTCAAGCTCGGCCTCGCGCTGCCGCCGCTGCGCCAAGCGCGCAGGCTCGCGCTGCGCGACCTCGCCATCCCCGAGGAGGTGCTCGCGCACATGGAGCTGGTGCCGCGCTTCGACACGCGCGAAACTGCGCACGCGCTCGCCGGCACGCCGCTGGAACAGCCGCCGCCGCTGCACGACTACGTCGGGCGCCTGTGGGACTACTGGGAACGCGACATGGACAAAGACGTGGGCCGCAAGCTCACGCTCAGGCAGGCGCTGGAGGGCCGGCATGTGCTGATCACCGGCGCATCCTCGGGCATCGGGCACTCGACCGCGCTCAAGGTGGCCG
>Ga0187780_10001365_pt1 | contig 18453 bp, 14 predicted proteins | sample 1015_Q2_SP10_20__FD_132429 | JGI IMG/M metagenome (GOLD analysis project Ga0187780, IMG submission 132429) | Tropical peat soil microbial communities from peatlands in Department of Meta, Colombia - 1015_Q2_SP10_20_MG | ecosystem: Environmental > Terrestrial > Soil > Wetlands > Peat | place...
GTCAGGTCGGCGCCGTGTAGATTGCCTTCCACGAGGGAGCAGCGATACAGCGTAGCTGCGCTGAGGTTCGCCTGGGACAGGTATGCGTCGTTCATGACAGCGTCGGTGAGGTTAGCCCCCCGGAGGTCTGTTTCGATCATGACGGCTCCGAGAAGCTTGGCCCCGCCAAGATCCGACTTCACGAATTTTGCATAGGCAAACCCGGCCTCGCTAGCTTCGACACCACGCAAATCGGCTCCACTGAAGTCAGCCGAGATTGCATTCACGTTCTGGAAAAAGGCGCTTGTCAGATCGGCCCGGCGGAAGGAGGCGGATTCGGCGTACGCTCCACTAAACCCAGCACCTGCAAGTTGGGCTCCAGCAAGATTGCAATTTGCCATTTTGGCGCCATTAAACATCGCTCCCTGCGCAAACGCCTCGCGCAGATCCGCGTCGGTGAGGTGCGCGTCCTGAAAGCTGGCATTACGGAGGTTGACGCCTGACAAGTTGACGCCTTCCAGGTTCATCCTGCGAAGATCGGCATCCTCAAGATTGATGTCGGCCAGCGGATTAATCTTACGCCACCTGTTCCAGTGCTCCACACCTCTCTTTAGGATTTGGAGAGGAATTATCTCGCCACTTCCCTCCCGAGCGGTCGGTTCGGAATTTTGAACTGAGGGCTCGAACAGGAGCCTCCATGCCGCCACTCTGGTACCCAAGTAACTCAGCACGTAGGAATCAGGAAGCGCTTCCTCTGGAAGTCTGACGGCGATGGAACCCGCACTACTCGGCTCGCCGCGTTGAGGCGGCACCGGACTCGGGCTTCCCTTTATAGACGCCATTCCCGCAGGATACTCCTGTCCATTCGTATCAATGAGCACCCCGGATAGTCCGACATGGACGATCCTGATCTGCCCAGAAAGAGGAGCGTCAAGATTCCTGACTTTTAGCTGCACTGCAGCATAGCGCGTGTATGGAGAAGTCGTTGACTCGACAAGCAGGTCGTCGACGTTCGGGCCATCCGGAAGGCTATCGAGCAGCGTGTCGATTCCTGGATTGTCGACCACTGCCGGATCGACGAACCCGAGAAGCGTGACTTTGATCCGATCGCCGGCCAGACGCACTGTGATCGAGTCGCCGATCTGCGCTGCGCGACCTGGTACAACTACTTGCGGAAGGTCGTTTTCCAGCCTAGTATCCCGACTCGGATCCGGATTAGTTTGCACCGTGGTTGGCATTGCTTCCCCCTCTCTCGGCTCACGTTGAACCAAATTGTAACTTGGCTCCTGATGACGGGCACGTTTGCCTTCCGGCCACGAACCACGCCCGTGCGCGGGCAGGTCAGCCATGCCGACTGGATGTAGGGGCGCGCCGGCGGCTGGTTGAGCTGGGCTTATCAACGAATCGGCGCAAATCCCGCATCCGGCGCATCGGACTCTTGGGGAGCCCTTGGCATCGGGGAGACCTGAGGGTTGTCGTCCGGGAGTACGACTTGTTGTAGCGCCGTTCGAAACTCGATGGCGTCCACCTGGTAGCCTGTGATTTCGCGAACGGCTTCCCGGTAGACAATACTCTTAAGTTCGTGCCACGGATCGTGGAGCTTTAGCGTGATATCTGTTACGAGAGCACGCATCTCTTCAAAGAATAGCTCGACCTGGTCTGGCCTCCATTCACCAATTTTCCGCGACCAAGCCGAGTTTATTTCATCCAGAAGTTTGGCCAATTCATCGACACGCGAGCTGGCTTGTTTTTGTTCTGTGCTTCCTTTGCGGGCTTCCGAGAGCCGCTTGCGCTCCTCGGCCAGATCTTTAACTGTCTTGTCGCGAATCTCCTCTCGTTGTGCCCACCGGGCCTGCGATTCCTTACTGCCGAACTTGTCGATAAAGTCGTTTGCCGACATCGTCAACACTAGCTTAGCCCGCGCCTGCGCATCGGCTCCGAAGCGTCGCTTTACCGAGTTCCACCACGTCGTAAGGCTGCCATTCGTACCTCCCCGCCACCCTTGATAGGTCTTCGAGGCCGGCGCGAGCGGCGTATCCCGAAAAATACGCCGCTCGTATTGTGCTCCGGTCTCACCTGGTCGCGGGCCGTCTCTAGGTTGGATCACGAGCTGCCCTGTAACCTGATACTGGAGGTATTCTTCGTCTGTTATGACTCCGTTCTGCCAGAGTTGACGCACTCCCTGCTGGGACTGCCGCAAGAGGTCCCTAGCGTCCGCGCGCGCTTGTTCCACCGACTTCCACTCGCGATACACGCGATACCACTCGTACGCGGCCCATCCCCACGCCGCGACGGGAAGCAGCCACAAGGATGGTGGCGGTTTGGGCCCGGCTAGCAGCGCCTTGGCTGACAACTCCTCGAAAGCCAGCGCCTCGGCTGACGGCCCCTCGAAAGCCAGTGCTTCGGCGCCCTCCGCTGGGGCGGCAGCTCGGGCGATTGCGTAGGCGGCCGGGCCAGCGATGGGAATTGGCAGCTGCGCCGCACTCACTTTGAGTTGCGTGCGTGGCGGCGGTTGGCTGCCGCCGTACCGGTCGTCAATGCCGCGGGGGGCTTCGGCATCCGCGAAGAGCTCGGTCGTCCTCGGGCTCGCTTCCGTGCGGCCAGGGGCTGGCTGCGCGGCACGCACGATGGGGACGAGATACTCCTGCCCAGGGCGGATCCGGTCTGGGTTGCTGAGAGGGGTGCCATCGGAAGACCGAACGAGTCCGGTGTAGGCCCCGTACCCGGTGTTCCGTCCGTACAGCGTGGCATATCCCTGTTCCTGCAAGCTGGCAGAAACCCAGGTGCCATTGGTTGCCCGGTACCGTGCGTAAGGTTGACCGCCGACGTCCTGGGTGCCGATGAGGACACCAGGGTTCCCCACATTCGTGGTCCCAGTCCCCTCCGTAGCCCGGTCGACCGTGCCGCGGGTCGTTTCGCTCGCTGTCATGACGACCTCGTCACTAGGTGTCCACTTCGACGTTTGCGGCGCCCTCCACGACGATCTTCTTATCGATGTCCGGGTCCTCGCGTTCACCCTCGAGGGCCCTGGCCGCGAGCCGTATGTTCTCCAGCTCGGTGTGGCGTACCTCAGCCTGGACCTTCTTCACGTCAAGGGCACGGTGGATCAATTTGAAGTCCTCGAGCAGCGGATGAGTGCCGACCAGGCATTCGATATACAGCGAGGACGTCGGCACGATCACGAGCTCGCCGTCCAGGTTGGGCGAGGCGAGACGGTCGATGAGAAGCTTCTTGAAGTCGGCCTTGATCTTATTCCAAGTCTTCGGATCCGTTCGGCTGACGCATGCCGCCATTTCCAGCAGCGCGTCGACGGAGTAGTTGCCACCCTCGTCGGGATCGCGAAGGCCGAGATCGTCTCCTAGCTCAAGGTAGTCCTGCATCATATGCAATGTGACATAGTTGTTCTTCTTCAGCGCGAAGACCATGTAGTTGCCCTTGTAGGCAAGGACATTGTCGAGATCAGCGACCTCGACTAGCTTCTTCTTGCCGACTTGGTAGTCCGGAATGGGCAAGGAAGCGCTAGCACGATCCTGACCGAGTAGTGCGTCAAGCACGCCGCCAGTCAGGGTGCGTTTGCCTGTCACAGGCGCTATCTGCCCGGCGGTATCGATCGCCAGATCGGGGACATCGAGATCATACAATCTGAAATATCGCTGGTCGGGGGGCTCTTGACGCCAGATCGCCTGCATATAGTAAAGGATGTTTTCCTTCACGTGCACGCGCAGGCGATCGACGCCGGCAACCTGGTCATAGTGGTCCTTGACCGCGCTCGAGAGCTTGTCGACTGCGGCTTGCAGGGCGGTTGCTGCGATTTCCATTTGAGACAGCAGGCGGGCTCGCTCGCGATCGGCTCGGTTCACCGTCTCGCTCGCGTAGTCGACCATCGCCTGCGCCGCGTCAACGGCGCCGGTCCCGGTCTTGCCGGTGATGCCGATCGGATCGAAGATCGATTTGACGAAGTTGATCTCCCCTTCGGTACGCTTGCTTTGGATCATGCTTGCGACCGCGTCGTCAAGGCTGCGCTGGCTAGCCGCGAGGATGTCGAGCTGAACCTGAAGCTGCTGGTTGATCTTGTCTACCAGTTGCTTGTGTGCCTGAGCGTTTGCTTCGAGGATCTTGATGTTGACCTCGGCGCCCGTGAAGCTTTTCGTCAGATAGTTGAGCGCCGGTCGGAAGGAATCGTCCAATATCGCGCGGTTCAGGATCCAATCGTTTTCGATGAGCCAGGCGTCGTCGATATCGTTCGGCGCGGGAACTGCGTTGGCAACGAGTATGACTGGAGTTAGCTTGTAGAGCTGTTCACTGATCTTGTAGGTGCGCTCAAGCTCGTAGAAGAGGTAGGTGACGGCGAGTTCGTCGTTGGGGTTCTGGATTTCGTGGAAGGTGGTCGCTTCCATCTCGAGACTCTCGGACACTTCGACTTCCACTTTGTGCTGCTCACGGTACTCCCTTGAGCTTTTCAGCACAGACTCGCGAAAGTCCCGTTTCGTCTTTGTGGAGTCGTTCTCCGAGCTGCCGCCCCCGCTCTCGGTCGCCGTTACCGACCAGGTGCCCTCTTTCCCAAATGTCTCTTGAGCGTTCACGTTGAAGTTGGTCTTCTTGACGGCCTTGGTGATGATCTCCTCGGCCGCTCGCGTGGTGTCGGTTGCCTCGCTTCGCTGAGTGTTCACGTTGTCGTTGAGCTCTTTCTCAGCCCGCGAACTCTTCGTGACCGACCGGGTCGTATAGCGTTGCACCTCCTTGGGAGCGAGCGGGATGGTCTTGACCAGCTCTCCTACCTGATATTTCTGCGGCTCCCATTTTTGACGATACGTGACCATCACGCCGAAGTTGATCGCTCCCGGAGCGAACACCTTGAACGCGTAGCGTTCAGCGAGTTTGTTTTCCAGCTTGGCCAATAGATACGCCAGCCGATTCGTCCCGCCCAGTGGGTTAGCCTCGGATGCGTCGGCAGTCCTGGCCAGCGCTTCTGCGGAAGATGTCGTCATGTCAGCTATCCGTCCAGTACAGGGTCAGCCGCCCGCCGTCGGGTACGATCTTGTCCAAGTCCCCAAGCACATATCGGCCGAGCCCAATCGTTGCAGTCTCTTCCGAGTCGAATTCCAGCAGGCCGGTGGCGAGGTCGCTCGTGTCGATCCTTACATCGTGCTCGTAAAATTCAGGTCGATTGTTGCTGTCGTAGAGGGTCCGAGTGGCGGGATCGTAGTTATAGACGCCCTTGACGTTTATGAACTTCTGGGATCCCTCGTCCAGAACCTCGAATACCACCGCCTTCTTATGAGAGAAGACGTCTGTTCTGAGCACGAGCTCAATCTGGCCAGCGTCGACGATGTTACGCTCGACCGTCGCGACGATACGGTCGTTTCCCTCCAGCCTTCGGCCGTTCACCAGGTCATCCCAGCGCAGCGCGGGCTTCTTTCCGAAGTTTCCCGCCTCGCGTATGAACAACAAGACGAGTTCGCTGATGCCCAGCGTAGCTAGCCCGGCGCCTACCCGGCCACCAGGCAAAGAGTCCACAAATTGCTCGGCATCATTGCTGAGCTGGTGTCCGCTCTTGGGAATGCTGGTCGTGCCCACGGCACCGCCGCCGCCAGTCGGAAGAACGTCCTGAGCGAGCTGGCTCAACCGACGAATCTCTCCGATCAGCCAGCTCAGATCATCGAGCGAGCTGATCGGTCGGTCGGCTTTGGCCGGGTCATAGCCGAGGAAGTCCACCAGCCCCACATATTCCCGGTAAACCTGGCGTCCGAGCGCTTCCAGCTCGCCGTCAAAGATCTGCGTCCAAACATTCTCGAAGGCGATCTGGAGCGTGCTGAAATCGTGGTAGGAGGTGACATCGGAGGGGCCGGGCCGCAGCTCGAACGTTTCCAGTAGGTGCGCCTGTGCATTGTTACTGTCCGCGCCATTCGGGATCAGCCCGTACTCCACTCTCGCCTCGGGAGCGGTTGCCGACCCCATCTGCTCATTGACGGACTTCTCGACGAAGTCGGCGACCTTCTCGGAATTGTGATCTGCGCTGTTGTCCGCTGAGGGCGGGTCGCCATCGGCCCCATCCTGGGTGCTCTTGACCGCGTGATCTATCCCGTCAAGAAGCGCCTTCGCCTTGCGCTCGGCCTCACAGGCGGCCCGGGCCGGCGACGTCGGAAGCGTCAGGGACGCGACCCCGCGCTTGTCGATGAAATCGAGGAGCTTGCCAAGCTCGATCGTGCCCGATTTGGAATCATCGGCGACGCCATCACCTTTATCCCATCGGATTAGGGAGCTGTTCGCGTGGATTGTGATACCCGGGCGGGGTGCCGCGGCTTTCAGGGTGTCGAGCCGATCTCGCATCACCCGATCGAGGGCGTCGAACGGGGCGGCATCCGGCTCGACATGGTTGTGTCGCACAGGCTCATTCTTCGCAGGCACACTGGGATCAAAGTCCTTGAAGGCCCGTTCAACCCGTGCATCAAGCGGGTCGTTCTGGGTGCGCGCCTGGCTCAGATTCTCGGCGAGCCCGAGCCGCAGGTCCGCCTGCTTCCTGAAGGCCGCGTCGAGCGCAAGACGGCCAGGACCCTTGAGCCCCGAGCCATAGCCAGCGTCACCGGCGGATGCCGCTCCGTCAGAGGTCTTCGAGCCCGTGGCCGGGACCTTTGAAGCTCCGCCGCGACTGCTGCGGGCGTCCGCAGACTCCGCGCCGCCCCCGGAAGATTGTGCGGCCATGGTGCCCCCCATTCGCTCGGCCAAGAAGTCGCGAGAATTGCCCGCCGGACGACGGCTTGACTTTGGTCAACCGGGCTACGGGCAGCCTATCAAAAGGTAATTATTTGATCAAGGCCAAAAGATGGGCGCAAGTGCGTCTCCATACAATCACCACACCGTCTATACACGGTCTCCATCCGGCCGCTGTGTGTAATTGAGTAGTTGTCAGCGCGGCCATGTCCAGCTACTGGCACCATTAGAGGGGGATTTATCATGAGGCGATCCGCCATGGGATGTAACCAACTAGACGGTTTATCATATCTCCTAGATCGCAAATTGCCGAAAGTACGAGGAAGGGGGCGCTTGGGATGGTGACCATGGATGATCTCAATCGCCCGCACCGGCAGGGCCGCGGGCGCCATCGGCGCCGGCTTTTTCTACCCGCTGATCTTCTTCGCCGGCCTGTGGGGCCCGCAGCAGATCATGCCCCCGGTGCTGCGCGACATCAGCCACTACACCCCGCTCGGCGCGTCCGTGCAGGCCATCCAGGACTCCGTGCAGGGCACCTTCCCGTCCGCAGCCGCGCTGCTGACAATGGCCGCCTACACCATAGCCGACACGTAGGCCATCCGCGTTCCGTCCGCGTCCAGCGCCTTGAGTTCGGCCGCCACCGCGGCTAGCTCCGAATCACTCCCCGTGACCAGGCCTGGCAAGTCGTCGAGTCCCGGCAGCGCCTCTTGCCCGTTCTCAGATGCCGACTGCGGCGGCATGCCCGGCGGCATGAGCTGGCCGGGGATCGGATCGAGGTCGCCCCCGGGTTTCCTGCCTGCCGGACCCGGCGGGCAAAGGCTGATAAACCGGGAGTCATCCCGAAGACCCCGCCGACCCCAGAGAACCCGGTGATCCCGGCAGCGCATCGCCGTCGCTGTGAGCGCCCGGACTTGCCAGGCTGCCCGCCGTCCGTGCCTGCGACTCGGCGGCAGCCCGGAGAACGTCCATGAGCAGGGTCACCGCGGGCGGGTCCGGCGGGTCACCGTACCTGACCGCGAATATGTGCCTGCGCGCGCCCGCCAGCGGTACCGTCTTGACCCCGGGATGGCGCGCGGCCCGCAGGCAGAGCGCGGGAAGGGTCGAGACGCCCAGCTCGGCGGCGACAAGAGCCTGGACGGCGACGTAGTCATCCGTGGTAAACGCGATCTTCGGGATGAAGCCGGCCAGCGCGCACTGCCTGAGCAGGTGAGCGCGACAGCGATCACAGCCGGCGATCCAGCGATGGCGCGCGTACCTTGACAGGTCGGGCGAAAGCTGCCCGGTACTGTGCGCGGGGGTGACGAGGTGCACCGGTTCGTCGAGGAGGAGCCGTTCGCGCAAGCCCTCGGTGATGTCGATGGCGCTCTCCTCGTCGTCAGCCAAGCTCGCGCTGCCGAACACGGCTGCACCGGAAGCCACGCCGCCCGTCCCGCCCGTATTGCCCGTCGGGCTCCCATGAGCCGCCGTACCCCGGTGGGCCGCCGGGCCCCCGTGAGGCGCAGGACTCTCGAGGCTCTCGGGGAACCCCGGGCCCGGCGCCTGCGGACCGGAAGCGTCCGGAGAGTACCGGAAGACCAGCGCGACATCGACGTACCCGGCCCGGAGCATACGCAGCGCCTCGGGCGGCTCGGCCTCGGTCAGTCGCAGGTCGACGCTGGACGGGTGCCCGCGCAGCATCGCCGCCGCGGCCGGGACGATGGTGCCAAGCGCGGACGGGAACGCCGCCAGCCGCAGTCGGCCGGCCCGCAACCCGGTGTAGGCGGCCAGTTCGTTCTCGGCGGCATCCAGCCTGCCGATCACCTCGGCGGCGCGCTCGGCCAGGAGCCGGCCGGCATCGGTGAGCCTGATGCCTCGCCCGGCCCGCTGGATCAGCTTGATCCCGGTCTCCGCTTCCAGCCGCGCCAGGTGATGGCTCACCGAAGGCTGCGCGTAGTTCAGCGCTCGGGCCGCGGCCGTGACCGAACCGTATCGCGCCACTGCCACCAGCACGCGCAGCCTCGTCACGTCCAGCATGCACCGACTATAGATCCTGCCAATCTGTTCGCCCAAAGTCCCATGCCGAGGCTATTTCCCACTTATCCGGCCAGGCCAGCACCGAACCGCGCTAGCGGCCCTCGAGCAGCGGAGAGTCCGGCTGCCGAACCGGCGAACCGGCCAGCTGCCGACGCCGCCAGGCCACGCCGGACAGCGCCTCGAGCACCACGCGGTTGGCCAGGAAGGCGGTCACCTCGGCGTGGTCGTACGGGGGCGAGACCTCCACCACGTCGATGCCGACCAGTGGCAGCGACATGGCGATCCGCCGCACCGCGTCGAGCAGCTGCCGGGCCGTGAAGCCGCCGGGTTCCGGTGTCCCGGTACCCGGTGCCATGCCCGGGTCGACTACATCGACGTCGACGGACAGGAAGACGCCGTCGCAGTCGTCGACCGCGATCGCGAACGCCTCCGTCAGGCAGGCATCGATCCCGCGGGAGACGATCTCGCTCATCTCGAACGACCGCATTCGCTGCTCGGCCATCCAGGCCAGCGTCGGTGGCTCCGGCCAGTATCCGCGGAGCCCCACCTGCAGGAACCTGTCGCCGCGCACCGCACCGGACTCGATCAGCCGCCGCATCGGCGTGCCGTGCCCGACCAGCGACCCGAACTGGGTGTCCCCGGTGTCGGCGTGCGCGTCGAAGTGAATCAGCGACACCCGGCCCCAGCCGACGTGCCTGGCCACCCCAGTGGCGTCGGGCAGCGTGATGGTGTGGTCGCCGCCCAGGATCACCGGTATCGCCCCCGCCGAGGCCACGGCGAGCACGGCGGTCTCCAGCCGCCGCAGCGACTCCGGCGTCTCAACCGGCGGCATTAGTACGTCCCCGACGTCGGCGCAACGCAGTTCGGCCAGCGGGTCTACGCCCAGCGCGAGATGCGGCCGGGATCCGTCGTGCGGCAGGTAGTCGGTCATCCGGATGGCCTGCGGACCGAACCTGGCTCCCGGCCGGTGCGACGTGCCGCTGTCGTAAGGCGCGCCGAGGAAGACGACATCAAGCCCGGCCAGCGAGTCGAGTTCGGCCCGCGGTACACCGAGGAACGTGAGGTCAGGCCCGAACATGCCGCGCTCCGTCTCTACCGAACTCATCGCATCGCCTGCCATGGCGTTCCTCCCGCCTCGATGATCGTGAACCAGCCGCTGCCTCGCACCATACAGCCACGATCGGATTTGCTGCGTTTCCTCGAGCCGCGTCAACCGGCACGGCGACCTTCGCGTCTCATGTATGAGGCTCGGCGAAAGCGGGACGCCGAGCCTCGTTGTATGCCCGGAAAGGCGCTGGTGGCGTTGCGCTGAGCAGTCGGCTGCGATTTGCGCCGGGGCGGACGCGCCCAGACTCTGGTGCCATGATGGGCCTGTGCGGCTAGCGCTTATCTCGATGCGGCGGCGTCACGCGATCGGCGTGGCCGTGATCCTCGTGCTGACCCTGTCGCTCGCCGCCTGCAGTGCGTCAGGTCACCCGGCCAGCCCGGGACATGTGACCCACAGCTCGGTGCACGTCCCGCAGGCCGCAGCGCAGCCGTTCCCGGTGGCGGAGAACGAGCTGCCCGGCACGTCCGCGTGGCGCATCGCCCATCAGGGCAGCGACGACGCGATCAACGGCTACGCCGATCACCAAAGCGTCCTGTCCGGCCAGAGCTTCCGGCTCTACGTATCCACGACGGCGAAGTCATTCCGGGTCGATGCCTTCCGCTTCGGCTGGTACCGAGGCCACGAAGCGCGCCTCGTGTGGGAGTCGGCGGCTGTCCCCGGGTCCCTGCAGACGGCCGTGGACATCACGCCCGGCACCCACATGGTCACCGCGCCGTGGCGGCCGTCGATGACCATCAGCACCACGAACTGGCCCGTCGGCGCCTACCTACTGCGCCTGGACGCGTCCAACGGGCCGCAGCGGTACGTGCCGATCACCGTGCGGTCGCCGAGCACGGCGGACCGGGTCGTGATCCTCAACGACAACACCACCTGGCAGGCCTACAACACCTGGGGCGGGTACAGCCTGTATCAGGGTCCTGACGGGCTGCCGTCCGACCGCGGCTACGCGGTGAGCTTTGACCGCCCCTACGACGGTAACGGAGCGGTCCTGTTCCTCGCCTTCGATCAGGCCGCCATCGCGCTGGCTGAACGCACCGGGGTGCCGCTGGCCTATGAGACCGACGTGGACATCGACCAGGACCCGGCGATCCTGGACGGCGCCCGGGCGGTCATCTCGCTCGGCCACGACGAGTACTACTCGCAGGCGATGCGGAACGCGCTGCTAGATGCCCGGAACGCCGGCACGAACCTGGCCTTCCTCGGCGCGAACGCGATTTACCGGCATATCAGGTTCGCCGATGATGATCGCGTCGTCATCTGCTACAAGGACGCCGCCATTGATCCGTTGTACGGCCAGGATGATGCGGAAACCACGCAGCAGTGGCGCGACCCTCCCGACCCGCGGCCCGAGAGCGTCCTCACCGGGGTGTTCTACGAGTGCAACCCGGTGAGCGCACCCTGGGTGGTCTACGACCCGTCGAACTGGATCTTCGCGGGCACCGGCGCCTACCGTGGCGAGAGCTTCCCCGGCATGGTGGGCCCCGAGTACGACCGGCTCAACCCCGCCGTTCCGTTCCCCAGGCCCATGCAGGTACTCGCGCATTCGCCGCTGACCTGCGACGGGTTCTCCACGTTCTCCGATTCGGCGTATTACACGGTCTCCAGCGGAGCCGGGGTCTTCGCGTCGGGAACGATGCGCTGGGTATGCGCCATGCGCGGGCCGCACTGCGGTCATGGCCTGACCTGGGCGGCGGAACGGTTCGTCGACCAGGCCACCGAGAACCTGCTGCGCGCTTTCGCGGCCGGTCCCGCCGGGCGTGTGCATCCGGCACGCGATAACCTCGCACAGGTGAAGCCGCCCTCCATCCCGGGCCTGTATGACGGCGTGGACTGACCGCAACTGCCGTGGATGACATCGACGCGCGGATCATCGCCGCACTGATCAAGGACGCCAGGTCCAGCTATGCCCTCATCGGCAACGAGGTGGGCTTGTCGGCTCCCGCGGTAAAGCGACGGGTGGACCGGCTCCGTGCCGCGGGCGCCGTCACGGGCTTCTCGGCCAGGGTGAATCCCGCGGCCATGGGCTGGACCACGGAGGCGTACGTCGAGCTGTTCTGCGGCGGGCGGACCTCGCCCGAGGAGATCGCGACGGCCGTACGGCAGTACCCCGAGGTGGTGGACGCGTGCACTATCACCGGTGAGGCGGATGCGCTGGTTCACATCAGGGCCGCTGACGTCCGGCATTTCGAGGATGTGATGGAGCGCATCCGGGCTGAGCCGTTCGTGGTCAGGACCCGGAGCGTGATCGTGCTATCCCGCTTGGTCGACCGAGACCCCATGACCGACGCGCTGGGTCCACCGCGCTGAACATCGTGTGATTCTGATCATCACAGGCCAGCTGAACAGCTAAAGTCGTGCGCATGTCGGACTTTGAGCAAGATCCGAGTGCGAATACCGGGCGCTTCCGGGCCTTTGCCGAACGCCGCGATGAGGACGTCGTGCCCCGGCGCCGTTTTCCCCTGTCTCCCGCCGGGCTCACCGTCGCGGGCGTGGTAATCGTCGCGATCGTCATCGTGATCGTAGCCCTGGCCTAGCGAGATGGCTGTTACCTCGACCGCGCGGGTCGCCACGGATCGCGCCGAACGGTACCGCAAGCAACTCGCCAGTCATTTCGGGAGCAAGATGGAAGTAGCGGAAGAGCCGGCCGGCACCGTGCTGAAGTGGGGGTTCGGCGGCACTACCACGCTCGTCGTGGAGGCCGATGCCCTGGTCATGCTCGCCGCGGCGGATGACGCCGAGACTCTCGACCGGGTGAAGGACGTGACCGGCCGGCATCTGGAGCGCTTCGGTGATAAGGACGGCCTGGTCGTCACCTGGCAGTAAGCCCCCGTACGAACCCGCGTCCTGTCCCTGGCCAGGTGCCGGTGTCATCCTGTCGGTATGGCGAGCACCGTCGAAGCGGATCATGAAGAGCAGCATCGGCTGACCGCCGTCGAAGGGCTGGCCGCGCTGTCCCTCGACGCGCTGTCCTCGGTCGCCTACGGCCCGGAAGCCATCCTCGTCGTGCTGGTGGCGGCCGGCGCCGCTGCCCTGCACTACTCACTGCCGATAACCGGCGCGATCGTCCTGCTGCTCGCCGCGCTCGTGATCTCCTACCGCCAGGTGATCGAGGCCTTTCCCAGCGGCGGCGGCGCGTACGCGGTATCCAAGGCGCACCTGGGCACCCAGGCCAGCCTGGTCGCTGCCGCGTCGCTCATCGTCGACTACGTGCTGAACGCCGCCGTCGGCGTGTCAGCCGGCATCGAGGCCGTCACCTCCGCGTTTCCCGTGCTCTACGACGCCAGGGTCTGGCTGTGCCTGGCCGCGCTGGCCATCATCACCGGCCTGAACCTGTGGGGCGTTTCCGAGTCTGCCAAGGTATTCACCGTCCCGACGGTATTGTTCATCGCGGCCATAGCGGCGGTAATCCTCGGCGGCCTGGTCCGTACCCACCCCGCGGTGCCGCTCAACCATCAAATCGGCCCGGCCACCGAGACGATCGGACTGCTGCTGATCCTGAAGGCGTTCGCCTCCGGTTGTTCGGCCCTGACCGGGGTGGAAGCCATCGCGAACGCCGTGCCGGAGTTCCGCAAGCCGCGGGCCCGCCGTGCGCAACACACGGAGGTGTGGCTCGGCATCCTGCTCGGTGCCATGCTGATCGGGCTGGGGATCCTCATCCGCAAGTTCCACGTGGTGCCGCAGAACAGCACCACGGTGCTCGCCCAGCTCACCGAGGCGTCGCTCGGTCACAATTTCGCGTTCTACGCGGTCCAGCTGATCACCATGGTGCTGCTCGCGCTGGCCGCCAACACCTCATTCGGCGGCCTGCCCGTGCTGACGGCCCTGCTGGCCAGGGACAACTTCCTCCCCCACATGTTCGGGCTGCGCGCGGACCGGCAGGTGCACCGCTATGGCGTCGTCGTGCTGGCCCTTTTCGCGGCCGCGCTACTGGTGGCCTCCGACGGCAACACGCAGGCGCTGGTCCCGCTCTTCGCCGTCGGGGTGTTCATCGGGTTCACGCTGTCCCAGCTCGGCATGGTCAAGCACTGGCGGACCCAACGGACTCCCGGCTGGAAGAGCCGGGCTGCCATCAACGGCTTCGGGGCCTTCCTGACCGCGCTGACCACAGTCATCGAGTTGGTCAGCAAGTTCACCGAGGGCGCGTGGCTGATCGTGATCGTCATCCCCGGCCTGGTGCTGCTCTTCGACCAGGTCTACCGCACCTACGCCAAGATCGGCGCGATGCTCCAGCTCGGCCGGAAGCCCGGCCCGCCGGCGAAGCTGAAGTCGCTGGTCATCGTCCCGGTCGGATCGATATCGCGGCTGACGGCGGCGGGTATCAACGCGGCGCTCTCGCTCGGTGATGATGTGGTCGCGGTGAACGTGTGCTTCACCGATCCCGAGGAAACGGCGGCCGACGTCGCGTTCCGCCAGCGCTGGCAGGAATGGCGCCCGAACGTGCCGCTGGTCACGCTACGCAGCGCGCGCCGCTCGATCGCTCGCCCGATCGTGAAGTACCTCAGCCAGATCGAGGAGGAGGACAAGTACCACCGCCTGGTGGTGCTGATCCCCGAGGTCCAGCCGCCGAAGTTCTGGGATTACATCCTGTTCAACCAGCGCGGCGCGATACTGGACCGGGCCATCAGGCGCGGTACGGTCAACGTCGTGGTCTGCAGGCTCCGCTACCGGCTGGAGCAGTTCGCGCACCACGACGCCCCTGCCGTGTCCTCCTCCGACGCCGCTTCCGCCTCGGCTGCCGTCCCTGCCCAGGATGTCGCCCCCGCCTCCGCCCCTGATCCCGCCGCTCCCGCGGCGGCGATCGCCCCCGCTCCCGGCCAGGATCCCGGCCGCGCCCCCGCCTCCGACCCGGCTGCTCCGACAGCCGCCCCCGCCCCCGCGGCCGCCGATCCGTCGCCCCGGCGTGAGCATTAGATGCTGATTTGAGCCAGGGCCATGCTCGGCTGATGGCAAGATGACCTCCATGAAGAACATCGCGGTCATGGTCAGCGCTGGTGGTGCCCGTGTCCTTTGACCTCCCGGTGGCCGTGGTGACCGGCGGCAACCGCGGCTTGGGCCGCGAGGTGTGCCGGCAGCTGGCCTTGCTCGGCTACGGCGTCGTGCTCGGCTCCCGTGATCTGCGCAAGGGCGAGCTGGCGGCCAAGGAGCTTGATCCGGAAGGAAACCGGATCGTCCCCTGCCAGCTGGAGGTGGACAACTCGATCAGCGTCACCACGATGGCCGACTGGGTGAAGGGACGGTTCGGCCGCACCGACGTGCTGGTCAATAACGCCTCGACCATGTACGACCGGTGGGCGACCGCGAGCAGCGCCGACCTGGGCACGGTCGCGGAAGCACTCGACGTCAACCTGTTCGGCTCCTGGCGGGTGATTCACGCGCTACTGCCGATGCTTCGCTCCAGTCCGCGCGCGAGGATCGTCAACGTGAGCAGCGAAGGCGGCTCTATCTCCACGATGACCGGCGGATCGCCCGCCTACGGCGTCTCCAAGGCCGGCCTCAACGCGCTGACCCGCCTGCTCGCCGCGGAACTGGCCAGGGACGGCATCCTCGTCAACGCGGTCTGCCCGGGCTGGCCCACCAGCGAGGCTCACCCGGAAGGCCGTTCACTCGCCCAGGCCGCAGCCAGCGTGCTGTGGGCGGTGACGATTCCCAACGGCGGCCCTACCGGCACCCTTACCCGAGATGGCCAGCCTTTTCCCTGGTAGAACGGCATTAGCCGGTCCCTGTTACAAGACGTCCGTTACGGGTTCTTGATGGCGTTGGGAACGCTCGGGTCCGAGGGGGCCTCGTGGTCCTGGTCCGGGCTCGGCTGGTACCGGTACCCCATTCCCGGCTCCGTGATCAGCCAGCGGGGGCGCGCCGGGTCCGGTTCCAGCTTCCGGCGCAGCTGAGTCATGTACAAGCGGAGGTTGCCGGTGGCGTCGGCGTATCCGGGTCCCCACACCTCGGTCAGCAACTGGTTACGGCTGAGCAGCTTGCCCGGGTGGCGGAGCAGGACCTCGAGCAGGTGCCATTCGGTCGGGGTCAGCCTGATGTCGTCCGGCTGGGCCGCCGCGTCACCGTCGCCTGCCGGGGCCGTCGCCTGCCGGGTGACCCGCTTGGCGGCCAGGTCGACGACCAGCTCGCCGAGCCGGATCCTGGGCATGCCCTCGGCCGATCCGGTGCGCCTGACGGCGGCGCGCATGCGGGCGAGCAGCTCCTCCACCCCGAACGGCTTGGTGATGTAATCGTCCGCTCCCGCGTCCAGCGCCTCGACCTTGTCGGTGCTGTCGGCGCGCCCGGACAGCACGATGATGGGCGCCTTCGTCCAGCCGCGCAGGCCCTGGATAACCTCCACGCCGTCCAGGTCGGGCAGGCCGAGGTCGAGGATCACGAGGTCGGGCGGATGCCGGGCGGCCACCTCGAGCGCCTCGGCTCCGGTGGTCGCGACGTACACCTCGTACTCCCGGACCCTCAGGTTGATCCGCAGTGCCCGGAGGATCTGCGGCTCGTCGTCGACGACCAGCACCCTCGTCACGGCCCGGTCCCCCCGGCCGCCTCGCGTTCCCTCTGGCCGGGCTCGCGCTCGAAGTTCGGCTGCGAGACGACCGGCAGCGACACGGTCATGGTCAGGCCGCCACCCGGTGTGTCCTCCGGGGTCAGCGGTCCGCCCATCGCCTCGGTCAGGCCGCGCGACAACGCGAGCCCGAGCCCGACCCCGGTCGTGTTGTCGGTGTCGCCGAGCCGCTGGAACGGCACGAACATCCGGTCCCTGTTCGGCTCGGGTATGCCCGGGCCGCGGTCGATCACCCGCAGCTCCACCCGGTCACCCAGGGAGCTGGCGGTCAGCAGCGGCGGCTTGCCTGGCGGTGAGTAGCGCAGCGCGTTCTCGGTCAGGTTCACGATCACGCGTTCCAGGATGGCCGGGTCGACGTTGATCTCGGGCAGGGATTCCGGTATTTCGACCGTGATGCCCCGCGCGGCCGGGTCCAGGCTGTCCAGCGCGCGGGACACGATCTCCTCCAGGCCGACCGGGCGCGGGAACAGGGACAGCGCGCCGGCCTGCAGCCTGCTCATGTCCAGCAGGTTGTCCACCAGGTGGGTCAGCCGGTCCAGCGACTCATCCGCCGTCGCCAGCAGCTCGTCATGGTCTTCGTCCGCCCAGTCCACGTCCCTGGACCGCAAACTGGTTACGGCCGCCTTCGCGGACGCCAGCGGGGTGCGCAGGTCGTGGCTGACGGCCGCCAGTAGCGCGGTCCGCATCCGGTCGGCGGCTGCGATCGGCTTGGCCGCCTCCGCCTCGGCGGCCAGCCGCTGCTGGTCGAACGCGACGGCCGCGTAAGCGGCGAACGCGCCGAGCACGCGCCGGTCCGCGGCGGGCAGCGGCCTGCCGCGCAGGGCGAGCACCAGGCGGTCGCCGACCGGTACCTCGACGTCGGCTTCCTCCGGGAGGGCGACGGCGTGCGTCCCGGTGCTGGCGACCACGTGCCAGCTGCCCGGCATGCCGCGGAGCCGCTCCGCGGAGGCGTCCGCGGGCGGGTTGCCGCCGGGGGACACGCACTCCAGCAGCGTCACGGAATCCATGCCGAACGCTTCCCGTATCCGGTCCAGCAGCGCGCTGAGGCCTTGCTGGCCACGCAGCACGCTGCCGGCGGTGGTGGCGAGCAGCTCCGACTCCGCATTGGCCCGGGCGGCCTGCGTGGTGCGCCGGGCCGCGATGTCGACGACCCAGCTGACCAGCAGCCCGACCAGGACGAACACGGCGAGCGCGAGGGCGTTGTTCGCCTGCGCGATCGTCAGCTGGTGGATCGGCGGGATGAAGTAGTAGTTCAGCAGCAGCGAGCCGACGACGGCGGCCAGCACGGCGGGGACGAACCCGCCGACCACGGCGACCACGATCACCGCGACCAGGAACAGCAGCGCGTCGCTGGTGAGGTTGAGGCTGTTCCGCAGGCCGGCCAGCACCACGGTCAGCACCAGCGGAAGCGCGATGGCCAGCACGTACCCGGCTATCTGCCTGCGCAACGTGATCGCGCCCCGGGGCCGCGGCAGGCCCCGACCGCGGCCCATCTCCCCGTGGGTCACGATGTGCACGTCGATGTCACCCGAACCGCGGATCGTCCGGGAGCCGATGCCTGGACCGGTCAGCAGGGCAGTCAGCCAGGACCGGCGGCTCGCGCCGAGCACGAGCTGGGTCGCGTTCTCCGCACGGGCGAAGGTGAGCAGGGCCTCGGGGATGTCGTCGCCGACCACCTGGTGATAGGTACCGCCCACCGATTCGACCAGCCGCCGCTGGCTGGCCAGCGCGGCCGGATCGGCGCCGGTCAGGCCGTCGGACTTGGTCACGTGCACCGCCAGCAGGTCGCCGCCGGCCGAGCGGGCCGCGATCCTCGCCGCCCGCCGGATCAGCGTCTTGCCTTCGGGGCCGCCGGTGAGCGCGACCACCACCCGCTCCCTGGCCTCCCACGCGCCCTGGATCTTGTGCTCAGCGCGGTAGCGCTGCAGCCCCTCGTCGACCTTGTCCGCCAGCCAGAGCAGGGCCAGTTCGCGCAGCGCGGCGAGGTTCCCGCTGCGGAAGTAGTTGGTAAGGGCGGCGTCGATCCTCTCCGGCGGGTAGATGTTCCCGTGCGCCATCCTGCGGCGCAGCGCCTCGGGCGTCATGTCGA
>Ga0187780_10001367_pt1 | contig 18433 bp, 18 predicted proteins | sample 1015_Q2_SP10_20__FD_132429 | JGI IMG/M metagenome (GOLD analysis project Ga0187780, IMG submission 132429) | Tropical peat soil microbial communities from peatlands in Department of Meta, Colombia - 1015_Q2_SP10_20_MG | ecosystem: Environmental > Terrestrial > Soil > Wetlands > Peat | place...
CCTCGCGAGGCCTGCCTCGCATCATAAATACCTTGGCGGACAACGCGCTCTTTGAGGCCCACTTGGTCGGACGCAGGACCGTCAGCCCCGCCGATGTAGCGCGCGCGGCGCACGACCTTGGGATGCCAGGGGGAGCCGATAGTGGCCTGTCCAGTAGTGCACCCGCTCTTGCTTCCCAGGAATCTGCTCCAGTCCTGTCGCTAACTGAGAAATCGCGCGGGGCGCGCCGGCCAACCTCACCTCAACTTCCGCCCGAGCCCGACGCTGAGGTCGCACCGATCTTTGATTCGAGCGGCGTCAGCGCCGAGCCCTTTCCTGGTCCTGCCGATCTTCCCGACGATGGGCCCCCGAAGGATGAGGAAATCGAAGGTTTGTTCGTTGATCTCATCGACGAAGAGCGCTGAAGGTTTGGGGACTTGATCGCGGCACCGCCGCGTGCCAATCTCTACGCGACGCGGGAATAGCTCAGTTGGTAGAGCATCAGCTTCCCAAGCTGAGGGTCGCGGGTTCGAGCCCCGTTTCCCGCTCCAGAAAGTCAAAGGGAATCGCGGGGTTGGTCGATTCCCTTTTCTAATTCGAGCTCCTTGCGTTCCGGTTGTTCCGGTCCGTGTTCCGGGTCGCTACTTTTGCCCGCGGGAGGACCCATGGGCGCGAAAGTCATCTGGAACCGGCAGCGAAATAAGTGGTACGTCCGTGTCTACGACAACGGTCGCGAGTGGAAGGAGCCGGTTGGGCCGGATCGGACCGAGGCTGAAGCTGTCACCGCGCAAATCGAACGGGATCTCTCGAGGAGGAGAAAAGACAGGCTGGCGGGCCGCATTTGCTTTGAGCCCGGGGCGAGCGTGAATGGAGAGAGGGCGTTTCGTTGGTGGGCCGCCAACTACAGGTTCAAGCGCAGCACCGCAGCGACCAATCGGTCCGCACTCGAACAGCACCTCGTCCCATTCTTCGGCGACATGGATTTGCGATATCTCACGCATCTCGATATCCGCCGCTTCGCAGATAGTCGGTTCGAAGCGGGGAAGTCAGAGGCGACGGTTTCTAATGCCGTCTCGTTGCTGCGGAGGGTGATCAACCTTCTCATCGAGACCCAGGTCCTCAGTTGCAACCCCGTCCCGAGAATGATGAAGGAAGTAGCGGAGTCCGCGCGTGCCCACCCCGAACGGCAGCCGACCCGCAATCGAGACGCGTGGACGCCTGAAGAGGCTTGGACTCTCATGGATGTCGCCGAAAGTCGCGAGCGGGCCTGGGCACCGATCTTCTTCTTTTACTTTCAGACCGGGGCGCGTTTGGGCGAGGGCATCGCGCTGAAGTGGGATGCGGTCAATCTCGTGGACGGGGATATACACATCCGAAGGGCTGTGAGCGGGGGCGAGGAAGGAGATCCTAAGTGGGGGAAGGACCGTCATGTCCCTATCGCCAACGAACTCCACGGGCTCCTGCGGCGGGTCGCTCGCGACCGACAGATCGCGGACCCGTGGACGAGCCCTGAATACGTTTTTCTCAGCCCCCGAGGATGTCGGATCGACAAAGATAACCTTGAGCGTGCCTGGAACCGTGTGCGGACTCATGCTCACGCAAAGCACGGTGTACGCCCCTTCTCGCTGCACTCCTTCCGCCATACCTGGGTTTCCACGATGCTGCGTTCCGGCGAGGACCCGCAGTGGGTCGCGAAGTGCGTCGGAGACTCTCTCGATGTGATCTACAAACACTACTCCCACGCAATCGCGAATCAACAGCGCGACCTCACGGCTCTCAGCCGGCCTCAAGCTTCCGTCGTAGCGAGCCGAGGGCTTTTGCAGCCCGAGGCGGCAAGGGCTTCCCACCTGTCCGATCGTCCTTCCTCTCCTCGATATACCTGATGAGGTCCGCACTTCGAACCAGAACCGCACCTTCCGAACGAATCGCGGGCAGGTGACCCGCCCGGATCAGGCGTCGAAGATGCCGTTCCGACACACTTAGGACGTTTGCGGCCTCTCTGACACGAATCGTCAGGCGCTCTGTCCACGGCAGCATCGAGCGATCTCCAGGCCTCTACGTTGCTGAGGGTTGACAACTCGTCGTGATCGAACAGTTCACAGTGGGCGTGTCATTCACTACGTCTTGCACTCCACGTCGACTGGCTCAGGCCCTCCGTCGCGATAGAGTGCAACCACAGCGCGGCGCCAGCGTTTCGTGCTCTCGGTTGCTTTCGCGATCCGGGCCTCGCGCGTCGCGGGATCGGCTTCTGCCATTTGGACGACGATTCCCTCATAAGAACGGTCGAGCATGCAGGCGAGAAGCCGGATCTTCTCGAGGACGGCGTTCGTGCGGCGGTCCGATTCCTGGAGTGCACCGGCAATCGCCCCTTCGATCGCCTCGAAAAGAGATGCGGGCCGGACGGTGAAGGAAGATTTGGATTTTCGGTCGGGCTCGGCGCTTGGCGGGAGCGCCATTGTGTCCTTCAGCGCGAAATATTCACGCAGACACTCCCGGACGCACTTCGACGCCGAGAGGTCCCGGGCTGCTGCTTCGCGCAGGAGACGCTCATAGCCCTCTCGATCCATCCACGAGCGCAGCTCGCTGCGCGCGTTGCCGTGGCGTTTCAGCGGCCGCCCAGGGGTGGGCCGGGAGGGCTTCATACGAGCTTCCGGCCGTTATGGACGGCAAGGTCGGTGAGGTCGCTCTCCTGGGTCTCTACATCCGCTTCTTTTTGTTCGGGCCGGAGGTCGACCTGGGCCGCCGGGGTGTCGGTCGGATTCTTCTGAGGCGCCTCGCCTGGCCTGGGTGAAAGCGCAGAGTGGTCCCATGGAGATGGTGCATCGCCGATCCGGTCCGACTGTGCGGGCGCGGGAATCCGTGCGCGTTCGAGGAGAGCCGGCTCCTCGAAGTAGCGGATCTTCGCCGCATGGATCGGGCGATGCCCAGCCTTGAAGACGAGCGCGGCATCGTCCGGAAGCCGCATCACTTCATCCGGCGTGAGAAGAGGCCGCTGGCTCTCCTCCTCAGAGGCCATGACGTGGGTGAGCCAGGGGGAAAGGCGATTTCCCGAGTACATCCTCCGGCTGCGGTGGACGGTCATCGTCCCAGCCATGTCCGAGAGGAGCCTTGCGGTCTCGATCCGGTTGGGTGCAAAGGCCACGCGGAGCGCACAGTTCGAGACGACGCTCTCGTCCCTTCCGTAGGCCGCGTAGAGCTGCGAGAGGTCCTGCACCACCAGAAAGGCCTGGATTCCGTAGCCGGCCAGATGGGCGAGCTGGGTCTGGAAGAAGTCGAGCCTGCCCAAGGAGGGGAACTCGTCCATCAGAAGCAGCAGGCGATGGCGGTAGTGGGGAGCGTTGCGACCGTCGTGGAAGACCATCCGCTCGGTGAGACGTCGACCCATCTGCTGCACGAGGAGCCGCAGGAGCGGCCGGGTGCGGGAGAGATCGGAGGGCGGGATGGTGAGGTAGAGGCTCACCGGCCGCTCGTGCTGCATGAGGTCGAGCAGCTTGAAGTCACACGCCGCGGTGTTCTCGGCCACGATCTCGTCCCGGAAGAGGCTGAGGCACTTGAGCGCCGAGGAGATCACGCCCGAGCGCTCGTTCTCGCTCTTGTTGAGAAGCGCACGCGCGGTGCCGGCGACCACGGGATGAGTCCTTGTGGGCTCGCCTGTGCTCTCCAAGGTCCAGCGGCGCGATCCCTCCGGATCGTGCTCCGTCCGGAGCATGATCTCGAGTGTGTCGTCGCTCCTTTGGTGGGAGTTCGAGAGGAGATCGAGACAGCTGCGCAGCGACTTGTCCCGCCCGACATAAAGGACGTGGAGGATTGCGCCCACGAGGAGCTCCTGGGCGGTCAGATCCCAGTGGTCTTTCACGCCTGCACCGTCCGGATCGACCAGCATATCGGCGATGTTCTGGACGTCGCCGACTTCACTCGGACCCTTGCGCACTTCGAGGAGCGGGTTGTAGCGGGCCGCGCTTCCGTCCCTGCAGGTGGGATCGAAGCGCAGGCAGAGACTTCCAAGCTTTTCTCGCCGCCAGCCTGCGGAAAGCGCCCAGTTCTCGCCCTTGATGTCGTGGACGAGGACACTCTCGGGCCAGGTGAGAAGCGTGGGGAGGACCCAGCCCACGCCTTTGCCCGAGCGCGAGGGCGCAAAGCCCAGCACGTGCTCGGGCCCGCCGTGGCGCAGGTAGGTGCCTGCCTTACGCCGGCCCTTCTTCCACTCCCGCGCGAGCAGGATCCCCGGGCCGCGGGTCAGGCTGGTCTGTTTAATTTCTTTGGAGTTCGCCCAGCGCGCCGAGCCGTGGCTATCCGTCCCTGCGTCAAGCTTTCGGCCACGGAGCGCGGAGAGCAGCACGGCTACAAGGACCGCGGAATGCGCAGGGATCGCGATCATCCAGTGCCCGCGCGTAAAGACCGGCGCAGCGGCAGGGTTTCTCCCATAGCGCCAGTCCCAGACGAGAAAGCTCCACGGGGCATAGAGCGGACCCAGGGCGAGAGCAACGGCGGTAAGTCCTGTGACGAGAAGAATAGGAGCCACGCGGCGGGAGCGAGGAGAGAGCGCAGCCGCCACCGAGAGCGCAAAGAGAACCAAACCCGCCAGGCCAAGCGCGAAACGCAAGGGCTGGGAAGGGGAGAAAAGCGGAGTCCCGAGCGCGGGCTGGAAATGAAAGCGCCAGGCCGCCCACTGCGTCGTCGCCCAAAGAGCACCGAGGATCAGGCCGAGGATGGCGAGCGCCGAGCGCAGAGAGAAGCCTGCGCCCGGGCCCGGACCCTGTGCGGGCAAGCGGTAGAGCGGGGGAGTAGACGCCATGGCTCAGCACCTCCTGAAGGAGGACACCGACCACGCAGGGGGACTGCACCTGTAGCACGGGAGTGCGTCCTTGCAAAGTGTCAGACGGGACAGACACTCCAACATGTACGCTGGCGTACGCTCTAGCGCTCCCGACCGCGCTCCCGCTTCTGCTCCCGCTCCATGTCTTCGAGCACGAAGCGGAGAATGCGTCGCCTCTCTGCCCCGGACTCCCTCAGCTCGGCAATCGCGCGCACCTCGCGCCCGGGAGGGAATTTCTGTTCCGTACCCGCAGGCACCGCGGTCAAGCTGCGACCCGTGTCGAGCACGAGGTAGCTCTCGCCGGCGTCGTCCATGGCCGCTGCGACGACGCGTCCCCGGTAGAGCGCGGCCGCCTCGAGGCGCGCCTTCTCGATGGGCTTTCCGCCAAGCCGCGCGGCCTCCGCGAAGCTCAAGGGCTGCCTCTCCCGCTGCTTCATGGCGAGCTCGATCCTCTCCTCTGCATCCCTTGCGAGCGTGATCCGCTGCTCGGCGTCGGCCTCTGCGGCGTGTTCCCGATACACGAGACCTTGCCGTTCGAGAAGGGGAATGCGCCGAGCCACTGCCTCTCGGAAGCCTGCGAAGAAGCCGCTCCGGGTGGGAAGCGCAGCCGGAGCTTCTCCTGTTTCCCGCACCGATCGAGCCGCGGCGAGTTCGAGGATCGTTGCCGCCTCCGGCACAGCTTCGAGCTCCGGGAGCGGGCCATGCACGGCGATCTCGACGCGGACCCTTTGGCCCTCTCGGGACGGGATCGCGCGGCCGCGCAGGGTCACGATCTGGTCCCTCTGGAGTTCCCCTCTTCCTCGGCTTTGCGCGATCTCCGGCGTCTCCCGCACGAAGTGCGTGATGCCATCTGTACCTTCGAGGACGAGGTAGGAGACCTCCGCGACCTCGTCGAAGGCCACGCCGGCAAAGCGGCCTTGAAGCTCGACCCCTGCACGAATGGAGCTGAGACGCTGCGGAGCTCCGGGTTCCACCACGGGTCGTCCTTCGTGGGTGAGACTCCGCTGGAGATCGCGCACGAGCTGCATCTGGCGTAGCGCGGGACGGTGGTGCTCGGAGAGCCTCCAGGTGCGCTTTCCCGTGCGCTCGGCGAGCCCGAGTTCGGTCAGGAACTCGAGCCGCCGCAGCATCTGGAGTCTCACTTCTCGGGCAAGAGGGGAGGCCGGCAGCATCGCATCGAAGGCAACGGTTCGGCCGCCATCGGCTCGCTCGTCAATCATCCGATCCAGGATCCCGAAGTGCCGGGCTTCGACTCCCCGCTCACGAGCGAGAGCTCGATCGTGCTCGCTTCGGAGCCCCAGTGCGCGCGTCGCAAGCTCTTGGCTGCGCGTGCGGATGCCGTGGGCGACATACTGGCGGGGCATGCGGAACTCCTGCCCCTCTCCATCGCGGCCTCGGACCACGATGTGGAGGTGGGGGTGAGCTGTGTCGTGATGCTCGATGGCCAGCCACTCGAGGCGCACGCCGAGGTCGCCCTCGAGGGTCGCGACGAGCTCGCGGGCGTGGTGCCTGAGATCCATTCGCTGGCCTTCTTCGGGCGAGACGATGAGCTTCCAGAGGCGCGGGTCGTTTGCGCCCTGCCAGCTCCCAAGCCGTGACGCGATGCCGATCTCCTCCGCTTGGGCGTCGAAGCCGAGCCCGGGCCGGCCCGGTTCCTGCGCGTTCTCTCGTGCGAGATACCGGCCGTGGGCACGCCAGTGGCTGCTGCCTCGGTTTGCGACATAGCGGACCTTAACGATGCTGCGCTGCAGCGCGGAGGGAGACACGGCGAGGCGTGGGACGCGGCGGAGCCGGGCGCCAGTCGAACGACGGCCGCCGCGCAACCAAGCCCGGACTTGGCGCAGGCGCAACGCGCTTGGGCCGCCGCCTTGGTGTCTCGGGCGACGCGGCCTGAGGTGCATCTTGACGCCGTCGTTGCTGTGGTCTGACCTCGTCATTCACGCTCCCCATCTGGGTTCGTCGCACGCACGAGGGCGGCTCGAAGCGAGCCTACGAGGCCTCGCCGATCGGCTCCCGGCTGAGCGCCGAGCGCCCGAAGGACGGCGTGAAGCTCGCGGGTCGAGAGCTTGACTCGGTGCGTCCCCTCTGCACGACGATGCACAGTACAGGTGCGCTTCTCGGCATGACGCTCGCGCAGTCGGGTGGCGCCGCGTTGCGCGAGCTTCTGGCTCCGAGGCTTAGCAGCGGGAGCCGTTCGGCCGCCTCGAGGAGGATTCCGAGCGGGAGATCAGGAGGGATGCGGTCCAAGCCTGCGAGTACGACCAGGCCGCCGAAGCTCGCGAGGCGATGGACTCGCTCGCGCGGAGACCCCGCCCTGGAGCGTTCGATCACAGCATCGACACCCGAGGAGCCGAGGCCATGCACCGCAGCTCTCCCTTCGTAGCGGCGCTTCTGGCGGCGATTTGGAACCGTCCGCAGCCCACGATTCTTCGCCGACGACGAGCTCGTCTACGCATGAGTGCAGATTGTGCGCAGAGATGGCAGTTCGGCCACAATCCGAGCCGAACACTCGGTGCGAACTAACAATTCCTCGAAACAGGGCGGTGTCGAAAACTGTGCACCTTCATAATCTCCGATTGCAACAGCGCGCTAAGACGCAGAAATCAGCGAACTCGGGCGGCATCCTTTTACCTTGCGCTACGCATCTGCTCCGCGATTGTGCGAGCTGCCATAAACTGTGACCTCGAGCTGATTGCGCTGGACTCCCATCCTAGGCGACGACAGCGTTGGCATCGGCGTGGCGGGTCGGCGGCCGCAGCCAAGCGGACCCGAGTGCGCCAGCCGCGCCACAGAGACTTCGTGCGACGCCGCGCTGCTCGTTTTCGTCGCGTCCAGTGCCCCAACGTCGTGACTGGCCAACGCAATTGACCCGCCAATCAACGCGATAGACCTCGCGGTCGGGCAAGCACACGCACGCCGGCCTCACGGGCTCGTCGTCAAGAAGGCACGGCGCGCTTTGAGCCCATCGAGGTGAAGCCGCAGCGTTCTTTCGCGAATCTCGGCGCGGCGAAGGATCGCCTCGGCGGGCTCGACGTCCACCTGCGGGACGTCAGCCTCTGCGCGCGCCAGCACGGCTGCGAGCGCCTGCGCAGCAGCCTCTCTGCTCCGCTCCGCCGCGGGAAGCGCTGCCTCGAGCCCCGCGATGGAGCCATCGATCTCTGCAGTCCGGATCGCAAGCTGCTCGAGCGTCGCGTCAGTCTCGAGCGCGCGCGCTTCGGCGTTCGCGACATCTGCTGCCAGGCGTGCGCGCTCGCGAAAGGCCCCCGTAAGGGGCACCGCGGGGGCGACCCCCACACCGTACGTGCCGGGGGCACTCCCCGGTGGCGGATTCGCGTATCCGGTACTGCCTCCGAACATGAGCCTGGGAATCCACTCCATGCCGCGCAGGGTCGAAAGCTCGGAGGCTTGCCTTCGCCAGGCGCGGGCAAGCTGGATCTCCGGCAGCTCTTGACCTCCGGTCGGCACCTCGAGGCGGAGAGGTGCGCTGACCGCGCGGTCATCTCCCGCGAGCTCGCGGAGCGCGGCTCGCGCGCTTCGTTCGTCGGCGGTCGCCGTGGCGAGCTCGGCCTCGACGTCTGACAGTCCGGCCTCGGCTTGCAGCAGTTGCTCCCCTGCGACCGTCCCGGCCCCCACCCGCGTGCTCACCGCCGCGATTTCCCCTCGACGTGCTTGGATCTCCGCGGCGAGCACGTCCTGCGTCTCGACCGCAGTGAGAGCGCACTCGAAGAGGTCGATGACAGTGAGTGCGACCTCCCTCTCCGCCACGGCCGTCGACGCCTGGGCGGCATCGACGCCGGCCCTCTGAGGCTCGCGCGGCATGCGGGGTTCGCAGGAGCGCTGCCAGGTTCCAGCTCGCATCGACGCCCCCTCCCGTTTCGTTGCGGGAGAGTCCAATTTTTACACTGCCCACCAGAGCGGACATTCCAAGTCTCTCGGTTGCGCGCCCTATCGTCCGCCCAAACCCGGAAGCTACTGCGCGCGCACAATTGGCGGCGGGTTCCACTTGCCTGTCAGAGCTTCCATTTTGGGCGCATACACCCGCATAGTTAGATTGAACGGCCCCTTGGGGGCGGGCAACCAGTTTGATTCCCGGTCAGCGCCTGGGCTCTCATTCTGAAAGTACAGATCGAGCGAGCCATCCCCGTTGTACTTGAAAGGCATCCAACTGCTAACCGCGAAGCGGTTTAAACTGTTCGCAACTTGGAAGCCGTCCTTGTCGTACAGGGTGATCGACCAAAAGGCGTCGGGGTCAATGGGAGGCATACTACTCTTGTCGAAGTGGATCGTGTATTTGTTGGATCCGTCCAACGGCTGGTGCGTATCATCGAATAGATTTAGCGGGAAGATTGAATCCTCTGGAAGGTTGGCTCCTAGTCCGACTTGGGTGACGATAGCGCGCTTGAGATAGAAGTTGCCATACACGCCCATCGTGTCCGTGTTCATCGACCAGCCATTGGCCACTCGGGCCAGGGTCGGCAGCTTCCACACCATGAGCTTCTGCGCATCCTCCGGCACGCTGGCCAATCCTCTTTGAACGGCCGGATCGACCTTACTAATGTCGAAGCTCTTCCCAGGCTCAATGCCTATCCTTCTCAACTGCGCAATGATCGGTTGATCAGTTAGATGAGGCGGATGAACCTTGAGGAGTTCGGCAGCGTAGGCAAAAAATTGGCTGGCAGGCATACGATCCACCTGGAACTTCGGCGGCGTCTTCATGTCCACCGAAGGATCGGCCTTGAATACGACGGGTTCGGTCGTTTTGCCCCACTGGGACAACGGAGTAAGTTTCAGACCCGCCTGTATTTTGTGGACCGCGTCGAAATCTGGCGGACCATCCGTTCTGATCCGTCCAATGATCCACACATAGGGCGTCGGCGCCTCAATACGCTGCGTGTCCTTCGGGAGCTTGAACTCGTCGATGAGCCTATCGCGCAGGTCTAGTCTCCAGCCCAACGGAAACACAACGAGCGTCTGTGCCTGCGTGCCCGTTGTGCGCCAACCTGGAGAGGCGAACACATCGGTCCACATGTCGAGCATCGGCAGAAGGTAAAAACGACCGCCGGTATCTGGCACAGACACGACCATTGGTTCCTTCGTGAGATCAAGCCAAGCAGAGGAATAGAGCGTGTCGAAATTGGGTCGAACTACCGTTCGATCTTCTGCGGTTGGGAACGTAGGAAGGTTCACAAAAGTGTTCGTCGGTCCACCAAATCCCTTCCCTGGCTCAACATTGGTTAACTGCTTTCGCGTTAGATCCATTGTGATCAGCGAATAGAAGTAAAGGTAGCCGCTCACGCCGATGGCGTGCGCTTCTTGTTCTTTGAGATTGGTCTCAGCGCGCGCTCCCGCGCCAGCGGTCAAGATGCCCAAGCCAACCGACAATAGGACAGCCAAAGCTGTGCGCCTCATTGGGAACCTCCCGAGTAGTCCTCCCAGCACCTGCATCGATTATAGTCTTGCTAGCGCCCGAAACATCCCTTGCCAGTTATTCGCTTGGGGTCCATCAGACGTCGGCGTTGGGTTATTCGCGTCGATATTGCCATGTCCGCTCTCTTTCTTGTCTCTTATCCGCAATGCCGGATATTGCCACGTCCGACCCGAGCCACATCTGGCTGTCACCGTCCTAGGCCCGATCTGCAAACAACGGGCACCTCCGCCGAAGCTCCGGCATCCTGGCCCGATCGACTTGGCGACACTGACGCGGGTTCGGTCACCAAAGACTCGGCACATCGACTCACGCGGAACCTGTTCGAGTGATGCCTGGTCGCGCTTTTGTCTGATCGCATTTTGGCGAAGGACAGCGGCGGGGGCGCAGACCGCCGACCGTGAATGGCTCCGCCATCCCCGGACGCTGCGCCCGCGAGGTGTAGGTTTCGCCACCCTGGGCTCCACGAGTGTTCTTCGATGAGAGGCCAGTCCGAATCGAAGCGTGCGGCTGGTGACTGGTGGCTTCGCTGGGTTGGCGACGCGTGTCGGCCTTCGCAAAACAATGGCCAAAAGGCTGCTCGGCATGCCAGACTGCGCGGGTGCTGAGGACCGCGTGCCGATCGTTGAGCTTCTCCATCCGTCGGTGCGGATGGCTTTGTCTCATGCTCGTCGCTACGAGTGTCAGCTGCGCCCATCCGGTGCTACGAGCGGACTGGTCGCAGTACGAGGGCCCCGGTGCCGAGGCTTTCGCGCGCGAGCAGGTTCCACCCCCGCGCGAGCCCGATCCCCTTGAGCCAGTGAACCGGGGCGTGGCGTACGTGAACCATGGCCTCGTGGTCGGCGTCGCGGCTCCCGTGGGCTTCGTGTACCGCGTTGTTGTGCCTGCTTACGTGCGGGAACGAATCCGGTACTTCGCCAACAACTTGACCGCGCCGCGCCGCATGGTGGCGAACCTCCTTTCCGGCAATCTCTCTGGAGCTCGCGACGAGGCCGCTCGTCTACTGATCAATACCACGATCGGTGTTGTCGGCCTCTTCGATCCGGCCGATCGCTTCGGCTTCCACGTCACTGACCAGGACTTTGGGCAAGTCTTCGGGAGGTGGGGCTGGCGGCCCTCCACCTACCTGATGCTCCCGATCTTTGGCCCGAGTACCACGCGCGATGGCGTGGGGCTCGTACCCGACGCAGCGCTCGATCCCGCCACCTATTTTTTCCCAGTCGGCCTGTTCCTCAGCTTTAACGAGCTCTCGGACCAGATCGAGGGCTATCGCCGTTTCGTCACGTCGACCTTCGATCCCTACGACGACGCGCAGCTCATCTGGCGGGTGATGCGCGAGGAGCAAATCGTGGGTGAGGACGTCGAGCACAGCTCCGGCGAGGACACGGCAGCCGTTCAGACGCTGCAGGCTGCATTCCTCGCGCCGCGCGACCCATCCTTCCCGAGCACGCTCTCCGACCGGCTGGTGAAGGTGCCGACCACGGGTCGCATGCTGCCCTACTCCTACCGCCTGCAACCCGGGCCCGCGCCGCTTGTCTTCTTGCTTCCCGGCCTCGGCGCCCACCGTCTCTCGCGCGGGAGCCTGGCCCTGGCCGAGATGGCCTGGCGGCGAGGCTTCTCGGTCGTACTGATCAGCAGTGCGATGAACTTCGAGTTCATCGAACGCGCTTCGAGCGTTGCGGTGCCCGGATTTGCCCCGGTGGACGCGCACGACGTTCACATTGCGCTCGACGCGGTCGATCGCGATTTGACTGCGCGCGCTCCGGAGCGCGTCACGAAGCGCGTGCTGCTCGGTTACTCGCTTGGCGCGTTCCACGCCTTCTATATCGCCGCCGCCGGCCCCGACGCAAAGGCCCTCGTCCACTTCGATCGCTTCGTCACACTCGACGCGCCGGTGAGTCTGATCCACGCCCTCACCGTGCTCGACGACTTCTACAACGCGCCGATGACGCTTTCCCCCGACGGCCGTTCTGCGGAAGTGGACCGCATCTTGCGCAAGGCCGCCGCGGTAGCGCGCCACGCGTGGCTGGGTTCCTTCGAGTACACCCGCGTCCAGGCAACACATGTCGTCGGCAATGAGCTCGAGCCCGAGGTCGAGATTCCCTTCTCCAATCTCGAGGCGGAGTTCCTGATTGGCTTGGCCTTCCGGCGGACGCTCCAGGACATCCTGTGGGTGACTCAGTCGCAGCAAGATCTTGGGGTGCTGCGCACACCGAGGAGCCCCTGGCGTCGCGCTCCTGCCTACATCGAGATGGGGGACTACTCCTACGCGAAGTACTTTTATGGCTTCGTGCTTCCGTACTACCAGGGGCGTATTCCAGCGGGCGCCCACCTCGATCCCCAGGCTGTGGCCGAAGTGCCTTCTGGCCACGCGGCCGGGGCCCCGTGGGCGGCGGAGGAGATGATCGCGCAGTCCGATCTCCGGTTCCTCGAAGAGCGGCTGCGCGGCCTCGATTCCGTGCGTCACTTTGCCAACAGCAACGATTTCCTGACGACGGAGAGCGACGAACGTTGGCTACGCGAGGTGTTGGGTCCCGAGCATGTGTACTTCTTCCCGAGCGGTGGCCACCTTGGTAACCTGAACCGGCCAGCGGTGCAGGACGCGATCATGGACACGGTCGCGGATCTACTTCCAAGCCCGCCGGAGCCGTGAAGCCGCGATTCCGGCCCGCGTAGGATCAGGTCGGTACACCGTCGGTCGACTGCAGCGAGGGCCCGCTGCTGCCACCGAGACCAGCGCGTCCCAGTAGGGCCACTCTGGGATGGCTGCTTTTTTCGGGTGATCTTTTTCCCGTGTCGTATACCTGAGCTTGTAACTGGTGAACGAACTTCCAGCATCAGGCGGGAAGGGGGGGTGAGGGCGATTCTAGGCTGGTGCCCAGGCCGGAAGCTCACAAAAAACTTCGCCCAACGAGAAGCGTGGCGGAAAGTTGTGACAGCGCTGTAGGGCTATGCCCTCGAAGTGCCTGCCGATGCCTGTCGTCTTGGGCCACCGCCACCCGAAATGCCTCACCTGCCCAATCCGAACTCCAGAGTTTCGGGGTCGAGGAGGTTTCCCTTGATCAGCTTCGGGAGGACTGGGGCGACGGTGAGCTGGACGTTCCAGACCTGTCCGAAGTTCGTCGGGTGAACCGGCATCCACTGTCCAGCAAGAGCAAATCGGACGGGAAGGGGACCGAGCTTCACCACCTTCGACATGGAGACACCGATGGGCACTGTGTATGCGTTGGTCGCGCTGGCCTTCCAGTCCGCCAAGATGTTGCCCGAATACCCGACACTCCAACCGTCCGGCAAGAAATACGACGCGAAGGGCTGGAGATTCATCGAGTTCGTTGCCTTTGGCCCGGAGCCTCCAAAGGACGTCCAGTTCTGGAAAAAGGCTCCGAGGATCCACTTCTCCGAGAGATAACCTACGACAGCTGCAGGACCGACCTGCCACTTCCCGTTCGAGGTCCACCTCGACGTTCCAGCAGGGAAGATCCAAGTCGGCCCCACTCCGAGCAGCCAGTTGCCAACGAGCGTTGAGCTCGGCGAGAGCATGTTGAGAAGGATGATGTCACCAAAAGCCGCGGTGCGATCGATGTGTGTGGGATCGGCGGCTTCAGGATGCGGCTGCGACACAAAAAACGGGATCACAGGCCGCGTGATGAGGTTCCACTCGGGAGTAAGCGCGATCGGCAAGACAGGCTGGAAGAGCAGGTTCGAGTTCCAGCGCTGCCCCTGCTCAAACGAAATTCCTGGGCTGATCCTGGAGTTGTTTTGCTGGAACGCGATGGACCAGAGTTGGCTCACGGGGTTTGTGAGTTGCTTGTTGATCTCCGTCAAATCGCCCCGTTCCGCCTTCTCCTCGGACGATCCCACCACTGGGGCGTCCTCGGCCCATGCAACCGTGCTGACCCATGAGATGAGTGCCCACGCAAGGAGCCCGAATGACATCGCTCGCTTCATTGAGTCCTTCCTCGCCAAGCCTCGGGTCCCGAACTACAGAAGTTTGAGTCTCTAAAGAGTGACCCAGAAGTGAGAATCCTGCCAAAATCACGTTGATCCAACACCTTTTTCTCTGGTCAACGTCTGGGATCGCGCGATTCTGCTTCCATGCCCATTTCCCGAACGGTACTCTGGAAGGGCCGCCGAAGCGTTTCCAAAGCGGTGAACGGGGCGAACCGCTGCTCTGGCTGGTTCGAGACCAGGAGGCTCGGAGAGAAGCGTTCATTGAGGAACGAAGGCAGATCAAGGAGCGCGGCTTCCTGGCCGTGATGTGGCCGCAGCTCCTGGTGTTCCTCGTGATCCTGTTCATCTGGTTTAGATTCGTTCGCTGGTATTTCTAGCAAGAATTCGATGGTCAAGAGACGGATAGTGTAGCTCCAAAAGGCTTGCGCATGGACTCTTCGCAGCGTATAACGGCGGCGAGCTTCTCGTAAACGGGGGAAGGGACCGCGGCAAAGAGACGAGTGCGTGGGAGGGTAAGGCAATGAAGCGATTGCTAATCGCCGGCACGGGTCTTGTGTTTTTCTGCGCCGGATGTGTGACGCAGCAGCCCTGGACGCCCACCGTCGATACGTTTGGCAGCGAGCGCAACCAGTACTTGGCACGTGACACCGAACAGTGCCGAGCGCTGGCATTCCAAGTCTCGGGAAGCGCGTCAAACGAAGCCGCACGGGGAGCTGTGACGGGCGGCCTCGTGGGCGCGGCGGGAGGGGCAGCGCTCGGAGCAGCGCTTGGGAACGCGGGGCGGGGAGCAGCAATTGGCGCGGCGGCAGGAGGCGTCGGTATGGGAGCCGCCCGGGCGTCGCAGTCGGAAGCGGCCTTTAAGCGTGCCTTCAACAACTGCATGCGCCAGCGCGGTCACAACGTTGTCGGCTGAGGTCGCGCCAGCGCGGATGGAGGGTAAGACCTCCCGCTACAATCGCAGGTGGGGGACGGTGGAGTCCTCCCGCGCGTTTGCACAAAGGAGAGAGCACAATGAATGCTCGTAGATGGGCGAGTTGTGTTGCACTCTTGGCACTCCAGGGCTTTGGTGTGCCGGCCGCTCGAGCCGCCGAAGATCCGCTGGGGATGGCGCTCCGTCAGGTGGTTGAGGGAAACCTCTCGGCCTTCAACCGGAAGGACGTCGCGGGCGCGATGAACTTCGTGGACACGAGGTCGCCGGACTATGACTCGACGAAGGATGAGCTCGTTTCGGAGTTCAAGGACTACAACCTCACCTCGGAGCTGGTTCGATTCACCCTGATCGGGCACGACGACGAATTCGCGGTCGCGCGGGTCAAGACGAAGACGACCTCAAAGCCCAACAGCGGCTTTGTGAACAACACGGTGGACACAATCACGATTTTTCACCAGGAGAACGGTGGCTGGAAGCTGTGGAGCCAGCAGGTCCTCGATGCCGAGATGCTCCCCTGATGTTCTGACATGACAAGACAAGAAACCCAAAAGCAGGGGAACCTTTTCTGTTTCGAGACGGGGAAGTGCCAGGGGCCCGATTTCGATCCGTCAGTGGCCAATCACTCCTCGCCCGAATTTCACTCGCAACACGTTCGCATCGCACGTGGAAGAGCCAGGTGAGAAATAACGCCTCGTTCGGTTGATGGTCATTGAGAATCGTACCAGTCGACGCACTGATAAGACCGGGGTTTTGCACCTTACCAGGGAGATCAGATGAGACTTTCACGAGTTGGACGACACGGCGGGCTAGCCTTGGCGATCGTCGCTGCGCTCTGCTTCGCATGTACCACGGCCCGCGTTGAGAACGTCCAGGCGGAACGATCCTCGACCCTGCCGCGGCCCGGTCGGATCGTCGTCTTCGACTTAGACACGGGCCCAGCCGACGTCCTCGTCGGCCGCTCGCCCCGCACTACCGTGAGGAATGCGGTGGGTCTGTATGTCCAGGAGCCCGACGTGCTCGCTGCGGCAGTAGCCGACTCGCTTGCGAGCAGGCTCGTTGAGGATATTAAAGGCCTCGGGCTGTCCGCTGAGCGCGCCAACAAAGCCAATCCCCCTGAGCTCAACGACCTCGTGATCCAGGGGCAGTTCTTGAGAATCGACGAGGGATCGCAGGTTCAGCGCTTCGTAATCGGGTTCGGCGCGGGGGCGACCGAGATTCGGACACAGGTCGAGATGTTCCAGGTGACTGCCGAGGGCTGGCGGCCGGTCAAGCAGTTCGACACGGTCGCTGCTGGGTCACGGTTGCCCGGCGCTGCATTTTTCGTGGCTGGCGGTGCTGCCATGGGCCAGGCGGCGACCTCCGCGAAGATCAGTTCGGGTGTCGGCGTCGTTCGGGAAATTCGTGCGGCCATTGACGCCGACGCCGCGCGCACCTCAGAGCAGATCACCGCAAAGGTTTCGGAGCTCTCCACCGCGAATCGTTGGTAGCCCTAGGACGTCGGCCGCAAACGTGGAACGGCTGCGAAGAGCGATGGTGCGCCAGGTCATGAGCAGCTTGCAGGTCGAGCCATGCCTCAGGAGTCGTCCCGAGTGTCGTGGGCGAGAAGCCATGCCATGGCGGGTGTAATCCCCCGCGTGCCTCGGACGATCTCGTTGATACGCTGGACAGCAATTCCTAGGTGCTCGGCTGGTGCGACCTGGGTTCGTCCCGGGGGTTCCAGGAATTCGTGAAGCAGGATCTCTCTAGAGTGACTCAGGATACGCTTCTTGGGCTGCATGTCTCAAACCTAGGCTGGACTGGGGGGGAGTCAGATGCATGTCCTAAGCGGTCCTTCCGGTCCATTCTCGGCAATGGCTTGAACGCGGATGCGCTAACTCATTGAAAAGCGGAGCGCATCCCCAATCTGTAGTTAGCTTCCTCAAGCTGAGAATCGCAGGTTCGGGCCCCGTTTCCCGCTCCACGATCGAACGCCTCCGCTGATTCGTAGCGGGGGCGTTGTCGTCCTCAGGACTCTCCCACGGCGCTGCAGTGAGATTGACGCCTTGGCGCGATTTTACGCAAGGCTCTTCAGCTCGAGGACCGTCTTGCTGATCTGTCCTTCCCTCACAGACTCAAAGGCGGTCTTTGTCTGCCGGCGGCCCACTTCGCACTTTGCGGAGTACTCGCTGGAATTAGCGCGCCCGCTTCTCGAGATGCTCCTCCGTCGTCAAGGCGGCGAGTTTCTCCGCAACCGCTGTGCTTACAAGCTAGTTGATAGAGATTCCTTTTCGGCGAGCCAATTTGATCTCTTCATGCAACCAGTTGCGAAGCCTGTGGCTGAGCGTGCTCATTTTGAGAGCCCCGGTAGTTCGAAGGATGTCTCCCATTCACTGCGCCGAGAAGGTCTTGAAATACTCTTATGAGGCTCGCCACAGGCGGGGCACGGGATGCGAAGGTCGATGGCGGGCCAAATCATGAGCCGCTTGCAGGTTGAGCCATAGTTCAGGGGTCGTCCCGAGTGCCTGGGCGAGAAGCCATGCGGTGTCGGGTGTAACCCCCCGCTTGCCTCGCACGATCTCGTTGATGCGCTGGACAGAAATCCCCAGGTGCTCGGCTAGTGCGACCTGGGTCCGCCCAAGCGGCTCTAAGAACTCATGAAGCAGGATCTCCCCAGGATGACTCGGAATACGGTTCTTCGGGTGCATGGCTCATCCTCGGTGATAGTCGATGACTTGAACGTCATAGGCCTGCGCGTCGGACCAGCGAAATATGATGCGCCACTGGTCATTGATGCGGATGCTGTGAAAACCCTTCCAACTTCCTCGTAGTGCCTCCAGGTGGTTACCGGGCGGAGAACGGAGGTCATTCAGCGATGCGGCCGCATTCAAGTAATCGAGCTTTCGCAACGCCACCGGTAAGATCGTCGAAGGGAACCGTCTCACGCGGCTCGAGCGAATACCGTGGTAGAGGTCCTCGGTGGCGGGATCTCCGAACGACGCTATCACGGCGAATGCAGGTTAACGGATTAACGGTAAACATGCAATGAAAGTGCCGGAGGCACTGCGTGGTGGCCGCACCGGGCTGACGAGGGGCAGGCTCGCTAAGCGCTTCTGGGAGTTCGGGTACTGCGAGCAGGGCGTAATATGCGACAAATCCGTGTCCTAACCTGTCCGCTCCAGTCCGCTCCTGGCAAGGGTTGGCCGGAACGCGAATCCGATAACTCATTGAAAAGACGGACGATTCGCAAAATCTATAGATAGCTTCCCAAGCTGAGGGTCGCGGGTTCGAGCCCCGTTTCCCGCTCCAAGATTCTGTAGCGCCTCCGCTCACTTACAGCGGGGGCGTTGTTGTC
>Ga0187780_10001368_pt1 | contig 18430 bp, 29 predicted proteins | sample 1015_Q2_SP10_20__FD_132429 | JGI IMG/M metagenome (GOLD analysis project Ga0187780, IMG submission 132429) | Tropical peat soil microbial communities from peatlands in Department of Meta, Colombia - 1015_Q2_SP10_20_MG | ecosystem: Environmental > Terrestrial > Soil > Wetlands > Peat | place...
AAATCGATGCTCGACTGGTCCTACGCAAACGGCATCGGCTTCACCCACTTCGCCGTCTGGTGCGCATACGCCCAAGGCCTCAGCACGTACAAGCAACTGGGCTTTGAGCAGGTCGTCGCACAACTGCAGGTGCGTTATCCTCCGACAAGTTCTTCAGCAGGACCAGTCCCACGACCCAATCAACCAGTCGGATCAATCTTACGATCGACCCAGCTCTCATTCGGCGTAAGCGTCGCAAATCCCACTGTTGGAAAATCAATCGCCTTCTTTGGTATCCTCAAAACCACGACAAGTCCCTCGATCAACGTAGGAAGTGCTAAGATCGCACTCCAATACTCTAAGGACAAGATGAATTGGTCAACTGCCTCGAGCTCTACGTTCGCTACTAGCGCGAACGGTGTTTATTACTTTTCCCGCCCTGTCACCCAGTCTGGCACCTATTATTACCGCGCTTACTATGCTGGGGGCGCGCACTACCGTCACGCCTATAGCCCTATCGTTAAGGTGGTTGCTCAAAAGGCGAACAGGTTCGTTCCTTGAGCATCAATTTTGGCGCACAAAAAGCTCAAGAAGGCTTCCAAGAGCCGCATGTCATCGCAGCGCTTTAACGCGGCTGAAAGGGCAGCAGCCTACACGAACGCCATGGAAACGTAGCAAGATCATCGAGCGTCAAAAATCCTGTGTAAACCCCAGAGAGTTATCGTCATTTATAAATACTGGCTATCTCAAGTTAGACCAGCAGATGCGTAATATGAGAAGGGGTCACGTTTCTTTGCTACTCGTGTTGGCGGCGATCGCTATAGTTTTAGTAGCCGGTTGCACTTCTCCAACTCAAAATCCGTCGCCCACTGCGCGTCCTGTTGCAAAAACCTCGACCTCGGTGGCAAGAACGTCAACCACGACTGCAGTCAGTTCCCCAAGTCCTTTACCTTCGCTTAGTCCAACGCCTGCACCTGTCGCTACCGCAGTTCCGACTGCGACGCCAACGCCAGTCCCAGTTCCTTCGGCGACAGCAAAGATCGCAACCACCGTCGAGGGGGACAAATTCTTCGACACGCAAGGCGACATAGCGAAGGGAACCCCAGTGAGCTGGGGATTCGAGGTTATGGCACAGTCACCTCAAGCTCGCATCATCTGCGGCAACGGTGCCACCCTCACCGTCACAATAGACGGCCATGCTGCAGGAAAGGTGACGCCGTTCAATCCCGGTAGCACGAAGAGCTGTTTTGAAACCGCGCATTTTGATCTATCTGCAAAAGACACCGCCAGTTTATCTACAGGCAAACACGCATTCAAGATGAGCTATGCCGGCGACAGCACGTTCCAACCCAGCGATCTTGTTGCAGAGTTTAATGTGACGTAGCTTGTCGCTCTTTGCCGCGCGGTAGGCCGAGGCAACGGCTTCCTGTGAGCGCCGTTTCAGAGTAGCTCGCTATATTTCTGAGGCACTCCGTCCACCGGAGAGTCACGTCATTTAGATATTCTTATATATTGCGTGAAACTAAGAAAAGAGAGTTCACTGTATCAATCTTCTTCGCCGAGAGCCCGCTAATCGTGGCAGATCTCCTTCGGACCTGCAAATATGCAAACAAGACAAGTTCTAACGTTATGCGCATTATGTATCATCATCTGGGCGTTGCTTGCCGTTGCAGCACTCCCACAGGCGGGCGCTAGTGAAATAAAAGTGGGCTCGAGAGACCAGTATCGCACCATAGCCCAGGCTGTTTCAGCCGCTAGGCCAGGGGATACAATTCTTATCAGTCCAGGGACCTATGTTGAAAACGTCGTAGTGGACAAGCAGGTTACGCTGACCTCCTCCGAAGGTGCTACAAACACGATAATTAGGGCCGCGGATGCCAAGAAAGCCGTTCTCTCCCTGAGCGGAACTGACATAGAGGTCCAAGGTCTCACGATCACTGGAGGGAATAACGGAGTCGTCTTCGCGAAGGCATCAAATTGTATACTCACTAAATGCGTTGCAAACGGTAACGTGTACGGGGTCTATCTAGCTGGCGCTACAGGCAACTTAGTGAGCAACAACAACTTGAACAACAACGGTTTTGGCATTTACCTGGATACGTCATCAGGAAATAAACTGTCTGGTAATACCGCCTCGGATGAAAAAGGCGGCGGGGGACACGCGTCGTTAAGCGATGGAATCTACATGTTCTATTCACGTGCCAACAACGTGACCGGCAATACGTTGAGCAGCAATCGCAATTTTGGCGTATCCCTCTATCAATCGAAAAGCAACGTTTTCTCTCATAATGCACTCAGCTCTAACGCACAATTCGGCGTCCGTCTCCGCGACGGATCAGACGGCAATAAGTTCGCGTGGAATACGTTTGAAGCAAACGCTCAAAACGGAGTGCTTATCGGCAATTCCAGGGATAATGTGTTCTATTTCAACAATTTCCTCCCCGAGAAGAGCAATTTCTACAGCCAGGAAAGCAATAACATCAACTCTACTACGAGGCTAAACTACACCTATAAAGGTGATTTTTTCAACGGTTTTGTGGGCAACTACTACTCGAACTATGCCGGTGTTGATAAGAACGGAAATGGCATCGGCGACACACAATTTGCCGGCGATAAATACCCGCTCATAAAGCCTATGGAGAATTACCGCGAAAGTCAACCGACGCCAACTCCAACACAAACTGCGTCCGCTTCGGCTGGTTCGTCGGCAACCAATCAGATATCGCAGAATGTCACTGGCGGAACACAAGGACCGCAGCGAGCTGCCACATTCCTGCCGGGGTTCGAATCGATCGGCACGTTAGTAGGCTTGTTCGGGGCGGCAGCGGTCATAAAGCTAATACAAAAAAGCAGGCTCATGTAGGCCTTAATCACGGCCGAATTCCGGTCTTGTAGCACCAAATGTCTGTCTATCACGCGGTTTCAGCAACGTCGCTCGCACGGGCACTCGCCTGCTACGACGTATTGATGTTTACCTGCATAAAGTGCGTCGAAGGGAACGTCTCAGTTATGCGAATCAAGACTTGGTCGTGACATATTATGTCGTACGTCCTCGACAGCATGGGTACGTTGTCCGAAACGTCGAATAGTTCACTAAGCTCCAGACTGTGAATTATCTGAATATGCCGGATTTCGCGGCGCGATTCAATTTTGAGCTTTTTCATTATCCTTCCAATCGGCACGTCAGCCTTCATCAAATCGCGTCGAAACTCTTTTTGCAAACGCGCTATGGGCGTATAGGACTCGGCATGGATCAGCGGTCGCGAATCTCTTTTATTTCTCAAAATTACGACGCGATAGTTTATGTTATCGCCTTCTTCGACATCTAACACAGACGCTCTTTCGAGGTCCGCTTTCACGATCTGTTGAATGAGAGTCGAAACGATGACCGGCTTGCCGGTTATCACTTCAAGTAAAGTCGTAACCGAGCCATCCGTCATCAAGAGCAGCCTCTGCGCCTTTGACAGCTTAGCAAGATGGTTTTGCATAACGATCTTTTTTGTTCCCCCTCTCTCGTGTCAGAAACCTGGCTCAACGAACCCCGATGTATGCGCCACTGTTTCGCGCCCTGACCTCGTATACTTCACCGCTGATAGACTCATCTAAGCGGCATCTCACTGCAGTTTGCAGCTGCTTATCGTCAGTTATCGCGTATACGGTCGGGCCGAATGAGCTCATTCCCGCACCGATTGCCCCGTTCTCCCGCATAAAATCGATTAGTTCAGCGCAAAAGGGCTGCAGCTCAAGCTCTCGACGCTTGAATCCAAGGGTCTGCACTCGATTGATCGAACGTCCAAACGCTCCACGTCCCTTTCAACGACAGCGGGTAACATTTCCATTAGGAGAACGTGGCATAGCGCTTGAACCTCGCCTAGGGGAAGGGGACATTGTTGCTGAAATACGTTGATTTCGGGTTTGTCGCTTGCTCCACGTAAATTGGGAATCGCCAAAACGATATTCCAATCAGGAAACTCTTGGCGAACAAGCACAGGCGCGGGGCCATAGCGACCAGAAGCCGAGGAAGGTAAAAATTCTTCTTTATTCTTGTGGCCCCCGTCGATTATAAAGCCGCCAAATTCGTATGCGGCGACGCCGATGCCAGAGGTTCCGCCTCTCCCTGCTAGTCTAGCGATGTCGGTAGTGTTAAGATTCAAATCGTAAAGTCGACTAATAGCCGTTCCCACTGCAAGCGCGATTTGAGTCCCTGAGCCCAAGCCAACGTGAGCACGGAACTCTCTAATTACTTCTATCGTGACTCCGCCTATTTCATGGTCCTTTGCTATGGCGTTGGCTAGCTGTTCAATTCTATCTGAAAAGACGGTTTGCCCAGAAACTGAGAGGCGATCGTCTTTTCGTGCTCTGATTTTTATGAGGGGGAAATCGAGGGTAAGTCCTACGCTGCCGTCAATTCGTCCTAGTGCCCCATTCAAGTCAATGAGGGTGATATGGAGCCGTGAAGGAGTTGTTATCTCTATCGTATCGCTCATCGTGTGGATGTCTCCGGTTCAATATGAATAATCGACTCTTTAACGCGCGGCACGGAGCTCTTTATGTCGGTCTCCAACTTATGTGCGATGTTGTGAGCCTGCTCAAGACTGAGATTGGGCAGAACGTGAATACTGACGTCGACCAATATACTGCTGCCGGCTTGCCGAGCTCGAAGGTCGTGAAAACTAGTGATGTTCGGATTACCGCGGATGACTGCCTCTATTTGTGTCGTCGTCTCCTTAGGCGGAGCGCCGTCGACCAATATGCGAGTCGTTTTCCGTCCCAGCCGGATGGAAGTAATCAACATTATGATTGCAACGAAGATCGCTGCTAAGGGATCAATGATCATGTACCCGAATTTCACTGCAACTAAGCCAACCAACACTGCAATAGAGCTATATACGTCTGTTGAAAAGTGGTATGCATCAGCCTCGAGAGCGGAGCTGCCGTATTCTCGTGCGCTTTTGAAGAGATACCTCGAGACGCCCAAGTCGGCTACAACAGAGATCATCATAATGATCACAGCGTAATAGAGCGCGTTGCCTATCTCGATAGCAAATCCTGTGAGGAGCCGTTCGCCTGCTTCATAGAATATCCATATGCACGTAATGCCGAGAAGTGCTGTCTGTATAAGACCTGAGAAATTTTCAAACTTTTCATGGCCGTACGGATGTTCTTCGTCAGGGGGCACGTTTGCGCTCCGTATGCCTAGATAGGCAAAGCCGGAGGCGACGAGGTCAAGCAGTGAATGTGCAGCTTCGGCAAGTATGCCCAGACTTCCAGTCGCAACTCCTATGATAACTTTCAAAGAGAGCAAAAGCACATTAGTTAGAATCGAAAGAGTCGCAGCGCGAAGCTTTCTGACGTTTCCACTGGCGTCGTGCATTCTTGCCCAGTTGTTTGGATTTTGCATTATTTAGGGATATCGGACGCTTCCTGCCTAGCATGCGAATCTGAGAAACCTTTAAGTAGCTTCGTTGCGTTCGTAAGATCTGCACGGATCGAGTTGGGATTTAGAACGTGGGAAGATGCGCCCTGAAATACAATTGGCGGTACCATCATCCTTCACCAGCGAAACTGCAGATCAAAAGATCAAGACGTACAAGGTAGGATTAATCGCCAGGGCAGCAGCCGTATTTAACGTAAACCGGATAGCAGTATACCGAGACGCAAAGCATGCGGCGAGTGATGACAGCTCGTTCATCTCGTCGATATTGCAGTACATGGAAACACCGCAGTATCTTCGAAAGCTGCTTTTCCCGCGTGCAAAGGACCTCAGATATGTCGGGGTTGTCCCTCCGTTAAAGACCCCACATCACGTGCTCACCAACGGTGACATTCGAGACGGAATTGTGATAGACGTCGGAACTGACCGCGCTTGGGTTGAAATCGGGTTAGATTGCCCAGCCCTTTTACGAACGACAAAGGTTCGCAAAGGGGAGCGTGTGACAGTCAGGATCTTTTCGCGAGATCAGCTCGAAGTCGAAGCGATTCAGAAGCCATCAGCAGACTGGGGGTATTCAGTCCGGATGGCAGATAGCATAGGAGATGTATTAGAGGGACTTGTCGTGTCTACCTCAAGGCACGGAGAAACAATGGGACCTCAGGTAATTGATAAGATAAAAAGGAGTGGCACGGATTTGGTGACGTTCATATTCGGGGCTCCAAACCGTGGAGTGGAAGCGCTACTAAGAGATGTTGGGTTACAGATAGAAGACGCTTCAGATTTTATTGTTAACGCGATTCCAGAGCAAGGCACAGAGACAGTGCGCACAGAGGAAGCAATAATGGCCACGTTAAGCGTGTTCAATATCGCGCTCCATCAAGAGCTTGAGGCGGATTAATGACAAAAAGACATCGTCCACGGCGCGGATCGCTCGCCTACTCACCGAGAAAACGGGCAAAAAGCGAAGTGCCCCGAGTTCGGTCGTGGCCCGAGCAAATCGAACCACACATGCAAGGGTTCGCAGGCTATAAAGCCGGCATGACGCACGTCATCATAACCGATGACAGGCCTAATAGTCCAACTGAGGGCATGGAGATCAGCGTGCCCTCCACTGCCGTCGAAACTCCTGCGATGAGAGTTGCCGCGATAAGAGCGTATAACAACACGCCATATGGAAAACGCATCATACTTGAAGTCTGGACCACCGATGTCGAAAGCGATCTTTCAAAGCTTAGACCTCTTCCCAAGCGGATACGGAGCCAAGAAGGGAGTTTAGATGGGGCCCAAGAAATCCGAGTGTTAGCGTACACCTCTCCCTCTTCTGTGAGCGCAATCGCCAAGAAGGTGCCTGAACTCATGGAAGTGCCTGTTGGAGGACGCGACGCAAACGCAGCGTATACTTATGCGCAAGAGCTGCTCGGTAGGCGTGTTACTGTCACGGACGTCTTCAAGGCAGGGATGCTTATCGATGTGGTCGCTGTGACGAAAGGGAAAGGCGTTCAGGGGCCAGTTAAGCGATGGGGAGTCACTATCCAAGATAGAAAAGCCTTTAGAGGCGGCAAGGGTCGTCATATTGGTAACCTCGGTCCGTGGAATCCTGCTCGCGTTAGATGGACCGTTCCGCAGCTTGGACAGACGGGGTATCAACAAAGAACCGAGTATAATAAACGAATTCTTGGGATTGGATCGGATGGCAGCGAAGTCACCCCTGCGGGAGGATTTATTAAATATGGCACCGTGCAGGGAGACTACGTCCTTCTTCAAGGCTCAATTCCTGGGCCTTCTAAAAGACTAATTCGGATGAGGTCTGCCATCAGACCGCACGGGAAAACACAGAGTACTCCTGAGTTAAGCTACGTTAGCCTCCAATCAAAGCAAGGGGTGAGATGAATGGAGGCGCGCGTATTGAGCTTGAAAGGAAAAGTGAAAAAGAAGATCAATCTGCCTGAGTTATTCCTTGAGCCATACCGTTCTGACCTCATAAAGAAAGCTGCGAAAGCGTCGCAATCAAATAGAAGGCAGGCCTACGGGCCCGAGCCGACAGCAGGCATCAAGACATCTGCTGAATCGTGGGGCTCCGGCAGAGGAGTCGCACAAGTCCCCCGACTGAAGAACTCGAGCAGGGTGGCAAGAGTGCCACAAGCCGTCGGCGGGAGAAAAGCACACCCTCCAAATCCGATGAAGGTATTTACGGAGAAGATCAACAGAAAAGAAAGGCAAAAAGCGATGCGGTCTGCAATTGCAGCTACAGCAGATGCTGATAGAGTAAGGGCGCGAGGTCATCGATTTAGCAGTGCCCTTCCGCTCATTATTGAGAATTCATTTGAAAAGCTCGCAACGACTGGTGAGATCGCGGCTGTACTCGTCACATTGGACGTCTGGCAAGACGTCGAGAGAGCAAAACTCGGCAAGCGAGTACGTCCTGGAAAAGGCAAGAGGCGGGGAAGACGATACAAGAATAAGAAGAGTATACTCATCATTAGCACAAATCCGATGCAAGCAGCACGTAACCTTGCTGGCGTCGATGTATCAACTGTAAGTAATTTGAACGTGGAGCTACTGGCGCCAGGTACACACGCAGGCAGACTTACGATATGGACCGAATCGGCCATCAATGCTTTAGGAAAGGATTAGGACAATGCTCAAGTACGCATACGTGACGGAAAAGGCGACAGCACAGCTTGACAGAGAAAACAAACTCAGCTTCGTCGTAGATGCGGAAGATACAAAAGAGGACATAAGAAGGGTGGTTTCCGAGATTTACGGAGTCACGGTCATCGATGTAAAGACACTTATCATGCCAAAAGGCGTAAAAAAGGCCATCGTTACACTATCGAGCGAAGACTCTGCCGAGGAAATTGCCTCAAGGCTTGGCATCTTCTGAAGGGGTGGCGATATGGGAAAAAGAATAATATCACAAAATCGAGGCAAAGGAACGCCAACGTATCGCGCGCCTTCTCATCGTTATAAGGCGGCTTTGAAACTCATTAAGACCGATAAGAGTGGAACGCTCAAGGCAAGGTTACTCGAAGTGCTGCACGATCCTGCCCGTAGTGCTCCTATCGGGCGAATTGAATTGCCAGATAGCACACAGCGTCTTGTGCTCATACCTGAAGGTTTGCGTGTGGGCGATGAAATTGCTTGTGGGGCGTCGGCCGAGATCAAAGCAGGAAATATTTTGCCGCTCGCAGAGATCCCTGAAGGGGTGCCGATATGCAATATTGAGTCACAGCCTGGCGACGGAGGCTGTCTGGCTCGAGCGTCTGGCGTTTACGCAATGCTCATTGCGCACGACGCGCAAAAAACCGTCGTACAGCTTCCAAGCGGTGAGATGAAATGGCTGCACCCTCATTGCAGAGCTATGATCGGAATGGTGGCGGGCGGCGGTCGCGTCGACAAACCCTTTGTTAAAGCAGGAAAGAAATTCCACAAAATACGCTCGAGAGCTGCGAAGTATCCTAGAGTGCGCGGGGTCGCTATGAACGTAGTTGATCATCCGTTTGGGGGAGGGGGGTGGCAGCACCCGGGCCGTCCAAAATCAGTCAGTCGAAACGCATCACCCGGACGAAAAGTCGGAAGCATAGCTTCGCGCCGTACCGGCAAGCGATAATGAAATAATGTGGTGAAACATGCCGAGGAAAAAGAAAGTTGAAGCCCCGCGTAAAAAAGAGGAGTTCTCGTACAGGGGCCACACTCTCGAAGAACTAAAGGAGATGGAACTTGATACATTCGTCGAACTCCTTCCTTCGCGGCAACGAAGGAAGCTGAAGAGGGAGTTAACGGAAAACCAAAAGAAGCTTTTGCAAAAGATACGCGAGGGCAAGCTGGTTCGCACCCATCAAAGAGACATGATTGTGCTTCCTGAGATGGTTGGCCACACTATCGGAGTACATGATGGCAAGGCATTCGATAACTTTGAGATCATGCCGGAAATGATAGGGCACTATTTTGGCGAGTACGCGCTCACTCGGAAACGGGTATCGCATGGCGGTCCGGGTGTAGGAGCGACGCGGTCGAGCAAATACGTTCCTTTGAAGTGATACCATGGCGTTTACAAAGTATTCAGCGGAGTTTGACAAGGAAAAAACGGCCCGCGCACAGGGCCATGAGCTGCGTGTCTCCCCACGACATTGTGTTGAGATATGCAGAACACTGCGAGGAAAATCAATCGCAGATGCCAAGACTCAGTTACAGGCGATCATAGGGAAAAAACAGCCGGTACCTTTCAGGCGCTACAACTCCGGAATTGGACACCGAGCGGGCATACGCGGATGGGATGCGGGCAGATACCCCGAAAAAGCAGCACGAGAGATACTAAAGCTCCTAAACGGCGCTGAAGCCAATGCTGAATACAAAGGACTCGATACGGATCAAATGGAGATAGTCCATATCTTGGCTAGGAGGGGGCGGGTTATAGAAGGTCAGATGCCGCGTGCCATGGGGCGCGCCACCGCGAAGAACACCGATACTGTCACCATCGAAATGACGCTACAGGAGTCGAAAGATGGCGATTGAGAAGAAATTTGTCGAGGAAGGCCTGAGACGTTCTCAAATGAACGAGTACTTCATCCGCGAGCTTCAGCGTGCAGGATATGGAGGCATGGAGATCAATCGAACGCCCATTGGCACGCATATTACAATATACGCTGAAAAACCGGGAATGATCATCGGAAAAAGTGGCAAAACGATTAGGCGCGTCACCAGGGAACTTGATGCTAATTTCAAGCTCGACAATCCTCAACTAGATGTCCAGGAAATTGAAGTTCCCGAACTAAACGCGCAGATAATGGCGCAACGGTTAGCCACAGCGCTTGAACGTGGCTGGTATTTTAGAAAGGCCGGCCAATCGACTTTGCAGCGTATTATGGATGCCGGAGCTCTCGGGTGTGAAATCATTCTCGCGGGAAAGTTGACGGGTCCGCGGTCGCGGACCGAGAAGTTCTTGGCGGGATATATAAAGCATTGTGGAAAGCCTGCCGAGGAACTGGTGAAAAAAGGCTACGCGGTTGCTAAGCGAAAGCTTGGTATCATCGGAGTCAAGGTCCTCGTCGTGCCGCCTGGAATCAAACTTCCCGATGATATGCGGCTCATCGAGAAAATCCCAGATGAAGAGGTGGAATTGCATGGCGATCTTGAAGAGCCAAGAGATACGCAAGATGAAAGCTGACGAGCGGCTCAAGCAACTTGATGATCTAACCGCTGAGCTCTTAAGAGAACGAGCCCTCATCGCAGCGGGCGGAGCGCCGGAAAACCCGGGCAAGTCAGGTGAGCTGCGACGGACGATCGCTCGAATTCACACAATCGCCAACGAGGAGAAGCGGAAGCAAGCATAACAAGGTTTAGGAGTGAGATGAAAATCGACCGTCAAAATGTTGTGAATCACGAGCTCATCGGTTTATGTGTTACCGTGGTTGAGAGCGCTAATAGGTCCAGCGTAGGGATGAGCGGCAGGATCGTTGACGAAAGCAGAAACACCTTCACAATAGAGATCGAGGGGCGTGAAAAGATGGCAGCCAAGCACTGCAACACTTTTGAGTTCACACTGCCTGAGGGCAGCAAAGTGAGGATTAACGGAGACTTACTGTTAGCGCGGCCTGAAGACCGTGCAGCAAAGAGCCTTCGATGCTAGCACAAAAGGTGAAAACATGCGCGCAAGTATTGGACTGAATGTACCCCCGCCCACAAAAGAATGCACGGATGAAAAATGTCCTTTTCACGGATCGCTTTCGGTGAGGGGGCAAATAATCGAGGGCACGGTGGTGAGTGACAAGATCGCCCGAACCGTTGTTGTACAGCGCGAATACCTCAAACACATCTCTAAATATGAACGGTACGAAAAGCGGAAATCAAAGCTTCATGCCCATAATCCTGATTGTATCGCGGCACAGACGGGAGACCGGGTTAGCATAGCTGAATGTCGGCCGTTATCTAAGACTAAATCGTTCGTGGTGATCCAAGTATTATGAAGAGCTTAAAGGCAAAGATCCCGCGGTCTCTTGAGACAAGCTCGGAACTCGACTGCGTCGATAACACAGGGGCTAGAACGCTCCAAATTATCGCCGTTAAGCACTATCGAGGCGTGAAAAAGAGACAGCCCAAGGCAGGATTAGGTGAGATTGTTGTCGTATCGGTGAAGAAAGGGACGCCTGACATGCGTAGACAGATTTTCAAAGCTGTGATTGTGAGGCAAAAAAAAGAATTCAGAAGATCTGACGGCACGAGAGTGGAGTTCGAGGACAACGCAGCTGTGCTAACGGACGATAACGGAGATCCTCGAGGAACGGAGATCAAAGGCCCCATTGCGCGTGAGATCGCAGAACGATTCGGTAAGATCGCTTCTGTCGCTCAAATGATAGTTTGAGGGTTGACATTGACACGCAGAGTGGTTTCCAAGCAACCGAGAAAGCAGCATAAGGCAAGAATTGAGGCCCCGCTTCACGTGCGCCAAAAGTACATGCACGCACGACTTGAAAAGAAGCTCTCAAACAAATACAAGTGCCGAAGTGCTCAAATCAGAAAAGGCGATACGGTTAAAGTGCTACGCGGCGATTTTCATAACCATGAAGGAAAAGTGACTGAGATCAGCCTTAAAGATGAATCCATAAAGATCGACGGCGCCACAGTGCACAAAGCTGATGGATCAGAAGTTGCGAGCCCTGTCCATCCGTCGAACGTGATCATAACGAAGCTTGAACTCAAGGATAAAGTTCGAGTGCGCAAACTGGAGGAACATTAGCGTGCATCAAAAAAGGATATCAGCGCCAAGAAGTTGGCCGATCGCCAAAAAGACTAGCAAGTGGGTAATCGCCCCCGCTGCTGGGGCTCATTCCAAAGACGCCGTACCAGTGCTAATAGTGCTGAGAGACTTGTTAGGCTTAGCTGATAACGCGAAAGAAGCAAAACGCATTTTGCACAAGGGTGCGGTTGCCGTGAATGGAAAGGTGGTGAAGAATCACAAAGCCAACGTCGGCCTTTTTGATATTTTGAAGGCTGGGCACACGAACTATCGTATGCTGCCCAATCCGCGAGGCAAATACGAATTGACACAAATAAGTGACGACGAAGCGAAGAGCAAGCTCGCTCGCATCGATGATATCACCGTTCTAAAAGGCGGACGATTTCAGTACAATTTTCACGATGGCACGAACTTAGTTCTTCAGGAAAAGTATAATACGGGCGATTCACTCGTTTTTTCGTTGCCAGATTACCAGATTGTAAAACGCTGTGAGCGTAAAGTCGGCAGTACAGCAATGCTTGTGGGTGGTAAACACACTGGGGAGACTGGCACAATAGTGGAACTGAAAAAGGTAGCAGGACCACGGCCCAACATGGTAAGAATTGAGCGAGAGGATAGGCAATTTGAAACGGTGGATGATTACGTGTTCGTGACTGATAGCGGTGCTTAGAGTTGGTGAGATGCAGATAAAGGAAACTAGCGATAATCCCATGACGAAGCCGGCGCTTGATAAAGTGACGGTCCATATAAGCGTCGGCGAGGGGGGCCAAAAACTGATTAACGCAGAGAACATCTTAAAAACGCTCACAGGGCAGGCGACGGTGCGGACAACGGCGAAGAGAACTCAACCTGCATTTGGGATAAGAAAAGGGCAGGCGATAGCCTGCAAAACGACACTGCGTCGGGCTAAGGCACGCGAATTTCTGCGTCGAGCGCTTGAAATCCGCGGAAATCTGCTGCACGAGTTCCAGTTTGATGAAAATGGCAACGTATCGTTCGGCGTCGTCGATCATACCGATTTTGCAGGGATGACCTATGACCCCCAAGTTGGCATATTTGGCATGGATGTTATCGTAGCGCTCAAGAAACCAGGTCTTCGAGTCGCACGCCGACGCGCCGTGCAAGGTCACATCCCTCTCAAACATAGGGTTGCACGTGAGGAGGCAATCACTTTCCTCGAGACAAATTATAATGTGGTGTTGGGCTAATGGCAGCAAGAACTGGACGTGAGGCACATCAATGTAGGCGCTGCGGGCGTAAGCAGGGTTTGGTGAGTAAATACGGGATCTATCTCTGCCGGCAATGCTTCAGGGAGATAGCTAGTGATATGCAGTTTGAGAAATACAACTAAAAAGGTGATGCAAAAATGGTTCTGTTAGATCCGCTCGCAAACGCTCTTTCGGCGATAAAGAACGCAGAGAACGTCGGCAAGAGAGAATGTTATCTAACGCCTGTATCGAAGCTTATAGGCAACGTGCTACGCGTCATGCAGCAAGGGGACTACATTGGCGACTTTGAATTCATCCAAGATGGTAAAGCGGGAATATTCAAGATCGAACTGCTCGGGAATATTAACAAGTGCGGGGCCATAAAGCCGCGTTTTTCAGTTCAGACGATTAACATGGAAATGTGGGAGCAACGATATTTGCCTGCGCGTAATTTTGGTTACCTTATCCTCACAACCTCGGAAGGAATAATGAACCATATTGAAGCACGAGAACGCGGCATTGGAGGAAAGCTCTTGGCGTACGTTTACTAGGGGGTCACAGATGGTCCAAGCGATAGAAAAAGAGGTCCCCATCTCTGACGGGGTCCGAGTCGAAGTCCAAAATGCGGTCGTAACAGTGAAAGGTCCGAGGGGAACGCTTGAACGCGATCTCTGGTACCCCGATATCGAGATACGTGTTGAATCGGATAAGGTATACATCAACACAAAAACGAGCAAGAAGACTCAGAAATCGATAGTGGGTACTCACGCCGCGCATATCGATAACATGATCAAGGGAGTGACCGAGGGGTTTCAATACAGGCTCAAGATAGTGTATTCACACTTCCCGATTCAAGTCAAAGTCCGGGATAAGATTATCGCCATCGAAAATTTTTTGGGCGAGCGCAAGGCACGTACCGCTCGGATCATGGGTGCATCGAGCGTGGCGGTGCAAGGTGATGAGCTTATCGTTACAGGCATCAATAAGGAGCATGTCGGTCAAACTGCGGCGAACATCGAGCAAGCGACTAGAATAAAGAGACGCGATCCACGGGTATTCCAAGACGGCATTTACTGTATTGAGAAGAGTGAAGGTACGAGCTCATGAAATTCTTGGACGAGATAACCGATGATCAGATTAGGGACCTCATCGCAGCGGGATATATGACGGTAGATGATCTTAAGAGCGCAACAGCGGACGAGCTCATGACTAACGCAGGACTGGATAGTGACCTCGCTCAGCTGATAGCACGGGAAGCGCCTTTTTTTATTCACAAAGAATTCACGACCGAAGAAAGGCGCTTACTCGCCGCTAGGAAACAGCACAAGAAGCCGTGGTTCAAACGAGATGACTACGAAAAGAAAAAGAAGCTAAGCCCAAGCTGGAGGAAACCTCGAGGGCTGTTCAATAAGATGCGCCGCGGTTTTCCTGCGAAGGGTCCGGTGGTGCAGGTAGGGTACGGGGTGCCGACGGCAATCAGAGGCTATCATGCATCAGGATTTGAAGAGATACTCGTCAACAACCTCGCTGATTTGGAGAAGGTGAAGCCCTATCAAGCCGCGAGAATAAGCAGAACCGTAGGAGCTCGTAAGCGGCAGCTCATGCTCGAACGTGCATTTGCTAAGGGTCTGAAGGTGCTGAACCCGCCGGTCACCGCACGAACAGATGAAGAAGGGAAGGCTGTGGAAAAACCGACGAAGGAGGCAGAGGATTGAGCGGCTCGTCAAGCCAAAAGCGACTTGCTGCCGAGTTACTTGGTGTGGGCGTGAGTAGAATTTGGGTGGATCCCGATAAGCTATCTGACGTCGCAAATGCCATCACGCGAGAAGACGTTCGCACCTTGATCAAGGATGGCACTGTCAAGTGCAAACAACCACACGGCATCAGTCGCGGACGCGCGCGCGTAACTGATGCCAAACGTAAACAAGGACATAGAACCGGACACGGGAGCCGAAAAGGAGCCAAACGTGCGCGAAGTCCTAAGAAAGCCCTGTGGATGCGTAAGATAAGGGCGCAGAGAAGAACACTACGCGCATTAAGGGACGATAACACGCTCGATCGGAGCGCGTACCGCCGGATGTACAGGAAGGCCAAAGGTGGCGAGTATCGAACAGTGGGCATTCTAACTGCCCAGGTTGAGAATATTATGGGTCCACGGGGGCGTGAATAATGAGTATCGGTCCTCGTTATCGGGTCGCCTTTCGGCGTCGCCGAGAAGGAAAGACCAACTATCACAAACGCTTAGGTTTGATGCTCTCTGAAAAGCCACGGATGGTCGTTCGAAAAAGCGCGCGCAATATTGTCGTACAGCTGGTGGCGCAGGGACAAGCGGGAGATATAACGCTGACGTCGGCACGTGCTCTCGACTTGAAGAAGTTTGGTTATGAGGGAGCCACGGGCAACACACCTGCGGCGTACCTTGCTGGTCTGCTTTTTGGAGCGAAAGCACTCGCAGCTGGTTATACGGAGGCCGTATTTGATATAGGGCTCAATGCAAACTCTAAGGGATCGCGAATATACGCCACTTTGATGGGTGCGATTGAATCAGGGTTGATTGTTCCTCACAGTGCTGATCCTCTGCCCACACCTGAAAGGGTAAGCGGGGAACATATTGCCGCGTATGCACGTGACAACCCGGCGCGTTTCTCACGATATATCGTTGATCCGAAGAAATTGCCCAAGCACGTTCAACTGATAAAACAGACGATACTCGAACATAACAAAGCGCTATAAGCAGAAGGCATACGGATGTGGAATGATTGAAATGATAGAAGGATGGACGCCTAAGACGAGATTGGGACGCCTCGTCTACGAGGGCAAAATAACGAGTTTTGATGATGCAGTAGCTACAGGATATCCTATCAAGGAACCCGAAATCATAGACGTCCTCCTGCCTGAGCTGACGGACGAAGTCTTAGATATAAACATGGTGCAGCGGATGACGGATTCTGGTCGTCGTGTAAAGTTTCGAGCGGCAGTTGTGATTGGCAATCGTGAAGGTTATGTCGGCTTTGCCGAAGGAAAGGATCTGCAAGCGGGCCCGGCCATACGAAAGGCTATAGAGAATGCTAAACTTGACCTCATTAAAATAAATCGCGGTTGTGGATCATGGGAGTGCGGCTGTGGAGAACCTCATACCGTTCCATATACGGTCGAAGGTAAAGCGGGTTCTGTGAGCATTGAGCTTAAGCCAGCTCCTCGAGGCCTCGGCGTTTCGTCAGGAGGCACCGCAAAGAAGGTGCTTGAGCTCGCAGGTATAAAGGACGTTTGGACGCGATCTTCAGGACAAACGCGCACTACAATAAACTTTGCGCGTGCTACATTCGAAGCACTTAAAGGCACGACGATGATTCGAACTGGGGGCGGGATGCAGTGACGTACGCTGTCATCAAGATGCGAGGGACAGTCAAGACGAAGCCCGGGGTACGGCGTACGCTAGACCTCCTTAATCTCGATCGAACGAATCACTGCGTGCTTGTAAAGGATAACGCACATTATCAGGGGATGCTTCAAAAAGTCAGGGATTACGTCGCGTGGGGGAACATCGATGCTGAAACCTTAAGCACCATTCTGCATGCGAGAGGCATGCTTGAAGGGGCAGAGAAACTCACCGACGCGTACGTGAAAAACAGCACCGACTTTGACGACATTGACTCTTTTGCACGAGCTGTCACCAACGGTGAGGCGACTCTACACAGCGTGCCTAAGCTAAAACCTGTGTTGCGGCTGCATCCACCACGAAACGGGCATAATGGGATAAAAAAGCCGTACCCTGAAGGAGTTCTCGGATTCCACGGCGACAACATCAACGAGTTGTTGCGAAAAATGAGGTAGAGATGGGAACGAAGGATAAGACGAAGAAGTTTCGAGGCAGCCGCACTTGCGGTGGCGGCACTCATAAGAATCGTCGCGGTGCGGGAAACCGGGGAGGACGCGGTCACGCAGGTGGCTGCAAACACCACTTTGTAAAGGAGCGCATGCTCGGTCGGGGCTACGGGGACTACGGGTTTAAAAGGCCGCAAAAAGTGGCAAAGAAATACACCGCAATAGATATCGGCGTCTTAGACGAAGCAGTCGATCAGCTTGTAGAGCAGAAGCGAGCCAAAGTACGTACTGGCAAGTATTATATAACTGTTGATGCTGATAAAGTGCTCGGAGCAGGCTGTGTTACCAAGCCGCTCATTATTTCGGCCAAAAGTTTTTCCAAAAAGGCAATAGAAAAATTAGAATCAGTAGGCGGGAAAGCAAAAATTGTCGAGTGATAAACTATTTAGAGCAGCAAATCTAAGGGTAGTAATCTGAATACGGTGAATCTGTGGTCGAGCATCCAGCGATTGATAGAATAGAGCCTTTCATCAAGAGGCTACCTGCTGTCTCTAAACCGGAGGGACACGTACACTTCAAGCGTAAGCTCACTTGGACGATTGGCGTTCTGGTCATCTATTTTGTGCTGACGAATGTCCCCCTTTTTGGACTCGCACCCGCGTCACAGGATCTGTTCGGATTCTACCGCGCCATAATGGCCGGGAGCCAAGGCTCCCTCGTCCAGCTCGGCATCGGCCCGATCGTAACCGCTTCGATTATCCTTCAGCTCTTCAAAGGAGCTGATATCATAAAGCTTGACACGGACGATCCGCGTGATCAAGCACTCTACCAACAGCTACAAAAGTTTCTCATATTCATCATGATCTTCGTAGAAGCCGCCCCACAGGTGCTCGGAGGCTTCCTTTTGCCCAATCCAGCTCTTGCCGCTTCGACGGGTTTAGGGCTCGGTGGCGTTCGCATGTTGATATTCATTCAAGTTGTCATTGGCGGCGTGCTCGTCCTGTTCCTCGATGAAATTGTCAGTAAATGGGGCATAGGATCGGGTGTCGGCATGTTTATCGTGGCCGGGGTTGCCCAAGGCCTCGTCACCGGCACGATCAACTGGCAACCTGAGGCAACGACCGGGCTCGCAAGCGGAATTATTCCTCGATTCATTCAAATATTCCAGACTTTTAACGTCCAACAGCTACTCAGCGCGTCGGGTCTCGCGTTCCTATTCACTCAAGGTGGCATTCTAGCAATAATAAG